>Ga0307409_100001251_pt1 | contig 12253 bp, 6 predicted proteins | sample 322Ometagenome_2_FD_203888 | JGI IMG/M metagenome (GOLD analysis project Ga0307409, IMG submission 203888) | Maize rhizosphere microbial communities from greenhouse at UC Davis, California, United States - 322HYB-O-2 | ecosystem: Host-associated > Plants > Roots > Rhizosphere > Soil | place...
ACTCGCCACTCTTCACTGGTCACCCGTCCGTGGCCCCCGCCTTGCTCTGCAAGCGGCCATGTTTCGCCATACCCGCTACTTCCGCCACCGTGCCGCGGTCGGCGCGGCGGTGGCTTGCTGCTTGGCAGGTCCCGAACTGCTCGGCCAGGCCTACACCCCGCGCACACCGGGCGACGACGAGATCGACCGGCCCGCCGTGCGCGCCATCAAGTTCCGCGGCGTGCGCGCCGTGGACGAGGGCGAGCTGCGCGATGCGATCGCGACGCGCGCCTCGGGGTGCAAGAGCCTCATCCTCCGTCCCATCTGCCTGGTTTACAAAGGGCCCGCCGTGTACCGGCGCGAGTACCTCGACCGGCTGGAGTTCAAGCGGGACGTGCTGCGGATCAAGGTGTTCTACTGGCGGCGCGGGTTCCGCGACACACAGGTGGACACCTCGATCGTGCGGGCGAAGTCCGACGAGGTCCGCGTACGCTTCACCGTGCACGAGGGGCCGCCCACCACGATCGCCGACCTCCGCATCGAGGGCGCCGACAACGTGCTCCCGCCGCGCCGACGCCGCCGGCTGCTGCAGGTGCGCCCGGGCGAGCCGCTCGACTTGCTGGCGCTCGACTCCACGATCGCGCTGCTCCGCAACCGCCTGGCCGGCCGAGGCTACGTCGACGCGGTGGTCACGCAGCGGACGACGGTCGACGATTCGCTCCGCCGCGCCCAGGTCGTGATCAACGTCGACCCGAAGGCGCGCGCGACGGTCGGACGGGTGACGATCGTCGGTGAAGGGAAGGTCAGCGAGGAGGTGATCCGCCACTCGCTCCGGTTCGAGTCTGGGGACGTGTACCGCCCCGGCGATGTCGCCCAGAGCCAACGCGCCCTCTACGAGTCGGGGCTCTTCCGGCGGGCCAACATCGACGTCGGCTCCGGGCCGGTGCGCAAGCTCCGCGCGGACACCCTCGCCGCGGGCAACGACGGGGCGCCCCTGGCCGCGCCGACGAGAGCGGCGGTGGCGCTCGCCGGATCCGCACCCGACAGCGTGAAGGACATTACCGTCGCCGTGGAAGAGGCGCCGCTGCGCGAGGTACGGACCAGCGTCGGCTTCAACACGGTGGACTTCGCGCAGGCCGAGCTGCGCTTCACGAACTTCAACTGGATGGGCGACGCGCGGCGCCTGGACGTGCAGGGGGTGGTCGGCAACATCCTCGCTCCGCAGCTTCACGACGTGGCCGTGTTCAACAGGGCCTTCACGGTGGCCGGCAGCGAGCGGGCCGTCTTCCTCAAGCCCACCTGGCAGGTGAGCGCGGACGTGCGGCAGCGGTGGTTCCGGAACCCGCGCAACACGATCGGCGCCGGCGTCTTTGCCAACCGGCGCGCCGCACCCGGCATCTACATCGACCGGAGCTACGGCACGAGCGCGACGTTCACGCGCGAGGTGCTGCCGCAGGCCCCGGTGAGCGGCACGTACCGCTTCGAGGTCACGCAGGTGGAGGCCGGGGACGTCTACTTCTGCGTCAACTTCGGCGTCTGCGAGACGATCACCGTGGACGCGCTGCGCCACAGCCAACGGCTCTCGCCGCTCACGATCGCGACGACGATCGACCGGAGCAACCACCCGGTGGGGCCCACGCGCGGCTACGTCGGCCGGGTAGAGTTGGAGCACGCCTCGGCCGCCACGCTCTCCACCTTCCGCTACAATCGCGCGTACGCCGAGGCGGCGGCGTACCGCCCCATCGGACGCCGGAACGTGCTCGCCGGCCACGTGCGGATCGGCTGGGTCGGTGCGCTGGCGAGTACCACCGAGGCGACGGGCGTCGGCGAAACCGCGGCCGAGCGCATCCTGATCCACCCGCGCAAGCAATTCTACGCCGGGGGCGCGCGGAGCGTCCGCGGCTATGCCGAGAACCAGCTCGGGCCGCGCGTGCTGACGATCCCGGCCGACGATCTCCGGGGGAAGGAACTGTCGATCAGTGCGGACGGTCGCGACACGACGATCAGCTACAAGTACTGCGATCCCGCCCAGATTCCGGACATCCAGGCCTGCAACCCGAACGCGACGGGGCTCGAGGACCGCCACTACCAGCCGCGCCCCCTCGGCGCCGGCTCGGTGGTCGAGGGGAGCGCCGAGTACCGCTTCCCGGTGTGGCGCGACTTCAGCGGGGCGGTGTTCCTCGACGGGGCGGTGCTCGGCGCGGTGAGCCTGTCCGACATCACGGCGGTGAGGTCGTCGACGACCACCGGCATCACGGCGGCGCTGACGCCCGGCTTCGGCGTCCGCTACCGCTCGCCCATCGGGCCGATCCGCATGGACATCGGGATCAACCCGAGGCTCGCGGAGCAGCTCACGGTCATCACCGAGGACGAGAACAGGGGGTTGGTCCAGCTGACTCGCCAGGACGCGGCGGGGAGGCGGCGACCCAACCCGCGCGAGTACAACCCCGCGAAGGGCACGGGGCTGTCGGGCTTCTTCAACCGCCTGACGCTGCACCTCTCCATCGGCGAGGCGTACTGAGCACATGAAGTCCAAGCGCGTCGCCAAGGTCATCGCCGCCTTCCTCGGGAGCGTCGTGCTCCTCGTCGTGGCCGCGGTGCTCGTCCTCTCCAACACCGACTGGGGTCGCGAGCGCGTGCGGCGCATCGTCGTCAACGCGCTCGACGACCCGAAGCTCAGGCAGGTGCAGATCGGCCGCGTCGGCGGCAACCTGCTCCAGGGCCTCGTGCTGCACGACGTCGCCATCCGCGACAGCGCCGGCGATCCGTTCTTCAGCGCCGCCGAGATGCGCACGCGCTACGGGCTCGGCGCCTTGCTCAAGAAGCGGATCGTCCTCTCCGACGTGCGCGTCGTGCGGCCGGTGGTGATCCTCGACCGGCCGCCCGGCGGGGAGTGGAACTGGGCGCGCATCTTCCCGACCGACACCACGCAGCGGGACACGACGTCCGGCGGCTTCGGGAGCTGGATCGTCTTCCGCGACGTGAAGATGATCCACGGCCACATCCTCGTGCGCACCCCGTGGCAGCCCGAGGTCGGGGTCGAGGGCCAGGCGCGGGACAGCGTCATCGCCGCCGCGCTGGACGGGGAGACGCGGGTGTACGTCGTCCGCGCGCCGGGCGGCTACCAGCAGGTGCAGGACTTCCGCGACGTCACGGGGCGCTTCCCGCTCGTCCGCCTCAAGCACCCGGACCACGAGTCGATGCGCGTCGAGGTGGACTCGCTCGCCATGGTCGCCCTGCCCTTCCGCCCGCCGGCGGCGGTGGTGCGGCAGGCGCGCGGGGTGTTCGAGCTCACCGGCGACTCCCTCTGGTGGCGGCGCGCGCAGGTGCGCCTGCCCGGCTCGAGCGCCGAGCTGAGCGGCCGGTACGGCTTCGCGAGCAGCGCGCTCACCCTCGAGGCGCGCGCCCGCCCCGTGGCGCTCGACGACGTCCGCTTCATCTACCCGGCGCTCCCCACCGACGGTGGCGGGACGCTGGACGCGGTCGTCCAGATGGACACCCTGCGCCAGCGCTACACGGTGCGGGGCATGGACGTGAAGACCGAGGGCGCCGCGTTCGCCGGCGACATCGGGCTCGAACTCGCGGCCGACACGTTCGCCTTCGACGACACGCGGCTGCGCTTCAGCGGCGTGCGCACGGCGCTCATCGAGCGGCTCGCCCCGACGCTGGACGTCCCGCGTGCGGGCGTGCTGGGCGGGCGCGTGGCGCTGGACGGTGGGTCGCGCGCCCTCTCCGTGAACGGCGACGTCACCTTCGACGACGCGCTCGCCGGCCGCAACCGCGTGGTGGCCACGGGGCTGGTGGGAATCGACAGCTCGGTGTTCAGCGCGCGCGACCTGCACCTCACCTTCGACCCGGTGCAGGTGGACCTCGCCCGCATGGCGGTGCCCGACCTCCCCGTGCGCGGGATCGTGACCGGCACGGCCACGCTCGACGGCTCGACGAACACGCGACTCGTGGCCCGGGTGGACCTCACGCACCTCGACCGGGGCGCCCGCTCGCGGCTGGCCGGCCTGGGCGCGGTGCGGCTCGGCGACGTGCCGTGGATGGACGTGGACGCCCGCGCGCTCCCCCTGTCGCTCGTGACCGTCGGCCGGTTCGCGCCGGCCGTAGGGCTGCGCGGCGCGGCCGCGGGCCCGATCCGTCTCACCGGCTCCCTCGACGACCTGGCGCTCGACGCGCGCCTGCGCATGACGGGCGGCGGGACGCTCGGGGCGCGGGGCCGCTTCGACCTGGCGAGCCGGGAGAAGGCGTACGACCTGTCCGTCGGCACGGAGGTGTTCGACGTCAACGCCGTGGTCGCCAAGGCGCCGCACACGTCGCTCACCGCCAACGCCACGGCGCGCGGCCGCGGCTTCGACCCGGCGACGATGCGCGCCACCTTCGCCGCCGACGTCAGCACGTCGCTCTACGACAGCGTCGCCGTGGACTCGGCGAGCGTGCGCGTGGACGTCGCGTCCGGCCTCGCCCGGCTCGACACGCTGCTCGTGCGGGCGCCGAACACCGCCATCGAGGCGGGGGGCACCTTCGGCCTCGCCGCCGGCCAGGAGGGCGCGCTCGCCTACCGCGTCGCCGTGGACTCGCTGTCGGCGCTGGCCCGCTGGCTCCCGCGCGACACGGGCGTCGTGGCGCCGCGCCCCGCCGTGGTGCGCCGCGCCGTCACCGGTGCGCGGGCGGATTCGGCGCGCCGCGCCGAGGAGGAGGAGGTGGCGCGCGCGGCCGGCGCCCTCCCCCCGGTGCGCCTCGTGGTGGACACGCCGGCCGTCGTGCGGCGCGACTCGCTCGCCGGCGCGGTGTACGCGGCCGGCGTCGTGCGCGGCGGCCTCAAAGGGTTCGACCTACGCGGGCGCGCCGGCGCGCGCGACGTGGCGTACGGCGGCAACACCCTCCGCGAGCTGCGCAGCGAGTACGCCCTCGTCGGGGGCGGGACCTCCCGGGCGGCCCTCGCCCTCGCCGCGCAGGTCGACTCGGCGAGCGCGGGGGGCTTCGCGCTCGACAGCGTGGACGCGCGCGCCACGTACCGCTTCCCGGCCGACAGCGGCGCGGCGGCGCGCGGCACGGCGCAAGTGTTCGTGTTCCAGAGCGACACGACCGAGTACGGCGTGCGGGCCGACTACACCCTCAACACCGACCGGAACGAAGCCATCTTCAACCGCGTGGGGCTGCGCCTCCGCAACTCGGTGTGGACCGCGGTGCACCCGAGCGTCCTCGGGTGGGGCCCGCGCGGGATCGACGTGGACTCCCTGGAGCTCCGCGACCGGCGCAACGGGCGCATCTTCGTCAACGGGCTGATCCCCACCGAGGGGCGGGCCGACCTCGAGGTCGCCATCGACAACTTCGAGATCGCCGACGCCGTGGGGCTGGCGCAGAGCGACGTCCAGGCCTCCGGACTCCTGTCGGTGGACGCGCGCCTGGTCGGCACGGCGCGCGAGCCGCGGCTCCGCGGCGTGGTCGGCGTGGATGGGCTTCGCTACAGCGGGACGGCAATGCCCGACGTGCACACGACGCTCGACTACGCCGACCGCACGCTGAAGGCGCGGCTCGACGTCGGGCGCGAGGGCGGGCAGCCGCTGCTCCTGGCCACCGGCACGGTGCCGATCGACCTGGCGTTGCAGGGCGTCACGGGGTCGCGCTTCCCGGACCGGCCGCTCACCGTCGACGTGGTGATCGACAGCCTGCCGCTGGACGTCATCCCGCAGTTCACCGACGCGGTCGCGCAGGTGCGCGGGCTCGCCACGGGAAAGGTGGCGGTGCGGGGGACGCTCCCCGACCGGTTGACGTACGACGGGCGTCTCAACCTGGAGCGCGGCCAGGCGCGGCTCGTCCCCGCCGGGATCACGCTGCGGCAGATGAACGGCGCACTCCGCCTCGCGGGGGACACGCTCGTCATCGACTCGCTCGTCGCGCGCAGCGGCGGCGAGCTGCGGGTGCGCGGCGGCTTGGGGATCGCCAAGCCGGCGGCGCCGACGTTCGACCTGCATCTGCGCGGCACCAACGCCCTCGTGCTCGACAACGACCGGGGGCGGGTGCGCGCCGACATCGACGTGTCGCTCTACGGGCCGTACACCAACGCGTTCGCGAGCGGCGGGGTCCGGATCCGCGAGGGCGTGATCTACCTGCCCGAGGACACGCGCGGCGACGTGGTCGTGCTCAACGCCAACGACCCCGCGGTGTTCAGCGTCGTCGACACCACGCTGGCGCTCGAGGACGAGCTGGTGGCGCGGCCCTCGCCGCTCGTCCGCAACCTGCGCGCGAACGTGCACCTGCGCGTGGACCGCGACACGTGGGTCCGGTCGGACGAGGCGAACGTCGAGATCTACAGCGACGGCGACCTGGTGATCGACGTGGACCAGCGGCGCGAGGCGCTCACGCTCGAGGGCGTGATGGGCAGCGAGCGCGGCGAGTACACCTTCGCCGGCAAGCGCTTTCAGATCACCCAGGGGTCGGCGACGTTCATCGGCACGGCGGACATCAACCCCCTGCTGCAAGCCACCGCCGAGTACGAGGTGCAGATCCCGGGGCGGGAGGCGCTCATCATCCGCCTCGTCATCGGCGGCACGGCGCGCGAGCCGCGGCTCAGCCTCGAGAGCGCGGCGCAGCCGCCCATCTCGCAGTCGGACCTCATCAGCTACCTCGCGTTCAGCCGCTCGTCGTCGTCGCTCCTGCAGTTCGGGGGGTCGTCGGTCTCCGGGACGACCTCCACCGGGAACCCCGTCGGACAGACCGCGGCGCTCGTCCAGCAGAAGCTCGCCGGCCTCGCGCTTGGCGTGTTCGTCCAGAGCGTCGAGTCCGACGCCGCTCGCTCGCTCGGCGCCGACGTATTCCGGATCACGACGACGGACGTGCCGGTCGAGATCTCGGCGTCACGCGTGGGTGGCTTCCTGCGCGCCACGGAAGTGGAGTTCGGCCGGTACCTGACGACGCGCAGCTACCTCGGCCTCCAGGCGCGGCCACTCTTCCTCACCGACCCGGGTCAGGCGTCACTCGGCATCCGCTATCAGTATCGCATGCCCTTTGGACTCCGCGTCGAAACGAGCTTCGAGCCACGCTACATCCTGCGCGAGCCGAGCCTCTCCGTCGCCGCCCCCCAGTCCACCGGCGTGTTCGGGGCGTTTCTGATCCGGGAGTGGAGGTTCTGAACTACCGGGAGTCGGGAGGCGGGAGGCGGGAACGGCCGCGGAGACGTGGCCTGGCTCCCGGCCGTCGCACCCCTCGGCATTCGAGCGGGAGCGAACCGCGGCGCGCGGGCGTCAGGATGCCAGCCCCGACTCCCGACTCCCGGCTCCCGACTCCCGGCCCTTCTGACGCCCGAGCTCTTCGAGCAGCGTCGCCGCCGCCCGCATGCCGCGGTCGAAGTTGTCGACGCTCAGCCACTCGTTCGGCGCGTGGGCGTTCTCGCCGGGCAGGCCGAAGCCCATGAGCAGCACCGGCGACCCGAGGATGCGCTCGAAGTCGCCGACGACCGGGATCGACCCGCCCTCGCCGACGATGACCGGCTCGGTACCGAAGGCGGCGGTGAGCGCGGCGCGCGCAGCGTCGAACAGCGGCCCCTCGAGCTCCGCGCGCCAGGGGCGGCCGCCGTGCAGGGGTGTGACGGTGGCCCGCACGCCCGGCGGCGCGACGCGCGCCACGTGCGCCACCACGAGCCGCTCGATCTCCTGCGGCGTCTGGTCGGGGACGAGCCGGCAGCTCACCTTCGCCATCCCCTTCGCCGGCAGCACGGTCTTCGCCCCTTCCCCAGTGTAGCCGGAGAGGAGCCCGTTCACCTCGCACGTCGGGCGCGTCCAGATGCGCTCGAGCGTCGTGTAGCCGGCCTCGCCGCCGAGGGTCGGCGCGCCGACCTCGCGCAGGAATTCCTCGTCGCTGAAGGGGAGGGCGCGCATCTGCTGGATCACTCGGGCAGGCCAGGCCTGCACCGCGTCGTAGAACCCCGGGATGGCGACGTGCCCGGACTCGTCGTGGAACGTGGCGAGGATGCGGGCGAGCGCCATGGCCGGGTTCACGACGGCGCCGCCGTAGCTGCCCGAGTGCAGGTCGCCGCTCGGCCCCTGCACGTCGATCTGGAAGTACGCCAACCCGCGCAGCGACGAGAGGATCGAGGGCAGTCCGGGCGCGAACATCGCCGAGTCGGAGATGACCACCGCATCCGCCCGCAGCCGGTCGGCGTGCCGGGCCACGAAGGGCTCGAGGTTGACGCTCCCGACCTCCTCCTCGCCCTCGGCGAGCACCAGCACGTTGACGGGGAGCGTGCCGCGCACGGTGAGGTGCGCCTCGAGCGCCTTCACGTGCAGGAAGAGCTGCCCCTTGTCGTCCACCGAGCCGCGGGCGTAGATGCGCCCGTCGCGCACCGTCGGCTCGAACGGCGGCGACGCCCACAGCTCGAGCGGCTCGGCGGGCTGCACGTCGTAGTGGCCGTAGACGAGCACCGTGGGCGCCGCGTCGCCGGCCCCCCGCCACTCGCCGAGGACGATCGGGTGGCCGGCCGTGTCGAACACCTCGGTCCGGAGGCCGGCCTTGTCGAGCGACGCGGCGAGCCAGCCGGCGGCGTGCGCGACGTCCGCCCGGTGCTCGGAGCGGGCGCTCACGCTCGGGATGCGCAGGAAGTCGAACAACTCCTGGTGAATGCGCGGCGTGTTCGCGACGAAGAAGGCGTCGAGGTCGCGCGGGACGGTGGGTCGGGTCCCGGGGGGACGAGTCGCAGAGGGATGGGTCATCGTTGCTCGGGCCTGTAGACGATCACCCGCACCTTCTCCAGCGTGATCAGCCCACCCCCCATCATCAGGTCGAGCTCCGGGAGGATGGCGTCGATGCGCGCCTCGGTGTCGACGCACTCGATGACGAGCGGGAGATCAGTGGAGAGCTGCAGAATGGCGTCGGTGTGCAAACGGGCGGTGGCGCCGAACCCGGCCATGCCGCGCAGGACGGTCGCGCCGGCGTAATGGCGGGCGCGCAGCAGTTGGAGTATCACCTCGTAGAGCGGCCGGCCGCGGTACCGGTCCCGCTCCCCGACGTGGATGCGCATTAGCACGCGCTCGCCTTCCAGACCGTGCACGGCGCGCCCGCGGCTCAGGCAGGAGGCGCGAGCGCCCCGCGCGCGGCAGCGAAGCCGGCGAGGGTCGCAAGCATCGAGAGGACCACACTGAATACCACGTAGGCGGCGGCGCGGCCATAGCTTCCCTGCTCGAGCAGCCGGACGGTCTCGTAGCTGAACGTCGAGAAGGTCGTGAAGCCGCCGCAAAACCCGATGGTTAACCCGACGCGCAGCTCCGGCGCCGCGGCGGTGCCGAGGAAGTACCGCATGAAGAGGCCGAGGAGGAACGAGCCGAGGACGTTGATGGCAAGCGTACTGAACGGGAAAGTACCGCTGAACCGCTGTGCGTACGCTCCGACGCCGAACCGCGCCAACGTCCCCGCCGCGCCGCCGAGCGCGATGGCGAAGAGCATGCATGAAGTTCCCGGCATCGCGTACGGCGCGCAAGCTCTGACAGCGGCTCTCGGCTCTCGGCCCTCGGCGCTCGGCGCTCGGCGACTGCTCACAGCCGAGGAGTGAGGGCAGAGGGCCCTACTCCCTACTCCCTACTCCCTGCCGTTCCATGCCCAATCGCCTCGCCCACGAAACCAGCCCCTATCTCCTCCAGCACGCGCACAATCCCGTGGACTGGTACCCGTGGGGGCCCGAGGCGCTCGAGCGGGCGCGGCGGGAGGACAGGCCGATCCTGCTCAGCATCGGCTACGCCGCGTGCCACTGGTGCCACGTCATGGAGCGCGAGTCGTTCGAGGACGCGGCCACGGCGAGCCTCATGAACGAGCACTTCGTGAACATCAAGGTGGACCGCGAGGAGCGTCCGGACCTCGACAACATCTACATGCAGGCCACCCAGGCGATGACCGGCCGCGGCGGGTGGCCGATGACCGTGTTCCTCACCCCCGAGGGGCTGCCCTTCTACGCCGGGACGTACTTCCCGCCGCAGGACCGGCACGGCATACCGTCGTTCGCCCGCGTGCTGCGGTCGGTGGCCGAGGCGTACCGGAACAAGCGGGGGAGCATCGAGCAGACCACCGCCGCAGTCCGTGACATCTACGAGCAGGCCTCGTCACCGGCGCTGTCGAGCGGGGCGCTCACGGCGCAGACGCTCGAGCGCGCCTACCGCGTGCTCGCCGCGCAGTTCGACGTCACGAACGGCGGGTTCGGCGGGGCGCCGAAGTTCCCGCCGTCGATGACCTTGGACTTCCTGCTCCGCTACGCGCGGCGCACGGAGACCGAGTACGCGCGCGAGATGGTGGAGCTGACGTTCCGCAAGATGGCGCGCGGGGGCCTCTACGATCAGGTGGGCGGGGGCTTCGCCCGCTACGCGGTGGACGCCGTGTGGCTCGTGCCCCACTTCGAGAAGATGCTCTACGACAACGCCCTCCTCGCGCGGCTCGGCGTCCACCTCTGGCAGCTCGGGCGCGACCCCGAGGTGCGGCGCGTCACCGAGGAGACGGTGGATTGGGTGGCGCGCGAGATGACCGACCCGGCGGGCGGGTTCTACTCGTCGCTCGACGCCGACAGCGAGGGGCACGAGGGCAAGTTCTACGTCTGGGACGAGGCCGAGCTGGACGAGCTGCTCGGCCCGAGCGCGCGCACCGTGAAGACGTACTTCGGGGTCACCCCCACGGGGAACTTCGAGGGGCGCAACATCCTCTTCATCCCGAACGATCCAATGGTGGTGGCACGCCGGCTCGGCGTGAGCGAGCAGGAGCTGGCGACCACCGTGCGCGACGCGACGCGCACGCTCTACACGGCGCGTGCCGAGCGGGTGTGGCCGGGCCGCGACGACAAGGTCCTCGCCGCCTGGAACGGCCTCATGCTCCGCGCCGTCAGTGCCGCGGCACGCGCCTTCGGCCGCGACGACTATCGCGCGCTCGCCGTGAACAACGGCGAGTTCCTGCTGCGCGAGATGGTCCGCGACGGCCGCGCCGTGCGCTCGTACAAGGGTGGCGTCATCAAGCCCGCCGGCTTCCTCGAGGATCAGGCCGCGGTCGCGCTCGGCCTCGTGGCGCTGCACGAGCTCACGTTCGAGCGGCGGTGGCTGGACGAGGCGCGCCGCATGACCGAGGCGATGGTCGAGTGGTTCTGGGACGACGACGCGCGGGCGTTCTACGACACCCCGAAGGACCACGAGCGACTCATCACCCGCCCACGCGACGTGACCGACAACGCCACGCCCGCCGGCAACTCGCTCGCCGTCGAGCTCCTGCTCCACGTGGGCGACCTCTTGAACGACGCCGACATGCACCGGCGCGCGGCGTGGGTGCTCGAGACGCTCGCCGAGCCGATGGCGCGGCACCCGGCCGCGTTCGGGCACCTGCTCGGCGCGGCCGACATGGCGGTGCACGGCCCCGTGGAGCTGGCGCTCGTCGGCTCGCCGAGCAGCGCCGATTTCCGCGAGCTGGCTGCCGGCGCGGCGATGACGTACGTGCCTTCGTTCGTGCTCGCCGGCGGCGCGCCGGACGACGCCGGCGGGATCGCCCTACTCGACGCACGACCGATGGTGGGCCGGCGGGCCACCGCCTACGTCTGCCGGGGATACGCCTGCGAGGCGCCGACGGTCGACGCGGGAGAGCTGGTGGAGCAGTTGATGGCCGCGGGGATCGCGAGGAGAGGGTGAGCGTGCCGCGACAAGCGACAGGGCGCAGGAGCGCCCTGGCCCTCACCCTGCCCCTGACCCTGCAACGGGTGCTCGGGCCCGACGCCCGCCGGGGCGGCACAGCATCGAGGACACGTGCCCTTTGAAGGGCCAGGGTCAGGGTGAGGGTGAGGGCCAGGGAAGCCCCACCTACCGCGCCGCCGTCCTCCTCCCCTCGCCCGCCTTCACCCCGATCGACTCGTACAGTCGCGCTGGGTCGTACACCGCGCCGGCCTTCACCACGAGCGTCACCTTCCGAATGTCGCTCATGCGCTGCAGCGGGTCACCGTCGACGAGGATCAGGTCGGCGAGCTTGCCGGCAGCGATGGTGCCGAGCTCCCGATCGCGCTTCATCACCTGCGCGGCGCCGAGCGTGGCGATGCGCAGCACCTCGGCGTTCGGGATGCCGGCCTCCGCGTACACTTCCAGCTCGCGGTGGTAGGAGATGCCCGGGAATGCGTCCGTGCCCGCCACGACCCGCACGCCGGCCTTGTACATCATCCCCACGAGGTCGCGCATGCGCGTGAACGAGTCGGCGTAGCGCTGCTCGAGTCCCGGCGGGATCGGGAAGTTCCCGCCGCGCATGCCGCGCTGCATCACCGGCG
>Ga0307409_100001252_pt1 | contig 12251 bp, 10 predicted proteins | sample 322Ometagenome_2_FD_203888 | JGI IMG/M metagenome (GOLD analysis project Ga0307409, IMG submission 203888) | Maize rhizosphere microbial communities from greenhouse at UC Davis, California, United States - 322HYB-O-2 | ecosystem: Host-associated > Plants > Roots > Rhizosphere > Soil | place...
CAACGTCGTGCTGCTCGGCGATCCGCTGCAGCTCGCGCAGGTGTCGCAGGGTTCGCACCCCCCGGGCACCGGCGCATCGGTGCTGGAGCATTTGCTCGGTGACGAGGCGACCGTCCCGGCGCACATGGGTCTCTTCCTCGAGCGTACGCGCCGCATGCATCCCGACGTCTGCCGGTTCGTTTCCGAAATCGTCTACGACAGCCGGCTGCGAGGGATTCCGGAGCTCGAGCGCCTGACGACGGTGTTCGGCACGGGGTTGCGCTACGTGCCGGTCGCTCACGCGGGCAACGCTGCTGCGTCAACGGAGGAAGCGGCCGAGGTCGGAGCCAGGATTGCATCGATGATCGGCACCATCTGGACCGATCGTGAAGGCAAGGCGAAGCTGCTGCAACCGTCCGATTTCATGGTCGTCGCGCCCTACAACGCGCAGGTGCGGAAACTGCGCGAGGCGCTGCTGCAGGCGGGACTCACCGACGTGCCGGTGGGAACGGTGGACAAGTTCCAAGGGCGCGAGGCGGCAATCGTCTTCTATTCGATGGCCACGTCCAGCCTCGATGATATTCCACGCAGCCTCGAGTTCCTGTTCTCGCGCAATCGGCTGAACGTCGCCGTCTCGCGCGCGATGTGCCTCGCCGTGATCGTCGCGAGCCCGCGGCTGCTGGAAGCGCATGCGCGCACGATCGATCAGATGCGCCTCGTCAACGCGCTGTGCCGATTCGTGGAAATCGCCGGCGATCAGCCACCATTGCGCGCGTAGTCGTTCCAAACGTCCACGCTGTATCCGCGCGGCATGTGGTCGAGCAGCGCGTCCTGCGTCCGGGCCAGGTCCTTGATCCGATCGGCCAGCGCAAGCGCCGGTGGCGCGGTGCCGCTGACGTCGCCGTTCGGTGCAATCTGCCGCAGCTCGCCCACGTGCTCGTATCCGAACGGGCGCCGCGGCGGCACGCGGGTGACGAGGTCGCGGTTGCTGACATAGCGGGCGGTCACGGGGCCAAAGCGCGCATCGAACGCGGTCGCGAAGGCGGCGTTGCCCACGCGCGGCGAGCCGATCGACAGAATGCCGTTCGCGCGCCCGAGCCTGTCGGCCGCGAGCACGGCGAGTGCGCCGCCCAGGCTGTGACCGGAAAACCAGACCGTCCGCTCCGGGCCGATCGAGGCGAGCGCGTCCGCGAGCCGCGCCTCCACGCGCTCGAACGCCTCGCGAAAGCCATGGTGGACTTTCGCGCCGGCGTCGTTCCAGCGCACGAGCGCGAATCGCGCGTCGTCGAAAACATCCTGGAAATCGTTGACCTCCGTGCCGCGAAACGACACGATGACAAATGCGGAGGCGACGCTCACATAGCACTGGACACCGCGCTGCTCGATGAATGCGGTTTCCATCCCCGCCGAGCGAAAGCGCGCGCTCGCGATGTCGGGCGGCCAGTAGGAAAGCAGCGCTGCCTCGGCGAGCCACCAGGCGTTCACCCGCGAGACGCCCGCGGCTCCGGGGTCGAACGGATTCGCGTGGCTGCCTTCGTAGTGCACGTACGCGGCGTCGGCCGCGGGATGCAGCACGAACCGCATGTCGCGCTCCGCGCGCGGCTTTGGCCGGGCGGCCGATCCGTTTCCCATCGGAGTCCCTCCGGCCCCGCGTGGAATGGCCGGTGGAGTATGGGCTGACGAATCGTCGTGTTCAAGGCCATTCCGCGCTACGATCGCACCCGCCCGGCGCCACACAGGTCCCCGAGGGGAGGAGGGTTCGATGGCTGTCGAAGTCAGGACGCTTTCCTGGTGGGACACGCTGCGTCTGCAGTGGCACGTGGCTCTCCCGGCCTTTTTCCTCGGATTCGTCGCGCCGAATCGCGGATTCCTGTCCTGGTTCGCGCGGCGGGGCGGCGGGCGCGGTGCGATGCGCCTGCTTGCGGCGCTGCGCGACAAGTATCGATGCGACCATTTGTGGTGCTGGTTCCCGGTCGGTCGAACGCTGCTCGTGCTTGCGCCGGAATCGATCGAAGCGGTGCTGCGTTCCGACGCGAACGCGGCCGATCCGTTTCTCAAGAAGGCAGCGCTGTCACGGTTCGTCCCTGATTCGCTCGTCATCTCGAGCGGCGACGCGTGGCGTGCGCGCCGCCCGTTCAATGAAGCCGCGCTCGACCTCGGCAGGCCGCATCGTCATTACGAAACCTTCGGTGAGATTGCCCACCGTGAAGCCACGCGCCTGACCGACGCGGGATCGCGCGAGTTGCGCTGGTCGGATTTCCAGGCGCTCGGCGAACGCATCTCGCATCAGGTCATTCGCGGTGCCGATCAGGTGAGCCCTGAACTGAGCGCCGAGCTTGCGCGGTTGGTGGCTTACAGCAATTTTCTTGTGCGCCGGCAAACGTCCTTCGCGGCCTTCTACAATCGCGTCGAGCGCGATCTCGCTAACGCCAATGCATCGGGGCCCGCCGCATGCCTGCTGCGCGACAGCGCCACGCTGGTTGAAAACGGCAGCACTACGGCGATCACGCGCGTGCCCGCGCAGGTCGGCTTCTGGCTCTTCGTGCTCAAGGACGCGGTCGAGTTGCACGTCGCGCGCACGCTCGCGCTGATCGCCGCGCATCCCGATGTGCAACAGCGCGTGCGCGAAGAGATTCGCACTGCGGGCGGCGCGAACGGGCAAGCGATCGACCGTCTGCATTATCTCGACGCCTGCATCATGGAGCAGTTACGGCTTTGGACGCCGGTGCCGTTGCTCATGCGTCGTGCAACGCACGCGTTCACGCTGCGGGAAGCCATACCGGTCGAGGCAGGTCGGCAGCTGCTGATCCATGCCGGCTTTCATCATCGCGATCCGCGGATATTCGGCGCCCATGCGGACCGGTTCGCGCCCGATGCCGTGGTCGCCGGAGGGTTTCCGGACGTCTATGTCTTCAGCGCTCATCGCCAGGGCTGCGCCGGCCGCTCGCTGGTGACGTTCGTCCTGAAGGCGACGCTCACCGCGCTGCTGCGCGATTCCCACTTCGAGCTTGCCGGTCCCGCGATCGAGCCATCCCGGATTCCGTACCTCTACGACCATTTCAAGCTGCGGCTGCGGACGATTCAACGGGCATGACGGCCTCGGCGCGCGTGCGGGAAACGCAGTACGATCGGTCACTCGTTATCGCGCCCGCCGCGCCATGACTGACATCCGGCCTGCCGAGCGTCGCCAGCTCACCGTGATGCTGTGCGACATGGTGGCGTCGACGGCGCTGTCGCTGCGGCTCGATCCGGAAGAGCTCGCCGACGTCATCCAGGCCTATCGCCAGCGCTGCGCCGATGTCGTCACGGCGCACGGCGGCATCGTCGCGCGGCAGATCGGCGACGCCGTGCTCGCGTACTTCGGCTATCCGCGCGCGCACGAGAACGATGCGGAGCGCGCCATCCGCGCCGCGCTCGCCATCGCCGATACGCAATGGCAGGCGATCGGCGCGGCCGACTTGCGCGTTCACATCGGCATCGCGACGGGTCTCGTCGTCGTGGGCAACCTGCCGCAGGCGGGCGAAGAGCTCTCCGCCATTGGCAGCGCGCTGAATCTTGCGGCCCGCCTCGAGGCACTGGCGGAGCCGGGCATGGTCGTCGTCGCCGAGCAGACGCGGCGTTTGAGCCGCGGACTGTTCGAGTATCGCGATCTCGGGCCGCAGGAGCTCAAGGGTTTCGACCAGCCGGTGCCCGCCTGGCAGGTCATCGGTGAGCGGCGCAATCGCAGCCGCTTTCACGCGTTGCGCGCCGCCGAATTGACGCCGCTCGTCGACCGCCAGAGCGAGGTCGAGACCCTCGAACGCTTGTGGGAGGACGCCCGCGCGGGTCGTGGACAGGCCGTGCTGCTGTCGTCCGAGCCCGGCGTCGGCAAATCGCGCCTCGCGCAGGTACTCGCGAAGCGCATCGTGGATCGGCGCTGCCTGCGGCTTTGGTATCACTGCACGCCGAACTTGCAGGGCAGTCCGCTCGCTCCGCTGGTTCGCCAACTGGCGCTCGCGGCCGCCATCACGCCGGAAGACGACGACGAGGCCAAGCTCGCGAAGGTCGAGCGTCTCGTTCCGGAAGCGATGCCGAATCGCGCGGAGACCGTGCCGTTGCTCGCGGATCTGCTGTCGGTTCGCTACCAGGGGCGCTATCCGCCGCTTGGCATGTCCCTGCAGCGACAAAAGCAGCAGCTGTTTCACGAGCTGATGCAGCTTGTCGCTGTCTATGCTGCGCGCAGTCCCGTGCTGCTCGTCGTCGAGGATCTGCACTGGATCGATCCGTCGTCCGACGAGCTGGTCGGCATCCTGATCGATCGGCTGCGCACGCTCCCGGTGCTCGCGCTTTTCACCGCGCGCACCGAATTCCAGGCGCACTGGGACGCGAACGCCCACCTGCATCCGATCGCGCTCGCCCCGCTCGAGCGGCGCGATTCGATCGCCATGATCGGATTGCTGTGCGAAGGGAAACGCATTCCCGCGTCGATGGTCGATCAGATCGCCGACAAGACCGACGGCCTGCCGCTGTTCATCGAGGATCTGACACGCGACGTGCTGGAAAGCGCGGGCGCGTCCGCCGGAGACGGCGATGCGACGAATGCAGGACTCGCCGCGATGACCATTCCGGCGACGTTGAACGACTCGTTGATGTCGCGCCTCGACCGTCTGGGCTCGGCGAAGACGGTGGCCGAGATCGCTTCCGTGATCGGCCGCGAATTCTCCTACGAGCTGCTCGCCCGGACGGCGAACATGCCCGAGGACGATCTGCGGGAGGAGCTGTACCGCCTCGTCGATGCCGGACTGCTCGTCAGTCGCCGCTCGTCGGCGGTTCTGGGCTATGCGTTCAAGCACGCGCTGGTGCGCGACGCGGCGTACGCGAATCTGCTCCGGAAGAAGCAGGCGGCGCTTCACGCGCGTGTCGCGCAGGTGCTGGTCGAGGAGTTTCCGGAGACCGCCGACGAGCAGCCCGAGTTGGTCGCGCATCACTTCCAGGCCGCCAACGACGTCGACAACGCGGTGGCGTTTCTCGTCAAGGCCGCCAAGCTGTCGGCGCGGCGCTCGGGTTTCGCCGAATCGATCTCGCAACTCGGGGCGGCGCTGGCGCTGCTTGCCGTCCAGCCGAAGTCGCGCGACCGCTTGCGCCTCGCGCTGATCGTGCATCGAACGCTCGGCGGCATCTACGCCGAATATCGCGGCTTCTCGTCCGCCGAGTGCGGTCGGGCCTATAACGCAGCCCTCGACCTGTGTCGCGAGCTCGGCGACGCGCCGGAGATCTTCTCGGTGCTGTCGGGGCTCGGCTCGTTCGAGATCACGCGCGCGGCTTTCGCAAAATGCGAGGCGCTTGCGGAGGAGTGCCTGTCGCGGGCGGCCGCGCAGCAGGCCAAGCCGCCGTTCATCATGGGTCACCTGCTGCTCGGCGGCACGCTGTTCCTGAAGGGCGAGCTTGCCGCGGCGCGCGAGCACCTGGAAGAGGGCCTGCGCATCTACGAGCAGGATCAGACGGCGCGTCGCGCGCGGCAGGTGCTGTACGTGCAGGACCAGAAGTCGACCGGGCTGTGTTACCTCGCGTTGTCGCTGACGTTGATGGGCCGGATCGATGACGGCGTACGGGCGGCGGAGGAGGGGCTTCGTCATTCGCGTGCGCTTGGCGGCCTGCATACGATCAACTTCTCGCTTTGCTACCTGGCCGCCGTGCATTTGATCGGCGGCAATTTCGCCGCAGCAGTGGCCTGCGCGGCGCAATCGCTCGAGGCGGCGCGTGAGCAGCGCTTCGCGACCTGGGTCGGGATCTCGGAAGCGATCCGCTGCGGCGCGCTGGTTGGGAGCGGGGACCATGGCGCGGATGTGCTCGCGGGGCTCACGCGCGGCATCGAGGGCCACACCGAGATCGGCGCGGTCGCCTATCAGCCGTTCGTGCGGGCACAACTCGCCAAGGGACTGATCGAAGCCGGCCGCGGCGAAGAAGCCGTCGGCGCGCTTGCGCAGGCGCTGACGCAAAGCGAAGCAACTGGCGAGCGTTTCTACGCGGCGGAGATCATGCGCTTCCAGGCGGAGGCGCTGGCGCTCCGTAACGACGTAACAGGAGCCGAACGGTCGCTGCGCGAGGCGATCGAGCTTGCTCGTCGACAGAAAGCGCAGCTATTCGAGCTTCGCAGCGCGGACGCGCTGCGCCGCCTCGTGAATGCGTAGCACGAGCCGGCGTATGCTAATGGTCAGTGCCAGCGGCCCCGGCCGGACGAGGAGAACACGATGAAACGCGTCGAGATTAGCCTGCCCGAGATTGCCTTGATTGCCGGAACGCGCGTAATCGCGGGCGCCGGGATCGCGCTGCTGCTTGCGGACAACCTGAGCCGGGAACAGCGGCGCACGATCGGCGGCACGCTCCTCGCCGTCGGCATTTTGACGACGATACCGCTCGTCCTCGACGTGTTCGGCAAGTTGCCGGTCGATCTCGACGACGCGTAGAACACTTAGCTCCGCTGGCGCGGCACGCTCGCTTCAGCCAAGGCTGCGCGACCAGGCAGACACGAACCATGGAAACCCATTCTCGTCTTCACGATGACACCCTAGTCGCGCAAGGCATGGGCCGCGTCGCCGATCCCTATCGCGACATCGTGCCGCCGATCCATGTGTCGACCACGTACGAACGCGGCGGCGACGGCAGCTTTCCGGGTGGCCGCATCTATTCGCGGCCCGACAATCCGAGCTTCGACCAGGCCGAGTCGCTGATCGCTTCGCTCGAAGGCGCGGCGGGCGCAATGGTGTTTGCGTCGGGACAGGCAGCCGCAGCCGCGGTGTTCCAGGCGCTCGCGCCGGGCGAGGCGGTGCTTGCGCCGCGCAACATGTACTGGGGGCTGCGCGGCTGGATCTCGCAGTTTGCGGCGACGTGGAGGTTGCCGCTGGAGTTCTACGACAATGCTTCGACCGACGATCTTGCGGCAAGGGCCCGCGCGCTGCGACCGATGCTGATCTGGGTCGAGACGCCCGCTAATCCGACATGGGACATCACCGATATCGCTGCAGCCGCTGAGCTCGCGCGCGAGGTTGGCGGCATTGTCGCCGTCGACTCGACGGTGGCAACGCCGCTGCTCACGAGGCCGCTCGCGCTCGGCGCGCATATCGTCATGCATTCGGCGACCAAGTACCTGAACGGGCATTCGGACGTCATCGCAGGCGCGCTGGCGACGGCACGCGACGACGAGCGATGGCAGCGGATCAAAAGCGTTCGCGGTGGCGCCGGCGCGGTTCTCGGACCCTTCGAGGCGTGGCTGCTGTTGCGCGGCATGCGCACGCTGCACCTGCGCGTGGCGGCCGCGTGCGCGAACGCGCAGGCGATCGCGGAAAGGTTCGCGTCGCATCGCAAGCTGTCGCACGTGCTCTATCCGGGATTGCCCTCGCATCCCGGGCATGCAACGGCTGCACGGCAGATGAAGGGCGGATTCGGCGGCATGCTGTCGCTGCGCGTTCGCGAAGGCGACGAGGCTGCGAAGCGGTTCACGGCTCGCCTTGGCGTGTTCAAGCGGGCGACGTCGCTCGGATCCGTCGAAAGCCTCGCCGAGCACCGCGCGAGCGTCGAGGGGCCGGGAACCACGTGTCCGGCGGATCTCGTGCGGCTGTCGATCGGCATCGAGCACGTCGACGACCTGATTGGCGACCTGGAGCAGGCGCTGGCGTAGCTGGAGGTTCGGGGTCAGAGCAACAAGTCGACTTGTTGCTCTGACCCTGAAAGTCAGGGATTGTCGATTTGAGACCGTCCCGTTCGACTGGAACGTGAAGGCCCCGATTCGGGGGCCGTCGAACCAGTGAGGAACGGGCATGGAACTTGTCACAACCGTGCTGACGGCAGTGCGGCGCGCCGTGCAGCGCTTCGGCCCCTACCTCGTCGTGGAAATCCTGCTGCCAGGTGGAACTCTCGTCGCGCTGTTGCTTCTGCTCTACAGGAGCGGGCGACTGCGCATGGGCGGCCCGCCGGCCGCGGCGTTCGCGCCGTCCGCGTTGTACGCGATGGCGTCGCGGCGGCAGGAATATCTGATCGCGTAAACCACTGAAGGAGCCATCATGGCCAAGCAAGCATCGAAGCCAATTCCCGAAGGCATGCATTCGCTGACGCCTCACCTCGTCTGCGCCGGCGCCGCCGACGCTATCGATTTCTACAAACGCGCCTTCAACGCGATCGAGCAGGCGCGCATGCCGGGTCCCGACGGCAAGCTGATACACGCCGCGGTGCAGATCGGCGATTCGACGCTGATGCTCGTCGACGAGAATCCGCAATGGGGAGCGCTCGGGCCGAAAGCGTTGAAAGGGTCACCCGTGACGATCCATCTGTACGTCCCCGACGTCGACGCGACGGTTGCGCAAGCGGTTGCAGCCGGCGCCAAGGTCACGATGCCGGTCGCCGACATGTTCTGGGGCGATCGCTACGGTCAGCTCGAAGACCCGTTCGGCCATCGCTGGTCGGTCGCCACGCACACGCGCGACCTCACGTCCGAGGAAATCCGCGAGGGAATGGCGAAGATGGCCGGGTGAAGGCTCCGCCGAAGGCCGGCGGTTACAATGCGGACCCGCGTCGAGGGCCGGCTGCTGCACGAGCTCGACGCAACGTTGCCCGCGCAGGGCGAGGTCTATGCGGAGCTGTATCTGCATGCGCACGGGTCCGCCAACGTCGTCTCGCTGTTTCGGTCCGGCACACGCGTGCTCGATAACATCGCGGAGCTCGAAGCGTTCGCACGCTCGCCGTGGACGAGCGGCTACATCCAGGGAATCATCGACGCGCCATACCTGGACCTGACGCCAGGCACGCGCCTCGGCGTCATCCACGACGCGGCGCTCGCCCGCCTCACGGTCGACCTCGCGCCGCTGGAGGCGCGCCTCGCGAAGATCGTCGCCGATCAGCAGCACGCGGAAGAGGAGCGGACGAGCCGCGATGTGCTTCGATCGGTGCAAGGCGCGCTCAAGGAGGCGTTGCTCGCGCTGCCCGCCGATGAATACGACTGGTTCGACCTGAATCGCGGCGACGGCAGGCGCCGGCCGCGGACGCTCGCGCAGGCGAACGCGGCGGAGTCGACGGTGGAAGAGCCGGCGGTGACGGAGGAACCGGCGGCCCAGGTGAATGACAACGAGCTACCCTGACAGCGCCGAGCCGCAGCGCCAATTCTTCGAATATGCGGGGCCGCTGTTCTCGGCCGTCATATCGCCCACGCGAGCGTCGTCGAGGTCAACGGGTCGAGGCCGCTGCGCGCCGTCGCGCGGGACCGCGCCCGGCGCACGATCGACACGGATCTGGAGTTCGCATGGAGAATCGTCGAAGGCGAGGCAACGCTCGAACAACGGGCATCGCGACTTCGTCTACGCGGCGCGCAACCGGATGCTGAAGCTTCGTTACATCTGCCGGCTGTTCGCGAAGGAGCTGGTGCTGCGCAACTTCGCCGGCGTCCCGCAGGACGAGCTGCTCGAGCGCCTGCTGGAGCTGACGCTATACACCGAGGAGCATCTGCGCTAGGCGAGACTGATCGCGCAGTCGCGCAGTGCGATCCCGCGCATGCCGGTCTTCACCGTGAACAACCCGCCGGCGAGCGGCTGCTGCGCGGGTGGCGTGCGCAGGTTTCGCCGCAGCGACGTGATGAACAGCGTGTCGAGCGCCGCACCACCGAACGCCGCCTTCGACGGCTTCTCGACCGGCACGAGCACCCTTCCGATCACTCGGGCGTCCGCGTCGAAGCGGATCAGACACCCGCCATCGACGGCCGCCATCCAGTACGCGCCATCGGCATCGACGCAGCCGCCGTCCGGCCGACCGGGCAGATCGTGTGTCGCGACGAAGACCTTGCGGGTGCCGGCGACACCGCGCGCAACGTCGTATGTGCACGCAAAGACGGTGCGAATGGCGGGATGCGAATCGGACACGTAGAGCGTGGTCCCGTCCGGCGCGAACGCGAGGCCGTTGACGGTGCGAAACCCGTCCAGCAGCGATGCGCATGTCCCATCGAGATCGATGCGATACAGCGCCGCATGCGCATGCATGTCGTCGGATGCGGTCATCGCTCCGATCACGAGGCGCCCGTGCGCGTCGACCGTCGCGTCGTTCAGCCGGCCGCCCGGCGGCAGCGGCGGCTGCGCGACGATGCGGTAGCGCCCGCTCGCGAGATCGACGTGACAGACACGATCACGCAGCGCCACGACGAGGCCGCCGGCTTCGTGCGGCGCGACGAACGTGACGAGATCGGGCGTGGTCCACGCGCGATCGACGCCGGTCCGCGGATCGAAGCGATGCAGGCGGCGGCCATGGATATCGACCCAGTACAGGCAATTCTCCGCGACTGACCACCAGGGACTTTCGCCCGCGTCGGCACGGGCATCGAGCGCGAGCGACGCGCTCCAGGTCGGCGTCACACGCGCGGTACGGCGTGCGCCGCTGCCGACGTGCCGGCCGGCGCGAACTCGACGGCGACGGGCGCTTCCGCGACGCCGAGCGCTTCGAGCTCGGCCGCGACGCGAAACAACAGATCGTCACGGTGGTGACGTGCGACGAGCTGCACGCCGATGGGCAGGCGGCCCGAATGCGCAATCGGCACGGTGAGCGCGGGACATCCGGTTCCCGCAATCGGTTGCGTGAACCAGCCGAGCGCGGGCCCGGTCGGCAGGTCCCCGCTGCCGATGCGAAGCGTGCGCGCGCCGGTCAGCGGCGCGGCGCACGGTGTCGCCGGCACGACGAGCACGTCCACGTCGTCGAAAAGGCGCTCCATTCGCTCGATGTGCCAGCGCCGGAAGCGTTGCGCGGCGAGGTACCACTGGGCCGGCAGCAGTGCGTGCGCGAGGAAGCGCTCGCGCGTTGCCGGATCGAAGCGGTCGAGCTGCATGCGCAGCGCGTCGATCCGGCCGGTGGCGCTTTCCGCGGCGTTTACGAGAATCGCCGCGGCTTTTGCGCGACGCGCGTCGGGAAACTCGACCTCGCGCGCGATGCGAAGCGCGTCGACCACGCGCTGCAATGCGCCTGCTGCGTCATCATCGAGCGCCTCGCGAAAATAGCCACCAACGGTCGCCATCCGAACATCCGCATCGCTGCGGGAGGCGCCCATCGATTCCGCGCAGGGCGACGCCACTGCACGATGGCAACGCGCGATGTCGGCGCTGCTGCGCGCCAGCGGGCCGAGCGTTGCGAGCGTGCCGCCGGCGCCGAGCACGCCGTCGTCGTCGATCACACCGCGGGTCGGCCGCAATCCGAACACGCCGCACAGCGACGCAGGAAGGCGCACCGAACCGAGCCCATCGCTGCCGATCGACAGCGGCACCATCCCCGCGGCGACCGCCGCGGCCGATCCTCCCGACGACCCGCCGGGGGTGCGCGAGCGATCGTGCGGATTGCGCGTCGGGCCGAAGCAGGCGTTCTCGGTGGTGCCGCCCATCCCGAGCTCGTCCATGTTCTGCGCGCCGACGCACACTGCGCCGGCCGCTTCGAGCTTGCGCACCACCGCGGCGTCGTGCGTCGCGACAGGCGCATCTCGAAACAGCGCAGAACCGCCGGTCGTCGTCAGCCCCTCAACGTCGATCATCGCCTTCACGCCGAAGGGAACGCCGGCGAGCTCGCCGAGTGGCCCGCCGGCGCGCCGTGCGGCGTCGATCCTATGGGCACGCTCGAGCGCACGATCCGCCGCGACGGCCGTGAACGCATTGACGGTTGGATTCGCGCGCTCGATGCGCGCGAGCGCCGCTTCGACGACGGCGCGGGCGGTCACGCTGCCGGCGTGCACCGCAGCCGAGATGTCCGCGGCCGTCGCTGCCGCTTCGAGCGGATCACGCATCGAAGGCAAGCACCTCGCGCGCGTACTCGGACAGGCGCGTCAGGTTCGCCGCGACCGCATCACGGCTTTCGGCAGGAATGGACAGCGCAAGCGCCGCCGCTGCAACCTCCAGGTACGCGTGCGCGTCGAATCCGACGGCCCGCGCATCGGGGCGGGCCCGCAGGCTGCGCAGGTTGTGCACGTGCACCCACGCGCCTTGAGCGATAGGGGCGGTCGCTTCACCGATCGTCTCGCCGTATTTCACCAGCAGATCGCCTGGATGCAGATCGACGAGTGCGATCTTGTGGCCGAGCGCGATCGCCTCGAGCGCCTGCACGCGAACCGGCTTGCCTGCGACATCGACGATCACCTCCTGGCCCGCCGCGATGGATTCGAGGACGATCGCCAGATTGTCGTTCGCGTCGAGTGCGGTCGCGTGCCAGCTCGTCGTGACTACCGAACGATTGCCTTCGCGCTTGCTCACAGTGCTGGCCCGAGCCTGCTGACGACATCC
>Ga0307409_100001253_pt1 | contig 12248 bp, 9 predicted proteins | sample 322Ometagenome_2_FD_203888 | JGI IMG/M metagenome (GOLD analysis project Ga0307409, IMG submission 203888) | Maize rhizosphere microbial communities from greenhouse at UC Davis, California, United States - 322HYB-O-2 | ecosystem: Host-associated > Plants > Roots > Rhizosphere > Soil | place...
GCGGCCGCCGATCGCCTAACGAATCCATCGCGGGTGCGCCCTGGCTCGGCCGGCGCGGTGGAGTCGGCCGGCGTGTCACGAAATGCTACCTTGCCGGTGTGGCACAGGCGCCACGACGTTGGCCCGCTCTTGTGCGTTAGGTCCGTCGGTGGCATCGGCGGCCGACCCGCCGCGCGCGCTTGCGCCATCGTGGTCACGATAGCATCGTCTCTGCTCCGCCCCACACATCAGCAGTGTCCCCTCTGACCACGGGGCTCCTCGCCCCGCTGAAGATTCACATGCGTCGACCAACCGGCGCGGCCCGTCGTGCGCTCCCGTGCATCGTGCTCCTCGCCATAGCCGGGTGTGGCGAGGGTTCCGCCACGGACCCGGCACGCCCCGGGATCCGCGTCGTTTCTTTGGGCGCGTCGGCGGATACCGTTCTGGCCTTGCCCGCTGGTCCGCTCGTGGTGGAGGTCCGGACTGCGCTAGGGGCGCCCCTGCGGGGTGCGGTCGTGAAGTTCCAGTCCAGGAGTGGTATCGACCCGCGCGGACAGCGCGGAATCGGAATGCTCCTCTGCCCGCCCGACCTGCCCGAGTGTCGTGACCCGGCAGGACCGGGCGCGTTCGGCTTTGCCGGGACCGCGTACGACACTACCGACGCTGATGGACGCGCCGAGATGGCACTCCGCTTCGGGCCGGTGGCAGGTACGGCCATCGTCGACGTGCTCGTCGAAGCGCGCGGAATGCGCGACTCAGTGGGGTACGAGGTACGGCCCGGCAACGCCACGGGCATCGTGTTCGGGACTCCGGATACGGCGGTGTACGCGGGCGCCTCGTACGGTGTGAGCGGCACTGCGGTCGACCGCTACTTCAACCTGCGGCCCGATGTCATCACCTACTCGCCGGCCAACGCCGCGGCCTCGGTCGATGCGGCCGGCCGGGTGACCGCCCAGGCGATCGGGCGCGGCGTCATCGTCGCCCAATCGGGGCTGGTGACCGATACCGCGTGGGTGAGTGTGGTCCCGGAGGGAACGATTGCGGCGGTGGTACGAAATGGCGGCGGATGGGGCCATGACGAGCTCCAGGTCGTGAACCTCGACGCTTCGGGAAGGAGGCGACTCGCGGAGATCAGCGGGCCGCACCCTGCCGTTCCAGCGTGGTCGCCGGGTCGCGCGGAGGTCGTGTTCGCCGACTATGCCGTTCTCGACGCCATACGGTACCTCGCCGCCGTCGGAACCGATGGAGGCGTGCGTAAATACCTCGAACGGTCACCGTCCGTTCTGGAGAGCGGACCGGTGCAGTTTTCGGCGGACGGCTCCGTCGCCTTCTTCGTCGGGTCGGACACGATGTGGAACGTCGGGATCTGGCGTGCCGCCGCTGACGGATCAGGTGCGGAGATGGTGGTCCACCGCACCTCGTTGTCGATATTTGGAGTAATGGACCCAGCTCCATCTGCGGACGGCAGCCGAGTGGTCGTGGAGCGGGACGGATGGCTCACGGTCTTGACGCTGGCGACGGGCGAGAGCCAGCGACTCGGCCAGGGCTTCTCTGCGCGCTGGTCACCGGCGGGTGATCTGATCGCGTACGTGGCGAGTGAGGCCGGACCACACGACGACGGACCCCTGATGGTCGTCCGGCCCGATGGCTCGGGAGCACGACAGGTCACGCCGCCCGGGGCCAGATACTCGCCGTGGTTCGACTGGTCGCCGGACGGCGAGTGGATCATCGTCGGCGCGCCTGATTCGAGGCGCATGGCGGCGTTGCAGCTCGTTCGTGTCGCGGACGGCGAGATCCTGCCCCTCCGCTTTCCTGTCGAGTTGGACCAGCCGAGCTGGAAGCGTTAGTGGGGGTGGCGGACCCAGGGTGCGACCGACGTCGGACGCGCCGCGTCGGACGGGGGTAGAGCGCGTTCGGCCCCGCGGGTAAGCTTTCACCCGGTCGCCGCGAGCCGCGGGCCGGGCACGGACGTGGCGGCGCGGATCTTCCGTCCCCCTCCACGCCGGTGTGGAATGCTCTCACCTCGCATGCGACGCTGCCCGTTCGCCCTCCTGACCGCCATGACACTCGTCGGCGCGCCGACGCCGCTCGCCTCACAGCAGGCCGCACAGCAAGGCTCCCCACTGGCTTCGGCCTCCCAGCCGGACTGGGACGCCGTCCGCGAGGAGACGCTCGCGCACCTCAAGCGGATGATCCGGATCAACACGGTGAACCCGCCTGGCAACGAGATGGCGCTCGCCCGCTACCTGGACAGCACGCTCAAGGCCGCTGGCATCGAGACGCAGCTCTTCGAGCCGGCGCCGGGCCGCGCGGCGCTCGTGGCGCGGCTCAAGGGCAACGGGTCGAAGCAGCCCGTGGTCCTCATGGGGCACATGGACGTCGTGGGCGTCGAGCGCGAGCACTGGTCGGTGGACCCGTTCGCGGCCGAGGAGAAGGAGGGATACCTCTACGGCCGCGGCGCGATCGACGACAAGGGGATGCTCGCCGCGAATCTGGAGACGATGCTGCTGCTCAAGCGGCACGTCGTGGACGCCGGCGGCGTGCTCGCGCGCGACGTGGTGTTCGTCGCCAACTCCGACGAGGAGGCCGGCGGCGACTGGGGGATGGGGTGGCTCATCGAGCACCACCCGGAGCTGGTGCGCGGCGAGTTCGCGCTGAACGAGGGCGGGCGCACGCGCGTTGTGCGCGGCCGCCCACTGTACGTCGCCGTGCAGAACACGGAAAAGGTCTCGCACGTCGTCACGGTCACGGCCCACGGGCCGGGCGGTCACGCATCGGTGCCGCTCGCCGGCAACGCGGTCGTGCGCCTGGGCCGCGCGCTGGCGGCGATCGGCGCCCATCAGGAGCCGCTGCGCTTGACGCCCACGACTCGGGCATTCTTCCGCGAGCTGAGCGCGGTATGGCCCGAGAAGGCCGAGGCGGCCGCGATGACCGACGTCGCGTCCGCGGACAAGGCCCGCATCGCGCGGGGCGCCGTGGTTCTGGGCCGCACGCCGGTGTTCGACGCCGTGCTGCGCGCCGGCGTCTCGGCGGTGCTCGTGAAGGGGGGGATCCGCCACAACGTGATCCCTACCGAGGCCACGGCCACGTTCAACGTCCGCACGCTGCCCGGGCAGTCGGTGGACTCGGTGGTGACGCGGCTCAAGCGCGCCGTGAACGACTCGCTCGTCGAGTTCGAGGTGACGGAGCGGGGCGAGGACGCGCCGCCGTCTGACTTCCGCTCGCCGATGTTCTCCGCGATCGCCGGGAGCGTGAAGGAGCTGAACCCGGCGATGGTGGTGGTGCCCTATCTCAGCACCGGCGCCACGGACAGCGCGCGCTTGCGGCAGTGGGGAATGCAGGCCTACGGCGTGCTCCCGTTCCCGATGGATCAGAACGACGAGGACCGCATGCACGGCAACGACGAGCGCATCCCCCTGGAGGCGCTGCATTTCGGGACGCGAATGATCTACGGGGCGGTGTACCGCGTGGCGAAGTGAAACAGTCGGGAGTCGGGGGGGGCGAGTCGGGGACTGCACCGGACGCGCGGCCCGGCTCCCGGCCGTTGCCCCGCCCGGCATTCGAGCGGGCGCGAACGGCGGCGCGGGGAGTTCAGGATGCCAGCCCCGACTCCCGACTCCCGACTCCCGGTAGTTAGGTCTTCCCGCCTTACGATGCTGACACACCATGCCTGACCACGAAACTGCTCTCATCACTGGCGCGTCGCGGGGGATCGGGCGCGCGATCGCGCTTCGGTTGGCCGAGCGGTACGAGATCATCGCCGCGGCGCGGTCTGAGGCGGAGCTGGACGAGCTGGCGGCGGAGATCGGCGAGCGCGGCGGGCGGTGCACGACCGTGACGCTCGACGTCGCGAACCCGCGCATGGTCGCCGAAGCGCTGGCCGACGTGGACGCCGACGTGCTGGTCAACAACGCCGGCGTCGGAGTGCTGAAGCCACTGCTCGAGCTCACGGCCGAGGAGTGGCACACGATGGTGGACGTCAATTTCAACGCGCTCTTCCACGTGACGCGCGCCGTGCTCCCCGGCATGGTGCGGCGTGGGCGCGGGCACGTCGTGGTGATCGGCTCGATCGCCGGGCGCAGCGCGTTCGTGGGCGGGACGTGCTACGCCGCGACGAAGCACGCGGTCATGGGCTTCGCCGAGTCGCTCATGCTCGAGGTGCGTGACGCGGGCGTCAAGGTCTCCGTCGTGTCACCCGGGTCCGTGCGGACGAACTTCTCACCGGAATTCGCGGGGAAGGACTGGGCGCTCGCGCCCGAGGACGTCGCCGACGCCGTGCTCCACGTCCTGGACACGCCGCCGGCGGTGCTCATTCATCGACTGGAAGTCAGGACGCTCACCGTGCCCAAGAAGCGGTAGCGAGGGCTGGGCGCGGAGTCGGCCGAGGTGACTCGACGCGACGGGAGGTGGCTAGGTCTGGATCGTTGGGGTGGACGGACGGCGGCCGGTGGGGCAAAATGTCGTTACGAGAGCCCACTATTACCTGTCATGCGTCTGCACACATCGAACACGCTCACGATACGGCCGAGCTCGGCCAGACGGCGGACCCGATGCCACCCACGCTCCCGTGACACCTCAGCCCAAGACCGGTCAGCGCCTCCGCGTTGCCATCAGCCCGCCGGACTTCACCCTCGCGGAGCTGATGGCGGTGCGCGAGATCACGCGCGCGTTCCTCACGGCCAGCCGCCCTGAGGAGGTCTACACCTTCGCCCTGGACCGGGTCGCCCCCCTCGTCGGCGCGAGCTTCGCCTCGGTGTACCTGATCGACGGCGCGTCGGAGCTCATGCGCCTCGCCGCGGCGCACAACTGGCCAGAGCGGTACGCCCCCTGGCTCGGTCAAATGCGCGTCCGCCTCGGCGTCGGGCCGAGCGGCGAGGCCGCCGCCGAGGGGCACGCCGTGGAAGTCCCCGACGTCTTCGCCGACGGCGCCGACGCCGACTGGCAGGAGGTGGCGCGCGAGCTCGGCTTCCGCGCCCTCGTGGCCCTCCCCCTTCGCGCCGGCGGGCGCACGCTCGGGGCCGTCGCCTTCTACTTCCAGGTGGCGGGCGGGTTCAGCCCCGGGCAGCTCGGCCTCCTGCGCACCGTGGCCGACCAGATGGCCGCGACGGCGGAGAAGGCGAGCCTCATCGACGAGCTCCGGCGGGCCAACGCCGCCCTGCTCGACGCGAACGCGGAGCTCGAGCGCCAGTACGCCGCGGCCCTGGACGCTCGGCGCGCGAAGGACGAGTTCCTCGCCAACATCTCGCACGAGCTGCGCACGCCACTCACCGCCGTCGTGGGGTACACGCAGCTGATGGAGGAGGGGCTCTCCGGCCCTCTCACGGCGGAGCAGCGGGCCGACCTCGTGCAGGTGCGGTCGGCCAGCGACCGGCTGCTGGCACTGATCGACGACCTGCTCGAGCTCACGACCCTCAAGGGTGGGCGGCTGCGGGTGGAGGTGGGCAAGTTCGACCCCCGCGCGCCTCTGCGCGACGCGGCCGCCGCGGTGGAGGGGCGCCCGGCCGCCGTGACGCTGGTGGTCGACGAGCCCGAGGGCACACTCCCCTCGATGCGCTCGGACCGGAAGAAAATCACGCGCGTCCTCGTTAGCTTGCTGAGCAACGCGTACAAGTTCACCGAGCGGGGGGAGGTGCGCCTGTCGGTGGAGGTGCGCAACGGGCGCGCCGCGTACCGCGTGCAGGATTCCGGGATGGGCATCCCGCCGCACGTGATCCCGCTGGTCTTCGAGGAGTTCCGCCAAGGAGACGGCTCGTACACGCGCCGGCACGGCGGCACCGGCGTGGGGCTCGCCCTGGCGCGGCGCCTGACGCGGCTGCTGGGCGGGGACATCGACGTCGTGTCGGCGCCGGGCGAGGGCTCGACGTTCACGATCGAAGTACCGCTGGAGTACGAGGGCGAGCCGTAGGTCACACTCGGTCCGTGGGGGACGGCATCGACGGCATGAATCGGCAACTCGACAGTACACTACAGGAGATGACGACCACCCTGCCGCCGGATGAGGTGCTGCGGGCGGCGAAGCGGTTCTTCGCGCGGCACAATAGCATCTACGCGGCCTTTCCGGAGAAGGAGGGGCCGACGTTCGTGGCGCTGCGTGGGCAGGGGGGCGAGGAGGTCATCATCGGCGCGACGCCGGCCGGCGGAGGCACCCGTGTCACCGGGTCGACGTACCTATTCGACCAGCAGGTCGCCCGCTTTTTCACGACGCTGCCGAGTATTGAAACACCGCGGCCGCCGGCAGCGGCCGCCCCCGCCGGGCCGCCCTCGACGGGCGACGGCGCGCGCGCGGCGCCGCCGGCCGGAGCCGCGCCAGGGAGCGCAACGTGACGACCCCCGAGGCGCCCAGCGGGCCGTCGCGCGACGCGACCAACGTCTCGGCGGACACACGGGCGGACGGGCGGACCGCGCCGCCGAGCGCCTCCTTCGTCAACACACTGCGCACGCGGCCGGGCGCGATCCGCATCGGCGCGCCGAACGAGCCGACGATCACCGTGCGGGTGCAGATGCCCGAGGTGTGGGACGTCGTCCGCGTCGAGGTCCCCCCGTCGGAGCCGGTGCTCTCGGTCAAGGTCCGCGCCCTCCAGGCGCTCTTCCCCGAGGCCGACTTCCACGACGAGTTCGTGCTGAAGCTGCACGGCTGGGAAGTGCTCGACGAAAACGTGTCGGTGGCCGACACCGGAGCCGTCAGCGGGTCGACGTACCTGGTCACGCATCGGCAGCGGCGGCCGGTGAGATGAAGCGAGTGGCGCGGGGTGAGTGGCGAGTGGCGTGTGAGAGCCGCTCGGGACGCACAGCGCGCTCTAGCTAGCCTGGGCGGGCGTTACCCGCCACCCGCCACCCGCAACACGCAACACGCAGCACACCGCACGTCTCGTCCCGCGCGCATCCCGTCCCACCCGTGGCGCGCGCCAGGCGGCGGCGCGGTATCTTTCGTCGATGACCAGCACTCTCCCGCCCAGGGCGGCCCCGGCCGACGACCGCGACGCCCTCCTCGCCGCGGCGCAGCAACTGCGCGACGAGGTCGGGCGCCGCATCGTCGGGCAGCGCGCCGTCATGGAGGAGATCCTGATGGCGATCCTCGCCGGCGGGCACGCGCTCCTGGTGGGCGTGCCGGGCCTGGCGAAGACGCTGATGATCCGGTCGGTGGCGGAGGCGATGCGTCTCGACTTCCGCCGCATCCAGTTCACCCCCGACCTGGTGCCGAGCGACATCACGGGCACCGAGATCCTCGAGGAGGATCAGGCGACGGGCGCGCGCAGCTTCCGCTTCGTGCGGGGGCCGGTGTTCGCGAACATCGTCCTCGCCGACGAGATCAACCGCGCCCCGCCGCGCACGCAGGCGGCGCTGCTCGAGGCGATGCAGGAGCACCGCGTCACGGCCGCCGGGGAGACGATGCGCCTGCCCGAACCGTTCTTCGTGTTGGCGACGCAGAACCCGATCGAGCAGGAGGGGACGTACCCCCTGCCGGAGGCGCAGCTCGACCGCTTCCTGTTCGACATCCGCGTTGGCTACCCGGCCGAGGACGAGGAGGTGGCGATCCTGCGCGCGACCACCGGCATCGAGAGCGCCCCGCTGGCGCCGGTGCTCGATGGCGCGCAGACGACGGCGCTGCAACGACTCGCGCGCGAGGTGCCGGCCGCCGAGCCGGCGCTCCGCTATGCGGCTGCCCTCGCCCGGGCCACGCGCCCGCCCGCCCAGGGAGGGTCCGCGTCCCCGGGGTCGGCCGTCCCGGAGCTGGTGCGCCAATACGTGCGCTGGGGCGCCGGCCCGCGCGCGGGCCAGGCGCTGATCCTCGGCGGCAAGGCGCACGCGCTGCTCGCCGGTCGGGCGGCCGTGTCACCGGCGGACATCCGGCGCGTTGCCCTCCCGGTGCTGCGCCACCGCGTCCTGCCGAACTTTGCCGCCGAAGCCGAGGGCGTCACGGCAGAGCAGATCGTCGAGGACCTCCTCGCGCGGGTCGAGCCGCCGAAGAGCGGGGTGGGGCTGTAGGGGCAGATGCCGAGCGTCGGGCGTCGGGCGTCGAGGGGCGTCGAGCGGTCAGCGGGGAGGGGTCGCCGCTCAACGCTCCTCGCCCGACGCACGCGCGACGCCCGACGCCCGACGCTCGTGTCCGCCCAGGCGAGCCTTCCCTTGCTCGTCCGCGGCATGCATCGCGGATGACTCCCACGGCGCTGAACTACGGGCCCATCCTCGACGCCCTGCGCGGCGTCCACTGGCCGGCCCGCGGCGCGGTGCGCGGCGGCGCCACCGGGACGCACCACTCGCGCATGCGGGGCGTGTCGGCGGAGTTCACCGAGTACCGCACGTACCGGCAGGGCGACGACCCACGACGCATCGACTGGAAGCTGCTCGCGCGGAGCGACCGCGCCTACATTCGCCTCGCCACGGACCGCGCCGTGCTGCCCACGACCCTCGTCGTCGACACGTCGGCGTCGATGGCCTACCCGCCGGGCACGGGGGCGAAGTGGGTCGCGGCGCGGCAGATCGTGGTGGGGCTCGCGGCGGTCGCGCACGCCGACGGCGACCCCGTGGGGCTCGCCGCGCCGAGCCGCGCGGGCGTGCGCCGCGTTCCACCGCGCACGCGGCGCGGCGTCGTCTCCGAGCTCGCGCGGGCGCTCGACACGCTCTCGCCGGCCGGCGCGGCGCCGCTCGCGCCGCTCGTGGCCGCGCTCGCCGGGGGTGCCCGCTGGGCGGGTGCACGCGTGGCCGTCATCGGCGACTTCCTGAGCGGCGAGGAGGGCCTGCTGCGCGCCGCCCGGCAGTGCGTGGTGGCCGGAAGTGAGGTGCACGCGGTGCACGTGGTCGCGCCCGAGGAGCTGGACCCGCCGCTCGGCGTCCTCGCGACCGACCCCGAGGACGCGACCGTGCGCCGACCACTCGTTGACGCGTCGCGGGCGGAGTACGTGGCCGCCTTCGCCGCATGGCGCGAGGGGCTGGCCCGGGCCTGGCGCGACGCGGGCGCCTCGTACACGCTGGTCGTCGCGGGCGAGGCAACCGAGCGTGCCGTGCGGCGCGTGGTGGCGCCCGGGGCCGTCCCGCGCGAGAGCGCGGCGATCGGGGGCGCCAGGTGACCTTCCTCGCCCCCTGGATGCTCCTGGTGGCCGCGGTGGCCACTGCCGCGGTGGTGGCTCTGCACTTCCTCGCCTGGCAGCGCCCGCCCGCGGCCCCGCTCCCGACCGCGCGCTTCGTTCCCGACCGGCCGGCGCGCGCGGCGTCCCGGTCGCGCCGGCCTCACGACGTGCTGCTGCTCGTGCTTCGTGCTCTCCTGGTCCTGCTCGTCGGGGCGGCGTTCGCGCGGCCGGTCGTCACGGCCGGCCGACGCCCGGTGGCGCGCCTCGTCGCCGTGGACGGGTCGCGCGCGGTGGGCAATCTCGCGGAGGCGCGCGACAGTGCGCGCGCCCTGTTCCGGGACGGCGACGCGCTCGTGTTGTTCGATTCGACCGCGCGGCTCGTCAGGCACGCGCCGCTCGACTCGCTGGCAGCGCTCGGCACGACGGGCGCGGGCGCTGCGGCGGGCGCGCCGGGCGCGCCGGGCGTGCTCTCGGCGGCCGTCGTGGCGGCGCTGCGGGCGGCCCCGTCGCTGCGTCAGTGGGCCGACTCCGTGGAGCTGGTGCTCGTCTCCCCGCTCGCGGCCGAGGAGGTGGACGCGGCGACGGACTCGCTGCGCGCGCTCTGGGCCGGCCGCGCCCGGGTGGTGCGCGTGTCGCCGGCCTCGCCCACCGTGCCTGACGCCGCGCCGCGCGTCGCGGTGCGCGCGAGGCCTGACGATCCCGTGCTCGCCGCCGCGGCCCTCGCGGGCGTGCGCGCCGACGAGGCGCCGGTGCGTATCGTCCGCGACGCCGTCACGGCGGCCGATTCGGCGTGGGCGGCGGAGCGCGGACACGCACTCGTGCGGTGGCCGGCCAGCGACACGGTTCGAGGGTGGGCGGGCCGAGCGACCGCGGACACCGCGGGCGCGCTCGTGATTCGAGGAAGCGAGGTGGTCGCGGGCTTCGCGCGCCGCTGGCGCCCGCCCGCCGGCCGACCGATCGCCTGGTGGGTGGACGGAGAGGTGGCGGCGGTCGAGCGCCCACTCGGTGCGGGCTGCGTCCGCGACGTCACCGTCCCGGCCCCGGTCGTCGGCGACGAGGCGCTCACGGCGGCGTTTCAGCGGTTCGTCGTCGCGCTCGCCGCCCCGTGTGGGGGCGCTCGCGACGCCGCGCCGCTCCCGGCCGGCGCGGTGCGCCGACTCGCGGGACCGGGCCCCCTCTACGCGCCCCCGGCGGCAGTGCCCGCCGGTGCCACGCCGCTCGCCCGGTGGCTGTTCCTGGCCGCGCTTGCGCTGGCGCTCCTCGAGCTGCCCGTGCGCGAGTGGGGCCGCACGGCGGGGCCCGCGCGCGGGCGTCGCGACCCGCCGGTCCGCCGCGAGGTGGCCGCGTGACCACGTTGGACCGGCTCCGGTCGGCACGGCGCGCGGTGCTGGCGGCCCTGGGCGCGCGGGCGATGCTCTGGGGCGCGGCGCTCGGCCTTGCGGTCTTCGCGGCCGTCGTGGTGCTCGCGCCTCCGTCGCCCCGGACCGGCGTCGTGGCGCCACTGCTCGGTGCGGCCGCCGGCGTCGCCGTCGCGGCGTGGGCGATCGCGCGGGCGGTGAAGCGGGCGACGCTGCCCGCCGTGGCGCTCTGGGTGGAGGAGCGCGTCCCGGCGCTCGACTACGCCCTGGTCACGCTCGCCGAGGGAGCGGCGCCGGCGGGTGGCCCGATGGCCGAGCGGACGCTCCAGGCGCTCGACGCGCGGGCGCGCGGCGTCGCGTGGGAGCCAGCCGTGGCGCGGTCGGCGCGGCGGGCCCTCGGCGCACCCGCACTGGCCCTGCTGGCGGCCGTGGTCGCGGCGCCGGTGATGACGGGCCGCCGCGCGGAGTGGCGCGGCGAGGCGACGTCGCCGCGCGGAGGCATCCGCCCCGGCCTGAGGCCTAACGCCGCAGTGGACCGCCTCACGCCGCTCACCGTGACGGTGGTGCCGCCCGAGTACGCCAACCGCCCGCGGGCCGTGCTGCGCGACCCGTCGTCGGTATCGGCGCTCGTCGGCAGCGCGGTCACGTTCGGCGGGCGCGGCGGCTCGGGCGGCCTCGCCGCCTCGCTCGGCGATCGCCCGCGCGCGGTCCGCTCCGGCGGGGCTGGCTGGTCGACCGCGCTGACCATGCCGGCGAAGCCGGCGGCGGTGCGGCTTCGGGACGGCGCTCGCGAGCGGTGGGTGGTGCTCGCGCCGGTGCCCGACTCGGCGCCGGACGTGGCGCTCACCGCGCCGGCGCGCGACAGCGTCTTCCGCACGCCGAGCGGCTCGGTCGCTCTCGTCGCTGAGCTCTCCGACGACGTCGGCCTGGCCAGCGCGGCGTTCGAGTACATCGTGAGCTCGGGGGAGGGGGAGAGCTTCACGTTCCGGTCGGGAACGCTCGGGCGAAGGGCGTTAGGCGGGGCGCGGCAGGGCGAGCTGCGCGCCGCGCTCAGCCTGGACGCGCTCAAGCTCGGGCCGGGCGACGTGGTGCACGTGCGCGCGGTGGCCCGCGACCGGAACAGCGTGAGCGGACCCGGGTCGGGATTCTCGGAGACGCGGACGGTGCGCGTGGCGCGCGCCGGCGAGTACGACTCGGTGGCCCTGGAAGGCGCGCCGCCGCCCGAGGCGGACAAGTCGCTGGTCAGTCAGCGCATGCTCCTCATGCTCACGGAGGCGCTGCAGCGGAAGCGCCCGCGCCTCTCGCGCGCCGAGGTGCTCGGCGAGGCACGCCGAATCTCCGCCGACCAGAAGCGCCTGCGGAAGACCGTCGGGGAGATCGTCTTCAGCCGTCTCGGGGACGACCCGGGCGGGGAGCACTCGCACGCGCCGGAGGAAGGTCACGCCCCAGGCGAGGAGCAGGGCGGGTCGCCGAGCGCCGACGACGTGCTCCGCGAGGCCGACGAGGCGACGGGGCGCGCGGTAGGCGAGGCGCTCGACTTCCATGGCGACGAGACGCCGGTCGTCGCGATCAACCGACCGCTGCTCGAGGCGTACAACGCGATGTGGGACGCGAGCCGCGAGCTCGATCTGGGGGAGCCGGGCCGCGCCATCCCGCCGATGCGAGTGGCGCTCGCCGCCATCCAGCGGGCCCGCCAGGCCGAGCGCATCTACCTCCGCGGCCGGCCGCCGGCGGTCGTCGTGGACGTTGCCAAGGCGAGGCTCAAGGGGGAGGGCGCCGCGTCGGCGGCGCCCCGCGCGCCTCGTGCTCCGCTGGACGACGCGGCGCGCGCGCGCGCGGAGCG
>Ga0307409_100001254_pt1 | contig 12246 bp, 7 predicted proteins | sample 322Ometagenome_2_FD_203888 | JGI IMG/M metagenome (GOLD analysis project Ga0307409, IMG submission 203888) | Maize rhizosphere microbial communities from greenhouse at UC Davis, California, United States - 322HYB-O-2 | ecosystem: Host-associated > Plants > Roots > Rhizosphere > Soil | place...
CCACGGTGAAGGGGCTGGCCGGACGACAGACCGCCCTCTGGGGACCCAGCTCGCTGTACGAGCCGAACCCGACCTACCCGCAGACCCTGGGCGCACGGACGCAGGACAGGACCACCGTGCTCGGTGGCGAGCGCTCCCACCCGCGGCCGACCTCGGCCACGGACCTGCGCTCGGCGTCGCAGGGCTGAGGGCCGCCGCCGACACCGGCGGCAGGCACCAGACGCACGGACACGAGAGACACGAAGGGGTCGGGCCGTCAGGCCCGGCCCCTTCGTCGTGTCCCACTCCCCCTCCGCCGTGCCCCAGCCCGCCCCGGCGGCCTGCGAGTCCTACCCGGCGACGAGTCCTACCCGGCGGGGGCGAGCCAGACCTGCAGCGGCAGGGTCACCAGGTGGTCGGGCCGCCGCTCGAGCAGCCGGGCGTCCTCGAGCACCGTGGTGTCGAGCACCTGCTCAACCTGGCCGGACGACAGCCCACGGACCGCCTCGTCGGAGTCGGCGCCGACCAGCACCAGCCGCAGACCGCGCTTCGCCACCGCCTGGTGCACCTGCTCCACAGCCGCCGCGAGCGCCTGGTCGTCCTTGCGCAGGGCCGACGTCGTCGACAGCGCGGAGATCCCGCACTGGCCGCGCAGCACCTGGGGCCACTCGTTCGCTGCCCGGGAGTCGACCATGAGGGCGACGTCGCCGGGGCGGAACGCGTCGCAGACCTGCTCCACGGCGGCCAGCTCGCCCTGCTCCACCCGCTCGGTGGCGTGCGGCCAGGTCGCCAGCGCCGTCGGGACGAGCAGCGAGAGGGTGGCCAGGGCGCTGGTGGCCACCATCACCCACACCGGCATGCGGTGCGTCGACCAGCGGGTGCACACCGCCGCCACAGCCACCACGAGCAGCACCACCGTCGGCAGGGCGATGATGAGGCGCCGGTCGGCCCACGGATGGTCGGGGGTGATGCCGGGCCGGTACCACGTGAGCACCGACGAGCCGAGCCCCACGACCAGCGGCCCGATCCACGACTGCAGGTCGCGTCCGGAGGTCCAGGCGTCGAGGGCACGGTGGACCAGGGCCGCGGCGGCCACGAGGGCGAGCACCAGGGCGATGGGGCCCACCCACCACGACATCCACACCAGCGACTGCTCGGCGTAGGTGCGCCCGCCGTCGATGGGCAGCCCCTGGCGCAGCTGCAGGCCCGCGACGACGCGGGACCCCGGGTCGGCCGCCGACTGCCGCACGGTCTGCCACAGCGGCCGGCTCGCCAGGACCAGTCCGACGAGCACCACCAGCACGGCGCCCGCCCGGGGCGCCCAGGCGAGGGCCAGGTCGGGCACCCGCCGGCGTCGCCCCAGCCACAGCAGGGCGGCGCACGCTGCGACGACGGCGACGCCGAAGGCGACGAGCGGCAGGAGGGAGCCGCCGATGCTCTTGAGGTACTCGCTCGAGGTCAGCCAGGTCAGCCCGAAGGCGGCCGCCGCGGACGCTCCAGCCGCCACCACGAGCGCACGGGCGTGCGGCTGGCGCTGGGCCGCGGCGAGGGCGGCCACCGGAACGAGGAGCACGACCTCGCGCAGGCTGTCGACCCTGACCAGCACACCCGCGCCGACGAGGGCGCCCGCGACAGCGGCCGCTCCCCGGGCCGCGGCCACGTCACGCGCCCGGGCGGCCCTGGTCGCCTGCACCAGCGCGGTCATGGCCGCCATGAGGACCAGCACGGCCAGCGGCTCGCTGTAGGTCGCACGGTTCACGTGCAGCAGCGGGTAGCACAGCGCCAGCCCGAGCGCGGCGAGCGGCGACCACCGCGGCCCCACGGTCAGCGACGTCAGCAGCCCGAAGGCGAGCACGCCCAGGCCACCGAGCACGGCGGGCGCCCAGAAGGCTGCGCCGGAGCCCCCGAGCCACCACGCGAAGGAGTACCACGCCGAGGGCCCGACCGGGAACTGCGGCTGGATCGCGGGGTCCTCGGGCGTGCCCACCTGGAAGAAGGCCGGGCTGGCCAGGGTGATGCCGTCGATGCGCAGCACCTCGGGCCCGCCGATGGTCTCCGGGGCGACCTCGATGGGCCGGTCGTGGCCACCGGCGAGCTCGATGGAGGACTGCAGGTAGCTGCCGGAGTCGCGTCGAGGCAGCACCTGCTCGGAGTGGGTGAGGCCGGCCCACAGCGTCGACCCGACGGCCACGGCGGCCAGGGCGAGGGCGACCCACACGGGCAGGGGGCGGGCCGGGACGAGCGCAGCCAACCGCACGGCCACCGCGCCGAGCACCAGCAGCACGACGACCGCCACCAGTGGCTGCCAGACGCCGGCGAGGGCGAGCAGCCCGCACGCGGCGGCTCCGAGCAGCACCCAGACGGCGCTGCCGACCACCACCCGGCCGAGCAGCCAACCGGCGAACGCCTCTCCCCGCAGGAGCGGCAGGTCGTGGGGCTCGGTGGCCATCGGGTAGCTGCGGGGCGCGCGGCTGCTCACGGTCGGCCACGCTATCGCTCCTAGGCTGGGGTCCATGCGCGCCCCACGCACCCCCGCCGAAGTCCTCGCCCAGCTGCTGCGCTCCGACCCCGCCCGGCCCCGCGTCACGTGGTACGACGACACGCCCGGCCCCACTGCGGGCGAGCGGATCGAGCTCAGCGCCAAGGTGCTCGCCAACTGGGTCAACAAGGCCGCCAACGCCCTGCAGGACGAGTTCGACGTCGCTCCGGGCTCGACCGTGCGGCTCGCCCTGCCGCCGCACTGGCGCGCCCTCTACTGGGCGATGGCGGTCTGGTCGGTGGGTGGGTGCGTCAGCCTCGACGACGCCGACCCCGACCTCACCGTCACCGACGACCCCGACATCGCTGCCGACGCCACCGCGGCGGTGCTCGTGACGCTGCCCGCCCTGGCCCGGTCCGCCCCCGGTGGCACTCCGGCAGGCGTGGTCGACGAGGCCCGCGAGCTGTCCACCTTCGGCGACCAGTTCACCGCCTGGGAGGAGCCTGCCGACGGCGACCCTGCGCTGCGCACGGCAGCCGGCTCCACGGCCTACGACGCCGTTGTGCCGCAACGGGACTGGCCAGCGGGCACCCGCCTGCACACCCGGTGCGGCGACCTCGGGCAGGTGCTGCTCGACGCCCTGGCCGTGTGGGCCGCTGACGCCTCGCTGGTGCTGTCACGCGGTCCGGTCGGCGACGACGGCGACCGGGCACGCCTCGACGCCGAGGGCGTCACCCTCGAGCGCTGAACCGGCTCAGCGCCGGCGCATCTCCGCCTCGAGCGCCTGCCAGGTGAGCGACGCGACCACGCCGGTGCGGGCGATCTTGGCGCGGCCCTGCAGCGCCTTGACGGCAGCCTCGGTCTGCGGTCCGAAGAAGCCGTCGGCCCCGATCCGCAGCGCCTTCTGCAGCGCCACCACCGCGGGGCCCGACGAGCCCTTCTTGAGGACCGTGCCCCGGTAGGCCAGCAGCGGGTAGTCGCGGGTCTCGAGCGCCTTCCACACCTTCGCGTCGGTCACGCCGGTGACCTTGAGCTTGTGCGCCTTCTGGAACGTGCCGACGGCCGCGGAGGTGCGCGGACCGTAGTGGCCGTCGACGGCGAGGCCGCCCAGGGCGCGCTGGAGCACCCGCACCGCGGTGCCCGTCGAGCCCACCTTCAGCACCACCTTCGAGACGGCCGTGTATGCCGTGGTGACGGTCGGCTTCGCCGCCACCTTGGGCGCCGGCGCGGTCTTGACCGGGGTGCGCGACGTGCTGCGCGACGACGAGGGCTCGGACGAGGTGCTCTGGCCCATCAGGGCCTGCCAGGTCGACGTGGCGACGATGCCGTTGACGGTGAGCTTCCTGCGGCTCTGGAACGCGCGGACGGCACCGTCGGTCTGGGGCCCGAACTGGCCGTCGGCCGTGATCGAGAGGGCCCTCTGGAGGGCGACCACCGCGGCGCCGCTGGACCCGCGCCTCAGCACCGTGTCGACGTACTTCGCGAGCGGCGACGTGGTCACCGGGGTGGAGGTGGCCGGCTTGGAGGGAGCGGGCTTCGCAGCACCGCCGCGGGCGGGCACCTTGCCGAGGGCGACCATCTTCGCCCAGGTCGCGGCGTCGAGCTTGCCGGTCACGGGCACGCCGTTGGCGGCCTGCCACTTCTTCAGGGCGGCGAGGGTGACCGGGCCGAAGACGCCGTCGGCCGGCACGCCGATCACCTTCTGCGCCAGCGCCACGTCGGGACCCGTGCTGCCCTGCACGAGCACGGTGTAGACGCTGGAGGGAGCCGCGGGCGGCGCGCTGGGGCTCGGCGAGGCAGGCACGGCCGGACCGGGGTCGGCGGTCGTGACCGCCCTGCCGGTCCACCACGAGGTGCGCTTGTAGGCACCGTCCCAGGTGAACGAGAAGTGGATGTGGTCGGTGTGCGGCGCGGAACCGGTGTAGGCCGCCCACCCGCGACCCGGGTCGTAGGCGCGCCACATCTTCTTGTTCCAGATGATGTACATGACCCCGAACCGGCGGGCCATGGCCCCGGGACGACCCTGGGCGTCGGGGGCCGACAGCCAGGCGACGACGGAGTCGGCGACCGCCTTCTGGTCCTTGTTGCCCGCGTTCAGCATCCAGTCCCAGGCGCGGCCGTCGGAGTGCTCCGTGACGCCGCTGTTGCAGCTGCGCTCCATGTACCACGGGGCGGCTGAGCCGACCTTGTAGTGGCCGACCATGAGCTCCGCGAAGGCGACCACCCCCGGCTTGGCGTGGGGGTCGCAGATCTTCTGCCCGTTGTAGGGCGGGGCGACGTCGAGGGCGGAGGGCAGCGACTTGCTCGGCGGCTTGGGCACCGTCGTCGCCTGGGCCGCTCCCGCCACCAGGGGCATCCCGAGCACGGGGACGGACAGGGCACCGAACGCACGGGTGGCGAAGGACACAGGCACTCCTTTGACGACGCCGCCCGGGTCGCGGGAGACGGATCGGTACCAAGAAGACATGAACACCCACAGCCTCAGACATCACTGCAGCCCCTGGGCCAGACATTTGTCCCACTGGTGGCACCGCGCCACAACTGCTTCACGCGAACTACAAACATGGAATTCGGCGCAGCTCAGCCGAACGGCCGATGCCGCGTAGGTGAGAAGCGGACCGAGCGGGAGCGGCAGGGATGCCGCGAGAGCCCGTGGTGGGTCTGGCAGGAGCACGGAGCGAAGCGGAGTGCGACGGGATAGGGCCGAGGGGCATCCCTGGCGCGGACGCGCGGTGACACCGGTGCCCTGCCGCTCCCGCTGCGTTGTCGCCTTCAGGTCGTGTGTGCTGCGCATGCTCGCTTGGGCCTTTGGTGGTGCGGGGGCACGCATGGCGTGGGCTGGGGCGGCGCTAGAGTCCGGCCCATGGACAAAGTCGTCTCCTCAGCATCCGAGGCCATCGACGGAATCGTCGACGGCTCCTCCCTGGCGGTCGGTGGTTTCGGCCTGTGCGGTGTGCCCAGCGTGCTCATCGCCGCGCTGCACGAGGCGGGGGTGAGCGACCTCGAGGCCATCTCGAACAACTGCGGCGTCGATGACTGGGGGCTCGGCATCCTGCTCCGGGACAAGAAGATCCGCCGGATGGTGTCGTCCTACGTCGGCGAGAACAAGGAGTTCGCGCGCCAGTACCTGCAGGGCGAGCTCGAGGTGGAGCTGACGCCGCAGGGCACCCTGGCCGAGCGGCTGCGCGCCGGCGGCGCCGGCATCCCCGGCTTCTACACCATCACCGGCGCGGGCACGCAGATCGCCGAGGGCGGCCTGCCGTGGCGCTACAACACCGACGGCACCGTCGCCATGGCCTCCCCGCCCAAGGAGACCAAGGTCTTCGAGGTCGACGGCGAGGAGAAGGAGTTCGTGCTCGAGCGCGCCATCGTCGCGGACTTCGGGCTGGTGCGGGCCTGGAAGGGTGACCGGCACGGCAACCTCGTCTTCAACAAGTCGGCCCGCAACTTCAACCCGCTGTGCGCCATGGCGGGTCGGGTCACCATCGCCGAGGTCGAGGAGCTCGTCGAGCCGGGCGAGCTCGACCCCGACGAGATCCACCTCCCGGGCATCTACGTGCAGCGGGTGCTGCCGCTGACGCCCGAGCAGGCCGGCGAGAAGCGCATCGAGCGCCGCACCACACGCCCGCGTCCCGAGCAGGGCACCGCCGCCGTCGACGGCGCGGCTGCCGGCAGCGAGACCCCCGCGACCGCGACCGACAGCAAGGAGGCCTGAGATGGCCCTGACCCGTGAGCAGATGGCCGCCCGCGCTGCCGAGGAGCTCTCCGACGGTGCCTACGTCAACCTCGGAATCGGCCTGCCGACCCTGGTGCCCAACTACGTGCCCGACGACGTCGAGATCGTGCTGCAGTCCGAGAACGGCATCCTCGGCGTCGGCGCGTACCCCTATGAGGGAGAGGAGGACCCGGACCTCATCAACGCCGGCAAGGAGACCGTGACGCTGCGCAAGGGCTCCTCCTTCTTCGACTCGGCGACCTCGTTCGGCATGATCCGCGGCGGCAAGGTCGACGCGGCGATCCTCGGCGCCATGCAGGTCTCCGCCAAGGGTGACATCGCCAACTGGATGATCCCCGGCAAGATGGTCAAGGGCATGGGCGGCGCGATGGACCTCGTCCACGGAGCCAAGAAGGTCATCGTCCTCATGGAGCACAACGCCAAGGACGGCTCCTACAAGATCGTCAACGAGTGCTCGCTGCCCTACACCGGCCGCGGGGTCGTCGAGCGCATCATCACCGACCTGTGCGTCTTCGACGTCACCGACACCGGCCTGGTGCTGCGCGAGCTGGCGCCGGGCGTCACCGAGGACGAGGTGCGCGAGAAGACCGAGCCCGAGTTCACCGTCGACCTCACCTGAGAGGTTGTATGCCGGGTGGCCGGCACTCCGCCCCACCCATCTCGACACGCAGCACCCACACTCACAGGGAAGGGGCCCCCGCCGAAGCGGGGCCCCTTCCCTGTGCTGCTGCGCTCAGCTCCTGGCCGCCCTCGACAGCACGCTGTTGCTGACGACCGCCGTGCCGCCGACGGCGGTGACGGTCTCGAGTGCCGGCGTGCGCTGCATGGCCTCGGTCGCCGTGTCGGGGAGCGAGGTCGGGGCCACCAGCACCATGAGGCTGCGCCGGGTGCCGGCGACCAGCGAGTCGACCAGCGAGGCGTCCTGGCCCGAGGTGATGACCATCTCGGAGGTCGACGGCATCTGGCCACGGAAGTAGCTCGCGATGGTGGCCGAGACCTCGTACCGGTTGTCGCCACCGAGTCGGCGCACGGTCGTGGACTTCCTCAGCTCGTCCTCGACGCCCTGCCCCACGACGGCGGTGCCACCGACGATGTGGACGTACTTCGCCCCGAGGTCCGCGATGGCCGCCGACGTGGCGGGGGCGAGCCGGTCGGCCGACGTCAGCAGGATCGGCTCCTTGAGCGCGGAGGCGGGTCCCGAGCCGGCCAGCGCGTCGGCCAGGCCGAAGCCGCCGGCCAGCATCACCGCCGAGACGGTGCGACGCCTGCCGATCTCACGGGCGACCTCGGCGGCGGTCGTGTAGCGGTTGGCGCCCGCGACCCGCACCACGGTCAGCCCCCGGCTCTTCAGCTGGTCGACCACGGTGGACGAGACGGCTGCCTCACCGCCGACGACGTAGGCCGTCTTCACGACGCTTCCCCGGCGGCTCAGCTCTGCGCCGGTCTCGTCGGGCAGCTTCGCGCGCTGGGTGAGCAGCAGCGGGGCGTTCAGCGTGGAGGCCAGCGGCCCGGCCACCGAGGCGTCCGGCAGGTTGCTGTTCTCGCCGCTGGCGATGACGACCGAGCCGGCACCCGCGGCGACGGTCCGCGCGACGGCTGCGCCGACGGCATACCGGTTGTCGCCGCCGAGCCGCTGGGTGAGGTGGCGGATCATGGTGGAGTTCACCCGGCTCGAGAACGACGTGCCGGAGGCCGCGACCATGCGGAACTGGTCGCCGGTGATCGTGCTCGTCGCGCCGCTGGAGGAGGTGGCGGTGGCCCGCTCGACCCCGCCGTTGGTGGTGCGGTCGCTGAGGTCGAGGCGCGCGACGTCGGGCAGGCCGAAGACGCCTGCCATCGAGGAGCCGCTGGTCACCTGGCGCCAGGCCCGGGCGGGGTTGCTCGTCTTGAGGCTCCAGGAGTCGGAGACGCCGCGGAGGTAGCCGATCGGGTCACCACCCCAGACGTCCTCGTTGTCCTCGGTGCGGCCGCCGGAGGAGGACGAGTAGAAGGCCGAGATGATGCTGCCGCCGTACTTCGAGACGTAGCCGGTGGTGGACTCCCCCGTGGCGCGCACGGCCTTCTGCCAGTTGGGCCAGTAGGTGCGGTTCCCCGAGCTCGGGTACCCGCCGTAGACCTGGTCGGCCGTCGTGTCGTAGACGTGGCAGTTGCACGTGCTCCGGAGGGTGGGCTGCTTCTTCAGCACGTAGCCCCGGGCGGCGGCGGCCTGGGCCTTGAGCGCCTCGAGCGACCACGACCACGGCGACTCGGCGAGGTAGTCGAGGTACTCGTCGTGGATGCGGACCTGCATGACGGCGTTGAGGGTGCTCGCCGACTTCGCGCTGATGATGGCCGCGCCGTCCTTGTACCAGGTGCCACCGACCTTCATCAGGGTGTCGCCCTTGGTCGCGGGCAGGCCCGCGTCGGCGCGGTCGTCCCACCGGATGACGGCCAGCGGCGCCTGCGCGGTGCCGGTCACGCTGGTCGGGGAGCAGGAGGAGCAGCTCGCCTTCACCACGCTGTTCGAGACACTGAAACTGACGGCGTACTCGCTGCCGGCCTTCCCCGACATCACCTTGCCGCCGAGGGAGACCGTGAAGGCCCCTCCCCCGCTGGCCAGGGCCTGCGAGACCGTCGTGACGGCGGAGGCGCCGTAGACGACGTTGACGTTGACCCAGTCGCTGTCGGTGACCTTCGAGTAGGTCGTGCCGGAGTAGTAGTGGCCGAGGATCTGCTGCGCGGAGTAGCCGGCCCTGGCCATCTCGTAGGCGCCGTACTGGCTCATGCCGAGGCCGTGGCCCCAGCCCGCCCCGTGCAGGACCCAGCCCGGGGTCGTGGCGGCGGCGGCCAGGGTCGACGCGTTGGCGCCGCTGGCGAGCGAGGGGCTCTCCACCGTGGGACCGGCGTCCGGGTCCTGGCTCTGGCTCAGCGGCGGTCGCTCCTGCATCACGCCCCACTCGGGACCGGGCGTGGGCGGCTCCGCCGCGAGGCCGGCGGTCGCCGGGATGGCCAGGGTGACCCCCAGCGCTCCCACCGCGAGCGCGCTCAGGCCGCGCGCGGCATACCGGTGTGTCTGTCGCATGACTGGTGTTCCTCCCTGCCCGTGGCGGTCGGCCACGGCTCTCACTGCAGAACTGCCCGCTGGACCCGGCCCGCGACGAGGTCGCTGACCACGCCGGAGCCGCCCATCACGGTCGCCTTCGCCAGGTCGGGCGAGCGGTCGAGCCACGAGGCGACGTCGGTCGGCACCCTCGCCGCCTGGACGTAGAGGGTGGCGCGGCCGAACTGGCCGCCCGAGAGCGTGTCGATGAGCCCGGTGTCCTCGCCGTTGGCGGCGATCACGCTCGCGACCGGCATGGCGCCGCGCGCCCAGGTGGCGAGCGCCGCCGAGGTGGCATAGCGGTTGGCGCCGGCCACGCGGGTGGGACCGGGCAGCTGCGCCAGCACGGCGTCGGGCACCACGCCGGGGCCCCCGGCCACGACGGTGCGCTCGGTGGCGAGCTGGGTCAGGGCGCTGGCGGTCGGGGCCGGCACCCCCCGGTCGTTGACCAGCAGGATCGGTCGCCTCAGCTGGGCCGCCGGCCCGGAGAGCACGAGGCCGTCGGCCATGGCGAGGCCGCTGGCCACCATGACGTCAGGGCTCGTGGCAGCCACACCGCGAGCGACCGCCGCCGCGGTGCCGTAGCGGTCGGTGCCGCTGAAGCGGGTGATGCTCGTGACGCCGAGGTTCTTCAGCTGGGTGACGACGGTGCTCGAGACCGCCCCCGTGCCGCCGACGACGAGCGCGGTCCTCGCCTTGCGACGGGTGATCTCCGCCGAGACCGCCGAGGGGAGGCTGGTCGGGGCGGTGAGCAGCAGGACGCCCTGGCGCGAGGTGGCCAGCGGCGCTGAGACGAGGGCATCGGCCATGCCGGTCGTGGTGCCGTTGGCGATGACGACCGTGGTGGCAGAGGGGTTGGCCGACCTCGCCGCCGCGACGGCCGTCGCGTAGCGGTCGGTGCCCGAGACCCGGTCGGGGCAGAAGCCCTGCGGCGACGAGGCGGTCGGCGTCACCCGCACCCGGGTGGTCCAGGGAGCGGCGTTGGCCAGGGTTCCCGAGCCGGTGGTGGCGGTCAGGGTCAGGTCGTAGAGGCCCGGCGGCGCCCACGCGCCGCTGGCGAGCCTGCCGTTCCAGGCCGCCGTGATGCCGGTGCTCGTGGTGGCCGAGCCCTTGACCGTGGCCAGCGTCTCGGTGCGGCAGGGGCTCGTCACCCGCAGCGACCACGTCAGGCTGGTGCTGGGGCGCGCCGTGATGGTGGGCCCGGCGGCGCCGTAGAACCACGAGGTCGACGAGACCTTCGGGGTGTAGAACATCGTGCCCTGGAGCTTCTTGGCGTTGGCCCGCAGCGTCGACAGCTTGGCGTAGAGGGCGTTGCCGGGGCACTCGGTGTCGTTGACCGTGCCTGCGGCGTCGCGGTGGCCGGAGACCGTGTAGACCCTGGTGGACATGCCGTCGAGCAGCACCGTGGTGGCCGGGTCGACGTGCGAGATGCCCAGCTTCCAGGCCAGCAGCCGGCTGTAGGCGTCGAGCACGGCCTGGGGTGGAGTGGTCGTGGTGTAGGTGCCGATCGCGGCGGCGCCGAAGAGCTGGGAGTTGAACCCGCCGGTGTGCGCACCGATGACGGGCTGGTCGATGCCGCCGTAGCGGCCCTCCCAGGTGCGGCCGAACTTGTCGATCAGGAAGTTGTAGCCGATGTCGCTCCAGCCACGTCCCTTGACGTGGAAGGAGTAGATGCCGCGGATGATGGCGGGCACCTGGCTCGAGGTGTAGCTGTTGGAGTCGACGGTGTGGTGGACGAAGCCGGCCTTGATCGTGCCGTAGGACGGCTCGCCGGTGCGCAGGCTCTCGTCGGCGCCCCACTGCTGGCGGGTGTAGATCGTCGGACGGGCCGCTGCGGCCGAGGCCGCACCCGGCGTGGCGACCGCGTCGTCGTCGGCCGGGGAGGTCATGGGGTCGATCACGTCGAGGCGCACGTCGGGGGCGACGCTCGGCTTCTCGCTCAGCACTCGCACCTGCACGTCGTCGCCCGTCACGACGTAGGGGTCCGTCCCACCGCGGGAGTGCCTGGCCTCCTCGGTGCCGGGGTCCGGCGCGTGGTCGTCGTCGCTGACGACCATCTGCCGCCACTGGCCCCAGCGGCCGTCGTCCTGGACGCGGTACTCCACCAGGTCGTTGTCGGCGAGGCGCCCCTGCGGCCACGTGACGCCGATGACCCGCAGACCCCCCTCGGTGGACTGCGCCGGGCTGATGGCGCCGGACCGGATGGTCGAGGCCGCCTGGGCCCGCCGGGTCCGACGGGCGTCCGGAGCGGCGTCTGAGGCGGGGGCTCCGGGCGCCTTCGCCGCCCCCGCGACGGCCTGCTCCGCCATCGGCGCCAGTGACACGGCCCGGAAGTGGGGGTGCACGGGGCGGGGCGAGGAGGACCCCAGGCCCTGCAACGGCCCGGTCGTCGCCACGGAGAGGGTCAGCAGCACGCCGGTGCTGGCCGCAACGGCAGGGATCAACCTGAGTCGGGAGGCAGACAGGAGAGGCATGGGCACGGTCCAAGCGGTCGTCGGCAGGTGGAGTCGGTGGCAGTCGCGGCAGCGCGCGGAGTCAGAGTCGGGACGAACCGGTCAAGGGTCACACACGACGTCACAAGTGCCACACGCGTCACGGCCTAACGTGGCCGTTTCGTTACGGATGTGTGCGGTCGCCCGACCCTGCGCCTCCCCTGTTCGGCCCAGGCGGGCTCCGCGGCGGTGCCGGACCGGCCCCCGCCCGCGGGCCACTAGGCTACGGACCGATGAATGACGAAGTCTGGCTGGTCATCCCCCTCTACAACGAGGCGCCGGTGATCGGCGACGTCGTGCGCTCCGCACGCGAGGTGTTCCCGAACGTCGTCTGCGTGGACGACGGCTCGGCCGACGACGGCGCCGACGAGGCTGCGCGCGCCGGTGCCGTCGTGGTGCGCCACCCCGTCAACCTCGGTCAGGGCGCTGCCCTGCAGACCGGCTTCGAGTACGCCCTGACCGACCCGGGCATGCGCTGGGT
>Ga0307409_100001255_pt1 | contig 12241 bp, 9 predicted proteins | sample 322Ometagenome_2_FD_203888 | JGI IMG/M metagenome (GOLD analysis project Ga0307409, IMG submission 203888) | Maize rhizosphere microbial communities from greenhouse at UC Davis, California, United States - 322HYB-O-2 | ecosystem: Host-associated > Plants > Roots > Rhizosphere > Soil | place...
CCAGGACCTCTCGATCTCGCGGTCCAGCTTCACCTGGGGGGTGCCGATCCCCTGGGACCCCAAGCACGTCATGTACGTCTGGGTCGACGCCCTCCAGAACTACCTGACCGCGGCCGGCTGGGACGCCGACATGGAGCGCTTCGCCCACGTGTGGCCGGCCGACTACCACTTCGTGGGCAAGGACATCCTGCGGTTCCACGCCGTCACCTGGCCGGCCATCCTGCTGGCGGCCGGGCTGCCCCTGCCGAGGACCGTCCAGGCCCACGGCTGGCTGCTGGTCGGGGGCGAGAAGATGAGCAAGACCAAGCTCACCGGCATCGCCCCCTCCGACCTGGTCGAGCCGTTCGGCAGCGACGCCGTGCGCTACTTCTTCCAGCGCGAGGTCGCCTTCGGCCAGGACGGCAACTTCTCCTGGGAGGCGCTGGTCGAGCGCTACAACGCCGACCTCGCCAACGGCCTCGGCAACCTGGCCAGCCGGGTCACGGCCATGGTGGAGCGCTACCGCGACGGGGTCCTGCCCGGCCCCGGGCCGGCCACCGACGCCGAGGTCGCGGTCCAGGACGCCGCCGCCCTGGCCTACAGCGAGGCCGCCGCCGCCCTGGACGAGGTCGCCTACGAGCGGGCCCTGGCCGCCATCTGGCGGTTCGTGGGCGCGGCCAACGCCTACCTGTCGGAGCGCAAGCCCTGGGACCTGGCCAAGGCCGGCGACGACGTCGCCCTCGACACCGTCCTGTACACCGGGGCCGAGGCCCTGCGGATCGCCGCCCTGCTCACCGCCCCCTGGCTGACCAGGACGGCGCCGGCGCTGTGGGCGGCCCTGGGCGCACCCGGGGAGCTGGCCAAGGCCGGGCTGCCGGACGCGCTGGCCTGGGGCGGGCTGCCCCGGGGGGCGCGGGTGGAGCGGGTCGGGGCCCTGTTCCCGCGCCTGGACGCCGAAGGCAACGTGGCCAGGCGGGCGGGTTGACCTTGGCCGGCCGCGGGACCCAGCCGGTCGAGGTGGTCGACTACGACCCGGACTGGCCGCGCCGCTACGCCGAGGAACGCGACCGCATCGCCGCCGCCATCGGCGACTCGGCCCTGGCCATCGAGCACGTCGGCGGGACGGCCGTGCCCGGGCTGCCCGCCAAGCCGGTCATCGACCTGATGATCGGGGTCGACGACATCGAGCGGGCCGGCCCGGCCGTGGCCGGCCTGATCAACCTCGGCTACGAGTACATCCCCGAGTTCGAGAGCCAGCTGCCCGACCGCCGCTACTTCCGCCGCGGCAGCCCCGACAGCCACCACGTGCACATGGTCCCGGTGGCCAGCGACTACTTCGCCGAGCACCTGCTGTTCCGCGACTGGCTGCGCACCCACCCGCAGGCGGCCGAGGAGTACGGCAAGCTCAAGCGCGGCCTGGCCGGCCGCTTCCCCTTCGACCGCGACGCCTACCGGGCCGGCAAGGTGCCGTTCATCGACACGGTGGTCGCCGCCGCCCGCCGCGAAGCCGGCGGCCAGAGCCTCCAGGAGCAGCCATGACCACCACCGCCCGGCCGCCGGGCCGCCCCCGCTCGACCGAGGTGACCGAAGGACCCACCCGGGCCCCGGCCCGCTCCATGCTCCGGGCCGTCGGCTTCACCGACGACGACTTCCAGCGGCCCCAGGTCGGGGTGGCCTCCTCCTGGAACGAGGTCACCCCCTGCAACATCCACCTCGACCGCCTGGCCGTGAACGCCAAGGACGGGGTCCGCCTGGCCGGGGCGGTGCCGATGACCTTCAACACCATCACCGTGTCCGACGCCATCGCCATGGGCCACGAGGGCATGCGGGCCTCGCTGGTCAGCCGGGAGGTGATCGCCGACTCGGTCGAGCTGGTGATGCACGCCGAGCGGCTGGACGGCCTGGTCGCCATCGCCGGCTGCGACAAGTCCCTGCCGGGCATGCTGATGGCCTGCGCCCGCCTGGACCTGCCGGCGGTGTTCGTCTACGGCGGCACCATCCTGCCCGGCCACTTCCGCGGCCGCGACGTCACCGTCCAGGACATGTACGAGGCCGTGGGGGCGGTGGCCGCCGGGACCATGTCCGAGGCGGACCTGGACGAGCTGGAGCGGGTGGCCTGCCCGACCGCCGGGTCGTGCGCCGGCATGTACACCGCCAACACCATGGCCGCGGTGTCCGAGGCCATCGGCATGGCCCTGCCCGGGTCGGCCTCCCCGCCGGCGGTGTCCGAGCGCCGCGCCGAGGCCGCCCGCCGCACCGGCGAGGCCGTGGTCAACCTGCTCCGCCTGGACATCCGGCCCCGCCAGATCATGACCAGGCCGGCCTTCCTGAACGCGGCCGCGGTGGTCATGGCCACCGCCGGGTCGACCAACGCCGTGCTCCACCTGCTGGCCATCGCCCACGAGGCCCGGGTCGAGCTGACCATGGACGACTTCGACGCCGTCAGCCGGCGCATCCCCCACATCGTCGACATGCGCCCCGGCGGCCGCTTCGTCATGGCCGACGTCGACCGGGTCGGGGGCATCCCGGCCGTGCTCCGCGAGCTGCTGGAGGCCGGGCTGATCGACGGCGACGTCCTCACCGTCACCGGCAAGACGATGGCCGAGAACCTGGCCGGCGCCGCCCGCCCCGACGGCCAGGTCATCCGCCCGGTCGCCGAGCCGATCGCCCGCGAGGGCGGCCTGGCCGTGCTCAAGGGCAGCCTGGCCCCGGACGGCTCGCTGGTGAAGATCCCCGGCAACCCCAACCTGACCTTCCGGGGCACGGCCAAGGTGTTCGAGTCCGAGGAGGACTGCTTCGCCGCCGTCACCGGCGGCGGGGTCGGCAAGGGCGACGTGCTGGTGATCCGCAACGAAGGGCCGAAGGGCGGGCCCGGCATGCGCGAGATGCTGGCCGTCACCGGGGCCATCAAGGGGGCCGGGCTCGGCCAGGACGTGCTGCTGATCACCGACGGGCGCTTCTCCGGGGCCACCTGGGGGGCCTGCGTCGGCCACGTCGCCCCCGAGTCGGCGGTGGGCGGCCCCATCGGCCTGATCGAGGACGGCGACCCCATCTCCATCGACGTGGCCGCCCGCCGCCTCGACCTGGAGGTCGACCCGGCCGAGCTGGACCGCCGCCGCCAGGCCTGGAAGCCGCCCGAGCCCCGGTACTCCACCGGCGCCCTGGCCAAGTACGCCCGCCTGGTCGGCGGGGCCGACCGGGGGGCGGTCTGCGGGTAGGGGAGGGGGCAGCGATGCCAGCGCCGCCGTCGTACGCCTTCAACACCGACCTCTACGCCGACACCACCAACCTCACCGAGGGAATCGACTGGGCACGGCGCTTCCGCCGCCACGAGCGCTTCGACGACAGCCCGGCCCGCACCGGCGAGGGGACCCGGACGGTCATCCTGGCCCCGCACGGCGGCGGGATCGAGCGAGGCACCTCCGAGCTCTGCCTGGCGGTGGCCGGCTACCACCCGGCCAACCTGCCCGTCAACCCGACGGCCGGGGTCACCTACGACTACTGGATGTTCGAGGGGGTCCGCGAGGGCGGCAACGCCGACCTCCACGTCACCTCCACCGGGTGCGACGACCCGGTGGCGGTCTCGCTGTGCGGCGGCGCCCTCGGCGCCCTGTCCCTGCACGGCTTCAAGCCGGAGAACGCCCACCCGCCCCGGGACCCCGACGAGCGGGTCGTGCTCATCGGGGGCGGCGACGAGCTCCTCCGGAGGCTCCTCCGGGAGGCGCTGGACGCGGTCCACCTGCCGTTCGAGGACACCGGCGGGCAGGGCGAGGTCGGCGGCGACGACCCCTGCAACATCGTCAACCGCACCCTGCGCCGCAAGGGCGCCCAGCTGGAGCTCAGCGAACCGCTGCGCGAATCCATGTTCGGCGACAACACCCGGCCGCAGCGCAAGCACACCACCACCGAGGTGTTCTGGACCTTCGTGGCCGCCTGCCGCGACGCGCTCGACCGGTTCGAGGCCGAGCCGGAGATCGCCAGCCCGGACCTCCGGTTCACCCTCATCCAGGGCGATCCATGCCCTCCCGGTGGCGGTTGAGCTATTTCACCCGCCGGTAGGTGGCCGTGTAGGTGGTGGGCGTCGCCGGGGCCCTGATGGTGTGGGTCTGGGCGCCGGCATCGGACCAGGACACGAAGGCGTAGCTCTTGCCGCGGTACTTCTGGTTCGGGGCGGTCAGCTGGATGGCTGCGTTCTGGATCGCGGTGATGGCGAAGGGGGCCCTGGCGGTCGTCGGGCCGGCGGTGAGCTGCAGGTCGGTGGGGTTGGACTGCAGGGTGAGGTTCACCGTCTTGGGCTGGATGTTGTCCACGCTGGTGGTCGCGGTCGCGCCGGCGGAGTCGGTCGCCGTGAGCTGGATCTCCAGGTAGGACGGGTAGTCGTGGTCCGGGGCGGAGAACGACCCCGACCTGACCCCGGTGATGGTCTGCACGTCGTGCGTGTGGCAGCCGGTGGTGCAGTGGTGAATGATCAGCTTCCAGCTCAGGGCGGAGGCGGGCAGGGTGCCGTCCTGGGTGTCGCTGGCGTGGCCGGAGAAGTTGATGGTGTCGCCGACCGCCCAGGTGAGGCTGGAAGCTGGCGTGTCGATCACCGGTGTCGGCGGCGTGTTGCCCGCCCCGACGGTGATGGTGATCGGGGCGCTCACCGAGGAGGCGCCGCGGGCGTCGGTGACCCTGAGGGTGGCCGCGTAGGTCCCCGCGGTGGTGTAGGTGAAGCTCGGGTTGGCCGCGGTCGAGTCGCCGTAGGTGCCGTCGCCGTTCAGGTCCCAGGAGTAGCTGAGCGCGTCGCCGTCGGGGTCGGAGGAGCCGCTGCCGTTGAACTGCGCGGTGAGCGGCGCCGGGCCGCTGGTGGGGTTGGCGGTGGCCACGGCGCTGGGTGGGTTGTTGGTGCCGGTGTAGCGGATCCGGCGGATCTGCCCGCCGTCGAAGTTGGCGTAGAGCAGGTCACCGGAGGCGGGGTCGGCCTCGAGGTCGACCGGGTGGGAGTTGGGGTCGACCACGAACGCCTGCAGGTTGCCGCTGCTGGGCAGGCCGTTGCCGCCGGGCAGCATCGCCCAGATGCAGTTGCGCGAGTGGTCGCCGAAGAACAGGGCGCCCCTGTAGGCGCCTGGGTAGCCGCTGCCGTTGTAGAAGCTGATCGCCGAGATCACCGAGCCGGCGTTCAGCGGGCAGCCGTCGCCGGAGACCACCGACGCCCCGTGGTTGTAGTTGTAGTACGGGCCGGTCGCGGTGCCGGCGGTGTAGAGGTTCTCGCAGATGGTGAGGTTGGGCGTGTCATAGCCCGGTTGGCGGCCGGCGCCCTCGTAGCAGGGCCAGCCGAAGTTCACCGCGCTGGACGGCGTGGGCGAGGTCATCCGGTTGACCTCCTCCCAGCTGTTCCAGCCGACGTCGCCGACCCACAGCTCGGAGGTGCCGGGGCGGAAGGTGAACCGGAAGGGATTGCGGAGCCCGTAGCCGATGATCCGCGACGCGTCCGAGGAGGGGTTGGCCGAGTTGTACATCGGGTTGCCCGCGACCCCGTTGCCGGTGGCCGGGGCGACCCGCAGCACCGCCCCGCCGAGCAGGATGGGGTGCCCGGCGACCCGCCGGGGGCTCTGCGAGCGCAGCGCCCCGCCCTCGGCGGTCGGCGGGCTGAGCGCGGTCCCCACCGGGCTGGGCGGGTCACCACAGGGATTGGGGGGAGTGGGCGAGCCGGCGCCGCCGCCGAACTGCCCCCAGTCGGCGTTGTTGAAGCTGGCCCCGTCGCCGCCCGACACGTACAGGTTGCCGTCCGGGCCGAACGCCAGGTGGCCGATGGAGTGGGAGGGGAACTGCTGGCACCAGTCATCGGTGATCAGCGGCTGCTCGCCGCCGGTGGCCACGCCGGTGGCGGGGTCGACCGGGATGCGCGACAGGTTGCCGGTGACCGGACAGCCGTCGGTGGTGGCACCGGGCGGGGTCGGGCAGGTGTCACCCCAGCTGGCCGGGCTGCCCTCGGGGTTGTGGTCGTGGGTGTAGAGCACGTAGACGTAGTTGCGGCCGGCGGTGCCGAAGCCCGGGTCGACCGCCAGGCCCAGCAGGCCCCGGTCCCAGAAGTCCTGCACCTGTGGATGGAGGTCGACGACCTGGGTGGGGGCGGTGTCGGCGAGTGAGTCGAACACCTTCAAGGTCCCGCCCTTCTCGCCCACGAACACCTTGCCCCCGGGGGCGAAGGCGATCGCGGTGGGCAGGGCCAGGCCGCTCCACACAACGGTGTCGGAGAACCCGCTCGGCACCGCCGCGGTGACCGCCGGCGAGGTCGGCGCCGACGACCGCGTGGCCGGGCCCAGGACCTCGCCGCGCCGCTCCGGCGGCGGTGCCGCCGAGGCCGGGGCGGCCGCCAGCGGCGACAGCAGCAGGACCAGCAACATCAGCAGACGGACAGGGCCGAGCCGACGCCGATGCATGGCGCACCCCCTGCGAACTTCCCCCATCGGTGGCTCCCAGCGGGCCACCGGCACAAACACGCTAACCGGGCAAGTTGCGCAGCGTCTTCCATCTTTGCCGTAGTCGCGGGTACGGCGTCGTACCAGCCTGTGGCATGCTCGGCGAATGCTGGTCGACACCCACTGCCACCTGCACCTGCTGGAGACCCCGGCCGAGGAGGTGGTGGCCGGGGCGCTCGCCGGGGGGGTCGGGCACCTGGTCGACGTCGGGGTCGACCTGGACTCCAGCCGGCGGGCGGCGGCCAACGCGGCCCGGCTGCCCCAGGTGTCGGCCACCGCCGGGGTCCATCCGCACGACGCCGACAGCCTTGACGCGCCCACTCTGGACGGGCTGCGGCGGCTGCTGGCCGACGAGCGGGTGGTCGGGGTGGGGGAGACCGGCCTCGACTACCACTACGACAACTCGCCCCGGCCCGACCAGCGGGCCGCCTTCGCCGCCCATGTTCGCCTGGCCCGCGAGCTCGACAAGGTCCTGGTCGTCCACTGCCGGGAGGCGTTCGCCGACGTCCTGGCCGTCCTGGACGGCGAGGGCGCCCCGGCCCGGGTGGTGTTCCACTGCTTCGCCGGCGACGCCGCCGACGCCGCCCGGGTGGTCGAGGCCGGCTGGTACGTGTCGTTCGCCGGCATGCTCACCTTCCGCAACGCCCCCGAGCTGCGGGCCGCCTGCGCGGCCGTGCCCCTGGACCGGATGGTGCTGGAGACCGACAGCCCGTTCCTGTCCCCCCATCCCTTCCGGGGCCGCCCCAACCACCCCGCCCGGGTCGCGGTCACCGCCCGCACCGTGGCCGGTCTCCACGGCGTCCCGGTCGAGGAGGTGGCCGCCGCCACCACGGCCACGGCGGCCCGGGCGTTCGCCCTGCCGCTCGACGGCGATGGCTGAGCGGGCCCCGCGGGCCCTGCTCACCCCCGGGCGGGTCCGGGCGCTGCTGGCCGCCCACGACCTGCGCCCCAGCAAGGCCCTGGGCCAGCACTACCTGGCCGACCCCAACACCGCCCGCAAGGTGGCCCGCCTGGGCGGGGTCGAGCCGGGCGAGACGGTGCTGGAGGTGGGGCCGGGGCTGGGCAGCCTGACTCTGGCCCTGCGCGAGGCCGGGGCCGAGGTGGTGGCCGTCGAGACCGACGCCCGGCTGCTCCCGGCCCTGGCCGAGGTCCTGGCCGACGACCCGGGGGTCCGGGTCGAGGTCGCCGACGCGCTTCGGGTGGACCTGGCCGCCCTCGCCCCGGCGGCCCGGCGCCTGGTCGCCAACCTGCCCTACAACATCGCCGCCACCCTGGTCCTCAAGGTGCTGGCCGAGGCCCCGGCCATCGCCGACCAGGTGGTCATGGTCCAGCGCGAGGTCGGGGAGCGGCTTGCCGCCGCCCCGGGGACGCCCGCCTACGGCGCCCCCAGCGCCAAGCTGGCCGCCCAGGCGGACGCCCGCCTCCTCGCCCCGGTGAGCCGGCGGGTGTTCGTGCCCGAGCCCCACGTCGACTCGGTGCTGCTCGGGGTGACCCGCCGCCCCCACCCGGCCATGGCCGGGCTGGAGGTGGCCGAGCTCGGCCGGGTCGTCGACGCAGCCTTCGGCCAGCGGCGCAAGACCCTGCGCAACTCCCTGCGGGGCCTCGGCCTGGACGCGGCCGGGGTCGAGGCCCTTGGCCGGGCCGCCGGGGTCGACCTCGGCCTGCGGGCCGAGCGCCTCGGCGTCGACCAGTTCGCCGCCCTGACCCGAGAACTGGCCCGCCAGGTCCGTAGTCCATTTTGAACCGATCGCTGGCCGCAGCTACCATGCCCGGGCATCGACGTCGGGGAGGGACGCTCGTGGCCAGTCAGCAACGCCAGCCCGCGGACCACGCGCCCCCCAGGTCGCTGCGGGCCCGCGCCGCCGCCAAGGTCAACCTGGGGCTGTACGTCGGGCCGGTGCGGGCCGACGGCCGCTACCACGAGGTCGTCTCGGTGCTCCAGTCGATCGCCATCTGGGACGAGCTCGAGGTCGAGGTCGTCCCCGAGGGGCTCGGGCTGGAGGTCGAGGGCGGCGGCCTGCCGCCCGACGAGACCAACCTGGTCCTGATGGCCGCCCGCGAGCTGGCCCGCCGCTCCCGCGACCTCCCCGGGGCCCGCTTCCGGCTCCGCAAGGGCATCCCGGTCTCGGCCGGCCTCGGCGGCGGCAGCGCCGACGGGGCGGCCGCCCTGATCGCCCTCGACCGGCTCTGGGGGCTCCACCTGCCCGCGGTCAACCTCCACACCATGGCCGCCGAGGTCGGCTCGGACGTGCCCTTCTGCATCGCCGGCGGGACCGGGGTGGCCACCGGGCGCGGCGACAAGGTCCGCGAGGTGCCGTCCAAGGGCAGCACCTGGTGGGTCGTCGGCATCGACCACGAGCGGCTGGCCACCGAGGACGTCTACGCCAACTTCGACGAGCTCGGCCTGGCCGCCTCGCTGGAGGGGCGCTGGCCCGACGACCTGCTGGCCGCCCTGGCCGCCGGCGACGCCGAGCGGCTGGCCGCCTCGCTCCACAACGACCTCGAGCTGGCCGCCTTCGACCTGCTCCCGTCCCTGGCCAAGTCCAAGCGGCGGCTCACCGAGGCCGGCGCCCTGGCCGCCATCATGAGCGGCAGCGGCCCGACCATGCTGGGGCTGTGCCGCGACGAGGACCACGCCACCTCGGTGGCCCGGGCCGTCCGCGCCGGGTTCGCCCGGGTCGAGGTGGCCAGAGGCCCGGTGCCCGGGGTCACCTTCGGGTAACCTCGGCCCCAGCCCTGGCGGGTGGTGTAATGGCAGCACGGCGGCCTTTGGAGCCGTCAGGTCAAGGTTCGAGTCCTTGCCCGCCAGCTCCGCTGAACCGAGGAACGGGGGACCGATGGGCCAGGGCCTGACCGTTGTCGTGCTCGCCGCCGGGGAGGGCAAGCGCTTCCGCTCGGCCGTGCCCAAGCCGCTGCACCCGGTCGCCGGACGGCCCCTGCTCTGGCACGTGCTCGCCGCCGCCGCCCCCCTCAAGGCCGACCGGACCGTGGTCGTCGTCGGCAACGGCGCCGACCAGGTCACCGAGGCCGTCCGGGACTTCGACCTCGGGGCGGTCTCCTTCGCCGCCCAGGCCAGCCAGCGGGGCACCGGCGACGCCCTGGCCGCCGCCCTGCCCCTGGTCGCCGACGCCGGCGACGTCCTTGTCCTGTCCGGCGACACCCCGCTGGTCCCGACCGCCCTGCTGGAGCGCCTGCTCGACACCCACCGTTCCGCCCGGGCCACCGCCACCTTGCTGACCTGCACCTTCGAGGACCCGGCGGGCTACGGCCGGATCCTGCGCGACAACCAGGGCGAGGTCACCGGGGTGGTCGAGGAGCGCGACGCCACCCCCGCCCAGCGCGCCCTGCGCGAGGCCGGCGCCGGCATGTACGTGTTCGCCCGCCCGGCCCTCGACCACCTGGCCGAGCTGCGCCCCGACAACCAGCAGGGCGAGTACTACCTGCCCGACCTGGTGCCGCTGATCCTTTCCGCCGGCGGGCGGGTGGTCACCGCCGAGGGGCCGCAGGACCAGGTCATGGGGGTCAACGACCGGGTCGAGCTGGCCGCGGCAGCCGCCGTGCTGCGCCGGCGGCTGCTGGAGCGCCTGATGCTGGCCGGGGTCACGGTCACCGACCCGGCCACCACCTACGTCGACGCCGACGTCGAGGTCGGCCAGGACACCGTGGTCGCCCCCATGACCTTCCTGGAGGCCGGGACCCGGGTCGGGGCCCGCTGCCGGCTCGGGCCCAACGTGCGCCTGGTCGGCTGCACGGTCGGCGACGACGCCACCGTCAGCCAGGCCGTGGCCGTCCAGTCGGTCATCGGCGACCGGGCCAACGTCGGGCCCTTCGCCTCCCTGCGCCCCGGCAGCGACCTCGGCGAGGCCAGCAAGGCCGGCACCTTCGTCGAGGTCAAGAACTCGGTCGTCGGCCCCGGGTCCAAGGTCCCGCACCTCAGCTACGTCGGCGACGCCGACATCGGCGCCGGGGCCAACGTCGGCGCCGGGGCCGTGTTCGTCAACTACGACGGGGTCAGCAAGCACCGCACCGTGGTCGGCGACGGCGCCTTCATCGGATCCGATACCATGCTGGTAGCCCCCGTGACGGTCGGGAGCGGGGCCCAGACCGCCGCCGGTTCGACCATCACCAAGGACGTGCCGCCCGACGCCCTCGCCATCGAACGCTCCGACCAGCGGACGATCGAGGGATGGGCGGCCAGGCGCCGCCGACGGAAGCGCAAGGAGTGACGGGGAGGCGACGGTGAGCAACGGTGTGACGCCCAAGCAGGTGGAGGCGCTTGGACGCAGGCACCTGATGCTGTTCGCGGGCCGGGCCAGCCGCGAGCTGGCCAACGAGGTGGCCAGGCACCTGGGGATCGAGTGCGGCTCGGTCGACATCCGCGACTTCGCCAACGGGGAGACCTACGCCCGGTTCGGGGAGAGCGTCCGCGGCACCGACGCGTTCGTGATCCAGACCCACAGCGCGCCGGTCAACGAGCGGATCATGGAGCAGCTGATCATGATCGACGCCCTCAAGCGGGCGTCGGCCAAGCGCATCAGCGCCGTCATCCCCTACTACGGCTACTCACGCCAGGACAAGAAGGGCCGGGGCCGGGAGCCGATCTCGGCCAAGCTGGTCGCCGACATGCTCGGCGTCGCCGGGGCCCACCGGCTCATCACCATGGACCTCCACTCCGGCCAGATCCAGGGGTTCTTCGACGGGCCGGTGGACCACCTGACGGCCATGCCGGTGCTGGCCGACCACATCAGAGCCTCCTGCCAGGACCGTGACCTGGTGGTGGTGGCCCCCGACGCCGGGCGGGTCAAGACGGCCGAGAAGATGGCCGGGGTGCTCGGGGCCCCCCTGGCCTTCCTGCACAAGCGGCGCAGCCGCACCGAGGCCCACAAGGTCGAGGTCCGCGAGGTCGTCGGCGAGGTCGACGGCCGGGTGTGCGTGCTGATCGACGACATGATCGACACCGCCAGCACCATCGTCCAGGGCGCCGAGGTGCTGATGGCCAGCGGCGCCGAGCGGGTCACGGCCGCCGCCACCCACGGCATCTTCTCCGGCCCGGCCATCGACCGGCTCAAGAACGCCCCCATCGCCGAGGTCGTGGTCACCAACACCCTGCCCCTGGCCCCCGACCAGCGGCTCGACAAGATCCGGGTGCTGTCGGTGGCCGGGATCGTGGCCGACGCCATCCGGGCGGTGTTCGAGGACGCCAGCGTGTCCGAGATCTTCAACGACCAGAACCAGTTCTGAAGGTTTAGGGATCCGGGGCCCGTTTGGGCCCCGCCTGCCGCGTCAATGCTTACAAGGTGAGCATTGTCGTCCTCGAACAGGAGGAAGCACAGTGGCAGGCGAGCTTCAGGGCAAGACCATCGCGTTCCTGGCCACCGACGGGGTCGAGCAGATCGAGTACACCGAGCCGCGCAAGGCGGTCGAGCAGGCCGGCGGCACGGCCCATCTGATCTCGCTGGAATCCGGCGAGGTCCAGGGCTTCAACCATCTCGACAAGGGTGACACCTTCCCGGTCGACAAGGCGGTGGCCGAGGCCAGCGCCGACGACTACGACGGGCTGGTGCTGCCCGGCGGGGTCGCCAACCCCGACGTCCTGCGCACCGACGCCAACGCCGTCGGCTTCGTGCGGTCGTTCTTCGAGGCCGGCAAGCCGGTCGCCTCCATCTGTCACGGCGCCTGGACGCTGGTCGAGGCCGACGTGGTCAAGGGCCGCACCCTGACCTCGTGGCCGAGCATCCGCACCGACATCGAGAACGCCGGCGGGGCCTGGGTCGACGAGGAGGTCCACACCGACCGCGGCC
>Ga0307409_100001257_pt1 | contig 12234 bp, 17 predicted proteins | sample 322Ometagenome_2_FD_203888 | JGI IMG/M metagenome (GOLD analysis project Ga0307409, IMG submission 203888) | Maize rhizosphere microbial communities from greenhouse at UC Davis, California, United States - 322HYB-O-2 | ecosystem: Host-associated > Plants > Roots > Rhizosphere > Soil | place...
CTAGCGGGATTGTGTCAGCGTAGCCGTGCGCGGCTTCAGCAGCGCGACATGGTCTTCCGGCCGGAGCCATGAGCGGAGCTGGGCAAGCCGGACGAGTGCCACGATACTTGCCGTCCGGAGGGTTCCCAGTCTGGGCTGAGGCAAGCCAGCATCGACCCGGGCGGCTCGCTGGGCGAGCGCGGCGAGGAGGAGGCGGCGGATGGAACGGATCGAAGCTGACCTGCTGATTCCGGGTAACGGTGAGCCGATCCGTGACGGCGTGGTGGTGTGGGACGGACCGACCATCGCCTACGCGGGCCCGGCCGCCGACGCCCCACCGGCCCCCCAGGCGACAAGCAGCCGGGCGGCGGCCGTGCTGCCCGGGCTTTGGGACTGCCACGGGCACCTGCTCGGCACGCGCTCCCTGGACCTGGGCCGCTTGCCGCTGGAGCCGCTGGCGCTACGGGCGGCCCGCTGCGCCGCTGACCTACGGGCAGCCCTGGACGCCGGGGTGACCTCGGTGCGCGAGGTCGGCGGTCTGGGCGTGTACCTGGCCCGGGCGGTGGAGGAGGGCACCCTGGACGGCCCTAGCATCTATGGGGCCGGGGCGATTCTGAGCGTCACCGGCGGCCACGGAGACCTGCACTCGCTGCCCCTGTCGTGGGTGGCCGACTTCGGCCAGCGGAATGGCGAGCTCCGGCTCTGCGACGGGGTGGACGACTGTATGCAGGCCGCGCGTGAGCAGCTGCGCCACAACGCCAAGCTGATCAAGGTGTGCGCCTCGGGTGGGGTCCTGTCGGAGCTGGACAATCCCATCCACCAGCAGTTCACCCTGGCCGAGCTGCGCGCGGTGGTCGAGGTGGCCGCGATGGCCGACCGGGTGGTGGCGGCCCACTGCCACGGCAAGCCCGGGATCATAGCCGCCTTGGAGGCCGGGGTGCGGACCATCGAGCACGGCACCTACCTGGACGAGGAGGCTTGCGCCGCCATGCGGGAGACCGGGGCCATTCTGGTCCCGACCCGCACGATCATGCAGGAGATGGTGGACAGCACGGCGGTGCCACCCTATGCGGTTGGCAAGCTGGAGGTGATCGGTGACCGGCATGCCAAGGCGGTGGCGCTGGCCCACGAGCAGGGGGTAATCATCGCCATGGGCACCGACATCGCCCTGAGTGGCGCGGAACTGATCGACTCCTGGGGTCGCAACGGCCGCGAGCTGCCGCTGCTGGTCGAATCCGGCCTGACTCCCTTGGAGGCGATCCAGGCGGCCACCTTCAACGGCCCGCTCACCCTGGGTCGCCAGGCACCGCGCAGCGGCCAACTCGCCGAGGGCTACGACGCTGACCTCATCATCGTGGATGGTGACCCGCTGGCCGACATCACCATCCTGGCCGATCCGGCCCACATCACCGGGGTGTGGAAGGCCGGCCGCCGGGTCAAGGGCTCACCCTCCGAGCCGGTAGAGGGTACTGGCCAGGAGGAGAACCCATAACTACGCGTCGAGAGAGCGCTTAACTTTGGCCCCGACGGTCGGGCGTGACCTGGGACAACGCCGGTCCGCACAGCGGTTCCCGGTGGTTCCATGGTAAGGATGGGGTCGCCGGTTCGATTCCGGCGGGGGCTCCACCACAAACCAGCAGCACAGGCACCACAAGGCGTCGCGGACCTCGTCGACCGGCTGAGCCACGCGCGGAAGCCATGGCGGCGAGATCCACACCGCGCAAAGCTCATAGGCCTATCACGCGCGGCGAACTCCAGAATCCCAAGCACCCGCCAGCTCCCCGCTACCGCACAAACTACGGGCCGTTGCCCGACGGGCCAGGCCGTGCCAAGTAAGCGGGTTGGACATCGGGAGCAACTTGGGAGGATGCTCCCGCGATCCCACCGGAAGGTTGCATATGCGCTACAAGGTCGGCGCCGAACAACTCCAGCACGTCCCCTCACTCGCCCATCGCCCCGATACGGTGTTCCGGGTTGCCCGAACCGCCCCTGTCGGCCCAACCCATGCCGTCTGCGCGGTAACCGGCACCGTGGTCTGCGGGACCAAAATGGATCGGCTTAAGGTACTGGACCAGGATTGGGAAGCGGCCTGCTTTGTCGAGAAATGCCCCGGCTGTTTCGCGGCCGTGGCGGCCCGCCCCTAGGCGCCCACGGGTCGCTACCCTCCCTCCAGCCACTCCTACGCATCGATCACGAACCTCTGAACTGGACACACCAGCCCACCACCTAGACAGCCCTATCGGTGGTTGGTTCGAACAGGGAGGGATCGGCCGGGCAGCTAGCCTCGTAGGAGCAGCACCAGCCCGACCAGCACGGCCGCGTTCCCGGTGGCGAGCAGGACATGGCCAATGGTCGGGTCGATCACGGCCTGGCGCAGGTCGAAGGGGAGAGCAGCAATGCGACGGTGGCGGCCAGCAGGTAGCCGCCCCACTCCCTGCCCTCCCACATCGCGGCCGCGGCGACCAGTTTGGCCAGGCCGAACAGGATCAGCCCGACCGCGATCAGTCCGCGATGGTGCAGCAGCCCCGGCAGATGTCGAGTGACCAGGGCGACCATGCGATCGCCGGGTCCTCGCGCAGCTCCTCGGCCGACAACCGGGCGAAGGTCGCCTGCGGGTCGAAGCTTGGGACGGCTAGCAGGACCCCCGCTACGATCTCGGTGAGGCAAGGGCAGCCTTGTAACCCATCACGGCAACACCCAGCGGGCGCCGGAATCGGGTCCGTCGACCGTCAGGGCGCGCCAGGTTCATCGCTCCGGGTCTCCGGCCTGGCTGGAGCGGCACCGCGAACTGCGGCTCCGCGACGTGCTCGGCGCCCCCTCGCCGCCGGCGCCGACCAGCGCCTCAAGGACTGCGAAGCCGAACTGGGGGACTACACCCAACGCGTCTTCCACGCCGTCGGTGGCCAATGAAACGGCGAGCCGATCAAGCTACAGACGTGGGTCGATGCTCCTCGAGGCGGTGCGCCACAGGCCACCGCTGAGCACCAGCATCCAGAGGACGAACAGGCCCACCCCCCACAAGAGACGAGCTCCCCTGCGGGGTTCGTCCTAGGACACTGAAGATCGAACCGAGCAGAAAGATCGCGGCAGCGACCAAGCCGACCACCCCCAGCCAGCGCCAAACCAGGCTCGTGCGGTGGATTGCCAGGGAGAGGACCGCCACCAAGGCGGTGATGGTCCAGACAATTGGCGGTGTGGCCCTGCAGCTGATCAAGGGCGAGGACAGCCGTGGGCTGGTTGCTGTCGGCCACCCCGACCAGGGCGGTCTCGGCGGCGTTCGACACAAGCCCATCGCCACACAGACGCCGCCGCTAATGGCGATGGCGACGGCCAGGGTCTCCTGCCCGGACCGCCAGATGACGGGACCAGCGCGGCCAGGAACACGAGCGGGCCGGATGGCCATGCCGTCTTGAGCGGGATCAGGATTAGCGTTGCAGCTGGAGGGCGATCAGGAACGGGTAGTCATCGTCACCTGGTTCTTCCAGCCGTGTGAGCGTGAGCCCGGTCGCCAGCGCGACGCCGATCAGGTCGGCCAAGGGCAGATGGTGCACGCCGACCCGGGGACGGATCCCCGTGCCGAACCCGGGGCCGGCATGGTGCCAGCCACGCTGCCGATAGCCAGGGTGGAGCAGATGCGCCCCGGCCGAGCGCCGCTCCACGAACGGGGTGACGAAGCAGGGATGGGTGCCCACATAGCTGAGTCGTCCACCGCGGCGCAGCACCCTAGCCGCTTCGGCGAAGGCGGCCTCGGGGTGGTCCAGGTCGGTGTGGGTCAGCACCGAGACGACCGCGTCAAAGGAGCCGTCGGCGAACGGCAGGGCGCTGGCGTCGGCGGCGACCAGGACTGCGCCGGGTGGACCGGCCCGTTGTCGAGCGAGGCGGAGCTGGTCGCCTGACAGGTCGACCCCGACCACCCGCCAGCCGCGCTCGAGCAGCCCGGGGATGGCGATGCCGGTGCCGCAGCCAAGATCGAGGCAGGTGCCTGGTCCGGTGCCGACCAGCCGGCCGAGGGTGTCGAGCGCGGTCGTGGTGACCGCCAGGCTGCCGATCTCCCGGTCGTACCAGTCGGCCAGGCCGTCATAGCGCGGTGGGCTGGTCATGGCCGCAGGATAGCGAGGGCCCCAGTCGCTGGGTCACGACACCGACAGGCCAGCACGACGCAGGAAGAAGCAGGGCAGCCACCATGCTTGGCGGACTCTGCGTGCGTGATGGGGCTCGAGATCTGCAGGATCCGTCGGCCGAGGCTGCGCCTGCCGGAGCACCGACTCGGATCAGTGCTCCAGACCCTCAGGTGGCGAGGAAGCGCTTCACGCCCTGGGTGGCGAGCTGGCGGAAGATCGACTGGATCTCCTCGGCTGTGTAGGGGACGGCGTCGTTCTCGAGCCACCAGATGAGGAGTCCCATGCAGGCGCCGGTGACGAACTGGATGGCGGCCTCGCGCCGCGTCGGGTCCGCCGTTGCGTCGGGGAACTGGGACCGGAGGTGCTCCCGGGCGAGGTCCGAGACGCTTTCCCGGAGGATGCGGGTCACCAGGTCGGCTCCCCCCTTGCGCGACAGCGGCCCCCAGAACTGTCGGTGCCGCCCGACGTGGTCAAAGACGGCGTGTACGGGCTCCAGGAACTCGACATTGCTTCTGGTCCCCTTCTCGGCCGCGTCTCGCTCGGCGGCGAACTCCGCGCGGATGTCCTCGAACCCGGCGCGGAGGAGGTCGTCCTTGTCGCGGTAGTGCCCGTAGAAGGTGGACCGTCCGATGTCAGCCCGGTCGAGGATGTCCTGGACCGTGATGCGGTCGTAGCCCTTCTCCTGGATGAGCGCGAGCAGGGCCCTCCGAAGCAGGTCCTGGGTTCGTCGTACCCGCCGGTCCGTTGGTTCCGCGCTCATCGTCCTCCCTGTGTTCCCGAACACCTGCCTGGTTGCGTTCGGTTCCGAACCGATCCGGGGTGACTGGTTGTTGACGCCTGTCCCGAAGCGTAGCACATAATCGCACATGATGTTCAGTAACGGTTACAGATTCGGTAGGGCATAGCAAACCGGTAACGGGCGGACTGTCCGGAAAACTGCTCGCCGGGGAAGGACACTCAGATGACCTCGCACGACGACCAACCCGGCATCGGCCGCGACATCCTGGAGCGGGACGAGAGCTACCGGCGTCGCTGGTGGACCCTGGCCATCCTGTCGGCGAGCCTGCTGATCATCATCATCGACGACACCATCATCAACGTCGCCGTCCCTACCCTGCAGCGGGAGCTGGGCGCATCGGCGTCGGCGCTGCAGTGGATTGTGGATGCCTATATCGTCGTCTTCGCCGGGCTGCTGCTCACCATGGGGGCGCTCGGGGACCGCTTCGGCCGCAAGCGGTTCCTGCAGCTCGGGCTCGTGGTGTTCGCCGGAGCGAGCGTGCTCGGGGCCTATGCGGGCTCGGCGTCGCAGCTGATCGTGGCCCGCGCGCTGATGGGCGTGGGCGGAGCCCTGATCATGCCCTCCACGCTCTCGGTCATCACCGACGTATTCCCGCGAGGCGAACGGGTCAAGGCCATCGGCATCTGGACCGGGACCGCCAGCCTCGGCATCCCCCTGGGACCCGTTGTCGGCGGGTGGCTGCTTGAGCACTTCTGGTGGGGCTCGGTGTTCCTGCTGAATGTGCCCATCGCCCTCGCCGCCCTAGCGGGCGGCGGGATCCTGGTCCCGGAGAGCCGGCCCCCCAGCCCGCCGCGGCCGGATGTCCCCGGGCTGGCCCTCTCGGTGGTGGCCCTCGGCTCCCTGGTTTACGGGATCATCGAGGCCCCCGCCGCCGGCTGGACCAGCCTGGCGGTGCTCGGCGCACTCGGACTGGCGGCGGTCACCGGCGCCACCTTCGTGCTGCACGAGGCCCGGGCCCGCCAGCCGATGCTCGACCTGCGGCTGTTCCGCAACCCCCGCCTGAGCTGGGGGACGGCCGCCATGACCCTGGCCGGGCTGGCCATCGGCGGGCTGGCGTTCCTGCTCACGCAGTACCTTCAGTTCGTCCAGGGCTACACGCCGCTGCAGGCCGGGCTGCGGTTCCTGCCGATCGCGATCGGGTTCGGGATGGCCAGCCCGATCGCCCAGCGTCTGGTCCCCCGGATCGGCACCGCCAGGACCGCGGCCGCTGCTCTGGGCGGAGTTGCCGTGGTCTTCGCCGCCCTGTCGTTGGTGGGACCAGACACCTCCTACTGGCTGGTGGGGCCGGCCCTGCTCCTCATCGGGTTGGGCGTCGGCGCCGCGTTCGTCCCCGCCACCGATGCGGTCATGGCCGCCGTGCCCGAGGCCAACGCCGGCCTGGGGTCGGCCATCAACGATGCCGGCCGCCAGGTGGGCGCGGCGCTCGGCGTTGGGGTCTTGGGGGCGCTGGTCAACGCGGGCTTCCGGTCGGGGATCGGTGGGGCCGCCGCATCGCTCGGCCCGGACCTGGCCGCCGCCGCCAAACAATCCATGGCCGCCGCGTTGCAGATCGCCAACCTGGCCGGCGGGCCTGCCGGAGCGTCGCTGCGTCGGGCGGCCGAGGCCGCGTTCATGGACGGCTTCGGCCTGGCCATGCTGGCCGGGGCGGTCCTACTGGCGGCCGGCGCCCTCATGGTGCTGTGGCGGCTCCCAGCCTACGACCTCTCGCCCACCAGGAGATGAAGGAACCAGCCTGTCCAGCTCGCCCGCCCCGGTGGCCGCGGCAGGTGGCCATGGCTGGAGCGCCGCTACCTGACCCCAGCTCGTCCGAAAGGAGCCTGCCATGTACGACCTTCCAGCCTATGTGTGGGCGCTGGTCCTGATCGGGGGTGATCGGGATCCCCGCGACCACCAGTGTCATGCTCTACCGCAGCGCCATTGCCGCCGGGCTCGGCCGGCGGCTGGCCACCACCGTCACGGTCGTGGGCGCCGCTGGGCTGGGCGGCTGGATCCTGGCCAGCGGCCTGCTCGCCGACGCCGGCATCTACCATCAAGAACCCGGGCACTTCCGGCCCTGGATCGGCCTGGCCTTCGCCGGCTACCTGACCGCCCTGCTCGCGGCCAGCCGCATCCCCACCGTGGCTCGCATCCTGGCCGCCCCGGGCAGCCTGGCCCGCCTGACCCTGCCCCACACCCTCAGGGTGGTGGGCGTGCTGTTCCTGCTGGTGATGGCCCTCGGCCGTCTGCCGGCCGTCTTTGCGCTGCCTGCCGGGCTGGGCGACATCGCCGTCGGGCTGGCCGCCCCCTCCATCGCCCGGCGGCTGACCGCCGACGGCGACCGCACCGGCGCGGTCCGGTTCCACCTGCTTGGCCTACTGGATCTGGTGGTGGCCATCACCATCGGCTACCTGGCCGGTCTCGGGCCCTATCGGCCCTTGGACATCACCCCCTCCACCGAGCCGCTGAGCCTGTTGCCGCTGGCCCTGGTCGCCACCGTCGCTGTGCCGACAGCGATCGCCCTCCACGTCGTGTCACTGACCCGGCTCCACGCTGCCGACCGCCCGACCAGCCACAAGGCTGGGCAGCTTCAGCCCGGCGCGCACTAGCCAGATGCAGACACCGATGACGAGCACGAGCGGTGAGACGTCGTGGTGGCGGTCGGTGAGGGGCAGCTCCGGTTCCGACCATCACCGACCCGAGTCGAGCCTCACCGGGAGGTCCTGACCATGAACCAACCAATCCTGGTCACCGGCGGCAGCGGCACCCTCGGCCGCGGCGTGGTCGACCGGCTCCTGGCCGGCGGCCACCAAGTCCGGGTGCTCAGCCGCCGACCCCGCCCTGCCGGCACACCGACCGCCGTCGGGTGGTGACCGGTGAGCTCGTCAGCGGCCGCAGGCTCGCCGCCGCGGTCACCGACGTGGCGGTGATCGTCCACTGCGCCAGCAACCCCACCGACCCCGGGGTCGACCTCGACGGCACCCGCAACCTGGTCGAGGCCGCGCGAGCCGTGGGGATCTGGCATCTGGTCGACATCTCCATCGTCGGGGTCGACCGCGTCCCCTCCGCTACTACCAGGCCAAGCTCCAGGCCGAGCGGCTGATCCAGGCCTCTGGGCTGCCGTGGACGATCCTGCGCGCCACCCAGTTCCACCAGCTGGTCCTGCTAGTGGCCCGCGGCCTGGCCCGGCTGCCGGTGGTACCGGTCCCGGCCGCCACCAGCTTCCAGCCGATCGACGCCGCCGAAGTCGCCGACCGCCTCACAGCCCTCGCCACTGGCCCCCCGGCCGGACGGGTGCCGGACATGGGCGGCCCCCAGATCCGCACCGCCGCCGACCTGCTGCGAACCTACCTGCGTATGGCCGGGCGGCGGCGGCCAGTGCTGCCGGTCCACCTGCCCGGGGCGGTGTTCGCCGGCTACCGCCAAGGCGGCCACCTCGTGGTCGACGAGGAACGGACCCTTGGACCCGACCGGCATCACGTATCCAGCTAGCAGTACCGCCACTGAGACACCGGAACCCGAGCACGCCGCCCTGCCACCCGGTGAGCCCACCGGCTTAACCCGACCGCCACGGAAGGTGACCATCAAGGAGGACAGCATGACGATCACCCGCGACCACGACCTACAGCTGGCTGACGGCCGCGTCCTGAGATATCAGATCGCCGGCACCGCCCACGGCGCCACGGTCTTCCTGCTGCACGGCGCGCTGGGATCACGGCTGGTACATGACTCCTTGTCGGCCGCGCTCTCCGACGCCGGCATCCGACTTGTCTCCTACGACCGTCCCGGCTTTGGCGGCTCCACCCCACACCCTGGCCGCACCGTCGCCTCCGCCGCCGACGACGTCGCGGCAATCGCGGACCAGCTCGGCGTGGATCGCCTGGCCGTCTGGGGCCCGGGTGGCAGCCCCTTCGCGCTCGCCTGCGCTGCCCTGCTGCCCGACCGGGTGGCCGCCGCCGCGGCGGTCGCACCGCTCGCGCCATACCAGGCATCAACGTTGGACTGGTTTGCCCGGCATGGCCGATGGCGTCGCCCAGATGCACCGCCTGGCCGTCGCCGGACGCAACGCGTAGCAGCAGGCCATGGCGCAGCTGGCCGAGGCGTTGACCTCGGCTGACCTCGCCCGCTTCGTCGAGTTCTCCAGCCCAACGCTCCCCGCACCCGACCAGGCGATCCTCAAGACCGACGCCCCGGCCCGGCATGCCCGCTGGCTTGCCACCGCCATCCCCGGCGCCGAACTGCGTGTGTTCCCGGACGAGGGGCACCTGTCGCTGGTCTACGGGCGCGAGCGGGACGTCCTCGACTGGCTCGCACAGCAGCTTGCCGTAACAACTGACCCGAAGCCACCGGGTCGCGCCTAGCGACCGTAGTCAGGCGTGTGCTTTAGGGCTGGCACAGCCGCTGGCTTGGAATCGCGTCTGCTGCTATCGGGTGTCGCATGAGGCGGATGGGCTGGCCATCGGCACGCTTTCATCGAGTGGTGGGCGAGTCGCCCAAGCGCTACATCACCCGCACCCGCCTCGCCCACGCCGCCACCCTGCTGCACCAGACCGACGCGTCGCTGGCGGAAATCGCCCTCAGGATCGGGTACGGCAGCGAGTTCTCCTTCGTCAAGGCCTTCAAGAGGAACTTCGGCATTGCCCCCGGCACCTACCGCGGGCAGCAGCACGGTGTCCCCGGGCTCGGTCGCGATCCCGATGCCGCCATGCTCACGTAGGACGTCACCGCTTCACTCGGCGCGAGGCCCGGCCACCCATTCTGAGGAACTCCCGCTCGGCCTCGGTCGGCGCCAGGGCCGCCGCACGCTGGTAGGCGGCCGCGGCCTCGCCGTGCCGGCCCAGCCGCCCAAGCAGATCGGCTCGGGTGGCGTGGAACGGGTAGTAGTTGTCCAGATCCTCCAACCCATCCACCAGCGCCAGCGCCGCGGCCGGGCCCTGCAGCTCACCGATGGCGATGGCGCGGTTGAGGGCCACCACCGGCGTGGGGGCGACCACCAGCAGCTGGTCGTATAGGGCAACGATCTGCGACCAGTCGGTCTGCTCGACCGTCGGGGCGTCGGCGTGCACGGCGTTGATGGCCGCCTGGAGCTGATAGGGACCAGGGTGGTTGCGGCCAAGGCAGCGGCGGAGGATCGCCTGGCCCTCGGTGATCAGAGCCCGGTCCCATTGGGTGCGGTCCTGCTCGCCCAGCAGCACCAGGGACCCGTCGGCCCCGGTTCGCGAGGCGCGGCGGGATTCGGTCAGCAGCAGCAGCGCCAGCAGGCCGGCCACCTCCGGCTCGTCAGGCAGCAGCGCCGCCAGGACCCGCGCCAGCCGGATCGCCTCGGCGCACAGGTCTGGTTTGGCTGAGCCGCTCAGCCCGGCGTTGTAGACGAGGTAGACCACGGCCAGCACGGGACGAAGGCGGTCGGGCAGCTCATGGGCCTCCGGGATGCGGTAGGGGATGCGGGCGGCCTTGATCTTGTGCTTGGCGCGCACGAGACGTCGCGCCATCGTCGCCTCGGTCACGAGAAACGAGCTTGCTACCTGTCTGGTCGACAGGCCACCGAGCAGGCGCAGGGTCAGCGCCGTCTGCGCCTGGGTGGACAGCGCCGGGTGGCAGCAGGTGAAGATGAGCCGAAGCCGGTCGTCGGACACGGGCCCCACCTCGGGGTTACCGGGATCGTCGCTGCCGGGCGACAGCACCGCCACCTCGCTGAGGAGTTCCCGCCCGCGTGACTCGCGGCGCAGGCGGTCGATGGCATGGTTGCGGGCGGTCGTGGTGATCCAGCCGCCAGGGTTGGGCGGCACGCCGTCGCGCGGCCACCTGCCCAGGGCGACGGCGAAGGCCTCCTGCACCGCATCCTCGGCGACGTCGATGTCGCCGAAGGCGCGGATCAGGGCAGCCAGCGATCGGCCGGACTCCTCCCGGAAGATCCGGCCGACCTCGGCGCCCTCCAGCCTGGTCGCGGCGTCGCCGTCGCCCACGCCTCAGGCCTCGAAGCCCGCGAACGGACGCACCTCGATCGGCACCTTGATTGCATCGGTGACCCTCGACGCCCAACCGAGCGCGCCATCGAGGTCCTCGGCCTGGATGATGTAGAAGCCGCCGAGGTGCTCCTTGGACTCCACGAAGGGCCCGTCGGTGGTCACCACCTCGGCGTCTGCCATCCGCACGACGGTGGCCGTGGCGGGGTCGTGCAGGCGGCCGGAGACGACCCAGGCGCCAGCTGCCTTCATCTCCTGCTCGAGGACCGCCAACTGCTTGTGGGACTGCGCCATCTCCTCATCGGTCATGGGCTCGCGGACCTCGCCCTCAACGCTGTGGACCGACAACAGGTAGTGCGCCATGGTGTCCTCCTGCTGGTGGCGGGCACTTCCCGCCCTCACCCCAACTACGAACAGGCCCCGCCCAGATTGACACGCGGACCCAAGAAACCCGTCCAAGCGGCGATGGCAGGGAAGGTTTGCCCATCCAGGCGCGCTAGGTCGATCATGCCAGCCAAGCGAGCCCCCAAAAGGGGAGGCATCGGTGGGCGACCCCCAACGACTAAGCGACAACGAGCAGCTCGAGATTCTCGCCTTGCTCGAAGCCATCAGCACTGAGCGCTCAGCCATCCGCGCCGCCCGCGCTCTCGCCCAGCTCATGGGTCGTCTCCACGGCCTGGGGCAGCGTATTGCCGGTGAGCTGCCCGACCTTGACCACGACATCAAGCGTGCCAGGCGGTAGGGCAGTCGCCTGCTTCATTTCTACGACCACCCTGCAACCGACGGCCACGGCGACTTCGGTCCGCGACGCCGGCCAGGCCGTGACCGATGGGCCGTTCGTGGAGACCAAGGAGGCCCTGGGTGGCTTCTACCTGATTCGAGGCCGCCGACCTGGACCAGGCCCTGGCGTTCGCCAAGCTCTGCCCGGCTCCCGGCGGCGGGGTCGAGCTGCGGCCGATCGTGAACACCTCTGGACCCGCCGAGCGCGTAACCGGGGCCCAGGCGTCGACCGAGGTCTGGGGCAGGGGTGCTCAAAGCATGCGAGCATCGCGCCATGGCATACGACGAAGGCCTGGCCACCAGGGTCCGGGAGGTGCTCGGCGATCGGCCTGGACTGGCCGAGAAGCAGATGTTCGGCGGGCTCGCCTTCCTGCTGAACGGCAACATGGCCTGCGGCGTGCGTGCCGACGACCTGATCGTTCGGGTCGCCGCCAACGACGCCGAGATGGCCATGGGCGAGCCGGGCACCCGGCCGTTCGACCTGACCGGTCGACCGATGAAGGGCTGGCTCCTGGTGGACGCCGACGGCCACGCCGAGGACGACGACCTGCGCCGCTGGATCGACCGGGGCCTGGCCTACGCCAGCTCGCTGCCGCCCAAGTAACCACGCCAG
>Ga0307409_100001258_pt1 | contig 12203 bp, 9 predicted proteins | sample 322Ometagenome_2_FD_203888 | JGI IMG/M metagenome (GOLD analysis project Ga0307409, IMG submission 203888) | Maize rhizosphere microbial communities from greenhouse at UC Davis, California, United States - 322HYB-O-2 | ecosystem: Host-associated > Plants > Roots > Rhizosphere > Soil | place...
CGGATCTCAGCCCAGTCCTCCACGATCAGCACCTGCTTCCTCCCTGGCTCGACTTCGGCCAGGGTCACGGGGAAGCTGGTCAATTTTCAGTTGCCGCACCGTGGTCAGTATTCAGTTGCCGTCGACACAACCGCAAGTGACGGCTGATCTGCTGCGGACTCCAACGCTGGGCCAAAAGCTCAGCCACCATCTGCCTCAGTTCGCCGTTGGCCTCGATGCGTCGCCGATGAGTGCGGGTCCGACGCGCGGTCGCGCGACGATGGGCATGGAACGGACGACATCCACGATTCCTGGTCGCGTTGCGGCGCAACTCCCGCGACACCGTCGAGGCCGCCCGACCCAGCCGGTGCGCGATCTGCCGGATGCTTAAACCCGCGTGGCGCAGATCGGCGATCTCGATCCGCTCCTCCTGCGACAAGAACCTCGGGCTGATCTGACGCACGGCCAGCCGCTCCAGCGCAGAGACGAACCCGACGACCTGGCCGTGGCGGTAGGTCTTGTAACCGCGCGACCAGTTGTTCCCCCTCATCCGGGAAACGCCGACCTCACCAGCGGCGGCGAGGATGCTCCACCCTCGATCGCGCAACTCCACGAACCGCTGACGCTTGGCCGACTGCGGACGCCGCCCCGGCCCCTTCTTCACACGACGAGACGACGACAACACAACCCCCAGGATCTCGGAAGTGTTGCGACCGTTGGTAGAAACCGCCGACCCTTGACCGGGGACGCGCCCCGTTCAGTGGTGTGGTTCCCACTGCAAAGGTCAGTGTTGTTGATCATGCCGTCAATGCGGCGGGTTTGGCTACCTCCTCGGGGTCGTGATGTTGCTGAGTGATCAGTTTCATGCTTGCTTCAGAGAGGTAGCGGCGTTCGGTTGCGACGGCCCATTCGTCGTGGATCTCGACGAGTACGGCACCGGCGAGCCGGAGCAGCGCGGGAGGATTGGGGAAGACGCCGACGACCTCGGTGCGCCGTTTCACTTCCCGATTGACCCGCTCTAAGGGGTTGGTGGACCAGATTTTGCGCCAGTGCTGCTGGGGGAAGGCGGCGAAGGCGAGAAGGTCGTCGCGGGCCTCACGCATCATCTGCTCGACCTTGGGCAGCTGCCAGCCCAGCATCGCCGCGATGGTCTCGAACTGCTCAATCACGTGTTTGGTGTCGGGTTGGGCGAAGATGGTGCGGATCGCGGCGGCCACCATCTCGGTGTTGCCGCGGGGCACCTGGGCGAGCACATTGCGCAGGCCGCAAGTCTGATCCGCTCATCCACCCCGGCGGACTTCATCGCCTCCAGCACCTCGAGTAAGGCAGCATGGTCCATGGCCATCGTGCATCGTGTCTTTCTGTGAGTTCCCTAGTCCGGTCTCACTGACCGTTGCACGATGGCCGCCCACTACGCCGATAACGACACAGCGAATAACCTCAGGAACTACACCACACCCCGGGACTCGTACCCCGATTGACCGGCTACCAAGGACAACGCCAAGTCATGGCTGTGAGCCGCCCGCACGACGTAGATCACTAGCTTCGACCCACCGCTGACGGCCGTCAGCACCGCGTACCCGTCCGAACCACTCCCGCCGTGGCCGGCGCACTTTCACCCACCAATCAAGCTGCCCCGCCTTGGACCACGTCACCACCCTGCGAGGTCGTGGCGTTATTCCAGAGCCCAGCCGACAGTACGTGACTGTGGCTGCGAATCCTGCGCTACGTGAGCATCAACCTGGCGCGTGTGTAATTACTCGGCTGTCAACTCACTTGAAGCGCGCAGTGTATGTGGCGTCCGTAGCAGGAGCAACGATGTTGTGCGTCGGAGCGCCGCCGTCGGACCAGGAAGCGGAGGTATAGGTCTTTCCGCCCTTTGTTTGGGGGGTCGTCGCGCTGACGCTATTGCTTGATCCGACGATCACGGTACGGGTAAACGATGCCTTGGAACTTGTGCCGTTGACTGCGAGCGTTAGCCCTCCAGGATTTGTCTGGAAGGTCAAATTGACAGTCTTCGGGTCCAGTCGCACTGTCTTGGTGTCCTCCAGGCCTCCGGAGTCAGTGGCGGTCAGCTTGAGCTGCAGATAGGAGGGATATTCATGATCAGGAGCGATGAATGAGCCGCTAGCCACGCCGTCGAAACTTTGGATTAAATGTGAGTGGCAGTTCGACGGGCAGTGCTGCAAGATCAGTTGCCATTTCAATGCCGAGGCCGGCAGTGCGCCGTCCTGGGCATCGGTCGCGCTCCCGGAGAAGTTGATCTTGTCGCCCACCTTCCAGGTGGTCCCTGCGGCAGGGGTCTCAATGACTGCAGTGGGGGCGGTGTTCCCTACCGAGATGGTGACTGAGTCGGTGTCCGAGGCGCCATGACTGTCGGTCACCTTCAACATTGCGGTGTAACTGCCAGTCTCGGTGTAGGTGTAGGTGTCCTGAGCCTTCGTTGAATCGTCAAACGAGCCGTCGCCGTCTAGATCCCACGCATAGGTGATCGGGTCTTCAGGATCGGGATCGCTGGAGCCGGATCCGTCGAAGGTGACGGTCAAAGGAGCCGGCCCTGTAGTCGGCGATGCTGTGGCTTTGGCTACTGGATTCTGGTTGGCGCTTGCGTAGGTGATGCGCCGGATCGTTCCACCATCGAAATCGACGTAGAACAGGTCGCCGGCCGGCCCCTTCTCCAGGTTGACCGGATTCGCCGCACCAGCAACGAAGGTCCGGACCAGACCCGGCGCTGGCTTGCCGTCCGCTCCTTTCGGCATGACCCAGATGCAATCCCGGGAATAGTCGGCGAAGAACAGAGCATCGTCATAATCGGCCGGATAGTTGCTTCTGGCCGCGGCGAATTCGAAGTCGAGCCCGGCAACCGATGAGCTGCCTGTCGGGCAGGTCTCGTTGGGCACCACGCGACTGCTGTGCTGGTAGGTGAAGTACGGCGAGGTTACCGCTCCGGACTGCGCGTAAAGGTTTTCGCAGATGTTCAGGTTCGCAGCGTCATATCCAGACTGCCGGCCATTGCCCTCATAACACGGCCAACCGAAGTTCTCCACCGGAGCTGTCGGATTGGGAACGACATCGATCTCCTCCCACTCATTCCAGCCCACGTCCCCAATCCACAGCTCGTCGGTGCCAGGTCGTGGGGTGAAGCGGAATGGATTGCGAAGACCATGGGCGATAATTCGCCGCGCATTCGGATCGGGTGATGCGGCCGAGGGGTTGTCTGGAAGGCCGGCACCGGTTGCCGGATCAACCCGGATGACACTGCCATCAAGAGTCACCGGATCTCCAGAAGTTCGCAGATCCTGGCTTCGTAGCGCCCCTCCCTCTGCTGTCGGCGGAGTGAGGGGGGCGCCCACTGCACCACCAGGGTCACCGCATGGGTTCAGCGGGTTCCCGTCCTGTCCCCAGTCGGCGAAGTTGAAGCTTGCGCCGTCGCCTCCGCTGGCGTACAAAGCACCATCGCGACCGAATTCCACCGTGCCGATGGAGTGGCTCGGGTATTGCTGGCACCAGTCCTCGACCAAGACCTGCTCGGAGCCAGTCATCGAGTTGCCGCTCGCCTGCAGCCGCGACAACCGAGCGCTGACCACGCATCCGTCATCGGTCGGGCCCGGAGGTGTTGGGCAGGGGTCCGAGTAGACCCCAGGAGTGCCCCATCGAGGAGCGGGCGCGCTCGACCCGAGCGCGTGGTCATAGGTGTAAAGCACGTAAACATACGGGTTCGTCGGGAAGTTCGGAGCAAGCGCCATGCCGAGCAGGCCACGATCCCAAAAGTTGTAGACATTGACGTTCAAGTCCGCGAAGACGGTCGGCGTCGGATCGGTCAGCGAGTCGAAGACCTTGATCACACCGCGCTTCTCCGCCACGAAGACCCGGCCATCGCTGGCGAACCGGACCACTGTCGGATTGCTCAGACCGCTGAAAAAAACCGACTCCTGAAAGCCGGTAGGGAGTGTCGCCGCCTGCGCCGCTGCAGGCGTCGTGACGGCCACAGCCGCGCCAGTGGTCAGCATCAAAAGGCTCATGAAAAGAGCCCGAAGCCTTCCCCTTGGCCAACGGAGCGTCCTAAAGAAGCTTGTCGGTCGTTCCGCTCCATATGCCGTTGCGGACACGCTTCGATGACGACGATCCATAATGGCCCCCCGAGAACCTGGCTGACCGCTGACGTGGCTATCAGCGCCTCTGCGTCGGGGGTCACACTAGGGGAGCGCTCGCGTCGCTGCGGGCGAAAATGAAAACTGGTTTCGCCTCATTGCACGGGTCTCGTTGCCTAACACCGTTTCCCCACGCAGGCGTTACTCGCCCACGGGACGTAAATCAGCAGCTCTGATCCAGCGTTGCCTACCGTCTCGACCGCGTACCCGGCCGAACCAGTGCTGTCGTTCTTTTACCCACCAGTCGAGCGTGCCTCCGGCCCCACTCCGCCCGCTCCCGCACCTCAATGCGTAGGCGCTTCTTCGCCTTGGCTCTACCGCGTCGCTTTGCATTTGGCGGCGGTGCGCGGTGACCGTGGTCCGAAAATGGCGTTGTGTCAGACGAGGTAACCGTCGATTTCGAGACGAGCCGGGGGTTCGCCGCCAGCGGTGGTGAATGCGGTAAGGGCAGAGACTAGACCGTACCGCTCGCGTTCAGGCATGTTGCGTACGACCCGGGCGATTTCCTCGCGGCGGTGCGCGGTGACCGCCTGCACCACCTCCTGCCCGCGCCGGGTCAACTCAACGACCAGTTCCCGACGCAAAGCCGGGTGCGGCCGGCGGTCGACTAAAGCCGCGGTGACCAGCCGCTCGACCATGCGGCCGGTGGTGGAGCGTTGCACATGAAGAAGGCCAGCCAGGGTCTTGACGTTGATCGAGCCGCGGGCCGACAGAATCACCAGGGTCCGGAATTGCGGGATTGTGATCGTCTCGTCGACGTGAGCGATCGAGCGTGCCGAGATGGCCACCAGCAACCTCGATGCGGTCAGCAGTGCATCGGTGATCGCATCCAGCGAATCCTCGGCGACCGGCTCGTTGCGAGCGGTCATTGCAGTCCTCCCTTGCCTCATGCAGGAAAGCATGGCCCGCTCGGAGATGACAATGCGCGCTTTCGGGTGAGGTGAATACATACCCAAGAAGTCATGAACCAGACGACAATCACGGCAAAGGACCAACAGCAACACTGCCAACAACTTCACATTGAAGGATCCGCGGACCCTCCTGGAAGCCCTACCGGCGCGGTTCCGGCCGCGCTCGACGTTCTTCGCCAATTTCGCGATCTACGACCTGGCGCAGCAGTTTGCCAACACGATGGCGCTTATCGCATGGACATCGAGGTCGTGCCGGATGCGGTCGGTGACGTATGACGCCGAAAACTCACTCAGAATGTTGCCCTAGCTGAGCCTCCCGGCCCGCGGAAAGTCGGCAGGTCAACGAGCTGCCGACTGCGTGGTTGCGGTGGCCGATCCCGGTTCACGTGCTGTTGACGTGGTAGAGCCGCCACTGTCCGACGATGCCGTCCCAGCTTTGCTCGAGGGTCGCGATGCCGCCGCCGGTGTCGTAAAGGGTGGGCCACGCGATCTGTACCGCGTCGGACCGGGCGTCGGTCCGCACCAGAATGTAGTGAATGCCATTGCCGGCGGGATCACCGACGGCTGCTTGAAAGTCGAAATCGGAACTGATCACATAGGTTTGCGGATGAACGCTGCTGGTGATGATGGGGAACGCGTAGGCGGAGTCGGCCAGCACCGTTCCCTCGCCCGGATCCAGCTGGTCGATGAACGCGCTGACCTCGTGTTCGGTGAGGAACATCTGCAGCCGGCGGGGATCACTGGTCGGCGCGTCCGGAGCGAACACAGCGCTGAGCATCGGCGCCTCCTCGCGGGCCAGGTTGAGGGTCGGGTCAACGAGAACCCTTGCCTGCACGGGCACCGCGATCGCCACCGCCACCGCCGCCAGGACGATGGCCAGCAGGGTTCGCCGACCACCCCACCACCGTTCGGTTCCCGGCGACTCGGCTGACCGGGGAGCGCGTTGACCAGACATCGCGGCGATGACCGAACCGGCCAGCAGCACCGTCAGCGGAATGATGGTGATCTGAAAACGCAGCCAGCCAAACGAGGCGCCGATGAGCAGCACCAGTCCGCAGAAGGCCATCACGGACCCGAAGACGATCGGTGCCACCAGATAGGTGACAGATCGCCGGCGGACGGCCAGCACGACGGTGACGGCAAGCAGCGGCACGAACACCGGTGCCAACGCGAGCGTCTGCCGGCCGAGGTAGACGAGGACCTCGCCGAACCCGGTTCCAGTGGCCTGCTGGATCCATTGCGCCGCGTCTGCGACCTGGGCGCTGTTGCCGTAGTTCGAACCGAACGTCGGGAACCATTCGTCGACGAGGATTTTCGCCGCCGCGGCCCACAGGAGGAACGCGAAGAGAAACGGCGTGGCCACCAGCACGGCGTCGTTGACGGCCAGTCTGACCCGGTGACCCCAGCTGCCCTCAGCGGTGAACAACGTGACGAGGCCCACCAGCGCGCACACGCCGATCGCGGGGGCGCCGGACTCGTAGCGGGTCATGTAGGCCAGCCCCAGCGACAGCCCGGCGGCGACCAAATGCCCGGTCTGCCGGTCCTGCGTCCATGAGATCAACGCCGACGTGGTCAACACCAGGAACAGCAATAACATCGGTTCGCTCTGTCCGCTGCCCCCGTACAGCAGAACCATCGGCTGTACCGCAAAGAGCACCACCAGAATTCGGCGGGCAACGGGCGGCCCCCCGAGTTTCCGCAGACAGACCGAGATCCCTGCCACCGCACCGGCCATCGACAGCGCCGACTGAATGGCCCCTGCCGCGCCGAACACGACCAGCCCCGGGAAGATCACCTTGAACGGCAGGATCGGCAGCAGCACAAACGAGGGCAACGGGTTCCACACGAAGCCTATCGCCGGTAGGTGCGGGTCCCGACTGAACAGCACATAGAACGCGTTGGCAACCCGACTGATCGCGTCAGTGAACACCACGTTCTCGTGGATGAGCAGACCCGCGACGACCAGGTACAGCGCGAATGCCGCCGCGAATATCACGGCCGTCTCAGCGGGGCGCCGATGATTCCAACGGGGCCGTATCGGACCGTCCTCACCGTCGGATGGCGGCGGGTTCCGTCGCGGCAACGTCGATAGGGTGCTCATGAGATTACCTCCACCGACGCAGGGGCCGGCTCGGTGTCCAGTCCGTGTGAGGTTTTTTCCCAGTAGGAGGGCTTGAAGACCAGTTGGTAGCCGGCCTTCGCCGCGGCGACGCTCATCATCACCCAGTACGCGGGCACGAGGAGCGCCGCGCCGAGCAGGCCCGGCTGGTTGATCACGCGGGTGGTGAGCACGTTGACGTAGACGACGGCGGCATTGCCGAGCACGAAACACGCCAATGCGATGTAGTACACCTGCGCCGGGAACAGGGCGGCGACACCGCCCGGTTTCTGCGCGAACCACAGCACTGCCAGGATCCAGAACAGCGGGTTGATCACCGCGGTCAACGGGGTGCCCAGCACGAACAGGTGCAGCCCCAACGCGCCGCGCACACCGAGTTCGCGGTGCACCGCGACGGGTCGGCGCACGTGCACCAGCCAAGTCTGCAGGTAACCCTTGTACCAACGACTGCGTTGCTTGACCCAATTCACAAAATCGGAATTGGCCTCCTCGTCGGTGATCGAGTCCAGCACGCCCACCGAGTACCCCAGCCGGGCCAGCCGGATGCCCAGGTCGGCGTCCTCGGTGACGTTGTATGGATCCCACGCCTGCAGCGCCCGCAGCAACGGCGCCCGGAAGTGGTTGCTGGTGCCACCCAACGGGATCGGCGCGCCGACCGACACCAGGCCGGGCAGCAGGAACCGGAACCAGGTGCCGTACTCGATGGTGAACCAGCGCGTGATCAGGTTCTGCCTGGCGTTGAAGTAGCCCAGACGTGCCTGCACACAGGCGAAGTCCTCGCCGAGACGGTCCAGGGCGACGACCGCGCGGCGCAACTGCAGCGGTTCGGGCCGGTCCTCGGCATCGAAAATGGTGACCAAATCCCCGGTGGCGGACTGCAAACCGAAGTTGCAGGCCTTCGGCTTGGTCCGTGGTTCGGCCGCCGGAACCAGCACGATGGTGATCGTGGTGCCCGCCACGGCGGTCCTGGAGGCAGCGATCGTCTCCTCGTCGTCGGCCTCCAACAGCAGACGCACATCCAGTTTGTCGACCGGGTAATCAAGCCCGGACACCGCGGAGATGATCTTGGCGATGACCTCAGGTTCCCGGTATGCGGGCACCAGGACGCTGTACACCGGCAACATGGCGGCCGGAACCGCGAGGGCATCCTCGTCGCTAACTCTGACCATGTGGCTGCCCTGCAAACCGCGGCGGACCAGCAGCAGCCGGTAGATCAGCGTGGCCGCGTACATCGCCGTGCCCAGCGCGACAACGATCTGCAGGGTCAACAACAGGTTCACTGCAGCCCCGGCGACCACCGCTGCGCCGACAAGGATGAGGCCGACCTTCTGCCGCCGGAACAGCACGGTATGCGCCGACAGCTCCGGGGCGGCCCGCCGCAACCCGAGCAGGCTGCAGTCCAGCCACTCGATGTCCAGGGCCGCCCGCAGGTTCGCTGCCGGAGTGGTATCAGAACTCATTAGTTGCCCCTATCGACGTGGTGCGGTGGATTGCGCAGCGACCCGGCCGGATCACCGCGACTGCTCGGCTGTGACCGGCACCGGATGGGAAACTGGGCCCGATTCGATCCCGACAACTCCGAGCGCCATCGCCAACGCAAAGACGACTGCCGCGGCCAGCCGCCATCGCGGCAGCGGGTGCGATCCGTTGTGCGCGTTCACCTGTCGCGATTCCGTCGGCGCCGCCCGGTTTCGCAGCCACCCGAGGACGGCGACCGCCGCGGTCACCAGGACGACCGTCGCGATCAGCACCCCGCTCAGCAGTGGCCGTCCCGTCACCGCGGGCAACGACAGCAGCGGTTGGCAGAGCGCCCAGCGGATCCGGGCGGTCAGCCGGGTCCCCAACAGCAACAGCGACGCTCCGACAAGGAACGCGGTCACCGCTACCACTTCCCTCACGCCCCAGGGCATTCCCGGTCCCAAACGGGTGGGCCAGCCGAACGAGAGCCACACTGCTGCGGCCAGCAGTGGAGCGGCCAGGATGACGTCGAGCTGCCGGTCGTGCACGTCCGGCTCTCCCGCAGCGGGTGCAGCTCGCAGGGCCACGATCACCACCCCCGCCAGGCAGACGGCGACGAAACCTGCGCCGGCCAACCCGCCGGTGCTCAGCAGCTGCCACGACAGCACCGCCGCCGCCGGGAAAGCCACCAGCGTCGCGGCGACCGGCAGCACCACCCGCAGCGGGCGGGCGGCTTCCCCTTTCGGCCACCGGCGGTGCGCACGCTCGGCCGTCGCCCCGATGGTCGGATCCGGCCCCGGTACAGCCCTCCCGGATGGTGCGGCGTGCGCCGGGCGCCGCCGCGGCGCGACCAGCACGTCAGCGGGTGCGAAGTTCCAGCTGTACACCCACGTCGAGGTCAGCACATACCGCAGCACGAACACGATGACCAACGTGACCACGTTCGCCACCACCGGGTCCAAGCGCGCACCCTCAACCAGCACCGCCAGCAAACCCAGCTGGATGGGCAGCAGCGCCGCATTCAGCATCCAGAAACGGGCGAAACCCGCCGCGAACGATCCGTGCCGCCGCTTGCGGAACACCCACATCTCCAACATCACGAAGTTCCAGACGATCGCGACATTCGTTGCCAGCACCGAGGCCAGCAGATACGGCAGCTGCAACCACGCCGCCGATAGGACCCACAGCGCGACCGTGTTCACCACGACACCGCTGACTCCGACAACCAGGAACGCCGCCAGCTGGGTCAGCCTGGCCACCGACACACCCAGCCGCAGCGCAACCAGTTGCACACCGAACCGCACTCCCTCGGCCAGTGACGCCTTGCTTTGGCCGGAAAACCTCTCCTGGAAGGAATAGGGAACGCCTGCGGTGCGGCGGAGCCGGGACTGCGCCAGGACTTCCAGCAGCACCTTGTACCCGGCGGGTTTGAGATTCGGCAGATCCAACGCCCGCAGCCGGATGGCGAAAAGTCCGCTCATCGGATCACTCACACGCCGCAGCCGGTGAGGGAACACCGCCTTCGCCAGCACCGTTGACAGCCGCGACACCAACTCACGGACCCGCCCGTTCAAGCCGCCGGCATCACCCGAGGCGTCATACCTCGTGCCATAAACCAGGTCGACGTCCGGCGCCAACCCTTCCCTAAGCAGCGCGGGAACGATCTCCGGTGGGTGCTGCAGGTCACCATCGATGACCACCGCCCACGGCGCCCGAGCCAGCTGGAACCCGACGACCACCGCGCCGCCCAACCGCCCTTCACGCCGGCCCGGCTCGCGATGCAGCAACCGCACTGGACGCCGTGATTGCACCGCCGCATCCCGGATCACTGACGGCGTCTCGTCGTCGCTGTCGTCGACGAACAGCACCTCGGCACGCAACGCGCCCAATGCATCATCCAACCGCCGCAACAACTCGACGACGTTCCCGGCCTCGTTCCGGGTCGGGATCACCACCGTCACGTCGAACACATCCGAGGAATCCACCGCCCGCCCGGAAGTTCGCAGCCCCCGACGTAGATAGCGTCCCGCATATTCCCCGACCGGGACCGGGATTTTCGACGAACCCTGATCGTCCACTGCGCCCCCAAGAAAAGTTGCACTTCAGCGAATATTCGGGAACCCCAGCCTGAATTAGATAGAAAGGGGTGGGTGGCTCTCATGACTGGTCTGGCAAGCACGCTAAATGTCAAGTTCTGGAAACCCGAAATCAAGCAGTCGTCGCCCGCTGGGCCAATACTTTCCCCGACGGCACTGTCCCCGACGACCCGGAAATCTCCGTTGATCCGTGGCCATGCCAGCCGACCGATGTCACCTGTTCGATCGGCGACGCCGTACGAACAGTAACAGAGATCCAAGTCGATGCCACTCCCGCGGTGCGAGTGACCACCGTCTCGTCACGATGGAGCCGGACGTTCACACAGAGCGAACAGGGCTCCGCCTCAAGCCCTTTGGCGCGGGACCCTTTCGTAATCTGTTTGCTATCCGTTCTTTACCGGTTGGCACCCGATATGGTGATCCACTCTCAGAGAACGACCGGAAACGGCGCGGGGCAGATCCGAATGGGTTGACGTTTGTCCCCTACTTGCGAGCGCACCCCGCTGAAAGAGAATCCAGGCCGCGCAAATGGGTCACCAACTGTCGGCTGTTGGACTTTCTGCTATGGTCCCCATTCAGGGCGCCCATGGGTGGGTTCCCGGAATCAAACCCCGGCGGAGAAGTGCCTCATCCGGGTGCACCGCGGGCCTGCAGCCCATTCCTGCGAAATTCAAGGAACTGGACAGGCAGCTGCGTCCATTCACGCTGCGCGGTGGTTGTCGCTGCGCCGACGGCTTCCTGAACGGGGCGGCTCACTGCGGCCATAGCCGTTGCACCCACCGGCGACTCCCCCAGAAATGCTCGACAGGGCCATGCGGGCCGACGGCAGCAGTCGCCCGGGTAACCCGGGGCGTCCCACACAACGGCCGTCATCGACGTCGGGTTCTCGGCCAGCATCGACGTCAACCGTGTGGGTTTTACCATCGATCTGTGAGGGCCGTGATGATGCGATCGGATGTGGATGCAGTGATGTTGGTGGGGGGTCGGGGGACGCGGCTGTGTCCCTTGACCTTGTCGACGCCGACCACCCAGCACCTCGCTCAAAGCCACGGCAGCATGACAGACCTGCTGTAGTCCCTCCCACTCGGTGCCGAACGTCTGCGCCAGATCCATCTCCTCGGCAGGGGCGAACATCCTGGAACCGATGTAGAGCACAATCCCGATCGCCGCGGCCAACCACGTTTTGCGTATGGCCACGCTCCCGACATCGGAACCTGCCCTCTTGCGCCCCCCTGCTACCTGCATCAGGTGTCCTGACCTTATGTCGACGCAAGAGGCTGCCACGCCGTCGACCCCTTGCGGCTGTATCCAGCAGTTTCACTCAAACGCTCGATCCCGCGAAACGGCAAAATCGCTCAGCCAAAAATCATCGAAGGTACGCCGAGCAAGATGATGGGACGGCTCCAAAACCCGTCAGCGGAATATAAGGGAAGCCATTCACCGCAGAGACCTGCGGTGCTGCTGCCGCAGACGACGCTCATCAAGACCA
>Ga0307409_100001259_pt1 | contig 12201 bp, 11 predicted proteins | sample 322Ometagenome_2_FD_203888 | JGI IMG/M metagenome (GOLD analysis project Ga0307409, IMG submission 203888) | Maize rhizosphere microbial communities from greenhouse at UC Davis, California, United States - 322HYB-O-2 | ecosystem: Host-associated > Plants > Roots > Rhizosphere > Soil | place...
ATCATGAGGCTGCCCGCGCCCATGAGCAGCATGCAGATCACCAGCGACGCCTTCCGGCCCAGTTTGTCCCCCACCACGCCGAAAATCAGCCCGCCCAGCGGCCGCGCCAGGAAGCCGCCGGCGAAAACGGCCAGCGTGGACAGCACCGCCGACTGCGGATCCCCGGTGTTGAAGAAGTTGGCAGCCAGATAGGTGGTCAGGAGCGTACAGGGTCCAGTCGAACCACTCAAGGAAGTTCCCGGCCACGACGGCGATCAGGGACTTGCGCTGGGCCGTGGGCAGGAGACGCGCACGTTGTGGAACGGCAGCGTCGTCGCGGCCGGTGTGGAGTGTGGACATGGTGAACCAATCAGGCAGAAGGATGGAAACGTCTTTGGGTCGCGTCCATCAGTGACGCAACGTTCGTAGGCTTTCATATCACTGGGCGGATAAGTATCAGTCTTTGTCTTCGCTCCGCATTGGCTTCGCGCGATTCACCGCCGGAGCTTCACCGGCCCCGTATATAGACTGCTGGGGTACGTGTCCCTCGACTCTTTAGGAGAAGTTCATGACATACAGCGGAAGTCCGTCCGAGAAGCCGGTTGCAGCCGGTGACCTGGACCGCAGCCATATCGGTCAGACTGTGAGCTTTCAATCGAACGACTTCACGGTTGTCTTCGGAACACTCTCCGGCATTGCCCGGACGGAAGCCATGGTGTACCTGTCCCTTCAGGGAGTGGGCGGCGGCACCCATTTGAAGGACGAGTACGACGTGCCCGTGGGCCAGGACGTCTACGTTCAGCTGGATCCCCTGAGCACCGCCGGGAAAACCCTCGCGGAGGCGGAACGGGTCATCAAGGAGAAGTTCGACGAGATCAAGAAGAACCTCCGGGACCGGGAACAGAAACCCGATTCCGAGTAACCGGCATCAGCCAGCGAGGAACCCCGCAGTGCCCGTGAGCAGTTCACCGGCACTGCGGGGTTCCTCTGTTTGTCACTGTGCCTATGGCGAGGTACCCATGGCGACGCCCATAAGATGAGGCATGGACTTCGAGGACACGCTCTGGACGGTTTTGGGTGCCGGGCTGGTTCTGCTGATGCTCGTTGACGTCTTCCGCACGCTCCTTTATCCGCACGGATCCGGTCCTGTGGGCCGGGCGATCATGCGCGGATTTTGGCTGATGTCCAGAAAACTGCGGGGCCGGGGCTCCTTCATCGCCGCACCTTTGGCCATGGCCGCAGTCATAGGCGCCTGGGCAGGCTTGGCGGCCGTCGGCTGGGCCCTGCTCTATCTGCCCCACCTGCCGGCCGGCTTTGTCCACGCCGCCGGGGTTCCCCAGCGGGGCGACTTTGCCGAAGCGCTTTACATCTCCCTGGTCACGCTCTCCACGGTGGGGTTCGGCGAAATCGTGCCAGGGCATCCCCTGCTCCGGCTGGTTGTGGCCCTCCAGGCCGTGACCGGTTTCGGGCTGCTGACAGCAACGGTCACCTGGATCCTGCAGACATACCCGGCCCTGAACCGCCGCCGCGCCCTCGCCCACGAGCTGAACCTGTTCCGGGAGGCTGCCGGCCCTGCGGGTGTCTCGTCGCTGGACCCCAAGCATGCCGCCGGGCTGCTGGAGTCGATGGCCGGAAATGTGGCTTCAGTCAGCATCGACCTGCTGGCGTTCCACGAAACCTACTACTTCCGTGAAGTGGAGCAGCGCGGCTCCCTGCCGGCCACGGTGGCCTACGCCCAGGAGCTGGCATCCCAGGCCCAGCGCAGCGAAAGCCCTGAACTCCAGTTCGCTGGCAGGATGCTCCACGCGGCCCTCGACGGACTCGCCGACGTCCTGCGCGGGAAATTCGGCCATTCAGGAACCACGTCCTCCGATGTGTTCGACAGCTACGAACTCCACCACAGGCACGTGCGGCGCGGGGAACCCGACGCACACTAACGCCGTTGCGCCGTGACGTGCCCGGCGTACCCTGAGGCTATGGAATCCGACGTCCGGGATCTCAGGCTCCGCACCGGCGTCAGGGTGCCCTGCCTCGTTCAGGGTGACGCCGACGCACCGCCGGTGCTGCTGCTGCACGCGTGGGCCGAATCCCGCGGAAGCTTCGACCGCCTCCTACCGCTGCTGACCGGATTCAGGGTTTATGCCCCCGACCTCCGCGGGCAGGGCGAGGCGGACAAACCGGAGGACGGCTACTCCCTGGCGGAACAGGCCGACGACGCCGCGGCGATCCTGGACGCCCTCAACGTTCCCCGGGCGTTCGTCGTCGGCTCCTCCAGCGGCGGCTACGTGGCCCAACAACTGGCCGTTAGCCACCCGGAGCGGGTCGCGGCGCTGATCCTGGCGGGCTCTCCCCTGAGCCTGCAGGGACGGCCCGCCTTCGCCGATGAAGTGGACGCCCTGACCAACCCGCTCGACGCGGACTGGGTACGGGAGTCCCTCACCTGGTTTCCCCTGCTGCACGAGGTTCCCGCATGGTTTATCGAGGACCGCGTGCGCGACGGCCTCAGGATGCCCGCCCATGTATGGAAAGCCATCCTCAACGGCCTGTGCGAGGCCACACCGCCCACCGAATCGGGAACCATCCAAGCCCCCACGCTGATCCTCTGGGGCGCCGAGGACACCCTGCTGCCACGCAGCGGCCAGGAAACCCTGGCCGCCCGGATCCCCGGCGCAACCCTGAAGGTCTACCCCGACGTGGCGCACGTGGTCCTGTGGGAGTGCCCGGAACGGGTGGCAGAAGATACGACGGCGTTCTTCCGTTCCGTTGTTGACGGCGGCAAGCCACGGGAGGCACTGTGACGGACCGCTCTCCTGCTTCGCTGGCCGGTCGGTTGAAGGGGGTCTACGAAAACCTTCCGCTGCCGCTGCCCGTCGTGGCCGGGCTGGCCCTGGATGCCCTCCTCGCCCGACGCCGTCCCTGGCCGCTCCCCGGCTCCCGTTCCCTCCACCGAGTTGCCGGGGCAGGACTGCTGCTCGCCGGCGTCGGCCTTAATATTTGGGCGCTCGCTGAACGGCGGCGCCACTCGTCGGGCCTCTTCGAGCTGGAACGGCCGGAGGAACTGGTCACCAGCGGCCCGTATGCCATCACCCGCCATCCCATGTATGTGGGCTGGTGGCTCATCCAACTGGGAGCGGGGACCTCGGCCGGTTCCTCGTGGGTCCTCGCGACGCTGCCGGCGGAATTGCTGGTGGCGCACCACTCCGTCCTCGGTGAAGAGGCCACACTGGCCGAGCTCTTCGGACGGTCCTACGCCGATTACGCGGAAGAGGTTCCGCGTTACCTCGCGCTGCCGGTGCGGCACGGTCCGGGAGAGTCCTCATAACCCGGCTGGCTCAGAGCTCGCCACATCAATCCAGTAGCGCCGAAAATGCCGCCCGTTCGCGCCCATTCTCACGTCCTCGAGCAGGCCGCCACAACGCTCAATAGTCCTGGCGGACGCTGTATTTGCATCATCACAGGTCAGCAGAACGCGGTCAGGCTCCCCCTGCGCAGCCAAACGGGCACATACTTCCTGCAGTGCCCACGACGCCGCCCCTCGCCCACGATCGGACGGCCGAACCCCGTATCCGATATGCCCGCCCGAGTTCAGGAGGGCCGGGGTGATGTAGTGGCGGAAGGCAACCGCTCCCACATACCGCGGGCCCTCCGTGATCCAGCGATACGTGCAAGGAACAATGCCGTCCGTCTCGGCAGCTCCTTCAGCTTCGGCCAGCCTTCGGACCCAGGCAGCGAACCCCTTCTGGCTCGTGGTGTCGTCGTCTGGCGACAGCCCGGCACCGTCCTGATGGGCGCCGCCCCACTCGCGGTGGGACTCGACAAATGACGGGTAGAAGGACTCATCCGGGGCAACAAGTTCGAACATGCACACGACCCTACGTGGTGCCAGGGCGCTAGCCCGGTTCATTGACACCCGTCGCGGGACGGGAAAAGCCGTGGATACCTCCGGAATCAGAAGGTACTCACGGCTTTCTCAGCGTCTGAAACCTATTAATCGCACCCGACGCCGTCGCCGTCCCGATCGAGATGCTTGCCATAACCAGGCGTACCGGCATAAATCGGTGCGGCTCCGGCGGCACGCGCCGCAGTGCAGTTGGCGTACTGGACCGAGGAGGGCGCCGGAGCAACCGGCACCTGCGGGGCCGCCTGTTGCACCGGCGCCTGCGGGACGGCCTGCTGCGCCGCCGCTTGTTCGGCTGCCAACTTCGCGGCAGCAGCATCTGCCGCAGCCTTGTCAGCAGCCGCCTTATCTGCCGCAGCCTTCTCAGCGGCAGCCTTGTCCGCAGTCACCTTCTCAGCCGCCGCCTTATCAGCGGAAGCCTTGTCAGCGGCAGCCTTTTCCGCCGCGATCTTTTCGAGGCTCTTGACGCCGAGGTGCACGGTGGAGTCCTTAGCCACCTGCGCCCCTTCCGCGGTGTCCTGGGACGTCACCTGCCAGTTCTTCTTTGAAAAGATCGACTTGTCGTCGACGGTGTCCTTAGCCTTGACCTCAAGCCCGAGGTCTTCCAGTTGTTCCGTGGCTTTATCCAGGGTCAGGCCCAGCACGCTGGGGACCGTGACGGTATCAGCAACCGCTGCAACAGCGGTCGCGGTTGCAGTTCCGGTAGCAGTCGCTGTCGACTGCTTGCCGCCGCAGCCGGTCAGCATGAGCCCGGTGAGCACAACAAGTGCCAGTGTCTTCTTCATTTTCCCCCTTGGAAAGTTTGAAACTGTGGAGTGATGGAAATTGGTTTAGCTTTCGCAGGCAACGCCGTCGGAGTCGCGGTCCAGCGCCGGCCGGTAACCCGCTGACCCGGCGTACAGCGGTGCGGCACCTGCGGCTTTCGCTGCCGCGCAGTTGGCGTAGTAGGCGGCAGCCGGGGCCGGCGCAACAGGAACAGGGACCGGAACTACAGGTGCGGGGGCGGGAGCGGGAGGAACAACGGCGGGGGCGGGCGCTGCCGGGGCAGGCACCGCCACAAACGGGGCGGGCTCAGCGGCGGCAGGAGTAGAAGCCGGGGCCGCAACCACCGGCGCCTTCTCGTTGGTCGGTGCCAGCTGGCCCGTGCAGTCGGCCAGGATCCTGGCCATCGCATCATGTTCGGCCTGGGTGACCCACAGGCTGTAGGTTGCCTTCACCGAAATCTGCCGGGCAACGTATTCGCAGCGGAAGGCCTTGTTCGGCGGCAGCCAGGTGGCGGCGTCGCCGGCCCCCTTCTTGATGTTGGTGGGACCGTCCGTGGCCTGGAGGTTTAGGGGATCGTTGGCGAAGGCTGTCCGCTGTTCCGTGGTCAGCTGCTGGGCGCCCTTCTGCCAGGCGTCGCTGAGGGCCACAACATGGTCGATCTGGACGGCGCTGCTTGTCGCGCTCCCCCGCAGGAACTTGATGGTGGTGCCGGTGTACGGGTCCGCCAGCGTTCCGGACTGCACCTTGCAGGGCACGCTGTTGGTGTAGGTAATGCCCGTGAGGTCGCGCTTGAGGGTGTCGTTCCGGGTGTCGCAGCCGTTGCGGTCAACGTCTGCCCAGGCCTGCCCGAACAGTGCGCGGTCATAGCCCGTCTTCGGTGCCCGGCCCTTAATCGGGAGAGTAGCCAGCAGGTCGATCGCCTTGGTGGCGAAGGCAGGCTGCGTCTTCGGAGCCGTCACGCTGGCACCCTGCGCCAACAGGTAAGGGCTTTCGGGATCCAGCGGGGCGCCCGTCTCCTGGACGGCAGGAGCGGACGACGGCGTCACTGACGCTTCCGCTGTCGGGCTCGCCGTTGCTATGGCTGGCGAAGCCGCGGTGCCCGATGAGGCGGCCTCAACGTTCCATTCAGAAGTACGCGGCGTCGCGGCGGCACCCGCGATAAAGAGGGCGAAGGAGACGGCCAGCGCAACCGCCCCCGCCTTCCGCTTGGCCGGGAGCCATGCCCAGGAACGGCGGCCGGTCGCCAGGACGTAGAGGCCGGTGAGCGCCAAGGAAATGGCCAGGAATACCAGCGCGCCCCCTAAACCGCTGCTGAACCACCCGATGACCATAAGCAGCGCCGTAAGACCTCCCACCACGAAAGTGGAAGCCCGCGGCTTGCGCGGCGGCCTCGGGCCGGGGCCCGCGCTGGTAGGTGCCGGACCGAAAAGGGTCTGGTAATTCGACAATGTTGCCCCCATAAATTAAGGCCCGGCGATGGCCGGGCCTTTTTCTCAAGCCGAAATGCTTACTCATGAGGATCGTAATTCTCAGGCCCTCAAGGAAAACGAAATCTGCGCCGATCCTCACATAACGTTGATTGAGTCTTGATCCAGCCTTGAGATTGCTCGTCATACTCCTGATTCCGGGCTTCATGATCCGGCCCGCACTCCGCTGCAGATCATCAGCGTGCTTGTTAACCTCCCAGCCAACTCCCCGCACACCCCGCGCCATCTGGCCTCCGTAACGTGGCCGGGTCAGCCGGCGCAGCGCCGGCACCGGTCTCATCCAGGAGGAACCATTCCCATGCGCACAGTCCTGACTGCAGCGGCAGCCGCCGCCCTGATCGCCGCCATGGCGAGCCCCGCCGTCGCCGCCCCGACAAACAGTGGCGCAGGCACGGAACCCGGCACGCCGTCGTCGAACGCTGCCGGCACCGCTATTTCAGCCCTGAGGACCAATGAGAGCAATGGCTCCTTTGACCTGCAGTCCCACCGCGGCGGCCGCGGCGAGTGGACCGAAGAGTCCCTGGCGGCCTTCGGCAACTCGCTCAAGCTGGGGGTGACCACCCTGGAGCTGGACACACACCTGACCGAGGACGGCAAGGTGATCGTCTGGCATGACGACACCATCCAGGCCAACAAGTGCACCGACACCGCCCCCGCCACCGCCGGCGACCCCGAATTCCCGTACGTGGGCGACCGGGTGGCCGAGCTGTCGCTGGCCCAGGTCAAGACGCTGGACTGTGGCTTCACCCAGCTGCCCGGCTACCCGGAGCAGCAGGTCATCGAGGGCAACCGGATCGCCGAGCTCAAGGACGTCTACCAGCTGGCCCGCGACCACGACGCCGAGAAGGTCCGCTTCAACGTGGAGACCAAGGTGGAGAGCAGCGAGATCGGCGGCGGAGGCATGGTTGCCCTGACCGAGGCCGTGGTGGCCGAGATCCGGGCGTCAGGCATGGCGGACAGGAGCACCGTGCAGTCCTTCGACTGGTCCTCGCTGAACCTGACCAAGAAGATCGCCCCGGAGCTGCCCCTGGTGGCACTCTCTAGCGGCGATGCCTGGCTCCAAGTGGGCCAGGCCGGCGCCAGCCCCAACCTCGGCGGCATCGACATCGACACCTACGGCGGTTCCCTGGCAAAAGCCGCCAAGGCCCAGGGCTACGACGTCATCTCCCCCGCGTTCCGCTCCGTCACGCCCCAGATGATCGCCGAAGCCCACGAACTCGGCCTGCCCGTCATCCCCTGGACCGTCAACACCACGGCCGACATGGCACGCCTCATGGACCTGGGCGTGGACGGCATCATCACCGACTACCCCACCCGCCTGCGCACCCTCATGGAGCAGCGCGGCCTGAAGCTCCCGAAGGCGTACGCGCTGACCCGCTAAATCTTCAGTCCCCGGTATCGCGCAAAAAAAGGAGGGAGGCGGCAAGCCGCCTCCCTCCCTTCGTTGTTCCTCGTTACGGATCCTTGAAGATCCAGAGGCCGCTGTCCCTGTCGCTCGCGAGGACATAGGTCATGCCGTCCTCGCCGACGAACGTTTCCACACCCCAGAAGTCATTTCCTGCCGGGTCGAGGTATCCGCCGACTTCCACCAGTTCACAGGTGGCAGTGTCAGCAGGGTTGCTGCACTGGATCTGGACTGCCCGGAGGCCGCCGGAGTAGTACGACAGGTACGCCAGGGACGGGTCCTGGGGGTCCACGGCTACCTCGTGGACGCTCAGGTCCCCGAAGCCAAAGGCAAATGCCGGGTCATGGGCTTCCGGGATGGCATAGGTGTCCAATTCCTCCAGCGTGTTGGCGTCCAGAAGGTGGACGTAGCCCCAGCCGTCAAAGACCGAACCCACTTCAATGTCCGCGCCTACGGTCCCGATGGCCAGGTTTTCAGGGTAGGTCCATGGCGCGTCCAGGGGTGCCAGGTCGAAGAGCCGGTGGAAGGCCGCATGGGTGGTGCAGACGGCGACGATCTCGTCAACGAAGGCGCCTGAGCCGCAGAACGGCTCCCCTGGCAAAGCCTCGCCGCTGTGATGGTTCACGAAGAGCACGGCGTCCCAGCCCGCAAGCGCTGCCTCATGTGCCTTCTCGCCGGGGAAGCAGGCTGCTTCCGTGGCACCGGAGTCACCGACGGGACCTCTCTGAAGCACAAGGGTGGTTTCCTCACCGGGTTCCAAGGATTCCACGTACCCCGGGATGCTCGCTGGAGTGGGAATGGCTGCAGAGTCCGGGCAGCCGTAGCCGCCATAGACCACGGGGCCGTTCAGGGTCAGGTCGTCCAGAATGGCCGGGGCTTGACCGCCGGAAACGATCACCGATGGATAGGTGCCCTGATGGGCGCCGCTGGTGATAGTGAAATCGTCGGTGCGGTAAGGGGCGAAGTCCTCGTCCGTGCCGATGATGAACCGGTTGTCGGCCGTAAACTCCCCCTGATGGGCGTTGCCCTCAGGGGTGAGGGACACTCCCAGGGATTCAAGCAGCTCGGGGTCAACGGCGGCGAACTCCGAGTCGCCAAGGAACACGGCATTCGCGGGATCATCGACGTTCAGGAGAACGTAGCCACCGTCCCAGTACGAGAGCAGCATGATGAACTGACCGTTGATTTCCTTGACCACCATGTCATGCAGGAAGGAATCGGTAAGTCCAAGTTCGGGTTGCTGCACGTCGAAATCGTTGAGGTCGTATTCCGCGATAAGACGTGGCCGGTGCGGGTTGGTGATGTCCAGAATGTCAACATCCGTGAACTCTTCGTTGTCCGTGACCACCACGTAGGCGTTGTCCCCTGCGTCCCAGGCAAAGGCGCTGTGGATCTCGTTGGAATCACTGCTGCGCGGTTCGTGGTCGCCGAAATTCTCGGACAATTTCTTAGGGTTCAGCGGGTCCGTAACGTCATAGAGGGAAACCCCGCCTTTGCCATTCTTGCCGCACGCTTCGTTGTTCACCACCAGGACTTCACCGCTGAAGTTCGCAGTAGTGACTTCCACCACCTGCAGGCCCTCTCCCGGGCGGGTGTCCTGGTGCGACGGGATAAACCCGATCTGTTTCGGTTCCGATCCTGCGGGCGCGGCCTGGTCCACGCTGGTGATGTCAACTATGTAGACGCCGGCATCCGGGCTGGTTTGTCCGCCGGTTTCCGGCCCTGCACAGTCGGGCTCGCCCCAGTTGGCGAGAAAGGCGGTATTGCCGTCCGGCGAGACACTGACGTCTGCGATCAAATCGGGAGTGTCTGTCAGGTCGACGACATCCACGAGTTCAATTTTGCCGGACGCCCCGGTCCCGATGAGATGTCCGTCGTCCATACCGTGCTGGCCGTCCGGGTGCGCTGTCGCGCCCGTCAGCCCTAATGCTGATAGCGCCAAAGTTGTTAATGCTGAAAAAAAGACCAATCTGCTGCGTTGTGGCATGCTTCGCCTCCAGCTGAGTTTTTTATTGGGCCCCCCAATGGCGCTCAGCCTAAACCTGCGTTTATCCAATGTCTAGAGAATTCCCAGCCTCTTCTCAGGTTCTTGAGGTATGAACCACTGGCCGCTGTCCGATTCTCCGCCTACCAACCTCGGCGCACCTGCGGACACCGCGTTATGCTGGATCCCTCGGCTGAAGACACCCGGCCGTCGGATCGCACCCCACGGAGCTGCCATCATGACCGAGGCCCCCGCCGTAACCCCCGCCACTGAAACCGCCACAGATCCCGACGCCGGCCTCCGCCAGCTCGCGGCGGACACCTTCGGACTCCCCCACCTCCGCGCCGGTCAGCTCGCCGGCATGCGCGCCCTGGTCGCCGGGCAAGATGTCCTCGCCGTGATGCCCACCGGCTACGGTAAGTCGGCCATCTACCAGGTGGCAGCCCTGCACCTTCACCGAAACAGCGCAAGGCGCGGTCCCGCCGTCGTGGTTTCCCCGCTGATCGCCCTGCAGGAGGACCAGCTGGACGGCCTGCTGGAGACGCTCGGCAGGGAGACCGCCGTCGCAATCAATTCCGGCCACAGCGATGCCGAAAACAAGGAAGCCTGGGCAGCCGCCGAGAACCGCGACGCCGCCTTCGTCTTCCTCGCCCCCGAACAGCTCGCCAAAACCGAAACCGTGGAACGGCTCGGGGCCCTGGACGTCCCGCTGTTCGTGGTGGACGAGGCGCACTGCGTCTCCTCCTGGGGCCACGACTTCCGCCCCGACTACCTGCGCCTCGGCGAGGTCCGCGAGCAGCTGGGCAACCCGCCCGTCGTCGGCCTCACCGCCACGGCCTCTCCCCCGGTGCGCGAGGAAATCCAGCAGCGACTGCGCATGAAGGACCCGCTGGTCCTGGTGCACGGCTTCGACCGTCCCAACATCCGGCTGGACGTGGTCCGCCACCACACGGACAAGGACAAGCGCCGCGCCGTGACCAAGCAGGTGGCCGAGCTCAAGGGTCCCGGGCTGCTGTACGCCGCCACCCGCAAGGACACCGAGGCCTACGCCGCCAAGCTCACCGCCCTGGGCCTCCGCGCCGAGGCCTACCACGCCGGCCGGAAGAAGAGCGAGCGGGACCACGTTCACGAGCAGTTCCTCGACGACGAACTCGACGTCGTGGTGGCCACCACCGCCTTCGGCATGGGCATCGACAAACCCAACGTCCGCTTCGTCATCCACGCCGACATCCCCGATTCGCTGGACAGCTACTACCAGGAGATCGGCCGCTCCGGGCGCGACGGCCAACCCGCCTCCGCCGTGCTCCACTACCGCTCCGAGGACCTGGGCCTGCGCAAGTTCTTCGGCACCCACTCCCCGGACGAGGAATCCCTCCTGGCCGTCCTCCAGGCACTGCGCGCCGCCGGCGGGCCGGTGAAGCAAAAGGCCCTGGCGGAGCAGACCGGCTACTCCCCGCGGAGGCTCACCGGGTTGCTGAACCAGCTGCAGGAAACCCGCGCAGTCCGCACTGGCAAGCGCGGCATCCGGCTGGAAGCGGGAGCCAAGCTGCCCGCAGTGGTGGCACGCGCCGTCGAACTTGCCGAAGCACGCCAGCGGGTGGACCGCTCCCGCATCGAGATGATGCGGGGCTACGCCGAGACCGACGCCTGCCGGCGTCAGTTCCTGCTGGGCTACTTCGGCGAGAACCTCCCCGAGCCCTGCGGCAACTGCGATACCTGCACCGACGGCTCCGCCTACGAAGAGGATTACGACGACGCCGCCGCGGCCGCCGCTGGCGGGGAACCGTTCCCGCTCCAGGCCTCCGTCGTCCACAAGGAATGGGGGCCGGGCCTGGTGATGAGGCACGAGGACGACGTGATCACCGTGCTGTTCGAGCAGGAAGGCTACAAGACACTGTCCCGCCAGGCAGTTACGGAAAACGGGCTGCTGACGCTCGCGACGTGACAGGGTTGCAGAGCTCGAGTCAGCGTCCGGCAGAGCCGGCTGACAGCCGGTAGTGTCGCACCCGGATGTCAGACGAAAACCAGGGGGAAAACGAATGGCACAACCGCCGGGCAATGGCTATCAATACGGCCAGCAATTCCAGCCTCCGCGGAAGAGCAGGCTCGGATGGATACTGGGCGGTGTTGGCGTGGCAACCGCACTGATCATTGCCCTCCTCTTCACGGGTTGCACCGCCGCGGTGAGCCTTCTCGAGAATGGCGGCAGTCATGACGAAGATGTCAGGGCACTGATCGCCAAGGCGGACCTGCTGCCGCAAAGTGACTGGCAGCTCGTGGAACGTTCTGATCCGAAGGTGGATTTCGGCTGCGTGTCGGACTGCGTGCGGCTGGACGCCACATGGTCGGTGCCCCACAAAGTCGGCCTGGCCGATACTGCCGGGCGGCTGGGAGTGCATATTTCGGGGCCGCCCATGGGCCTGTTCAGCGGTTGCATGGCGGACGACATGAAGGATGGCGGCCACGCGCGGGTTTGCATCGATCCTGCCCCGGACCTGGAAGACAGCTGGCTGGTCAGCATCAACCTGAGCCGGAAGTAACGGCCCGGGTGTCCCGTCCCAGCGGCCCGGCCGGGTGCCCTTCCGTTAGCGTCCGCCAGGTGCCAGAGTTGAGCAATGACTGAGGAAACCGGGAACGCGGAAACCGGCGGGCTGATCCTTAATCTGGAGTGCACACTCGCTGC
>Ga0307409_100001260_pt1 | contig 12200 bp, 12 predicted proteins | sample 322Ometagenome_2_FD_203888 | JGI IMG/M metagenome (GOLD analysis project Ga0307409, IMG submission 203888) | Maize rhizosphere microbial communities from greenhouse at UC Davis, California, United States - 322HYB-O-2 | ecosystem: Host-associated > Plants > Roots > Rhizosphere > Soil | place...
ACGGGGCCTGGACTCGATAGTGGCGTCGTTTTCCAGGAGTTCGCGCTATTCCCCTGGCTCTCGGTGGCCGACAACATCGCCTTCGGGGTGCGGTCGCAAAAACTCCCGGCGGCAGAGCGTGCGCGGCGCGTTGATCACTACGTGGAGCTCGTCGGGCTCGCGAAGTACCGCGACTATCACCCGAACCGCCTTTCCGGCGGCATGCGCCAGCGTGTGGGCCTGGGTCGGGCGTTTGCGATCGAGCCTTCGGTGCTGCTGATGGATGAACCGTTCGGTGCCCTCGACACGCAAACGCGGGAATCGATGCAGAGCGCACTCGGTGAAATGTGGCTTCGCACCAAAAAGACGGTGCTGTTCGTGACCCACGATATCCGCGAATCGATCTTTCTCTCGGATCGCGTCCTGGTGATTGGCGGCCGGCCGGCCGGCATCACCCTCGATCTGGAAATCGCGTTGCCACGGCCACGTCGCCGCCATACCGTCGAATTCCAGCAAATCGAGCAAACGCTCGAGGCCGCGATCGGACAAGCGCAGCTCCAATGAAACCCGTAGCGAACGATTACGCTGGTGGCAACCGAACGATGTCAAGGAGAACATTGCAATGAAGCTGGTGGTTTATACCAAGCAGGGCGAAGGGACGGAGAACGCGCGCATCGGCGTCGCCGTCAACGAATCGCAGATCGGTGACGTTCGCGCGGCCCACGCCGCCGTCATCAACGAACGCCGGACTCGGAAGGCCGATTCGGCCACGGTGCCGGCGATACCGGGTTCGCTCACCGAGTTGCTGCGTCTGGGTGAACCAGCCATGGCGGCGGTCCGCGACGCGCTTGACTACCTTACGCGCAGTCCGCATGCCGCCAACGGACTCCTCACGCCGATCGCGAATTGCCATCTGCACGCGCCATTGCAGCCCTCCAAGTTGATCGCGGTCGGCCGCAATTACCTTTCACACACCGAATCGGTCGGCACCAAGGTCGAGATGCAGGTTCCTTCGGCATGGATCAAGGCCAATTCCGCGATCACCGGTCCGATGGACGACATCGTCAAGCCGCGCGCGACGAAGGAGCTCGACTACGAGACCGAGCTCTCCATCGTCATCGGCAAGCGCTGCCGAGACATCCCGGAGTCGAAAGCGTTCGACGTGATCGCCGGCTATACGATCGTCAACGACGTCTCGGCTCGCGACATTGCGCGGATCGAGCGCAAGGAAGCCAATCAGCTGCTCGGCAAGATGTTCGATACTTTCGCGCCCATGGGCCCATGGCTCGTGACTGCGGACGAGATCGGCGATCCGATGAAGCTGCGCCTGCAGACGCGCGTGAACGGCGAAGTGCGGCAAGACGCGTCGACGTCCACGGTCATCTGGAGCATCCCCAAGCTGATCGCGTACATCTCGCAGATGACGCTGGAACCCGGTGACGTCATCACGACCGGTACGCCGGATGGTTGTGCAATGGGCCGCAAACCGGGCGAGAGCTCGTGGTATCTGGAGCCTGGTGATGTCCTCGAGTCCGAGGTCGAGAACATCGGCGTCATGCGAAATCGAATCGTCGCGGAGCCCGACCGCACGCGGAGCTGGACATGGTAGTGCCGGGCCGCGCGCGCATGGACGCCGTGCCGCGCGGACCCGACGCGCCGGACGACATTCGCGGTACGAAGAGGCAACCATGAACACGACGCCTCCGTTCCGGAAGACCTGGACGCCGGGACGCATGCAATTCCAGCTCGAGCCGGACGTGGAGCGCTATCTCGTCTCTCACAGCACCGGCTACACTGAACCCGTGGCGCGACTCGTCGACGAAACCGCGGCACTCGGCGAGCCGTCGGTCATGATGGCGGCGAAGGAACAATATGCCTTCTTCCGTTTCCTCGCTTCGCATCTCGACTGTCGCCGCATCCTCGACATCGGCACGTTCACGGGGCTGTCGGCGCTCGCCTTCGCGGAAGGAATGCGATCAGGCGGGCGGGTGACGACCATCGAGCGCGACCCCGGCTGGATCGCCAAGGCGGAAGCTCATTGGAAGCGCGCCGGCGTAGCCGAGCGTATCGACGTACGGGTGGGAGAGGCTGAGGATGTCCTGGCCGACATCGCCGCAGTACCGGACTCGCGCTTCGACATCGTATTCATCGACGTCGACAAAGCACGGGTCGGCGACTATGTCGAGCGCTCGCTCGCGCTGCTGGCACCGCGCGGTCTGGTTATCGTCGACAACGCGCTGTGGCACGGGTGGGTGCTGGATCCGGCGCGCACCGACCCGGATACCGAAGGCATGCGCAGGTTCAACGACCGGATCGCGCACGATCCTCGCGTTGATGTCGTTATGCTGCCGATCGCCGACGGCTTGACGATGATCCGATACCGCAACTGACGCCGCGGTCACAGGGCGTAATGGCCGAGGCGGATTCCTCGCTTTTCGCGCAGGCGGTCTACGCGCTCTTCCGCATCATCGCAGGGCTGGCGCTCGTTCCCCATGGTCTTCGCGCCTGCTTCGGATGCTTCCCGGGCACCGGGCCGGTCGCCGGCTTTCGTCAGATGGCGGTCGCGATGGAGTCGTCCGGATACCGTCCGGGTGCTTTCTGGGCGATCGTCGCCGCGCTCGTGATGTTCGTCGCGGGACCGTTGCTCGCGGTCGGTTGGCATACACGTACTGCCGCCGCGTTCGTCTGCATGTTTCTCATGCTCGGCGCACTCGACAAAGCCCGCACGCGCGGCTATTTCTGCAACCGCAACGGCCTCGAATTTCCGCTGCTGTGGTCGATCTGTGCGCTTTTTTTCGTCGCGCACGGCGGAGGCCCCTGGTCGGTCGACGGTTGGCTGGCTCGAACCGGCCGGTAATCACCGAGCGCTTCGCCGGGGCGTTTCAGACACGATGGCCACTGATTCCAGGCGATCGAATCCGGCGAGATCGGGAAAGAGTTTGATCCATAGCATGACGACGACGAGCGTGCCGAGCCCTCCGACGACCACCGACGGCACGACGCCGAGCCACGCCGCCATCACGCCGGACTCGAATTCCCCCAATTGATTGGACGTGCCGAAGAAAAGCGCGTTGACGGCGCTCACGCGACCGCGCATGTGATCGGGCGTCTCCAGCTGAACGAGCGTATGGCGGACGACGACGCTGACGACGTCCGCCGCGCCGAGCACCACGAGCGCTGCGAGCGACAGCGCGAACGAGCGCGACACTCCGAACACGATCGTCGCCGCGCCGAAGACCGCGACGGCCACGAACATCTTGCGTCCCGCGCGTGCGCCGAGCGGGTGATGGGCGAGCCACAGCGCCATGCCGAGCGCACCGACGGCGGTCGCGGAGCGCAGCAGCCCGAGTCCCCACGGTCCGGTGTGCAGGAGGTCGCGGGCGTATATGGGCAGCAGCGCGGTGGCCCCGCCGAGCAGCACGGCGAAGAGGTCCAGTGAAATGGCGCCGAGCACTACGGGCCGGTGACGTATGAAGCGAATGCCGTCGAGCATGGACGCGAGCCCGGTCGACGGCGAGGGACGCTGTTGCAGCCGCCGCGGGCGGACGAAATGAATCAGCGCACCCGCGGCGACGAACAGCGCCGCGCAGGCGCCGTAGACGACTGCCGGCCCGGCGATGTACACGATGCCGCCGATCGCCGGACCCGCGACTGACGCCGCCTGACTCGCCGTCGTATTCGCTGCGATCGCGCGCGCGAGCATGGACTCGGGCACGAGCGACGGCAGAAGTGCCTGCATCGTGGGCGTGCGAAACGCGCGCGCCGCACCGACCAGGAACACCAGCGCGAAGATCGCGCGCGGCGTCAGCATGCCGAGCGCGCTGCCGGCGCCAAGGGTGAGGGCGGCGAGCGCCTCGGCGACGGCGCACATCTGGAGCACGCGGCGGCGGTCGTGCCGATCGGCGACATGTCCGGCGAGAAGGAGCAGCAGCACCGAGGGCACGAATTGCGCGAGGCCGACGAGCCCGAGGTCGAGCGCGCTCCCGGTGAGCGCGTACATTTGCCAGCCGACGCCGACGGTGATCATCTGGTGCGCAAGGGCGGTGGACACCCGTGCGAGCCAATAGAGGACGAACGGCCGCTGGTGCCGCAGCGCATCTTCACCCGATCGCGCTTCGCCGACCGGACTCACTGAACTACCCTGCGCGCCACGCGCTTCGGGGCCGATTCGCGCTTGGGACGGCCCGGCGCGCTCACTGAACTACCCTGCGCGCCACGCGCTTCGGGGCTGATTCGCGCTTGGGACGGCCCGGCGCGCTCATACCAGCGTGAGCACGAACGGCGTCGTGAAGGCGGCGAGCACGGTCGTGAGCACGATCGCCGACGCGATCGGTCCCGACAGCGCGTCGAATTGCCGCGCCATCAGGAAGACGTTCGCGCCGACCGGCAGGGCCGCCAGCAGCACGACCGCCGCGGTCTCGAGGTGCGGAAGCGCGAGCGCGCGTGCGAGGCCGTAAACGACCAGCGGCTGCGCGACCATCTTGAGCGCAGCGATCGCGATGGATTCACGCCACCCGCTGCGGATGTCGAAGTCGGCGAGCCCCATCCCGAGCGCTATCAATGACAGCGGCACGGCGGCGTCGCCCACCATCGCCAGCGTTCGCTCGATCACGCCCGGCAGCGGCAGTCCCGCGAAGCCAAAGACGGTGCCGGCCAGAATGCTCGCGACGATCGGATTGGTGCTCACGCCGCGCGCGGTTCGCCAGAGACCCGAAAGCGAAAAGTCCCGGTGGCGTGCCCATTCCACGGAGACCGTGACGAGCGTCCACAGCACGAGCGAATTGAACACCAGGACGAGCGAGAGAACCGGCATCGCCGCGTCGCCGAGCGTCACCTTGGTGAGCGGGATCCCGAGCAGCACGGTGTTTGCGAAGATGCCGCCCATCGCGAACACCGACTGACCGACGCCGTCCATGCGGAAGAGCGAAGCGGCGGCGATGCGGCCGATCGCGTATACGACGAGGCAACCGCCGAAGAACGCGACGAGCAGGCGCGCGTCGACGGAAGGGAGCCGCGAGAAGCCGCTCATCAGCCGGAACAGCAGCGTCGGCACGGCGACGTTGAACACGAACCGCGTCAGTGCGTCGGAAGCCGAGCGCGGCCAGCCGAGCCGCGTCAGCGCGAAGCCCAGGAGCACCAGCAGGAACAGCGGCGCGGTGAGGCTCGCGACGTGCAGCAAGAGACGGCCCGCGCGCGCGAAGCTAGCTGCCGGAAGCCGAATCCATCGTCATGGCGAGATGCCGCGTTGCCCGATCAGCGCGAGGAACTCGTCGCGCGTTGCCTCGGATTCGCGGAACGTGCCGAGCACCGACGACGTGATCATTTCCGAGTTCTGCTTTTCGACACCGCGCATCATCATGCACAGATGGCGCGCCTCGATCATCACGCCGACGCCGCGCGCGTCGATCGAGTCGTACACCGCCTGCGAGATCTGCTCGGTCAGCCGTTCCTGCAGCTGCAGCCTGCGCGCGAACATGTCGACGAGCCGCGCGAGCTTCGATACGCCGAACACGCGCCCGGTGGGAATGTAGCCGATGTGGCAGCGGCCGAAGAACGGCAGCAGGTGATGCTCGCACAGGCTGTAGACCTCGATGTTCTTGACGATCACCATGCTGTTCGTCGACTGCGTGAAGATCGCGCCGTTGATCAGCGCGCGCACATCGGTGCGGTAGCCCGACGTCAGGAAGGCGATCGCCTTCGCGACGCGCGAGGGCGTCTTCACGAGGCCTTCCCGGTCGGGCTCTTCGCCCATCGCGAGCAGCAGCTCGCGCGTCAGGTGCTCGATCTTCGCGGTGTCGATAGTCATTCGTGTGCAGGCGGCCCGGCGAGCCGCCGAAGAGAGGAATCCCTCAGTATGAAAGATCGGACCGCCTTGCGCCACGGCGAGCGCGCGCTCGCCCGGACGACCGGCCGTCGTGTAAAAGATTCACGGACTTCCATTCGCACACGCGTTTGGGGCACGATGCGCGAATGAGCGCCACCCGATCGGCTATCCTTCCCTGCATGCGGGGTTGCCGCAAATGAGGTGCGCGAGCTGCGGCGCCGAGAATCCGGCCGGCGCCCACTTCTGCGCCCAGTGCGGGGCGGAACAGGCGCTGCCGACACCGATTGCCGCGGTGGCGGCCGCGGTGTCCGGGCAGCACGGGCGCGCGGGCGTGGCGCGTGCCGCCAACGCGGCACAGGCGGACCTGCCGCACGAGCACGAGCCGGAGCCCGAGCGGCGATCGCGCGCGAGCGTCATCGAGGCGGCGTCCGTGCGCGAGGCGCGCCGCACGCCGGAGCGCCGCGATCGCGCGCAACCGGCTGCCCCGGCCGCACAGCCGGCTTACGCGCAGGGCCCCGGCAACGGTCACCTCGCGGCATTCCTGATCGCCCTCGCGTTCGCCATCGCGGCAGTGGCTTTCGGCGCGTGGAAGATGCTCGGCGGCGAGCTGCCGTCCGAGCGCCGCGTTCCCGGACCTGACCGGAGCGTGATGTCGTCGTTCCCGCCGGAGGCGACGCCGAGCCCCCGCCGGCCGATCGGATCACCGTCGCCGCCCCCGGCAACGCCCTCCGATACGTCGGCATCGCCGTCCGAGGCTTCTTCATCCCCCGCGCCAGGCGCCGCGACATCGGGAGCGCCGCGTGTGCGCGAGGACAAGGCCGGCGAAGCGGGCGCAGCGGCGAGCGGGACCGCGACGCAGCCGATCGAGATCCGTTCGTTGCCGGCGAAGCCCGCACCGCGGCCAGCGCATCGGCGCGCTGCTCCGGAGAACGCACAGCAGGAGGCGCAAGCGCCGCCTGTGCAGGCGTCCGCGCCGCCGCCCGTGCGTGCACCCGAAGTGGCGGCGGCACCGCCGGCGCCCGCCGTCGATCGCTGGACGCGCATGGCGGACGAGCTCTCGCGTTGCACGCGTGAAGATTTCATCGCGCGTGTCATCTGCGACCAACGCGTGCGCTTCCGGTACTGCGGCAATTACTGGGGCAAGGTACCGCAGTGCCCCGGCAATCCCGCGCCCGAGCGCGGCCAGTAGCCGCGACGCTCGCTTCGTTCCGCGGCCCGCGCCACGCGCGTAGGCATCGCCCTACAGTGGATTCCGCAGCGTGCCGATGCTCTGGCAACGCGCATCGCCGCTACGCTTTGCTCGTCGATCGGAAGCGCGCGGGAAGGCGCGATCACAACGCGGAGAGGACATGACGCAGATCGTGGCAGGGATCTTCGACGACGAGCGCGCCGCGACTGCTGCTGCGCGCCAGCTTCGCGGCGCCGGCTTCGATGCGTTCGATCTCGACCAGTTCGCCGTCAACCCGCCCGGTCGCCATCAGGGGCTGCCGCTCGGCGGCGACGAGCACGCCGATCAGAAGGCGGAGGGCGGCGACAAGGCTGCGATCAAGGGTGCGGCCATCGGCACGGCCGTGGGCGCGGTCGCGGGCCTCGCCGCTGCGCCCTTGATCGGGCCCGCGGCGGTGGCGGGCGGCGCGGCCGCGGGGGCGTACGCAGGCTCGCTCGCCGGCGCCGTGCAGAAGATGGGCGACGACACGCCCGCCGCCACGCCGCGGCCGGCCGGCGTGATGGTGGCGGTGAACGCCGGGACGCCGGAGGATTGCGAGGTCGCGATCGACGTGCTGAGGGAGCGGGGCGCGAAGATGATCGAGCGCGCGAAAGGTGAATGGCGCGGCGGAAAGTGGGCGGATTTCGATCCGGTACGCTTGCCCGATATCGTCGAGCATGTCGCGGGGCCGCACCAGACTGAAGCGCGCGGCGCTACGCGCGCAGGCGGCGCGCAATGACGGTGGCCCGATGAACACGCCGCGCGAGTTCCCGGGCTTTCGCATGCGGCGCGAGCGGCCGCGCCGACTGCAGGAGGGTCGCTGGGGCTATATCCTCGCGTGGGCGATCGGCGTACCGGTGCCGATCCTGATCGTCATTTACCTGTTGCGCGGGTGCACGTAGACGCGCCGCGCGACGATCACCCGATCATTTGCGCTTTGCGCGCCGCGCCCCCGCGGATGCGGAATCGGCTTCAGCCGCGCCCGACGAACGGCATCTTCGTCGCCATCACCGTCATGAACTGGACGTTCGCTGCGAGCGGGAGGCTCGCCATGTAGAGCACCGCGCTCGCGACGTGCGCAACGTCCATCAATGGCTCGATCGCGGTGCCGCCGTTCGCCTGCGGCACGCCGGTTGCCATCCGTGCGGCCATCTCGGTGGCGGCGTTGCCGATGTCGATCTGGCCGCACGCGATGTCGTACTTGCGCCCGTCGAGCGACGTCGACTTGGTGAGCCCGGTGATCGCATGCTTGGTCGCCGTGTACGGCGCCGAGTTCGGTCGCGGGGCGTGCGCGGAAATCGAGCCGTTGTTGATGATCCGGCCGCCGCGTGGCGTCTGCGACTTCATCATCCGGATCGCATGCTGCGTGCAGACGAATGCGCCGAACAGGTTCGTGTCGATGACCGCGCGCAGCGTCGCAAGCGGCAGCTCCTCGAGCGGGACCGCGGGCGAGCCGATGCCTGCATTGTTGAAGAGCAGGTCGAGGCGTCCGAACTCCTTGCCGACGGTCGCGAACAGTTGCGCCACCGATTCGGCCTCGCCGACATCGGTAACCACGGGCATGACGTCGCGGGCGCGGTCGCCGGCTGCGCTCGCCGTTGCGTCGAGCGCAGCGCGCCGCCTGCCGGCTGCCGCCACGCGAAAGCCCGCGCCGACCAGCGCGAGCGCGACGGCGCGACCGATGCCGCTGCCGGCGCCGGTGACGATTGCCGATTTGCGTGGTTCGCTCATCGAATGCATCTCCTGCGGGGTTGCGAAGCCGACCGTAACGTCGTCAACGGCTGTTCTCGTCGCGGGGAATTCGCGACACTAGCACAGCAGCCGTCCGTTGCACGTTCGTGGCGGCTGGCGCGGTTTCGCCGCGCCGGCGGCCGCCGGGCGGCGCGAACAGCGAAGGCGGCGCGATCGCATTTCCTTGCGCGAAATCGACGCCGACGCTGCGCAGCGCCTCGAGCGTGGCGGCCGATTCCACCGATTCGGCGATCGTCTGCTTGCCCATCACGCGCCCGATCCGGTGGATCGCCTCGACCATCGCCGCGTCGACCGGATCGTGGAGCATGTTGCGCACGAAGCTGCCGTCGATCTTCAGGTAATCGACCGGAAGCTGCTTCAGGTACGTGAACGACGACACGCCGACACCGAAATCGTCGAGTGCGAAACGGCAACCCGGCTCGCGCAGCGCGCCGATGAAGTCCGCGGCCTTCGACAGGCTCGTGACAGCGGTCGTCTCGGTGATCTCGAAGCAGATCGAGCGGTGCGGAATGCCGAAGCGCGTGAAGCTCTCGCGCACGTAATCCAGGAACTGGTCGTCGCCGATCGACGCCCCGGACAGATTGATCGCGTACGTGCCCGCCACGGCCGCGGCGTCGCCGGCGGCGCGGCGATCCGCCAGCAGCCGGAACACCGTGCGGATCACCCACCGGTCGATCGACGGCATCAGATGGTAGCGCTCGGCTGCCGGAATGAAGGCGATCGGCGCGATCAACTCGTCGTGCTCGTCGATCAGCCGCACGAGCAACTCGTGGTGCGATGCCTCCGCCCCCGTCACGTGCATCGCGCGCATCGGCTGCGAATAGAGGCACAGGCGATCCTCGGCGAGCGCGCGATGCAGCCGGTTCACCCATTCCATCTCGCCGCGGCGATGCGCGACCTCGCTGTCCTCCGGGCGATAGACCTGCACGCGATTGCGGCCCTTGTCCTTCGCGAGATAGCACGCGGCGTCGGCGGCGGACAGCACGCTCGCGAGCGTGTGCGGGCCGTCGGCGAGGTTGACGAGGCCGATGCTCACGCCGATCGTGAACGAGCGGTTCTTCCAGGCGAAGCGGAAGTCGATGATCGCCCTGCGCAGCGCTTCCGCGATGCGCAGCGCCGGTGCGGGCGGGCAGTGCGGCAGCAAGACACCGAACTCGTCGCCGCCGAGGCGCGCCAGGACGTCGCCTTCGCGAAGCCGTGGCCGCAGCAATGCGCCGATCTGGCGCAGCAACTCGTCGCCCGCCGCGTGGCCGCTCGTGTCGTTGACGACTTTGAACTGGTCGAGATCGAGGTAGAGAACCGCGTGCTGCCCCTGCTCGGAGTCGCGGTGCTCGACGATCGCGCGCAGGCGCTGCTCGAACTCGCGCCGGTTCAACAGGCCGGTGAGGGCATCGTGGCTCGCGAGGTTCGACAGCCGCGCGGCGTACTGCCGCTCGCGGCTCATGTCCTGCACGACGAGCACGGCGCCCACCGTGCGCGCCGCTCGATCGCGGATCGGCGCAACGCTGTAGTCGATGGCGATCGATTCCGCGCCGCGGCAGAGCAGCACGACGTTGCCATCCGCCTCGATCACCGCGCCCTCGGCCAGCGCACGGCCGACAGGATCGGGAATCGGCGCGCCGGTGACTTCGTCGACGGCGGCGAAGACTTCGGCAACCGGCCGCTGGCGAGCTTGGCCGAGCGGCCAGCCGGTGAGGCGCTCGGCCACCGGGTTCATGTACTCGATGCGGCTGGCCGTGTCGACGGTGACGACGGCATCGGCAATCGAGGCGAGCGTCACTTGCGCGCGCTCCTTTTCCTCGAACAGCAGCGCTTCGACCTGCTTGCGCTTCTGGATGTCGGACAGCGAGCCGACGAGCCGCTCCTCGCTCGCGAGCAGCGCCTCGCGCAATTCGCCGCGCTGGATGAACAGCCGCCGCAGCGTGACGCCCGCGAGCGCGAGCAGCGACGCCCCCGCGAACAGGCGGACGACGAGCAGCCAGAAGCGCGTTTGCGGATCCGTTTCCTGCAACAGGTAATCCGCGACCGCGAGGCCGACGATCAGCATGACGATGCACACGAACGGCCAGATCGTCGTCAACACGGGCTCGACCGGTGGCGCGCGGTCGTCGGGGCCCGCTGGCGCGCGGTGGTCGCGGCCCGCTGGCGCCGCTTCGGCCCAGGAGTCCTGCGTCGTGCTCACTGGACCATTCGCCGCGCTCGCGTGCTTTCGACGGCAGCCAGGGCCGCCGGCGCTGCGAGGCGGACCATCGCACTCATCCGCCGGCCGCCGCGTCGGACGCGGCAACGGAGGGCTGCTCTGCATGGGAATCGGCAGGCGTTGCATCGCGATCGGGCATTCCACGTGCGCGTGCGGGCGCGCCTTCGGTTAGCGCTTTCCACGACGGATGCCGCGCCGCGCTCGTCCACACTGCCCAATGCAGCGCGGACAGCGCCGCCGGATCCGCGAGAAGCTGACTCCTGTCGCCAGGCGAGAGCGCCGCGAGTCCGCCGTGCAGTGCGCGCTCGGCGAGCGCGGTGTTCATGAGCGCGCGCACGCGATCGGTGCCGGTGCGTCCTGCCGCCTGCGCGCACATCAGCGCATTCGTGATCGGATCGACGATCGCGGCGGCGACGCCCGCGGGCTGCGGCGCGTGATGCCAATAGCGGCGGGTCGCGCGCATGACCGGCGGCGGATGCGATTCCTCGGGGATCAGGAAATACTTGCGCCGGCGCAGCTTGCGGCCAAGGTCGACGCGGCTCGTGAACACCGACAGCGGAATCGACAGCATGAGCGCGCCGACGACGGGAAGCAGCCACCACAGGTACGACGGGTTCAGCCACCAGACGATCGCCGCCCACAGCACGCCGACCAGCGTGTGCAGGCCGTGGCGCCTGAATGCGTAGCCCCATCCGGTTTCACTGTCCCCGCGCGGCGGCGATTTCCAGCGCACGGCGTGCCCGGCGAGCGCCATCGCGACGAACTGTGTGTGAAACAGCATGCGGATCGGGGCGAGCAATGCGGACAGCAGCATTTCCCCGGCGAGGCTCACGGCGAGGCGCAGTCGCCCGCCATGCGGCGCGGGATCGGTCCAGGCGATCCGCAGCGCAGCGAGGATCTTCGGCAGGAACAGCAGCACCGCGGTGGCGGAGAAGAGCGCGATCGCCCACTCCGGCCGCCACTGCGGCCACAGCGGAAACAACTGATACGGCTCGATGAAATATTTCGGCTCGCGCAGCGTGTGGATCGCCAGCAGCACGGTCGACAGCACGAGGAAGACGAACCACAGCGCGGCCGACAGGTACGCGAGCACGCCGGTCATGAACACCGCGCGGTGCGCAGGATGCAGGCCGCGCATCCAGAAGAGCCGGAAGTTCATCAGATTGCCCTGGCACCAGCGGCGGTCGCGCCCGAGCTCGTCGATGAGGTTCGGCGGCATCTCCTCGTAACTGCCGGGC
>Ga0307409_100001261_pt1 | contig 12200 bp, 8 predicted proteins | sample 322Ometagenome_2_FD_203888 | JGI IMG/M metagenome (GOLD analysis project Ga0307409, IMG submission 203888) | Maize rhizosphere microbial communities from greenhouse at UC Davis, California, United States - 322HYB-O-2 | ecosystem: Host-associated > Plants > Roots > Rhizosphere > Soil | place...
GTTGCCCAGCGATTTTGCCACGCCACTGGCCTTGGTCATCAACGAACTTGTCACCAACGCGGTTGAGCATGGACTCGAGGGACGCACAGGAACGGTGTGGCTGCTGGCCGATCGGGCAGATGGCGACGGCAACGACGAATTCCTGACGGTGACCATAGCCGACGATGGCGTGGGCTTGCCGGATGGCCAGTACATCGAGGGATTGGGCCTGCAAATTGTTCGTACACTCGTGACCAGCGAGCTCGGCGGGTCCATTCAGTGGAGCCCGCGCGAAGGTGGCGGGACCGCTGTCGAGATCGTCCTCAACCTAGCCCGGGCGTAGCTCCCAAAGCCAGGATTCCTGAAACTCAAGAGCAGCACTTAACGAAGAAGGCCGCGGACCAAGGGTCCGCGGCCTTCACTGTCCTTGGGCTAGGAAGCGCGGCGTGCGCGGGCAGCGCGACGCTTAAGTGCCCGTCGTTCGTCTTCACTCATGCCGCCCCAAACACCGGCGTCTTGTCCGGACTCCAACGCCCACTGAAGGCAGGTGTCTACGACGGGGCAGCGGCGGCAGACGCTTTTGGCTTCCTCGATTTGCAGAAGTGCTGGTCCCGTGTTGCCTACTGGGAAGAAGAGCTCCGGGTCCTTTTCGAGGCAGGCTGCGCGATTACGCCAATCCATGCTGATCAGTCACTCCATTCGTGAGAACTAGAAGGGCCTTTTGTGAAAACATTCACGAGAGGCTCCAAAGGAAAGGGGCCCGCATGGGCCCCCTTGGTCGTCTGAGTCAAGCGTTTCATGTTAACGCCTTGTAAACAAGGGGTGTTAGTGGTCGAAATGCCCGGAATCCGTGAGCGATGCATCACATCAGCCGCCAGTGCCCTCACTGCTAGATGACTATGTCCGGTAGTGTGCCAGTGTGTCAAGACCTCCCGTAAACCCTGCCCACCCCGCCTCCGGCCCGGACGGAAGCGATGATCCTGATGCGTCGGCGAGCCTCGCAGCAAACAAACCTGGTGCTGGTCGCCGTCCCTTGGGAATCGTCATTATCTCAGTGGTTGTAGCGCTTGAAGCCCTCGCCCTCCTCGGCGCAGCTGCTTGGTACGCATTTGAACTGTTAACAGGTGCTCCAGTGCTGACCTTCTGGGGGGCAATCTTCACTCTTGGCCTGCTGCTGGCCTTCTCTGCCTGGCTATTTGCCGTAGGCCACTTCTTGTTCCGCGGCTATAGGTGGACGCGTGCCGCGGCCTTGGTGGCCCAATTGTTTGTTCTCACCATTGGTTTTCCCACCATATCCGGGGGGCTGGTGTTGCAGGGATTGGCGATGCTGATTCCGGCGTTCACTGCGATTGTTTTCCTTTTTCAGAAGGACGTCGTGGCTTTTGCTTCACGTACCGGGGGAGCTACCGGCGCTCTCTAGTCACCCGGCTGCTCTAGGCACACCGCAGCGTGGATAGAGCCTGCCGCCCGTTCAGTACCCTTTGGCATGCGGTGGAAAGCTTGTGGTGAGTACGCCTTGAAAGGGCATCACTTCCGCCCCACTGATGAGAAAGCCGCGGCCCGCGCGCCCAGCCCGATCGGATTCCAGCCTCACGCCGAGCAGTTCTCCGTCATGGGGTGTTCCGGGGGCCAATACCAAACCCATGCTGAACGCCTGTGCTTCCTTCGCCAGCGGCAGATGATGTAGCAAGGCCGGTCTCGTTGTTGCCGTCAGGATGATGCCACGGACTTTACCCACTAAGCCAGCCAAGGCTTGGCGTCCCTGGGGATCAAGCAAATCGGCGTCGTCCACCAGCAGGATGCTGTTGGAGGCAAGGGTCTTCGCGGCCGCTTGGGATGCCACTAGAGCCCAGAATGGGCTCGCAGACGCTGTATCCGGCGGGTACACCCATGGGACCAAGGGACTCAGGGCGTAAAGCGAGGCCAGGACAGAGCTCTTTCCGGAGCGAGGACTACCCAGGATGACGCTGACTCCATGTTCCCGCAGCGGCATGGCTACAGGGAGGGCTTCGTCTCCTCCGACGCCGATCCACAGCGGACCCAGAGCGCTGCTTTCCGCGGTGCAGGCTCCTTCTCCGTTGCCGGGCGCCAGTTCTAAACCTGACCCCGATGGCAGTCCTTGTCCCAGGGATGCCGCCACGAGGTCGCGGAATTCCTTACCTCCAAGAAGCTCCGGGAGTGGCCGTACCCGGAACGGCGGCTCAGTTGGAGCCAGATCACCGAACGGCCAGTGTCCACTCTCCGGAGACACACGAAACTGAGCCACGGTTGCGTTTTCGCCGACAAGATTTCCCATGACGACGGCGCGCCCAGGGAGGGACTCCAGCTCGGGGAGGCGTGGCCAGTGGAACCGCGACTCTTCAGTAGATCCCGAAGGAAAGTAGGCGCGATTCTGTATCGAGGCAAAAAACCGTGAGCTGACGAGCTCCCGCTCGCCTGAGATCAAAACAGTGATGCCTACGGAACAACCGTCCCTGACGATGTCCTGCAGAATTGCTTCTGCATAACCAAATGGCCCACTCCGGAGCGCGGTGGCCCACGAGCACCACCCGGCCACGATTAAGACCATAGGCGAATTGGCCGTCCCCACTTCGCCGGCACTTCGTCGACACTCCATTTCCGCAGCGAGCCGCTTTAGGACCCGGACTGCAAGGTGCAGTTGGTGCAGGCCGACTCTGGCACCGATTCGACCTCCGTCGATGACATGGCCGAGGATGCCCCTTGCGTCCAGGATATAGAGGTGCGGTTGGGGCTTCTGGGTCGCGAGCATCGCGGATGCAGCTCTGAAGCAGTCCCGTATGCCACTCAAGTCGCTGCCGATCATTGCCAGATGACCGTCTTTGGAAGGTGACCACATCAGCGGTTCCACAACTTGATGCGTCGGCCTGTCGAGCATCGCCAAAGGTCCCACCGCCCAATGCCCGTCCGTCGTGGACACAGGGCCGTCCACCCCAGGAAGCTCATCACGCCAAGGGATCGTTGAGGGCAGTGGTGGGGCTACTGGACGCCTGGGTAGGGGTTTGCGGAGGCGTTGCCATGCCTCGTGGACTGCTGAAACCACCCATTCGGCGCCAGGATCCGAGAGGGAATCCTGTTTGGTGGACGTTACGGCTGCGCCGGAAGGGGGCTGCAATGCCTGCGAAGCTGACTGTACGGCGGGCAAGGAACTGCTACGCCAGTGGCCAGCCACCGTCATTGTCGGGGAAACCGATAGGGACGCTGTCTGGAATTCTTCGGGGCTGCATGAAGCCTTGGCAAGATAGGCCCGCCCCGGAGCTTCCACGCTTATGGAGGCAGCAGCCTTCGAATTGATGATGTCCATGGAGTCCGCCTCAGACTGCACGCGCAGGGCAATGCTTGATGTCACGTTCGCCCGGATGTCGGCGGACAAGGCTCCTTGGGGCCGCTGGGTAGCCATCACCAAATGAATACCCAGGGAGCGCCCGATAGTGGCAACACGCATGAGCTCGCGGAGAGAGCCCGGGGCTTCGTCAACCAGCATGCGAAACTCATCGATCACCAAGACCAGATACGGGATGTTCGGATCGCTTGCCACCGCTAGTCGCCGATATTCGGCGAGATCTGACACGTTGGCCGTAGCGAATAGCTCTTCGCGGCGCCGTATCTCCCCACGGAGGGAAACAAGAGCGCGGTCCAAATGGTGCTTGCTGAGGTCCGTCAGCAGGCCGACGCAGTGAGGTAGGCCCGCTAGTGGCCGCAAGCCCGATCCGCCCTTGAAATCAAAAAACAGGAATGTCGTGCGATCGGGTGACTCACTCAGCGCAAGGGAAGCCACAAGTGTCCGAAGAAGTTCGGACTTGCCGGAACCAGTGGTTCCGGCTACCAATAGATGCGGACCATCGAGCTTGAAGTCGAAGGTCAACTGCCCGCGTTGGCCTTTGCCCAAGACGGCGGTGAGGCCGGCTTGCTTGGATGCATCTGCCCACCGCCTGAGCACTCTGCGCTGCCCGTAAGGAAGCAAATCAGCGAGCGAACATTCCTCCGGAATCGGGTTGCTCATTCCAAATCCTTCACCGAAAGCTGTGCCCCGGGCCCTGCGGCAGAAGTTATCGAAAACTTCGGCTGGCACGAGATCCGGGATGAAGTGCCGGCGCTCGCCGTCTGCCGCAAAATAGCCTGTGGTCCCGGATGGCGATATTTCGATGACGCCCCCGGAAAGTTCGGAGCGTACGGAGCACCTGATGACCCTCCACGCGGCGGTTTGAGCAGTCTTCAAGAGGTCGGACACGAATTCTTGATCGTTGGATGGATCATTGAGCATGATGAGCATCCCATTCAGCTTGCCGTTCGCACGTTGCAGGGCAGCGACGACGGTGGTCAAGGTGCTTGTGAGCGTGACCCGGGGTAGGAACCTGGCACTCAATGGCAACCTTCCTGCCCTGCCGAAAATAATGACGGGCGTTTCCGCCGAGCCCGAAAAGCTGGCTATTTGCATCAAGACGAACCGAAGCAACGCCTCCGTGTGATCCGGATTGCCGCGGAGTGTCACCACGGAATGTTTGGGATCCAAAGTCATTGCCGCACTGCCTATGGACGGGGGCTGGAACTGGGGATCGTCGGGAACGAGGCGCATGTTTGCTGCCGCCTGCGTAGTCCCAAGCCGGAGCCACACATCGTGACTCTGACTGCTGATCCTTGCCGGCCCCTTGTTGATCCCTGCCGGTGACACCGCAGCTGCAGCGACAACGGCGTGGTCCGCGGCGGGCTCCGTGGTCAGCTGTCCCACCTTGGAAGCCTGGTGAACTGCCGCCATGAGCTCTGCAGCTGAAGGTGAGCACTGCCGGCGTCGTTCAATGTCTTGCTGCACCGCGCGCGCAACGGCCAGCCTGCGTTCCCGGCGGCCCTTTTGCCCGGCGATCAGCGGGACGAGAAGGCTGATCGCTGAGATGGCCGTAAATCCCAAGTACATCCAGATTCCTGTGGCAACGGCCAGGCCGATACCGGCTATCAATGGCAGCCCGGCCGCCAAGGCCATTGCCAGACGGTTTCCGGCGCGACTGACATGAGGTACTTCGAGTGGTACGTCAATCGAACGACCTGCATCAACTGAAATCTCCGGAAAGGGACCACTGTCCGTGACGACGGTGAAGGTGGAGTTTCCACATCGCACCAGTGAAGAGGACGTGATGATTTTCTGCTGAACGGGCTGATCATCCACGAAAACCGGGTTCGCGCGCCCGACGGCCCTTAGCTTCAACGCAGTGCTGGAAACCTCCAAGAAAGCCTGTTCCCTGGACATCCCGGGATCCGGCAATGAAATATCGAACGAACCCCTGCCGATGCAGTACCTGCCCCGTTGAATCCGGAAGGCGGAGCCTGCACCGGGTCCTGAATGGGTAAGCAACATTAGGGGCACGGACATGTTCTTCGTCTCTCGATGCGACGGAGCACCATCCACAATGACGGCGCCGGAAACAAGCGGCGGTAGTCCCACCGTGAGAGTGGCCAAGAGCTGTCCAGCCACCGAGAGGGCGCCGGTTCCACGCGTTTCAATGAGAAGCTGCTGTACGTGGGCGCCGGACGTTCCTTCCGGGACGGCGATGCTGAGTTCTTCCGGCCCCACTGCTGCAGCGGCTCCGGGGGCGCAGACCAATGTGCACTCCAAGGCCATGGGTTCTTCCTCTGCATTCGTAGGGTGCTGAACATCGCGTTCACAAGAATCACGCTACGGCCCTCGGAATTGGAGCGCCGCGGCCGTAATGGCCTATGTGGAAAACTCCCGCCAGGGCTCATGCAGACGCCGCCTTGACACCGGGGCATGGTGTCTCAGCTAAGATGAATCTCGTTGTCGCGTGTGCTCAATGAGGAAGGACCTTCACCGGTGATAGTGGTTGCGGAGAGCGCCGATGTTTCAGACAAGGCGATTATTGGTGATGGATCAAAGATTTGGCATCTGGCCCAAGTCCGCGAGCAGGCCGAGTTGGGTGCTAATTGCATCGTAGGACGCGGGGCCTATATTGGCACCGGAGTCAAGATGGGGGACAACTGCAAAGTTCAGAATTATGCTCTTGTCTACGAGCCCGCAGTGCTGGAGGCTGGCGTGTTCATCGGCCCGGCCGTAGTACTCACGAACGATACTTACCCCCGGGCGGTTAGTCCGGATGGCGGTCTAAAGAGCGCCCATGACTGGGAGCCGGTTGGCGTCACCATTCGTGAAGGTGCATCAATCGGTGCCCGCGCCGTCTGCGTAGCCCCGGTGACCATCGGACGATGGGCCACAGTGGCCGCAGGCGCTGTTGTGGCTAAAGACGTCCCTGATTTTGCCCTGATGGTCGGAGTACCGGCCAAACGCCATGGTTGGGTCGGTAAAGCTGGTTTCCCGCTGCAGCGCAGCGGCGACAACTGGGTATGCCCGGAGACCGGCGCCACATATGTTGAACAGAACGAGACCCTTCGAGAGGTAGAGGCATGAGCCCCGAATTCATTCCCCCCGCCAAGCCCATCATCGGTGATGACGAGCGCAAGGCAGTAGAGGCCGTCTTGGCCTCCGGCCAACTCGCACAGGGTTCGGAGGTTGCGTCCTTTGAGCAGGAGTTCTCCCAGGTGCTCCTCGACGGCCGGGCTGCTGTAGCGGTCAACTCCGGTACTTCCGGCCTGCACCTTGGCCTGTTGGCTGCGGGTATTGGCCCTGGTGACGAGGTCATCGTTCCGTCGTTTACGTTCGCGGCCACGGCCAACTCCGTAGCTCTGACGGGTGCGACGCCCATCTTCGCTGACGTGGACCCGGACCACTACACGCTTGATCCCGCCTCCGTCGAATCAAAAATCACGGACCGTACGGCCGCCATCATGCCGGTGCACCTCTATGGCCACCCCTTCGACGTGGACGGCATTGGGGCAGTCGCCTCGAAGCATGGCGTGAAGGTCTTCGAAGACGCAGCCCAAGCACACGGTGCGGCTGTCAACGGTCGGAAGGTGGGTACCTTCGGTGACTTCGCAATGTTTAGCCTCTACCCCACCAAGAACATGACGTCCGGCGAAGGCGGCATGGTCAGCACCGGTTTGGCCGACGTCGAGCGACGGCTCCGGTTGCTTCGTAACCAGGGCATGGAGCGCCAGTACGAAAATGAGCTTGTCGGTTTCAATGCCCGCATGACCAACATCCATGCTGCCATTGGCCGCGTGCAGCTCACCAAAATCAATGCCTGGACCAAGACCCGGCAGGAGAATGCAGCCTTCTTCGACGCAAACATCGAAGGCGTCGTCACTCCCAAGGTCTCTGAAGGCTACGAGCACGTGTACCACCAGTACACCATTCGCATCGCTGAGGACCGTGACGGTTTCGCTAAGGCGCTGCGTGAGGAATACAACGTGGGCTGTGGCGTGTACTACCCCATCCCGAACCACCGTTTGGCTCCTTTCCAGACTTCTGATGACCTCCCCGTCACGGAGGAAGCTGCGGCCAGCGTACTGTCGCTGCCTGTTCACCCGTCGCTGAGCCAGGACGACCTCGATCGCATCGTCGCTGCGGTCAACGCCATCGCGAAGGCAGGAAGCTAGTGGCAAATCTGCGTGCAGGCCTCATCGGACTGGGGATGATGGGCCGACACCACGCCCGCGTTATTCGCGAACTGGAGGGCGTGGACCTCGTTGCCGTTGCTGACTCCTTCGGTGACCCTCACAACGTAGCCAGCGGGCTCGAGGTGTGCAGTTCGGTTGAACAGCTCATCGAGCAGGGCATTGACATGGCCGTAGCCGCCGTGCCAACCGTGCTCCACGAGGAAGTTGCCTTGCGGTTGGCTGAAGCCGGCGTGCACTGCTTGGTGGAAAAGCCCATTGCCAACGATTCCGTTTCGGGCCGCAGGATCGCCGAAGCGTTCGACTCGCGGGGATTGATCGGGGCGGTAGGCCACATCGAGCGCTTCAACCCGTCATTGCAAAGCCTCCGCGAACGGCTCGGCAACGGCGACCTCGGAGAGGTCTACCAGATCTCGACGCGACGCCAGGGGCCATTCCCTTCCCGCATTGCCGACGTTGGCGTGGTCAAGGACCTTGCAACTCACGACATCGACCTCACTGCATGGCTTGCACAGAGCAATTTCGTGAATGTAGTTGCTCACACCACCTCCAGGAGCGGGCGCGAGCACGAGGACATGGTCACCGCAATTGGCCACCTCAAGAGCGGCGTAGTCACCAACCACATCGTCAACTGGCTGTCGCCCATGAAGGAGCGCACCACCGTTGTCCTGGGTGAACGCGGTGCATACATCGCTGACACTATCTCGGCTGATCTGACGTTCATTGAAAATGGCACGTTCCAGACAGACTGGGATTCCATAGCGGCATTCCGTGGCGTGTCCGAAGGGTCATCTACACGCTTTGCCCTGGCAAAGCGCGAACCGCTGAAGATGGAACACGAGGCCTTCCGTGACGCTGTACTCGGAAAGTCCATGAACATTGTCACAATGGCGGAGGGGCTTGAGACTCTTCGCGTTGCCGAAGCGGTGCTCGAGTCCGCGGGGACAGGCTCCGTGATCTCGCTCTAGGCATTGTTCTTTTTGCAGTATTGAACGGGAGGCTGGCAATGGGCCACGCCTCCCGTTCGTTTTTTCCGGAACAAATGCTGCCTCGCTGCCATGCGCCGTCGAATCGGGGAACGATCGCAACGTCGGGTAGCCTTGACCAGTAGACGTGGGCATCTCTGTGCCCGCACGCCAATACACAGGAGAGTTTGTGAACGCTGATCTCGTCGTCGTCGGCTCGGGTTTCTTTGGCCTGACCATTGCAGAACGCGCCGCTACCGAGTTGGGGCTGAAGGTTGCGGTGCTTGATCGCCGCCACCATATTGGTGGAAACGCCTACAGCGAGAATGAGGCGCAGACCGGAATTGAGGTGCACCGCTACGGCGCCCACCTCTTCCACACCTCGAATGAGCGTGTGTGGGAATACGTGAACCGTTTTACCAAATTCACGAGCTACCAGCACAAGGTTTACACCAGCCACAAGGGCGAGGTGTACCCCATGCCCATCAACCTGGGTACCATCAACCAGTTCTTCCGTTCGGCCATGAGCCCGACAGAAGCAAAGGCACTCATTGCCGAGCAGGCTGGCGAACTGGCGGGAACAGACCCCCAGAACCTCAATGACAAGGGCATCCAGCTCATCGGCCGTCCCCTGTACGAGGCTTTCATTAAGCACTACACGGGAAAGCAGTGGCAGACGGACCCGAAGGACCTGCCGGCTGAAATCATCTCGCGGCTTCCCGTGCGCTACAACTATGACAACCGTTACTTCAACGACACCTACGAAGGTCTCCCGGTAGACGGTTACACGGCTTGGATTGAACGCATGGCGGATCACCCGAACATTGAGGTCGTCTTGAACTCGGACTTCTTCGACGATGGTGAGTACGGCCGGTCTTCTGTCCTCGGACAGGTACCCGTCATCTACACGGGTCCGGTTGACCGCTACTTCGATTACGCAGAAGGCGACCTGTCTTGGCGCACGATCGATCTCGAAGAAGAGGTCTTGCCTATTGAGGACTTCCAGGGCTGTTCGGTGATGAACTACCCGGATGCCGATGCTGCTTTCACGCGTATCCATGAGTTCCGTCACTTCCACCCCGAACGGGACTACACCAAAGACGCCACCGTCATCATGCGCGAGTTCTCGCGTTTTGCTGAGAAGGGGGACGAGCCGTATTACCCCGTCAACACTTCTGATGACCGTCAGAAACTGCTGGCCTACCGCGATCTTGCCAAGGACGAGAAATCGGTCCTGTTCGGTGGCCGCCTTGGAACCTACAAGTACCTCGACATGCACATGGCAATTGGTTCCGCCTTGTCCATGTTCGACAACAAGATCAAGCCGCACTTCACCGGTGGCGCCAAGCTTGAAAGCGGGGGAGTAGACGCATGACCGCTACAACAAACGAAAGCCAGGAGATCGCCATGACGGCCACCACTGCCGCTGAAATCCCCGCTTCGACGGAACAGAACCTGCGGATTGTCCAACGCGTGGTTTTCCCTGCCAACCGTGACCTCGACACACTGCCCTTGTATGTGGATCCTGACACCAACAAGGTCCACAGGAGCGACAGCAGCGCAGATGTTCAGGCCATTGGCATGGCCAGGAAACTCCACCCGGAGGACATCCTGAACCGCGGCTCCGTCCAGGTGCGCCGCGGTGAACGTCTTTCCTTCGGTTCATACTTCAACGCCTTCCCTGCAAGTTACTGGCGCAAGTGGACCATCGCCACCAAGACCGTGCTTCACATTGAAACCGAGGGCGAGGGGACGGTAATCGTTTACCGGTCCAACGCTCGTGGCGCATCTCAGCGCGTCGACTCGATTCTGGTCGAGGGCTCTTCCACCAATGATTTCGAACTGACCTTGGCTCCGTTTGGCGACGGCGGCTGGTACTGGTTCGACCTCATTGCGGGCGGCGATGGCATGACGCTGAAGAGTGCTCACTGGGCTGTGCCTGACGAAGGCCGCCCCCAAGGCCGCGTGACCCTGGGCGTGACAACGTTCAATCGCGCCGATTACTGCCTCGAGACCATCAAGTCCATTGATGCTGATGCTGGTCTACGGGAAATTCTGGCGGAACTCATCATCGTGGATCAAGGCAACAAAAAAGTTGCCGACGAAGCTGGCTTCGACGCTGTCGCGGAGTCGATGGGCGACCAACTTCGGATCATCAACCAGGGCAACCTGGGCGGCTCGGGCGGTTTTGCCCGGAACATGTACGAGATGGTCGTTTCTGACAAGAGCGACTACGTCATGCTGCTGGATGACGATATCGAGCTCGAAACAGAGGGTGTCATGCGGGCAGTGGCGTTTGCCGACCTCTGCCGGAAGCCGACCATTGTTGGCGGCCACATGTTCGATATGTACAACAAGTCCGTCCTGCACGCTTACTCTGAGGTAGTCAACTTCTACCGCTTCCTCTGGGGTCCCGTGGAAGGACTCGGCAACCACGACTTCTCCACCGCAGGTTTGCGCTCCACTCCGCAGCTCCACCGTCGCTGGGATGCAGACTACAACGGCTGGTGGATGTGTCTCATTCCCAAAACCGTTGTGGAAACCATCGGCCTGTCCCTTCCTGTGTTCATCAAATGGGACGACGCTGAGTACTCCCTCCGTGGCCGTGCGGCGGGTTTCCCCACCGTGACGCTTCCCGGCGCAGCAGTCTGGCACGTTTCCTGGGCTGACAAGGACGACTCGGTGGACTGGCAAGCCTACTACCACGAGCGCAACCGACTTATCGCGACACTCTTGCACTCCCCGTTCCCCAAGGGCGGACGCATCCTACGGGAGAGCTTGAACGCGGATGTCAAGCACCTGGTGTCAATGCAGTACTACCCGGAGCAGGCCCGCGTTATGGCTCTCCGCGATGTTCTCGCCGGACCAGGCAATCTGCACAAGCAATTGCCGACCATGATGCCGAAACTCCGTGCAATGCGCGAGGAGTTCCCGGACTCGCAGGTCAAGACCGACCCTGCAGCTTTCCCGGAGGTCTTCCTCAAGCGTCCCCCCAAGAAGCCGCAGTCCTACAAGCAGCCAGGTGCCTTGGGCCTGCTTCCATGGGCAGTTAAGACTGTCCTTAAGCAGACGCTGGCTCCCGTTCGCGATACCGCCAAGGCCAACCCTGAGGCTCATGTGGCCCACCAGGACGGCAAATGGTGGAGCTTGGCGCACCTGGACAGCGCAGTGGTGTCCAATGCCGACGGCACAGGTGCTTCATGGCACCTGCGAGATCCCAAGATGGCCCGTCAATTGGTGGTCGAATCGGCCAAACTCCACGCCCAGCTCTTCTCCAACTGGGAGACCCTCCGGGCCCAATACCGTGAGGCTCTTCCTGAGATCACCTCCATGGAATCGTGGCGGGAAACATTCGAAGCTTCGGAGCCCAGCAAGTAGCAATGACGACTTCCACAGATACTTATGCTGTTCCCGGGGTTGGTGCCGGGCTGCTGGATGTTTACCGGCGCCGATACCTCCTCAAACTGATAGTCCGTAAGGAACTTCGTGTAAGGTACCGGGGTTCCGTCCTCGGCCTCGCCTGGTCCTACGTCAAGCCGTTGGTTCAGTACGTTGTGCTGTTCTTCGCTTTGGGGATTGTCCTGCGTGTCGGGGATCAGATTCCCAACTACGCGTTGTACATGTTCTCCGGCGTCATCGTCATCAACTTTTTCTCCGAAGCGTTTTCGAATGCCACAAGATCCATCGTTTCGAATGCTGCATTGGTCAAAAAGATCT
>Ga0307409_100001262_pt1 | contig 12197 bp, 10 predicted proteins | sample 322Ometagenome_2_FD_203888 | JGI IMG/M metagenome (GOLD analysis project Ga0307409, IMG submission 203888) | Maize rhizosphere microbial communities from greenhouse at UC Davis, California, United States - 322HYB-O-2 | ecosystem: Host-associated > Plants > Roots > Rhizosphere > Soil | place...
CGCCCGCGACCTGAACGAAGCGATCCAGCTCGCCGCGCGGATTCCGCCGGCACGGCACGGCAGCATCGAGGTCCGGCCGGTGCGGGAGCTGCAGGTCGGCACGCAGAGCGGCACCCGCGCGGCCTACCCTCGGCCCTCGAGCTTCAGGAAGCCGTCTCTGGCTCTGCGAGGAACTCGCACAGCAGCCGGTGGAAGTGGTGCACCCCGCGCTCGTGCGACGGCGAATAGCGGCCGCCGCCGTAGAGGCGCGAGCGCAGGCCGCGCTGCACCGATTCGACGGCCGCCTCGTCTTCCGCCTCGACCTGGTCGAGCGCGGCGCCGGCGCCGCTGCCGAGGCGGCCGGCGTCGTGCACGTAGCCGCGAAAGCTCACGCGCGTGCGATCGGGAGCCAGCGGCTGCACCAGGTTCAATGACAGGCCCCAGGGATAGAAGTTCAGCATCAAATTCGGGAACACCCACCAGTAGTACGCGGCGACTTGCAGGCCATGGTCGGGCGAGGCGAGCGGCAGCTCGAACGCAGCCTCGCCCGCGCGCGCCAGCGCGCGCTGCAGGCTGCAGTAGCGTCCGAGCCGGTAGTCGTAGCGCTGCATGTCGAGCACCTGGTGCAGCCCGGGATGCAGGAAGGGAATGTGCAGCCCCTCCAGATAGTTCTCGACGTAGAGCGCCCAGTGCGCCGCGATCTCGAACTCGCGGTCGCGCGCCGGATCGTGGCGGAACTCGCCGAGCGGCAGCCACGCCAGGCGGGCGCGGATCTCGGCAAAGAAGTCATCAAACGGCGCCGCCGGTGCGAGCGATGCGAACGCCTGCCCAGCGAAGTCTTGAAACGCGACACGCGGCAGGTCGTCCGACGCGGCCGGGAACTCCTTGGCATCGTCGAAGCCGGGCATGAAGGTCATGCGCCCGGCGAGGTCGAAGCGTCTCGAGTGGTAGCTGCAGCGGATCTGCTCGGCCCGGCAGCGCTCGCGCAAGAGGATGTTGCCGCGATGCGTGCAAACGTTGGACAGGCAGCGCAGCGTGCCCGCGCCGTCCCGCGCGAGCAGGAGCGGCTCGTCGAGATGCCCGGGCAGCATCTCGCGCGGCGACAGCGAGCCCGGCGCGTCGACATCGGCAAGGTCGCCGAGCCATTGCCAGGTGCGCGCGAAGACGCGCTCGCGCGTCAGCAGGTGGACGGCAGGATCGAGATAGAAGGCGCTCGGCAGCGTTCGCGCCAGCGTGACGTCGGGGTCGACCGTGAACGCGCTCGTCGAGCTCATGGCGGCCAGCATATCCGGCGGCAGAATCGCGCACTCGCGCCGGTCCGGCGTGCCTGCCGGGAGCCAGCCTTCCGGTCTCGAGGGTGCCAGTCATGGAACTGCAGATCCGCGACCTCGCCAAGACGTATGCGAACGGCGTTCGCGCGCTCGACCGGGTCTCGCTGACGATCCCGACCGGCATGTTCGGCCTGCTCGGCCCGAACGGCGCCGGCAAGTCGACGCTGATGCGAACGCTCGCGACGCTGCAGGACGCCGATGCCGGCAGCGCGACATTGCGGGGCCTGCCCGGCGGCGACATCGACGTGCTGCGCGAGAAGGATGCGGTGCGCCGGGTGCTCGGCTACCTGCCGCAGGACTTCGGCGTCTACGCGAAGGTGTCGGCGCAGGATCTGCTCGACCACTTCGCGCGACTGAAGGGCATCGTCGACAAGGCATCGCGGCGGCAGAGCGTCGAGGCTCTCCTGCACCGCGTCAACCTCCACGCCGTGCGCAAGCACCATCTCGGCGGCTTCTCCGGCGGCATGCGGCAGCGCTTCGGCATCGCCCAGGCGCTGCTCTGCGATCCCAAGCTCGTCATCGTCGACGAGCCGACCGCCGGCCTCGACCCGGAGGAGCGCGTCCGCTTCCACAACCTGCTCGCCGACATCGCCGCCGACGTGATCGTCATCCTGTCGACGCACATCGTCAGCGACGTCGCCGACCTGTGCAACCACCTGGCGATCATCGACGCCGGCCGCGTCCTCGTCGACGGCGAGCCGGACGCGCTGGTCGCCGGTCTGCGCGGCCGGATCTGGCGCAAGGCGGTCGACAAAGGCGAGATCGAGACGATGAAGTCGCGCGTCCGCCTCGTCTCGACAAGGCTGCAGGCGGGCCAGACGGTCGTGCGCGCGTACGCGAGCGGCGGCGACGCGCTCGAGCCCGGCTTCACGCCGGTCGAGGCCGAGCTCGAGGACGTCTACTTCTGCAGCATCGCCGGCTACCTGCGCGATCCGCTCGAAGCGCGGGCGGCCTGACATGAGGTCCGCGTTCTGGACCATCGCGCGCTTCGATTTCGGGCGCCGCCTGCGCATGATCTCGACCTGGGTCTACCTCGTCCTCTTCACCGTGCTCGCGGGCTTCTGGATGGCGGCGGCAGGCGGCGCGATCGCGGGTGCGATCGTCAGCTTCGGCGGCGACAAGATCCTCATCAACGGCACCAACGCGCTGGCGATCGCGATCGGCATCCTCGGCTTCGCCGGCATCACGGTGATCGGCTCGGTCGCCGGCCGTGCCGTGCAGCAGGACTTCGAGGTCGGCATCGACCCGTTCTTCTTCAGCGCGCCGATCACGAAGCGCGCCTATTTTTTCGGCCGGCTCGCCGGCGCCTGGGCGACGCTGGTGATGATCTTTCTTGCCGTCGTCGTCGGCATCGTCATCGGCACCCACTGGCCCGGCGTCGACCCGGCGCGCGTCGCCGCCGCGCCGTCGTGGCAGAGCTTCGCCCGGCCGTATCTCTTCGTGCTGATCCCGAACGTGCTCTGGCTCGGCGGATGCTTTTTCGTCCTCGCTGCGCTGACGCGGCAGATGGCGCCGGTGTACGTCGCCGGCGTCGTCGCGCTGGTCGGCTATCTGTTCGCCGTGAACCTGCTCGGCGACATGGAGAACAAGACGCTCGCCGCCCTGATCGACCCGTCTGGGGCGACCGCGGTCGACGTCCTGACGCGCTACTGGAGCGTCGCGCAGAAGAACGAGCAGCAGGTGCCGCTCGAAGGCGTGCTGCTCTGGAACCGCATCGCCTGGGTCGGCTTCGGCGTACTGGCGACGCTGGTCGGCTATCGCGCGTTCCGCATGGCGTCCGCCGCGCCGGCGGGGCGCAGGCGCGAGAAGGTCGTCGCCGACGTCGAAGGCGACGCGGTCGGCAGCGCGGCGTCGTCGCGTGCCGGGCCGCTGCCCGCGGTCGTCCCCGACCGCAGCGCCGCCGCGTTCGCGCGCATGCTGCCCGGCCTCGCGCGCCTCTACCTCGGCGAGATCTTTCGCAGCCCGCGCTTCCTCACGATCGTCCTCGGCGGCGTGCTGCTCGTCGTTGGCAACGCGCTCACGCTCGGCTCGTTCTACGGCACCAACACCCATCCGCTGACCTACAAGGTGCTCGACGTCGTCTCGGGGCTGTTCAACATCTTCGTCCTCGTGGTCACCGCGATCTACACCGGCGAGCTCGTCTGGCGCGAGCGCGACGCGCGGATGGACGACATCGGCGACAGCATGCCGGCGCCGACGTGGCTCGGCTTTCTCGCCAAGTTCATCGCCGTGCTCGTGCTGCAGCTCGTCCTGCTCTCGCTGGTGATGGTCTGCGGCATCGCGGTGCAGCTGCTGCACGGCTTCACCAGCATCGACCTCGGCCAATACCTGTTCCAGCTGTTCGTGCTGCAGTTCTCCGCCGACGTGCTGGTCGGGGTGCTCGCGTTCGCCGTCCACACGCTCGTCAACAACAAGTACGTCGGCCACTTCGTCGTCGTCGTGCTGTTCCTCGTCGTCACGCGGCTGCCGGCGTTCGGCTTCGAGGACCGGCTCTATCTGTACGGCAGCGCGCCGTCGTTGATCTATTCCGACCTGAACGGCTGGGGCCACTTCCTGCCGGCCGTCCTCTGGTTCCGGCTCTACTGGCTCGCCTTCGCGGCGCTGCTCCTCGTCCTCTCGTATGCGCTCTGGGTGCGCGGCCGCGAGAGCGGCTGGCGCCGGCGCGTTCGCGCCGCCGCGGCGCGCATGGAGCGGCCCGCGTGGGCAATCACCGGCGTCGCCGCGCTCGCGTTCGCCGGCGCGGGCGGCTGGATCTTCTACAACACGCACGTCGTCAATCCCTACCTCGGCCGCCACGACAGCCAGCGGCTGCAGGCCGAATACGAGCGACGCTACAAGTCGCTCGCCGGCGCGCCGCAGCCGCGCATCACGGCGGTCAACGTGCGCGTCGATCTCCGTCCCGAGGAGACCGTGGCGCGGATTGCGGGCGAACTGACGCTGGTCAACAAGAGCGGCGTCCCGATCCGCGACGTCTACGTGGTCTACCCGCGGCGAGCACGAGCGCTCGCGATGGCGTTCGGCGTGCCGGCGCGGCTCGCCGACGAGGCGCCGGAGCTCCGCTGGCACCACTACGTGCTGACCGAAGCGCTCGCGCCGGGCGCGACGACCGAGCTCCGCTTCGACCTCGAGGTCGGCGCGCGCGGCTTCGGCAACGACGGCGCCGACCCGGTCGTGCTCGGCAACGGGACGTTCCTCAACGCCGGGCTCAGCCCCGAGACGTCGCTGATCCCGAGCTTCGGCTACGCCGCCGACGCCGAGCTCTCGTCCGACCGCGACCGCAAGGACTTCGGCCTCGCGCCGAAGCCGCGCATGCCCGACCTGAACGATGCGGCGCAGGTGCAGCAGAACGCACTGTCGCGCGACGCCGACTTCATCGACTACCGGGCCCGCGTCTGCACCGCCGCCGACCAGCTGCCGGTGACCTCGGGCTACGTCCTCAAGGACACGGTCGAGAACGGCCGCCGCTGCATCGACTACCGCATGGACGCCGGGATGGCCGACATCTACGCATTCGTGTCGGCCCGCTACGACGTGCGGCGCGACGTCTGGCACGGCCCGGCGGGCGACGTCGCGATCGAGATCGACTACCAGCGCGGCCACGAATACAACCTCGACCGCATGGTCGCCGGCGTCAAGGATTCGCTCGCCTATTTCACGGCGCACTACGGGCCGTACCAGCACAAGATCGTCCGCATCGTGGAGTTCCCGCGCTTCTCGCGCGGCGGCGGCTTCGCCGAGTCGTTCCCGAACACCGTGCCATTCAACGAGGCGATCGGCTTCACCGCGAAGGTCGACGACCGCGACCCGCAGGACGTCGACTATCCCTACTTCGTCACCGCGCACGAAGTCGCGCACCAGTGGTGGGCGCACCAGGAAGTGCCGGCCAACGTGCAGGGCGCCGAGTTCATCACCGAGAGCCTGGCCGAGTACTCGGCGCTGATGGTGCTGAAGCAGAAGTACGGCGACGCCAGGATGCGGCGCTTCCTCAAGTACGAGCTCGACCGCTACCTGCTCGGCCGCGGCACCGAAGAGAAACAGGAGCAGCCGCTGGTGCGCGCCGACGGCGCTTCCTACGTGCACTACCAGAAGGGCGCGCTCGCCCTTTACGCGCTGCAGGACGCGATCGGCGAGCCGGCGATCGACGACGCGATCTCGGCGTTCCTGAAGCGCTGGCGCTTCGCCGGACCGCCGTATCCGCGCTCGGTCGACCTGCTGGCCGAATTCCGGCGCGTCACCCCGGCGGCGCTGCAGCCGCTGATCACCGACCTTTTCGAGACGATCACGCTCTACGACGTGCGCGCGGTCAGCGCCAGCGCGAAGAAGCAGGCCGACGGCAGCGACGCGATCGACCTCGTCGTCACCGCGCGCAAGGTCCGCGCCGACGGCGGCGGCAACGAGTCGGAGGTGCCGTTCGACGGCGAGGTCGACATCGGCGTCCTCGATGCCCGCGGCAACGTCGTCGCGATCGAAAAACGGCGCGTGCATTCGGGCGAGAACCGCTTCGCCGTGGTCGCAAAGGCCGGCGCGGCGCGCGCGGGCATCGATCCGCTCGGCAAGCTGATCGACCGCGACGCCAACGACAACACGGTCGCGGTGACGCGCTGAGGCGGCGCCTCGTGCGGTGAACGACGGCTAGGGTTCGACACGCACCGCCGCGTCCTGGAAGGCGAGACGCGTGCCCAGGAAGATCGAGCCGACGGTCAGAAAGATCAGCAGCGCTTGCATCGCCCACGAGTAGGCGGGCATTCCCATCGCGAAGCCCGCGGCGAGGGAGAGCGCGCTGAGGACGACGGCGAGCTTGTAGGTGCCCTGCCGCGCGATGCGCTCGCAGACGAAGCCGCCGAGCACCGAGGACAACACGCCGCCGCCGATCAGGATGGCGGACAACAGCGGATCGCCTTCAGGCTGCGCAAGGAAGCTGCCGACTTCCTCGGCGCTGCGCCCGGCGGCAGTCAGCGCGACGCCGTAGGCGATGCTCACGACGATGCCGAACAGCATGGTGCCGCCGAGGTCGGCGAGGAGACCGAGGACGACGCCCTTGACGGCCGAGCCCTTGCCACGTCGAGGATCTTCGACGTGGGATGAGGGAGGTCTGAAGCGGTCTTCGCCCATGCCGTGGGTTCCTTCGACGTGGCGCGATTGTGCGGGCCGCCATCGGCACCGCTCCAGCCGGCCGTGCGGCGCCCGCAAACCCCATCGGAGGGGGTGGACCCGGAGCGCGCAGGGGCGTCCAATCGTCGCCTGCGGAATGTCCGCGGTCTGTCTGAACAAGGACTTCGCGCGATGGGCACTCTCATCAAGGTCATCCACAGCACCAAGGACCCCGACCTCCTCGGCGACGCTGCCGACAACGCGCGCATCATGCTGCGCGGCTACAAGATCCGGCCGCTCGATCGCGGCGCCTCGACGCTGAAGGACCACGACAAGATCGTCGAGAAGATGAAGAAGGCGAAGAAGGCGGCCGAGTTCGCGCTGAGCTACGACGGGCGCAACGTCGCCCACTTCGTTCGCGTCGGCTCCGACAAGTGGCCGATCTTCAGCGTCGACCTGACGAGCGAGACCGACCTCGCCCTGCGCCGCAAGTGGATGGTGATCCTGAAGAAGGAGGCGCAGATCGTCACCGACGCCGACATCGCCGACTTCGACAAGGCCAACCCGGTCGCGGCCGACCCGGAAGAGATCGCCGAGCTGCAGCAGAAGATCGACGTCACCGAGTCGATCATCAAGTCGGAGAGCGACGTCAAGAGCTGGTATGCGAAGAAGTACGCCGACTTCGACTGGCAGCAGCGTCGCCTCGACTTCCTACCGTGGGCGAAGCAGCACGGCTTCGAGGCCTACGCGCAGTTCATGATCGGCGCGACCGACGGGTTCCAGGACTTCGCGATGATGAAGACGCACGTCCTCAAGGGCGCCAAGCTGCCGGTCAAGCTCAAGCCGGAGACGCGCGCGAAGATGGAGGCGGCGTTCGCCGCCAACCAGGCAGTCGATTACACGGATGCGAAGGCCGAGGTGCTGAAGATCGTCGACGGCAGCCTGATGCCCAAGTTCCGCGAGATGCGCTTCAAGGCGGCCGAGAAGACCGTCGCGGACGAGAAGAAGAAGCTCGCCGCGCAGAAGGCCGAGATGGCCAAGCTCAAGGGCCGCAAGTAGCGGCCGACTGCGCCGCATGGATGGTGCGCGTGGTCGATCGTGTCGATGCAGTCGGGTTTCGCGTGAACGCCACCACAGACGACGACGATCCCCGGCCGGAGCCCCCGGCACCGCCGGACGCCGACGCCTGTTGCGGCAGCGGCTGCAGCCCGTGCGTCTTCGACGTCTACGAAGACGCCCGCGAGCGCTATCTCGAGATGCTGCGCGCTTGGCAGGAGCGGCAGACGCGCAGGACACCGCAGCGAACGAGCAAGCGCTCCACCCCTGCCAGCCACTTCTGACGCTGCCGTCCGAAATGCGGAGCACCGCGGGCCGCTGGACCGGCGCGGTGGGTGCCGACTTGACAGACCCAATCGACCAAGCTATCGGCCAATTGCGGTCAATCGGAAGATTGGTCCTGAGCAGTCACTTTGCGCACCCGGCCGCCGACGTGGTGTTGTGCAATGGGTCCGAAGCGAACGATCCACCGCTAGGTGGCACCGGAGACGGGTAAGCCGAGGCCATACCTTCGTCAAAGCTTTCCGCCCGAGACCAGCCCCTTCGGTGGCGACTCTTCCGCTCCATCGCTCGGCGCCGAGCTGTTTCCGACCCGCCCCACCATGGGCAGCTTGACGCCGTTCGGACCGATGCCGAAGTTCAAGGCGAGCACGTTGAACTCGAGGCCGTCGACGGGGCTGACGGCCAGGCCGAGCACTCCGCCGAGCGAGAGCTGGAAACCGCTGCCGCTCGGCGCAGTGCCGACGATGGAGCTGCCGAGGTAGTCCTTGCCGATCGCCGTCGCGGGAAGATCGACTTCCAGCTCCGGCACCGCGCGCGCGATCCAGGCGGTGAACGTGTTCGAGTTCGGACCCGGCCACGCCCGGTAATCGGCGCCATACGGATAGGCGCGAGCCGCCCTGTCGATGCGCTCGATCAGCTCGTCGACACCCGCTCCACGCCGGTCCGCGTAGAGCTCCGGCGCCGAGCCGAACCAGCGCGCGTCAGGAGGCCGGCTGTGCACGACGAGGGCGCTTTGCGACCATCGCAGGCGCCAGCCCACCACTTCGTACACCGTCCACTCCTCCGCCTCGGCCGGCTTGACCGCGACCCAGGTGTGTACGCCGAAGAGGCCCTTGGCGCCGATGGTCCGAGCTCCGTACACCTGGACCACGGCTTCCTTCACCTCGGCAGGATCGGGTGCGAGGCCGACCGGCTCGCGGCTGGCGGTGCGCCAGTCCGACCGCGTGCTCATGCACGACGTGGCAGTGACGGCGGCGGTCACCACAACCGCGCAGACGACGAATCGGGAAGGGCGACGCATGGCTTCTCGTGATGGCGGCGGGAGCGCGAGGGGTGACCTCGGCGGATCGCCATCGTACGTCGGCACACTGCCCGCGCGCACAGGGAGGCAGATGGCGGCGGCCCATGGCGCTGCGCTACCGCCAGCATCCAGAGGTGGGTCGGAGTGCAGTCAGTCGATGACCTGGTCCGCTCGCAGGCGATCGGACGGTGGAACCTTCAGACCGAGAACCTCGGCTGTCTGAGATTGAGGAGGAACTCGAAATTCGTCGGCTGATGGGCAGGTCGGTCGTCTTGGTGCCGTGGAGAACCTTGTCGTGTCCGCCCGATCGCTTGCTCTGCTGCCGGGATCGTCGTGGCGATCCGTGCATGCGCGCCGATGCGAAACGCCGCTACCGGCTACGGCAGCTTCTGGAAGCCGAACACCGGCGGATTCATGCCGCAGCTGACGCCGTCGTCGCCGACCTTGCCGGTCGCGTTGACGATGAACTTCGACTTGACGGTGCCGGCAATCACCAGGGGTGCGGTCAGGTTCAGGCCGTCGGCGCTGGTCGGACCGGTCGGCTGCAGGAAGGTGTTGCCGCCGGTGCCGGCCGAGGCGTTGGTCGTCAGGTAGAGGTACACGGTGTCGGAGACCGGCGCCGCGTCGGTGCCGCTGCAGGCGTTCGGTGCGCCGACCGCGTCCGGGGCCCGGGTCATGCCGCCGTTGTCGCTCCGGCACACGTCGGCGGTGTACTGGCTGCCGGCGACGCACAAGCCTGCGCTCGCGCTGGGCGTGAACTTGATCAGGTCGGACATCTTGATGATGACGCAGTGGTAGCTCGCGTCGGGAGGGTTGCCGCTGCCGAGCGTGGGCGCCGCCAGGAAATCGACCTCGGTCGCCGCGGCGCTCGAGAACACCGTGACCGGGCTCGTGCACTGCGGGCTGGTCGACAGCATCACCGCGTAGACCTGCAGCTTCAGCGAGCTCGCGTCGAGCGCGAAGGCGCCGGTCGAGAACAGGCCGGCGAGGAGGAATGCGAACTTGAGCGATTTCATGACGGTGGCCCGGTGCGCGTCAGCTGCCGGCGCCGACGACCGTGAGCTTGTCGGTCATGAAATCGTCGGTGCCGCCGCAGGACGAGACCGCGACGCCGACGGCCAACGCACAGAGGACGAGCGAGAGCAGGCGCTTCATCGCGGCTCCAGGAAGTGGGGTTCCGGGATATCGGCGCGATGACCGGCAGCTTGAGCCTGCGGCCGGCGGCAGCGGATCCACAGTGACTTTCCTGGGCGCCCGGCCGACGGCGGCGGCGCGAACGAGGCCCGCGCCAATGCGCGAGAGCTGCCGGCTCAGACCTCGTCCTTCTCCCAAAACGCCCGCGTCACTCCCTGGCTCTTCATCAACGCGACGACCTTCTCCCGATCGAGCACCCCGCACCGCTTCGCCCACGCGTCGTACTGCGCCGCCATCGCCTCGACCCGCTCCGGCTCGCGTGACGCGAGGTCGTGCAGCTCGGTCCGGTCCGCGTCCAGGTCGTAGAGCTCCCACGCGCGCGGGTAGCGCTTGACGAGCTTCCACCTGCCGATCCGCACCGCGGCGTTGCCCTCGTGCTCCCAGAACATGGGCCTGCGGTCGTCGCCCGTCGTGTCCTGGCCGAACACCGGCAGCAGCGACTGGCCTTCGAGCGGCTCGACCGCGTGGCCGTCGAAGCTCTGCGGATACGTCGCGCCGGTCACGTCGACGATCGTCGCCATGATGTCGGGCAGGTAACCCGGAGCGTGGCGCAGCGTGCCGTTCTCGCGCTTCGCGATGCCGTTCGGCCAGTGCGCGATCAGCGGCGTCGCGATGCCGCCCTCGTGGATCCAGTGCTTGTAGAGGCGAAACGGGCTGTTCGAGAGGTTGGCCCACGCCGTCCCGTAGCTCTGGTACGTGTTCTCCGGCCCGGGCATGCGCTGCACGTCGTTGCCGAAGTGCACCGGCTCGCCAGTCCGCGTGAGCTTGCGCGCGATCATGAGCTTGTCGACCAGCTCGTCGATCGTCACGTCCTGCGGGATGTCCTCCGCGCAGGCGCCGTTGTCGGCGAGGAAGATCACCAGCGTGTCGGCGAGCCTGCCGTGCTTCTCGAGCGTGGCGAGGAGGCGCCCGATGCCCTGGTCCATGCGGTCGATCTGCGCCGCGTAGACCTCCATGCAGCGCAGCGTCCAGGCGCGGAATTGCTCGTCCTGCTCCGATTCGGTCCACGGCGGCTGCGTCGGATCGCGGTCGGTGAGCTGCCAATGGCTTTTCAGAATGCCGCTCGCGACGAGCCTGTCGAGCCGCGCCTGGCGCAGCGCGTCCCAGCCGGCGTCGAAGCGGCCGCGATACTTGGCGATGTCCTCGTCGTGCGCATGCAGCGGCCAGTGCGGTGCGGTGTAGGCCACGTACTCGAAGAACGGTCGGTCGCGATGCTCACCGCTGCAATGCGACTCGACGAAGGCGCAGGCGTTGTCGCTGATCGCGTCGGTGTAGAAGAAGCCCGGCGCACGCGCCTCGTGCTCGATGTTCTTGTTGCCGCGCGTCAGCGTGTTCGGGTCGTAGAAGCTGCCGGCACCGATGATCGTGCCGTAGAAGGCGTCGAAGCCGCGTTGCATCGGCCAAGCATCGGTCGGTGTCGTCAGGCTCGACGCGACGTGCCACTTGCCGCTCATGTAAGTGCGGTAGCCGGCCGCCTTCAGCACCTCGGGAATCGTCACGCAGCGGCGATTGAGGTTGCCGGCATAGCCCTCGGGGCCGGAGTCGTAGGTGAGGATGCCGATGCCAGTCTGGTGGGGATGCAGTCCCGTCATCAGCGACGCGCGGCTCGGGCTGCAGCGTGCGGTGTTGTAGAACGAGCTGAAGCGAAGTCCGTTCGCGGCGAGGCGATCCAGGTTCGGCGTCAGCACCTCGCCGCCGTAGCAGCCGAGGTCGGAGTAGCCCATGTCGTCGTTGAGGATGAGGACGACGTTCGGTCGTTGCTTTTGCGTGCCCATGATGGTCGTTCGAGAGAGATGAAAGAGAGCGGCGCGTCAGCCGATGCGCGCGCCCGTCGTGCTGTCGAACAGGTGCGCGTCTTCCGGCGCGAACGCGACGAAGACCGCCTCGCCTTCGCGGAGCGCCGGCGGCCGGTCGGTCTTCAGCTTGACGAGGCGCTCGTCGACGACGAGGTCGACGATGGCGCTGTCGCCGAGGTCCTCGACGCCTTCGACGCGTGCGCGCAGGCCCCCTTCGGCGAGCCGGAGATCGTGCGGACGAATGCCGAGGACGACGTCGCGCGGCGTCCGTGATTCGGCGGCCACCGCGACCGTCGAGCTGCCGACGCTGACCGCGTGCCGTTCCCACTCGCCGGCGAGCAGGTTCATCGGCGGCGTGCCGATGAACGCGGCGACGTCGATCGAGAGCGGTCGCGCGAAGATCTGGCGCGGCGAGCCGACCTGGACGATGCGGCCGTCCATGAAGAC
>Ga0307409_100001263_pt1 | contig 12195 bp, 8 predicted proteins | sample 322Ometagenome_2_FD_203888 | JGI IMG/M metagenome (GOLD analysis project Ga0307409, IMG submission 203888) | Maize rhizosphere microbial communities from greenhouse at UC Davis, California, United States - 322HYB-O-2 | ecosystem: Host-associated > Plants > Roots > Rhizosphere > Soil | place...
AGACCAGTGCGGCGTTGCTGTCCGTCAACTCCGATGCGCTCCTGGTACACGTGGAGGCAACCGGGCTCAGCCGCACCGCCCGAGAAGACCTTCACGCCGTAGCGCGGGAGGAACAATCCCGGACCTACCTGGCGTACGATCTCCTGACCGGCCGGGTGACTCCGGACCACCAGCTCTTCCCCTGGCTGGTCCGCAACGGAGCCTCCCCCGACCGGCTCGCCGCAATCGCCGCGCGGCCGGTGCCGTTCAGCCTGATGGGCCTCAACTTCTACCCTCAATGGTCCACCACCCAGCTGTACATCGACCGGCGCGGTCGCTTGGCATATCAGCCTGTGGAGCAGGATGGAGCGGGATTCAGCAGCCTGATCGAGGACTATTACCGGCGCTACCAGCTCCCCATCATGGTCACTGAGACAAGCGCCAAAGGCAACGAAGCGGTACGCGCACGATGGCTCGAGGCCTCTGTGGCTGCGATCCGTGGGCTGCGGCACCGGGGCATCCCAGTCCTCGGGTACACCTGGTTTCCCCTGTTCACCATGATTGATTGGAAGTACCGCTTTGGCCGAGGTCCGCTGGAGGAGTACCGCCTGGACCTGGGGCTCTACACCACGGATGGAACGGAGCGGCGTTGGCGAGCCACTCCGCTGGTCGAGCAGTTTCGCAGCTACATCAGTGACTCCGAGAATGCCATCGGCAATCTCGGCCTGGAGGAACGCGTTTCCGCCTAACTGACTTTCTATGGCCTTCATCTTCGATCCCGGTCATCTCGCTACTCAACAGCGTGCCGCGCCACCCCGAGACAGGGGCTCCGCCACCACGGTGGTCCCCACTCCCCGCCGGGGCGATCGCTCCAGCCTGTTCCGCTCATTCTGGATCGGCGGCTTCGAGTCTGCTTCGCACATCAACCGGTCTGGGGTCCGCATCGACATGCTCTCGGCCACTCAGCACGACGTGCTGGTGGATGAGGATTACGCCCGCCTTGCAGCTTGGGGGATCCAGACAGCCCGGGAGGGCGCCCGTTGGCATCTGGTAGAGACGCAACGCGGCTTCGATTTCTCTTCACTCCGGGCAACGGTAGCGGCCGCACGCAGACATCGCATTCAAGTGATCTGGGCTCTGTGTCACTATGGCTGGCCGGACGACCTCGACATCATGGTCCCCGGGTTCGTCGATCGGTTCGCGCGCTATTGCGGACAGGTCGCGCGCTTCATCGCCGACCATACGGACGGCGTTCAGTTCTACACCCCCGTCAATGAGATCTCCTTTCTGGCCTGGGCGGCCGGCGAGAAAGCCTACATCCATCCGTACCGCGAAGATGCGGGCCGGGCCATCAAGGAGCAGCTGATCAGGGCCACCATCGCCGGGATCGAGGCGATCTGGGCGGTAGATCGGACCGCCCGGATCATGCATACCGAGCCTCTCATCCATGTCGTGACCCCGAGAGGGCGGCCCGACCTGGCCCGAGCCGCGGCAGACCAGCGGGCGGCGCAGTTCGAGGCGTGGGACATGCTTGCGGGAGCCATGGAGCCGCAGCTCGGCGGACATCCCCGCTACGTCGATGTAATCGGCGTGAACTACTATCACGCAAACCAGTGGGAGCACCCCGATCAGCGGCTCCGTTGGGAAGACACGCCGCGGGACGCGCGCTGGCTGCCGTTCAGCGCACTACTGGCCGAGGTCTACTACCGGTACTGGCGCCCGGTCGTGGTCAGCGAGACCAGTCACTTTGGGGCGGGTCGTGGGAGATGGATCCGAGAAGTGGCAGAGGAGGTGGGCAAGGCCAGACAGGCGGGCGTGGACGTGGAGGGTCTCTGTATCTACCCGATCATCGATCGCCCGGACTGGGAGGATCCCGAGCACTGGCACCATAGTGGTCTTTGGGATCTCGTGTCACGACCCGATGGCAAGCTGGAGCGAGTTCTTGCGGCTGACTACGCCCACCAGCTGCGGCAGGCTCAAGCCCAGCTTCGCGCCAGGTCTGGCTCCTAGGCCTCCAGCAACTCCGGATCCACTGGACGATCCGAAAGCCGACGGGGAGCAAAACCGCTTTCCTGGAGGTAGCGGGTGAGCGCGTGCTCCAAGCAGGGCATGACCAGCGCTCGACGGCTCTGTAGCGCGCTATAAACCGGACGTGCCGCCGCCAATCCCAGCTCCTGCTGCGCGCACCCGAGTATTCGAGTGGGATCCAGGCCAGCCTTGGTTGCGGCCAGGCGGGCCAGCTCGGCCCAGGTCACCCTGCCCTGATTGGCCAGGTGACAGATGCCGGGCTCTCCGTCGATCAGCAGGTCCAGGCTGGCATCTACGAGGTCCGGCACGTAGGTGGGCGACACCACCGCGTCATCTGCCGCAGTCCAGGTTCCCCCGGACTCGAGGGCACGGATGCACCGGGTCACGAAGTTGTGCTCGTCCCAGGGTCCAAAGAAGGCGCTGGTACGAATCACCAGCGCCGCGGGGTTGGCATCGAGGACAGCATGTTCGGCTGCTGCCTTGCTCTGGCCATAAACATTCAAGGGAGAAGGCTCACTACCCTCATCGTACGGCTCCCGGGTTTTCCCATCGAAGACCAGGTCGCTGGAGAAGGTCAGCAGTCTGAGACCCCGCTCAGCGCAGATCCGGGCGAGCACCGCCGGTCCCAGCGTATTCTCTCGGAAACACCGGGCCCGGTCGTGTTCAGCCTCATCCACTCTGACATACCCCGCGGCATTTACTACGGCCCACCCACCGTGCAACGCCAGTGCTGCTTGGACCGAGTGCTCGTCGGCGATGTCCATTTCCGCTCGGGTGAGCAGGTGGTACGCGAGTCCGCGCACCTCGCACCTCCGAGCAAAAGCCTGACCCAGGGTTCCGGTAGCACCCGTGATCAGCAGACCCCGGGCCGTAGCAGGCGGAAGCGAGGGACGGAGGCTCCTTCCCTTCAAGATGTGAGGGTACAGCAGGCGCTTGGAACGTCGCCACCATCCCGGCATGTCCAGCACCGGGTGACTGGGCCGGGACCCACTCGCCAACTCCCGAGCCATCGCCGCCAGGGCCGTCGGTCTCGGCTCGGGTGCCCGCAGGTCAAAGGCACCCGGCTCGTAGTGACCCTCTGCCCGGGTGACCAGGCTATTCCAGTCAAAGGCGCCGAGCAGGGCCCAGATCGTCACCGCCTGCACGTCGACGCCTTCCTGTTTCAAGGCCGACGCCGCTTCCCACACTTCCTGAAACCAGCGAAGCTGCTCCTCGCGCGTACAGCCGTTGTGCACCTCGGTCACCGCAAGCGGGATGTGATACCTATCCCAGGCTTCCCGGAGCAGCTCCCGGGGACCCACGAGCCCCTCGGGACGGAGCCGGACCGCCTCGACATCCGCATAGGCATGTCGACCATTGCCGCCATGGGTGGAGGGAGGATACAGCGAGAGTCGCTCGTCAATCAGGCGTTCGCTGGTCAGGTAGTAATTAGCCCCGATAGTGTCGGGCGGGCAGGGATGATCCCGGAAGAACTGGAGCTCCTCCGAGGGCACCGCGGCTTCAAACCGCAGGTACTTCCAAAGTGGATGTCCCGGCCGCACCCGTCCGCAGAGCAGATCGTAGGTCAGCCAGCGGCGCTCGTTTTCGAACCTCGCCTGATAGGCGAGCAGGCGGGTGCTGAACACCTTCCCGAGGTCGTCGGTCTGGACCAGGCGCGCGTTGGGATTGATTTCCCGGATCCGCTCCATGGCCAGAACCACACCGCGGCACTGGTGCAGGAGAGCCCGGGCAAAGGCTCGCGGCTCCCGGGCATGAGGATACCAATGGCCGTACAGGCCACTGAACCGAGCAGTGGTCAGCGGCTCGTTGACAGGGGTGTACCAGGAAAGGTGAGGATAGCGCCGCGCGACCTGCCCTGCGTACTCGGCCAGCAGCAGGGGGAAGGACGGATCCAGCAGGCTAGTACCGCGAGGACCGCTGCCGTGGTGAACTAGGCCCACGATGGGGGTAATCCCCAACTGCTCGAGCCGGCCTAAACGCTGATCCGGCCAGCTCCAATCGGCCCGGGCGATCCCGTCCGGAGCGACCCGCTCCCATAGGACAGGGTAACGAAGGGTCTTGATTCCCAGCGAGGCAAAGCGGTCGAGATCGGAAGCTCGGTGGGCATGCCCAGACCGCTCCAGTTGGTCAAAGTAGTTGTCGCCAACTCGGTTGACCGTACACTCCACTCCGGCCCAGAGCTCCGGGTGGGGGGCACTCAGTTTGCCAGCCATAGATTGCGGTTTAGGGTACCGGCTATGGCAGCGTAACCGGTGGTCGGTTCACAAAATGAGTGCGCTCCTCCATCGCTCCGGTGCGTGCCGTCCGGGCGATCAGATCACGCATCATTATACTGGCCACCGGATGGGTTCCGAGGTGATCCCTGACCGCGTAGGTACAGATCATGAGCCGGCCGCGGTCGATCGGCCGCTCCGCCACCAGCGCCACGACGTGATGCAGCCAGCCTACGAAGAGTCCCGAGTGCACGTTGGCTGCGAAGTCCCGGGGGGTCAGCCCGACGATCACTGTTTCCGGGGTGAGGTCAGCAAAGGCAAAGTCTACGGTTCCTCCACTGGGTATGTCGGCGAACATCTTGTCCTGCCGAATCCAGCTCATGCTGCTGGCCCAGTCGCCTTGCCAGCTGCGGCCGTGCCGCTGGGCAATGCTGATCGAGCCCAGGTGCGCCTGCTGGGATTCCGGCTGCTCGGCCAGCCAGAGCACCCGTCCGCCGTTCTGAACGTACCAGCGCAGCTCATCCGTCATCCGCTCGACCACAACCAATTCCGCCGCGTGCTCATCCACCAGCTCGTACCCCATGGCGGCCAATCGAGCCGAGAGACGGGGTAGTCCCGGCACGGCAATCCGCAGGTCCGGAGACGGCTTCTCCAGACGGGGAAAGAAGTAGAGCTCATGGTGGTTTCTGGTCACCAGCTCTCCGCTGGCGTTGAAGAGACGCATCTCCAGACGGGCTCGAGCCGATCGGTCGAGTCGAGGCACCTCGAAGACGGCGGTTCCGATGCTGGTGAGTTGAGCCCGCTCCGGATTCACTGAGTCGAACGTGCCCCGGATCTCGGGCCACTGGTCGAGCTGCCACTCCAATCTCGAGTTTCGGAGATCGGCCGAAGAGAAATGGGAAAGCGCCAGCTTCACCTCACAGCGTTCTCCCTCCCAGAATGCGATCCGCTCCCAGTCGATGGGCACAATGGCGTCGGGACTGTTCACCTGGCCGATGACGTCGTAGAACGTCTTTGGATTCCGGCACATGTCGAGCAACCCATTGCTTTCCCAGTGCACGTCGGTGAACTCGGTAATGACATAGCCGACAATGCTTGGGTGCCGCCGCATCTGCTCGATTTGATACTTGAGCGCGGTGAACTGCATCCGCTGGCTGGCGGCAGCGAGCTCGGACAGTGCGGGGAACACCTTGTCGAGGTGGAAGGCCTTGAACCGCTGCTCGATGCCGTGAGGGTAAACCACCCCATCCCCCCACTCGATTCCGGTCTCGAACCACCAGGGCTCCCGGCCACCGTAGCACTCCTTCAGCTTGCCGATATCGGGGAGGCCCCAGTTGCCGAACTCGGACACGACCATCGGCTCGCTGCCGCGCCGCCGAACCTCGGGCGCCGGCTGGCGGGGGATGGGGTTCCAGGGATCCCGGATGTACTCCCGCCAGGACTCGATGCTTTCGTAGACGTGGGCAAAGGTCCAGGGGGGCCGGCTGGCGAACGTCTGCACCCATTCCTTCCACTTCCGGTAGTGGTCCGGCATCGCGTAGTAGTTGTGGAAGTCCTCGATGTCGGTGACCACGTGAAAGTTGGTGAAGCAGGGCGAGTTTCCCACCACCAGTCGGTGTGGATCCAATGCCTTCAGTTCGCTGTACATATCGGCCAGCCAAGCACGATGGCCGGCATTTACCGCCAGGTCCACGCCCCAGTTCTCGTTGACGATGGTCCAGATGATGATCGAGGGATGATTCCAATCCCGTTCGACCATTCCAAACAGGGTGTCTTTTGCCCGGCGCTTTGCCGCATCCGTCAGTTCCTGCCAGTTGGGTAGCTCGGTCCAGATCAGCAGACCCATCCGGTCGGCCGCATCGTAGTACCGCGGGTCCGTGATCTTGATGTGGGTCCGCAGGCAGTTGAGCCCCATATGCTTCGCCTTGGCGAACTGGTCTTCCAGCTCGGCGTCACTGAAGGGGGTGTAGATCAAATCGGGATAGTAGTCCTGATCCAGCGCGCCTCTGAGGTAGAGCACTCGACCGTTCAGGAGCAGATGACCGGTAGAAGACGTGGCGATGGTACGCATCCCGAATCGGGTGCCGATCTGGTCGAGCGGCTCCGCCCGGTCGTCACTGCTGTCGAGCAGCACCGCCTGGAGCTCGTACAGGTGCGGGGTGGTCGTGTCCCAGAGCATGGGCTCCGGCACCGGGATCGTCAGCTGCTCGGCATCGCGGCCGCTCCCCAGGACAAACCGGTGACGCCGAGCTTGTCCCCGCGGATCGGTGACATTGAGCCACAGCCCCAGCGGTTTATCGGTTGGATGGTTGAGTGCAACGTCCACCCTGATCTGCTCGTCCGGTACATCAGGAGTGACCCGCAGCCGGGTCAGATGAGTCAGAGAGCGTTGTTCCAGGCTGACGCTCTGCCAGATTCCACCTACCGGGCCGTACCAGCTCTGCTTTCCATGGGGGATTTCGGCGAAGGTGAACTCGGGAAGGAAATCGGCGTCGTTGCCCGGATCAATGACCCGGACCACCAGCTCATTCGGAGTATCACGGCGAAGGCTCCCCGTGACATCGAGGTCAAACGGCAAGTAGCCACCTTCGTGCTCGCCAATCTGCCTCCCGTTGAGCCAGACCGTCGTGAAGTAGTCGACAGCTCCAAAGTGGAGGTACCAGGCGGATGGACGGTCCTGTCCGGCTGCCGGGACCTTCGGCCCCTCGTCCGCCAGATCGAAGAGCCGCCGATACCAGGCGACGCCACTGTAGTCGCGCAGGTCCTCGTACTGAGCCTGCCAGGGTCCGGGAACCCTGATCTCTCGCGCTTCTCCGTCACGCAGCGTGGTGGGGGTGAGACTTTGCTTGGGATCGGGATAGAACTCCCACTTGCCGTCCAGATCAATCCGCTGACGATTCACGTCTAGCTCCAGAGCGCACGAAAAAGAAAAAACCCGTCGTGTAGGATACTGGGTCGTGTAAGAGAGATGTGCCCGGCGGGTTTTGCAAGCTTATTGGGAGACCACCGTCGGGCTGGTACGAATGCCTCGGCGGCGCTCCAGCCAGCTGGCTACCAGAGCTCCCAGCACCCCGGCTGCAATGGCTGTGCCGGTGACCACCGCGATACCGTAGGCAAAGACCCGAGGCTCGGTCACTGTTTGACCCACCGGCCCGGGGCCGACCAGCCAGGCCGCCAATGGGCCCAGCGTTCCGTCCACGAAGCCCACGAGTGCGGCGGCCACAATGCCGATACCAAGACTACCCCGCAAGCAGCCGAGCACACCGACAGCGAGGTAAACGAGAACCGAAACGGCACCGAGGGGAGAGTAGGGAAAGCCGAGTGGCTGTCCGGCAAGCGCGCCGATGATGTCCACGAGAACCAGCAATCCTGCGGCGGCAAGGATGACCGGGGTTACCCGCTTCATCGAGTTCCTTTCCTGGTAACTCTAGCGCACGCCAGCTGCCAGCGGTGGGTTGATGCAGGACAGTAAGGTGTATAAATCGATCGCGATCAACAAGCGGTCAGCAAGACAAGCTCTCATCCACGGGAGATTTCGTATACTTTGAACCATCCGCCGTCCCCCTCAGCTCAGGGAGCCCATGGACATGGTCTTCGTCTTTCTCGCGATCGGGTTGGTCGCTGGAGTGCTGTCCGGTTTGTTCGGCATCGGTGGTGGGATCCTGATCATCCCCTCCCTCATCTTTTTCGCCAAATTTCACACTAAGCTCGCCATCGGAACCTCGCTGGGAGCTATGCTGCTGCCGGTGGGGTTGCTGGGAGCCTACGCCTACTACCAGCAGGGCAACGTCAACCTCAAGGGCTCGCTCCTGATCGGCCTGGGGCTCTTTCTGGGCGCCTTCGTCGGGGCCAAGCTGGCCCAAACCATTCCCAGCATCGCCCTGCAACGCATGTTTGCGGTATTCATCGTGCTCATGGCGATTCGGCTCTGGGTCGAGGCCGGACGAGTCTGAGCCCCGGTCTTTGCGCTCCTCATGGCAGACTAACGTGACTGACACCGGGGCCCGTTCTGCAGAAATCCGGCTTACGTCCACGGCGTTTCAGGACGGGGATCGCATCCCGTACGTCTACACCTGCGAAGGCGACGACGTTTCTCCCCCACTGCAATGGACTGGCGCCCCGGTGGAGACGCGGAGCTACGCCCTGGTCTGCGAGGATCCTGATGCACCGCGCGGAACCTGGATTCATTGGGTGTTGTACAACATATCCGGAGACGCCATCGAGCTGACCCGTGCCGTTCCGACGCTTCCGGAGCTGCCCTCCGGTGCCCGGCACGGCCGCAACACCGCAGGCGACATGGCCTACGCAGGCCCCTGCCCTCCACCGGGTAATCCGCACCGGTACTTTTTCCGGCTCTACGCCCTGGATCTGTCGCTCAACCTGCCTCCTGGTGCCACCAAAGAGGAGCTGGAGCGGGCGATGGACCAGCACATCCTTGCGCAGGGAACGCTGATGGGGACGTACCAGCACAGGCCGTAGTGGTCCGTTGGATCGGAGACCTCAGACCCTCCGCCTCTCCCCCCTCTTACTTTCCAGTATGCCGCTGCTCACGCTGACCGCTCGGGGACTCTACTGCGAGCTGGGTGACTTCTACGTGGATCCCTGGGAGCCGGTGGACCGTGCCGTCATAACCCACGCCCACGGTGATCATGCGACGTTGGGCTCCCGGGCATATCTCACCTCGGAATCAGGCGCCGGCGTATTGCGTGCGCGGTTGGAGCCGAACGCCAGGATTCGGGGTCTGCCGTATGGTGAGCCCATCAGCCTGAACGGTGTCACTGTTTCCCTGCATCCCGCTGGTCACATCCTGGGCTCGGCCCAGGTTCGCATCGTCCACCGGGGTGAGGTTTGGGTCGTCTCGGGCGACTACAAGACCGACCCGGACCCGACTTGTGCCCCGTTCGAGCCGGTCCGCTGCCACACCTTCATCACCGAATCCACCTTCGGTCTTCCGATCTATCGCTGGCCGGCGCAGACCGAGGTATTCGCCGAAATCAATGGCTGGTGGCAGGCTAACGCTTCGGCGGGAAAAGCCAGCATGCTCTACGGGTATACCCTGGGCAAGGCCCAACGGCTGCTGGCCGGCCTCGATCCATCGATCGGACCCATCCTCACCCACGGGGCAGTCGAGCGTATAACCGCGGCCTACCGGCAAGCGGGGGTCGTGCTTCCCCCCACCCGCTATGCCGGGACCGCCGAGCGCCGGGTGGATGCAAAGGCAGCTCTTGTGCTGGCGCCGCCTCATGCGAGTGCCTCCTCCTGGACTCGACGCTTCGGCCCTCAGTCCACCGCCTTTGCCTCCGGCTGGATGCTGGTCCGCGGCGCCCGGAGGCGCCGATCGTTGGATCGAGGCTTTCCCCTGTCGGACCACGTGGACTGGCCCAGCCTGCTGACTGCGATCGACGCCACCGGTGCCGGAGAGGTCTGGGTAACCCACGGATTCACCGGCCCGGTCGTCCGCTGGCTCAAGGAACGCGGTTTGGACGCCCGCGCGGTGCAGACCCGCTTCGAAGGAGAACGGGATGACGAGGCAGTCGAGGGCATGGAAGAGATGGCGGCAGTGCAGCGCGGTGAGCCCGCCACATGAGAGCCTTTGCCAGCCTCTTCACCGCTATCGACGAGACCAACGCCACCAGTGAGAAGATCGCGGCCCTGGTGCACTACTTCAGCAGCGCCCCACCAGCCGAAGCCGCCTGGGCCGTCCACTTTCTGAGCGGCCGCCGACCCAAGCGGCTGGTGGGATCTCGCAAGCTCGCGTCCTGGGCTTCCTCGGAGGGCGGGGTTCCGGAATGGCTGTTCGAGGAGAGCTATCAGGCCGTGGGGGACCTGGCAGAAACAATTACCCTGATTCTGCCCAACACCGGCGTTTCCAGCGACCTTCCACTCTCCTACTGGGTGGAGGAGCGGCTTTTGCGGCTCCGGGGCGAGGATGATGACGTGCAGCGCGAGGTCATGGTGCAGTCCTGGCGGGAGCTCAACCGGCGGGAGCGCTTCGTCTGGAACAAGCTCATCACCGGCAGCTTCCGGGTTGGTGCCTCACAACGGCTGGTGGTCCGGGCGTTGGCGGAGACGAGCGGCGTGGATGAGGGGGTAATCGCGCACCGGCTGATGGGTGCCTGGGAGCCCAGCGCCGAGTTTTTCCAGCGACTGGTGGCACCGGATACCCGCGATGCGGACGTGAGCCGACCCTATCCTTTTTTTCTGGCGCATCCGCTTGAAGGTGAACCGGACGCTCTGGGCGACGTCGATGGATGGCTGGCCGAGTGGAAGTGGGATGGCATCCGGGCCCAGCTCATCCGTCGGGCTGGCAAGACGTTCTTGTGGTCCCGCGGTGAGGAGCTGCTGGCAGGTCGGTTCCCGGAGATCGAGGAGGTGGGCGCACTGCTTCCCGAAGGTACCGTCATAGATGGGGAGTTGCTGCCGTGGGTCGATGGCGCTCCCCTACCCTTCGCTCAACTTCAGCGCCGGATCGGCCGGAAGAATTTGGGACGAAAAGTTCTGGAAGAGGTTCCGGCCGTCCTCCTGGCCTATGACCTCCTGGAACAATCCGGAAAGGACATCCGTACGCAGCCGCTCCAAGTCCGGCGGCAGGGGCTTGCCTCCGTAATTCAGTCCCTTGGCGGCTCCGGCCGGCTGCTCCTCTCCCCAGCCATTCCGGCTCCTGACTGGGAGTCTGTCAGCGAGGCGCGACGCGCGGCTCGGGCAGTGGGGGCCGAAGGGATCATGCTCAAGCGCCTTACCTCCGCCTATGGCGTCGGCCGACGCCGGGGTGATTGGTGGAAGTGGAAAGTGGATCCTCTGACGGTAGATGCGGTGCTGATCTATGCCCAGGCCGGCAGCGGCAAACGAGCGGGACTCTTCACCGACTACACCTTCGGCCTGTGGGAGGGAGATCATCTGGTGCCCTTTGCCAAGGCGTACTCAGGCCTCACTGACGAGGAGATCCGCAAGGTCGATCAGTTTATCCGGCGTAACACCCTGGAAAAATTCGGCCCGGTACGCACCGTGAAACCCGAGCTGGTGTTCGAGCTCCATTTCGAGGGGATCCAGTCATCGACCCGGCACAAGAGCGGTGTCGCAGTCCGTTTTCCGCGCATGGGGCGGTGGAGAGTGGATAAGAAGGCGGAGGATGCGGATACCATCGAGACCGTGCGGGGGCTGTTAAACGGCGTGAACGGTGAACCCAGAACGGTAAACGGGAGTCCTGAGCTGCGTGGCGATTCGGACTAGTACACGTGTTGTCGTACCGACCTCCCGTGCACCGTTTACCGTTCACCGTTCACGCTGTTATTTAGGACGTGCCTAACTACATCTGCACCACCTGTGGCGTTCAGTACGCAGAGTCCGTGCTGCCTCCCGAGCACTGTCTGCTGTGCGAGGACGAACGGCAGTACGTCGGATGGGAGGGTCAGAAGTGGACCACCCTGAAGGAGCTCCAGAGCAGCCATAGCAACCGGCTGGATGTCGAAGGCCCGGAGCTGATCAGCCTCGTAACCGAGCCGAAATTCGCTATCGGGCAACGGGCGCTGCACGTGCGCACTACAGAGGGCAACGTGCTCTGGGATTGCCTGAGCCTGGCCGACGACCGGAGCATCGCGGCGATTCAAGCCCTCGGCGGGGTCTCCGCCATCGCGGTTTCCCACCCGCACTACTACTCCTCCATTGTCGAATGGAGTCGCGCGCTGGGCAACATCCCGGTGTACCTCCATGCCGCCGATGGGGAGTGGGTTACCCGCCCTCATCCTGGGATCGTCTTCTGGCAGGGCGACGTCCACGAGCTGGCACCCGGCTTGACGCTGCTCCGCCTGGGCGGGCACTTCCCCGGCGGTACGGTACTCCACTGGGCCAGTGGCGCTGGCGGCCGGGGGGCGCTCCTCAGCGGCGACATTCTCCAGGTAGGGCAGGATCGCAGGACGGTGAGCTTCATGTACAGTTATCCCAATTACATCCCGGTCAACGCTGCGACGGTGCGCCG
>Ga0307409_100001266_pt1 | contig 12187 bp, 11 predicted proteins | sample 322Ometagenome_2_FD_203888 | JGI IMG/M metagenome (GOLD analysis project Ga0307409, IMG submission 203888) | Maize rhizosphere microbial communities from greenhouse at UC Davis, California, United States - 322HYB-O-2 | ecosystem: Host-associated > Plants > Roots > Rhizosphere > Soil | place...
TGAGCGAGGGCCAGTAGGTCAGGTTTATTGAAGAGAGGTGAGAGATTATGCCGACCAGGAAAGACGGAACCAGTAAATACACGGGCAAACAGGAACGAAAAGCCGATCATATTGCCGAGGGCTATCAGGACCAAGGAGTGTCAAAAGACGAAGCTGAAAAGCGGGCCTGGGCCACGGTTAATAAACAGGACGGCGGCGGAAAAAACCCAGGCGGATCGGGACGTAAAAAATCCGGATCGTAGGAGGAATTACGATGAACAAGATTTTAGCATTATTAGGGGGCGTCGGGGCCGGCGCGTTGGCTATGTACTACCTGGATCCGGAACGGGGACGCGGGCGGCGGGCGCTTATTCGGGACCAGGCGGTCGGGTTGTCGAACGACGTGCGGCAGAGTGTGTCCGGGAAGGCGAAGGATCTGGGTAACCGGGCGAAAGGGATGATGCACGAGGCGAAGTCGCTTACCTCTGGACAGGGACGGGCTACCCCGGATCAAGCGGACCAGGCAATACACTAATTTAAGTAAGCCGCGCTTTTCGATCGCAAGGGAAGCGCGGCATTTTCTTCTTTACTCACCACTTGCATATGAAAATCAGTTCACTTATCGAAACCCTGGGGACTTTCGAGCCGGATGGTTATCCCTTTCTAAGCATTTACATCAATGCCGAGGCGGGGCAGAATGGTCGTGATACGTTTCCTATCTGGCTCAAGACCCAGCTTTCCGAACAAGGCCAACACTACAAAGACAATGAAATTGAGCTGAACCGTTTCGATGCAGTTGTTGAAAGGATAAACAACTATATCGACGAAGAGGTCGATCCTTCAGCGAACGGTATTGTGATATTCACCAGTGTCGGCGACAGCGACGTTTTTGAGGCGGTGCAGCTCGACGTTCCATTTCGGGAGAACGAGTTTTTCGCGTACGATCGGCCGCATATATTCCCGCTTGCCAGGGCGGTAGACGAAAACCCGAGATACGCAGTGCTTTGGGCGGATACGAACAAAGCGGATATATATATTTTCGGCGGCGAGACCCGGATCAGGACCGATGTGGATCTGGAGGCGAAGGTTGAAAACATTCAGAACGAGGTCACACAGAGCTCGCAACCCGGCGGATGGTCCCAGCAGCGGTTTCAACGGCGGACCGAGAATTTTCATCTCCAGCACGCGAAGGAAGTTGTCTCCGAATTGGAGAAACTAATGAAAAAGGTCGATGTAGAGCACCTCGTTTTATGCGGTGACGAAGCGACAATAATGCCGATACTGAAGCCACAGCTCTCGAAAACGCTTGAAGAAAAGGTGATCGCGACGATAAACATGAGCCAATACGATTCGGAGGACGAGATCCACGAAAAGACTCTTGAAGCCGTTGGAATTGAGATGGCGACGCGACAGGCCAAGGTTGTGGAACGTGTAAATGATGCAGCGAAAGCCGCGGCGGGCATGGGTACGCTGGGGTTGGAGGATACCCTTCGCGCCCTTGCGAACGGACAGGTCGAGGAATTGGTTGTTAGCTCTAATATTGACGCGATCGATTACAGCAAAAGGGAAGTAGAAAAGATCCTTGACGAATACGAGCCCGGCGACGACCAGATCCCGGTGGAGACACAGCCGATCGTGACGATCCCCGGCGAGGTCGCGGATCAACTTATCGTCAGGGCGATAAACACTGGAGCGAAAATTGTTTTTATTAAAGACGATTCATTATTACGCGACGCCGGTGGTGTGGGATCGATATTGCGTTACAACATAAACGCGACGGCCACGGGTTAAACATCTAAAGAACTCGAGGAGGAAGGGCGGGAGGAAGTATGGCAGCCACTGCAAAAAGGAAAACACAACAAGAAGAACAGCCGAAATCGCCGATGCCGGAGCAAAAACAGCCCCGCCCGGGTATCGAGGCGGAAATGGATCCTAAGCCGGAGTTTCTTGCTCCGCATTACAAAGGGTCAGGGAAACTGCAGGATAAGGCCGCGATAATTACGGGCGGTGATTCGGGTATCGGGCGTTCGGTGGCGGTGCTGTTCGCCCGCGAGGGTGCGGACGTCGCTATCGTACATTTGCCCGCAGAAAAGCGGGATGCTGCGGAAACTGCTTCCTACGTTGAAAAGGAAGGCCGGAAGTGCCTCACGATCGCCGGTGACGTCAAAGACCCGAAATTCTGCAAGCGGGCCGTGGACAAGGCGAAAAAGGAATTTGGACGACTCGACATTTTGGTCAATAACGCAGCTTTTCAAAAGCACCAGGGGTCCGTCGAGGCGATAACCGACGAGCAGTTCGAAGAAACATTTCGCACGAACATCTTTGGCTACTTCTATATGGCTAAGGCCGCGTTGAAGTATCTTCCCGAGGGCGGGGCCATCGTAAATTGCGGGTCGATAACCGGACTGGAAGGCAGCAAGGAATTGATCGATTATTCAGCGACGAAGGGGGCGATCCACGCATTTACGAAATCGCTCGCTCAAAGCCTTTCTGAAAGGAACGTTCGCGTCAACTGCGTTTCACCCGGTCCGGTGTGGACACCGTTAAACGTCGCCGATAAGGAGCCCCAGGAAGTAGCTCAGCATGGTGCCGACACACCTATGAAACGCCCCGCACAGCCCGAAGAGATCGCCCCGGCATTTGTTTTTTTCGCGTCGGATGCGGATTCGAGTTATATAAGCGGAGAAGTGCTGACCCTGTTGGGCGGCGAAACGAGGGCAGCATAGTTGATCGTTCGTCAAGGGGAAATGTTTTGCGAATTCTCAATGATGATTCAATTTAGTAACCGGAACAGGCGTATCGATTCTTAGACAAGTTAGATAAAACGGTCTGCTCAAACTGAATAAGCCACGTTTATGCAGTCTTCGCTTTTTGAAAGGGGCAGTGCGATCGCCGAGTCGCTGGACGAGGTGAACGCGGAGATCTTCGAGCAGGGCAAAGCAAGATATCCGAACCGCGTCTTTATTTTGGGGACCGGGCCCGCGAATGCAAGGATCTTGATCGTCGGCGAATCGCCCGGGCCGCCGGACGTTGCGACAGGGAAGCCTTTCTCGGGGCCGTCGGGTGAATTGCTTGAGAGAATAATGGCCGCGATCGACGTGCGGCTGGAAGATTGTTACCGCACCAATGTGGTCAAATTCGTCTCGCAAGGGGACGAGATCACGCAGACCGAGCTCACCTTTTTTACTCCGCTCCTGCACCGCGAAATTCTTTCCATATCGCCTGGTCTGATCATCCTGCTCGGCAATACCCCCGCAAAGGCAGTCCTTAATACAAAGAAACCGATTTCGAAGCTCCGCGGCGAAATACGGGAATTCCAAGGGATAAAGGCGGTGGCGACTTTCAATCCTGCTTATCTGCTCCGCGACGCGACGAAGAAGCGGGAAGTGTGGGAGGACATGAAGCTGGCGAGAGAATATCTTAATTAAATGTAACTTACGCTACGATTTGAATCCGGCTGATCAGTACTGTCGAAGGGTATGGGTAAGACTCTTACACGTGCTATTCGACCTATGCTGTTGGGTGAAGTTTCCGTAAACATTAAAGGCGATTTGGCGGCATTTCTCGCTGAGGGGCTCGAAGAGTGTCGCAAAATAACAAAGAAATACGGCACCAGCTTCTATTTCGCTACGCAGTTTTTCCCGCGCGATGTTCGTGAGGGGATCTACGCGATTTATGCATTCGCCCGCATTCCGGACGAGATCGTGGACGATCCGAATTGCGATGATCATGACAGGGCGAGCGAGAAACTGACCGCGTGGTGCGACGAATGGCGCGAATCGATGTGGACGGGCCGCAGCGAAGACGCCGTATTGAACTTTATCGCGAAAACCTTCGGGAAATACAAGATCCCGATGGAAGATTGCGAGGCTTTTATTCGGTCCATGTTTATGGACGAGGAGAAGTTCGCATACGAAAATTACGAGGAATTGGAAGATTACATGTACGGCTCGGCAGGCGTGATCGGGCTGATGGTAACGCGGGTTGTTGGTTATTCGAGCGATGACGCTTTCGAATACGCGAAGAAGCTGGGCTACGCATTTCAGCTCACCAATTTCCTGCGGGACATCAGTGAAGACTACGACGAGCTGGGCCGTGTATATATGCCGCAGGACGAACTCGCGAAGTTTGAACTGACCAATTCGGATATAGCTTTAAGAAAGCGCGACGATCGGTTTGTCGAATTCATGAAATTCCAGATCGAGCGTAACCGGCAGGTTTATAAGGAAGCGCTTCCGGGAATAAAGCTGCTGCGCTGGCGAGGGCGGCTGGCGGTGCGGGTTTCTTATGTGCTCTACAAAGCCATTTTGGGCGAGATCGAGCGGGCGAACTATAATGTTTACGCGGGCCGGGTGCGCACCAACCGGCAGCAGAAGATCTATCTTTCCTTAAAAGCTCTTGCCGGCGTCTATGAATAAAAAGGTCGTGGTGATCGGTGCCGGTATCGGCGGCCTCGGGACGGCTGGGCTATTCGCAAAAAAAGGATACGACGTCACCGTTCTCGAAAAGAACGGGAACCTTGGCGGCCGTGCGAATATCTTTGAGGAAAATGGCTTCAAATTCGACATGGGCCCGTCTTGGTATCTTGCCCCCGACCTTTTCGAACATTTCTTCAAGCTGATGGGCGAGCGGGTGGAGGATCACCTCGAGCTTGTACGTCTTTCCCCTTCTTATCGAATCTTCTTCAATAACGACCCGAAACCGCTGGATATCCATTCGGATATCGCTATCGATTCCGCGACCTTCGAGGCGATCGAGCCGGGATCGGCGGAAAAGCTTCACGCTTACCTGAAACAATCGGAACACCAATATGAAGTGGCGACGCAGCACTTCATGTACAAGAATTACGATACGGTTTTCGATTTTTTCAACCGAAGAGTGATGACCGAGGGGCAGAAGCTTTCGGTTTTTTCGAAGATGCATTCGTTCGTGTCGAAGTTTTTCAAGTCGCGGAAGCTGCAGCAGGTGATGGAGTACACGATGGTTTTCCTCGGCACGTCGCCGTACGAGGCGCCGGCACTCTACAACCTGATGTCGCACATGGATTTTAATCAGGGGGTGTTTTACCCGCAGGGGGGATTTTACGAGCTGATCAGGGCACTCGCGCGCGTCGCCGAGAAGAACGGGGCGGAGCTTCGGACGAATGCGCCGGTTGCCGAGATCGTGGTGGAGAACGGGGTAACGAAAGGCGTCGAGCTAGAAAGCAAAGAGTTCGTAAAGGCCGACATTGTCATCTCCAATGCCGATATCCAATTCACCGAAACGAAATTGCTCGAAGAGAAATGGCGGACGCACGGGGAGAAATATTGGAATAAGCGAGTAATGGCTCCGTCGGCGTTCATAATGTATCTGGGCGTGAAAGAAAAATTGCCGGGGCTTATCCACCACAATCTTCTTTTCAGCGAAGACTGGCGGAAGAATTTTGACGATATCTATAAGGACCCGTGCCTGCCGGACGAACCCTCGCTCTATGTTTGCGCTCCGTCGGTAACGGATCCTGGAGTCGCGCCCGAAGGGAAAGAGAATCTGTTCGTCCTGGTGCCGATCGCATCGAATCTGGCGATAACAGAAGAAGAGAGGGAAGCGTATTCGGAAAAGGTTTTGGCTCTGATGGAAAGGGAGATGAACCTGCCGGGGCTGCGCGAAAAGATCGAATTCAAGCGGATCTATTCGGTCAGCGATTTTGCCGCTGACTACAACGCGTTTAAGGGAACCGCTTTGGGGCTTGCCCATACGATCTGGCAGACGGCGATATTCCGGCCGAACAACCAATCTAAGAAGGTCAAGAATCTTTTTTACGTCGGAGCCGGGACGAACCCCGGCATCGGCACGCAGATCTGTTTAATCAGTGCCGAGCTGGTTTATAAGCGGGTGCACGGGATAAAGACGGCTGAGCCTATGACCGAATTAGCAGGTGGAAAGCTGTAAACCAGAATAGGGCGAAACCGACGATGGCGTTGAGGAGCGGAAATCGCCGGTAGATGGAGAATAGGCCATTTTCATTCTTTGACAACCAGGTAAAGCAGATCATGGCTGCATAAACGACGGCGAGAATCAGTGAGATGTAGCCTAAATAGCTCGACGCCATTGCGGCGGCGGCGATGAAGGCGGCGAGGCAAAATAAAAGTGTGCCGTTTTTGTTGAGGAGCGTTGCGATAGTTTGGACACCGGCCTCGCGGTCCGCATCTATGTCGGGGATAGCAGAGTAGGCATGCATCGCCATTGTCCAGAGGCCGGCGGCCACGAACAAGACCAGCGGCGGGAACGAGCCGGTGAGCATTTGGTAGGCGAATGCTCCGGGAAAGACGTAGAGGATGTTGAAGGCCGAATCGAGCAGCGGGACGGCTTTGGCGCGGATCGGCGGCACGGAATAGAAGACCGAGAAAAAGAGGAATCCGCCAAGCGAGGGCAATGCCTGGGGAGCAAAGAAGAATGCCAGAACGATGAAAGGGATATTCAGGATCGCGATCGCCCATACTAGAGCGCGGTGTGATTCGGGCCGGACGAGCATCTCATATTCGGCCTTTTTGGGATTGAGACGGTCGGTTTCGAAATCGAAGATGTCGTTGATGCCGTAAATGAGAAGATTGGCGGGCAAGAGGAAGTAGAGCCCGAAGTACAGGACGTCAAAGGCGAGGAAATCGTTCTTGTCGGATGCCGCTGCGGCGAGACCGATGAGGTATGGTCCAAAGACATAAAGCCAGAAGCGGGGGCGGCTGACTTTTTGCAGGAATTTGGTGTCGAGCATTTTTGGCTACGATGTCGCATTAAATTGACCTTGCAGGTCGGCCTGGTTGGGCCCTTACCTATATGCGGGCTGCGGAGACGAGCCGGCAGGGTGCCGGCGTTCCATTATCCAGTTTAGATAGATGTTCGGGAATCTCAACAAGCAAGCGATCTATAGCGGCCTGGTGCTGATCATTTTGGCGATCGGGGCTTATTTCATGGTCAATGTGGAATTGCCGCCGTGGTCGCATTATTTATCGGCTGTCAACGTGGCGCTGTTCGCTTTGCCGTTGTTTTGGGCGGTGCGATGGTGGCTCGGCTGGCGCGAAGGAACCGCCCTTGTAGCGACGCTCGGCGCGTACGCCATCATGCTCGAGGCTTCTGCAATTGTAACCGGTTTTCCATACGGACACTTTGGGTATTCGGATCTTTTGGGATATCGGATTTTCGGTTTGGTGCCGTGGACCGTCGCGTTCGCGTGGACGCCTTTGATATTGGGGGCTTATGCCGTAGCGGCGAATCTGTTTGCGAATCGGTATGCGCGGGTGTTCGCAACGGCGGTGATCGTCACCATGTTCGACGTGGTGCTGGACCCGGGCGCCGTGTTGCTGGGATTTTGGAAGTATGAAGGCGGCGATGATTTTTACGGGGTGCCGCTTTCGAATTTTGCCGGGTGGCTGGTGAGCGGGCTGATCGGCGCGGTGTTGATCGAGATCCAGTTGGAAAGGATACAGCCGCTGCTGCCGACGCCGGTGCAGCTTGCTTCGAGCGTAATTTTTATCATTTTCTTCTGGTCGGCGATCGCGAAGCATGGCGGGCTGGTGGCTCCCGTGATAATGGGGCTGGGCCTGTTCGCGGGGCTGGTAGTTTTCTACCGGAAGTTTCATTATTCGTTCGACGACAAGATCGTGTTCGTCGACGAAGCGAACATCCCGTTGGCGACCGGTGATAAGCTACCGGGCCACACAAATGATACGAAACTGCACAGGGCGTTTTCGGTTTTCTTGTTCAATTCGCAGGGTGAGTTTCTGATGCAGCAGCGGGCATTGGCGAAAAAGACGTGGCCGGGGGTTTGGTCGAATTCGGCGTGCGGGCACGTGATGCTGCACGAACAGAGCGAGGCGGCAGCGAAGAGGCGTTTGAAATACGAATTGGGGCTTTTCGGGATCGATCTCACTCTCGCATTGCCGAATTTCAGGTACCGCGCGGAGAAGGACGGGGTAGTGGAGAACGAGATCTGTCCTGTATTTATCGGTTTCATTGACAAGCAGCCGAAACGAAACCCGGCCGAGGTGGAGTCGACGAAATGGGTCGACTGGCAGGAATTCGTGGAATCGCTCGAAGACCCGGAAACGGATATTTCGCCATGGGCGGTTCAGGAGGTCAGGCTGTTAGTCCAGTCGGATGTTTTCAAACGCGAGTATCTCACCGCAACCCGAAGCCGTTAAGGTAGGCGTGCCATCCGTGCGATAATCCATTTTCGGATAGTTACCCTTTTCTCGTATTTCACGGATTCTTTATAAATATGCTTTCAGCCGAGATCATCGCTATTGGCTCGGAACTTCTTACGCCGCAGCGGACGGACACGAACAGTCTCTGGCTGACGGAGAAGCTGAATTCGATTGGGGTCGAGGTGATGCTGAAGACCATCGTTGGGGACGACGAGCTGCGGCTGGAGGAGACGATCCGGGATGCGTTGAAGCGATCGGACATCGTGATCACGACGGGCGGATTGGGGCCGACCGAGGATGACGTGACGCGTCAGGTTTCCGCGAGGGCGGTCGGGCGCGGGCTGGTTTACTACGAAGAGTTGGAGGGGGATCTGCGCGAACGGTTCAGGCGTTGGGGCCGGGAGATGCCGGAGATCAACAAGCGGCAGGCTTTCGTCATCGACGGGGCGGAGATTCTGCCGAACCCGAACGGGTCTGCTGTGGGAATGTTTCTGAAAGTGGATCGTAAGTTTCTTGCCGTTTTCCCGGGGCCGCCGCGCGAGATGCGGCCGATGTTCGAAGATCATGTCCTGCCGATATTAAGCGAGAACGCCGGTGGCGTGGTTGTGCGGAGGCGGGTGCTGCGGGTTTCCGGAATGGGCGAATCGGCGGTGGACGAGGCGATCGCGCCTATATATAAGGAATACACGGAAGTACAAACCTCGATCCTTTTCAGCCGAATTGAGATCGAGATCCACCTAGCCGCAAGATCGAATGATGTGTTTAAGGCAGAACGCGTTCTCGACGAACTGGCGAACAAGATCGCGGCGGCTTTGGGCACGGCGGTGTTCGCTACCCGCGGAGAGACGATGGAGGAAGTGATCGCGGAGATGCTCTCGACGCGAGGGAAGACGCTCGCGGTCGCGGAAAGCTGCACCGGGGGGTTGATCGCGATGAGGCTGACCGAGGTTCCCGGCTCTTCGAGCTACTTTTGGGAAGGTGCAGTAACCTACGCAAACGAATCTAAAATACGTGTTCTTGGGGTTCCTGAGAAGATCTTGATCGACCACGGGGCCGTTAGTGCCGAGACGGCCGAGGCCATGGCGAACGGGATGCGTGAACGAGCGGCAACCGACTTCGCTATATCAGTGACGGGGATCGCGGGTCCGGATGGCGGAAGCGAAGAAAAGCCTGTCGGAACAGTATTCATTGGATATTCGGACAAGGAAAAAACGAAATCGATGAAATTCCTCTTCCCGGGCGACCGCGAGCTGATACGTTGGCGGTCGAGTCAAGCGGCACTGGATTATCTTAGACGTCAGATGTTAAAGCTGGGATAATTCGAGTTTGGGAAAACTTTCCTCATTATTTTCAAGGATCCGGGAGAAGGTCCGCGACCTCGGCCGGCTCACACCCATTGCTCTTATCACCACGTTTCTACCGATGGCGGGGAGTTCTGTACTTTTGGCCGTCGGTTATCCGCTCGGTAACTGGTTGCGGGCGAATTGGGAACCGGGGAGCATCATTTTCTTGCTTGGGGTGGTTTTCTTTTGCGGGCTTGCCCTGCTTCCAACGAACCTCATTGGGATCCTGGGAGGCTGGGCATTCGGATTTTGGCTCGGCTTGCTGCTGCTGATCCTTGGGGTCGTCGGCTCCGCGACGATCTCGTTCCTTATTAACAGGCGCTTGGCAGGCGAAACCCTTACCGCTCTAACCGGGCGGAGCGCGCGGGCGAACGCGATCCACAAAGCATTGACCGAAGAGGGCTTTGGTAAAACCACGCTGGTGATCACCCTGGTGAGGACGTCTGTGGTAATGCCGTTCGCTTTTTCTAACTTCTTTTTGGCAGCGGTGAGGGTTCCGATCTCGTCCTACGTACTCGGAACCATTATAGGAATGTTGCCGCGATCGGGGGCGATGGTGTTTTTGGGGGCGGGGCTTTCAGAGCTTTCTTTTGAGAATTTCGACGACTTTTGGTTCCTGGCCGCGGGCCTCCCGGCGACCCTGATCTTGATGATCGTGATCGGTATTTTCAGCCGTCGGGCCCTCGACCGATTAACGCTGGACAACAGCGGGCAGAAAAATTGAGTCTAATTGCGATAAATGCTTGCTTTTTTGTCCCTTAGGGACGAAAATGTCGTGAGCGCTTTCCGGCTGCGTCTTGCCGGGACACTTTTTGGAACTTTGTATCATCCTGTTCGTGGAATGAACCTGAAACGGTCCGTTTCGCAACTTTCTTCAATTCAGGCTTCGAAACATATGAATAGACCAGCTTTTGCCCGCCTTTTCGCACTCACACTACTGCTTTGCCTGCTGTCGCCCACGGCGGCACTGGCTTTCGGCGATGGGAAGAAATTCTTCAGCGTCGGCATGAAGCACGAGGTGGCGGAGGAATGGGACAAGGCCGCCGAGGCTTTCGCCAAGGCGGTGACGGAGAATCCGAAGAATCCGGAATACCGGCTGCATCTGCAGCGTTCGCTTTTTGAGGCGTCGCAGATGTACATGAAGAAGGGCAGAACGGCGTCTGAAGAAAAGGATTACGCTGGAGCATATACTTATTATCGAAAAGCGTACGCGTTCGACCCGGTGAATGAGCTGGCGAAGTCCGAAATGGCTCGTATGGTCAGGATGCAGGAGGACGTAGTTAAAGGGGCCAACCCGGAGGCGAAAAACGACGGTAAGGTCCGACTCGTACCGACCAGCTACAACGCTGCCCGGGATGATGTGAAGATCCCGCAGAAATTCGAAAAGCTTCGAGATGTACCGTTCCCGAGCGGAGTGAATGTCCCCTTCATCGTAAAAGAACTGGCAAAGGACCTTGAATTGAACGTGTTGTTCGATTCGGAAGCCCGTCTCGAAAATCGCAGCACACGGATCGAACTCAAGAACGTCACGGCGGCGAAAGCTCTTGATTACATATTTCTCCAGGAAGGCCTCTTCTTCCAGAAGGTCGGGCCCCGTACGATCCTGGTCTCCACGAACCAGCGTCGCACCAATTTCCAGCAGTTGGTCCTCCGCACGTTTTACCTTGCGAACGCGAATCCTAAAGAAGTCAAGACGATCATCCAGACCGCGATCCCCGCGCAGCCGGGACGAACGCAGACGATCGTGGTGGAAGACCCCGCAACGAACAGCCTCACTATCCGCGACACGGCGGAAAACATCGCTTTGTTCGAACGGCTGATCGGCTCGCTCGATAAGGATCGTGCCGAGGTGGTAATGGACGTCGCGATCTACGAGGTTTCGAAGTCTGATCTGCTCGAGTTCGGCAACCAGATCGGCAATAGGGCCCAGCTGACAAATCTCGGCGGTACAACGAGCGGAGCGGTGGGGCTTGGCGGGAACGAACTTTTCGGTTCCATCGGCCGGACCGCTGCGAGCGTTATCCCGTCTGTTTTTGGAGCAGGTATTGTCCTCCCGGCTTCCAACCTGGTGGCGTTTCAAAGTAAGGGAAATACGAAACTGCTTGCCTCGACGCAGATCCACGCGTTCAATAACGAAGACTCATCGGCCCGCATCGGCCAACGGGTTCCGGTCCGCACCGCACAGTTCGTAACGGCGGCGAACACCTCGAATAACGGCGTCGTGTCTGACGTGATCAATTACGAGCAGGTCGGTCTTACGCTGAAATTCAAGCCGATCGTCTTCCCGAACCAGGACGTTCAGGTGGCGATGGACATCGAATCTAAAGACGTTGTCGCGGGCGGAACGGACAACAATCCGGTATTCTCCGAAAGAAAGATCCAGGGCACCGCAAGGGTTCAGAACAATAAGACTTTACTTCTTGCCAGCGTGGCTCAGGATGTGGAAAGCCGCGGCAAACAAGGCCTTCCTTTGCTCGGGCTCATCCCGATCCTCGGCCGCCTGTTTTCGGCTCCGACGCGTGACAACCGTCAAGTCGACATCGTTATCGCGGTGACGCCGAAGGTTATACGCGCGCCGGCTATTCTTCCGGACGATCTGATCGAACGCCCGACGGGCAGTCTTGCGACCCCGACGAGCGGTTCGCTCGAAGCGATGATCATTCAGGAAGAACGCGATGAGCAGCTCGC
>Ga0307409_100001267_pt1 | contig 12187 bp, 14 predicted proteins | sample 322Ometagenome_2_FD_203888 | JGI IMG/M metagenome (GOLD analysis project Ga0307409, IMG submission 203888) | Maize rhizosphere microbial communities from greenhouse at UC Davis, California, United States - 322HYB-O-2 | ecosystem: Host-associated > Plants > Roots > Rhizosphere > Soil | place...
CGGCGTGCGGCAGGCGATTGCGGACAGGTGTCCCTACGTCATCTTCACCGCTGCCGGCGGCGCGCGGATGCAGGAAGGCATTCTCTCGCTCATGCAGATGCCGAAAACGACCGTGGCGCTCGCCGAGCTCAAGGAAGCCGGCCTGCCCTACATCGTCATCCTGACCGACCCGACGACCGGCGGCGTGACGGCCTCCTACGCGATGCTCGGCGACGTCCAGCTTGCCGAGCCCGGCGCACTCATCGGCTTCGCCGGCCAGCGGGTCATCGAGCAAACGATCCGCGAGAAATTGCCCGACGGCTTCCAGCGCGCCGAATATCTGCTCGACCACGGAATGGTCGACATGGTCGTGCCGCGCCACGACCTCAAAGCCACCCTCGCCCGGCTGATCGGCTATCTGACGCCGGAGAAGAAGGCGGCCTGATGCCGGACTTCGCGCGGTCGGACGATCCGGCCGTCCGGGCCCAACTCGAACGGCTGTCGCTCCTGTCGCCCGGCGGCGACCGACTCGGCCTCGACCGCATCACCCGCCTGCTCGACCGCCTTGGACGGCCGCAGGATCGGCTGCCATCCGTATTTCACGTCGCAGGCACCAATGGCAAAGGCTCGACCTGCGCTTTCCTGCGCGCCGCGCTGGAGGCGAGCGGTCGAACGGTCCATGCCTTCACCAGCCCACACCTCGTCCGCTTCAACGAGCGCATCCGCGTCGCCGGCAAACTGATCAAGGATGCGGAGCTTTCTAGACTGCTCACCGAGGTTCTCGACGCGAGCGACGATATCGAGCCCAGCTTCTTCGAGGTCACGACCGCCGTCGCCTTCCTCGCCTTTGCGAGGACACCCGCCGACGCGGCGGTAATCGAGGTCGGCCTCGGCGGACGCCTCGACGCGACCAATGTCATCGAGCAGCCCGTCGCAACCGGCATCGCCGCCCTCGGCATCGATCACCAGCAGTTCCTCGGGAAGTCGCTGGTCGAAATCGCCGCAGAGAAAGCGGGGATCGCCAAGCGGGGCGTTAACCTGGTGGTGCTGGCCCAACCGGCCGAAGCCGAAGCGGCAATCCAACAATTCGCCGATGAATGCGGTGCCCCGCTTCTCCTCGAGAACCGAGACTGGACGGTCGATCCCGCGCTCCGCTCGTCGCTTCTCGGCGATCATCAGGTCCGTAACGCGAATCTAGCCTGGCAGATGCTCCAGGCGCAGGACCGACTTCCCGTAGGCCGCACCTCGTTCCTGAGCGGATTAACCTCAATCCATTGGCCCGCGCGCTTCCAGCTGCTCGCCGAAGGCCCCCTGACCCGCGGGGTCGAGACCTGGCTCGACGGGGCGCATAACGTCGAAGCCGCCCATGCGCTGGCAGCGCTCCTCGCCGATCACGGGCCGAAACACATCGTTGCCGGAATTCTAGCCAACAAGGACGCGGCCGCGATCGTAGCGGAGCTTGCGCCGCACGCCTTGTCGTTCACCTTCGTCCCGGTTCCCGATCACGAGCACCACGATCCCGCCGACCTTGCCGCGCGTTTCGGCGGCCGCGCGGCCGGCTCGCTCGACGAGGTGCTCGCCGATCTTCCGTCACCGCGTTTGATCGCAGGCTCGCTCTACCTCGCCGGCGAAGCGCTCAGGCTCAACGGGCAGACGCCGAATTGATCAGCAGCGCAATCCGGCCAGCTCGCGCATAGCCCAATCGTACATCGGCGCCTCGGCAGCGAGCGTCTGCCGGTCGAGGAACTTCATGCGGTGCTCGACGTCTTCGAGGACCCGGCGCGCCTCCGTCGTTCGCTTTGCCTTGATGAGCAGAGCGGCATAGCGGCAGCGCGCCTCGTCGCCCGCGATGCGCTCGCAGATGTCCCCATAGATGGACAAAGCCTCGTCATTCCGGCCCAGCTCTTCGAGCACGCGTGCCCTGAGCAGCCATGCCCGATCGCGATCCGTTTGTCCGTTCACCTTGGGCAGTTTGTCGAGCATGGACAGCGCTTCGCGCGGCTTGTCGTTCATGAACATCGACCGTGCCAACTTCTCCGCAGTACGGAAGTCAGGGATGGCACCGGCTCCGCGTTGGTAGTGGATCAAGGCCTCCTTGTGCCGCCCTAGCTCTGTCAGCGCGTCGGCCAACCTCAGGTGGTTGGCCATCGTCTCGGAGATCTCGAGCGCGCGCTGGGCGGCGCGCAAATCGCGCTCCGGATCGATCTTCTCGACGATTGTCTGCTTTGCGGTGCGCACGTGCCGGTTGTGCTGCAGGCCGGGCAGCACTTCGACGATGAAGTAGGCGATCGCGCTGACGACCGGAAAGATCAGCAGCGGGAAAACCCAGAACGTATTCCGCCCGCGCCGGATGACATCGACAATGCAGTAGACCTGTATGGCGAGTATGCCGAGATACAGGATCACCGCTCCGGCAACTCCTCGTCCGGATGCTTGGCCCGGACATCCCCTTCACCGGCCACACCCGCATCGCCGATAGACGAATCCACCAATCCGGAACGCATCATCAGCCAGAAGAGGATGATGCCGGGGAGCGCGGCGGCGGTCGTGAGCAGGTAGAAGTTCACGTAGCCGAAGTCCTCGACGAGCGCGCCGGCGGTGGTGCCGGTCAACACGCGGCCGACTACGCTCGCGGCGGCCGAGATCAGCGCGTACTGAGTTGCCGTGAAGCGCAAATTGCACAGCGCGGAGAAGTAAGCGACCACGACGACGCCGCCGATCCCGCTGGCGAAATTCTCGAATCCGATCGTCGCCGCCAGCCCGATGTTTGAATGCCCCGCGGCAGCGAGCGCCGCGAAGCTCAGGTTCGAGACGCCCATCAACACAAGGCTGATCAGCACCGAACGCTTCATCCCGATCTGGGCGTAGAGGATACCTCCGACGAAGATCCCGATCAGATAGGCCCAGAACCCGATCCCGACGTCGTAGATGGCGATCTCGTCATTCGTGAATCCCATGTCGTCGAGCAGCAGCCGAAGCACGAGGTTGGCGAGCGTATCGCCGATCTTGTGCAACAGAATGAAGAGCAGGACGAGCCATGCGCCGCTGCGCTGAAAGAATTCGGTGAATGGGCCGACGATGGCCGCCCAGGTGTCCGCCAGCCCCTTCTTCCCGATCGGATCGTTGCGGCGGTTCGGTTCGCCCATCACGAGGCCGGTGATCATCGCCGGCAGAGCGAAAGCGGCGCAGGCGAGGTAAGCCACTTCCCACCCGACGCGCGCCGCAAGAACGAGCGCCAGAGCACCCGCCGCGACGGAACCGATGCGCCAGCCATATTGCGACATTCCGGACCCGACGCCGAGCTGGCGCGGCTCAAGGATTTCAATCCGGTAACCATCGATGACGATGTCGAAAGTCGCGCCCGCGACGCCGACGAGAATGGCTGCAATGGCGGTCTGGTAGATGTCCGCTGAAGGATTCTGCAGCGCGAGGAACGCTACCGCCGCCATCACCATGAGGCCGGCGAAGATCAGCCAAGACACGCGCTGACCGAGGCGGCCTAGGATGGGCAGTCGAACTCCGTCGACCACCCATGCCCACAGGAATTTGAGGTTATAAACGAGGAACGCGAGCGCGAACGCAGTCACGGTCGACTTGGTGATGTCGTCCTGCGCGAGCCGGGTCGTCAGCGTCGCCCCGATCATCGCGTAGGGAAATCCGGACGATACGCCGAGGAAGAAGGCGGCGATGGGTGCAGCCTCAGTGTAAGGACGAACCCCGGCTGGAAGCGCGGTGCGCCAACCCGTTTCGGTGTCCGCGGTTTCTGCAGTCGCCATTGTCCCTCCTCGCTCCTGGCTCTTGCTTAAGCAGCCCTTGCGCGGCTGAACAGGGGGTGAGCGTTTGGGCTTGCGAACACGTCCGCACGAGCGCACTTCTCGCCGCATGGACATGCCTGCGAAAGCTTCGCGTCCGAGTGACGGGCAGCGGGCGCTCGCCGAAGCGATCATTCGTGGTGAGCGCGCCGCCGAGCACGGAGTCACCGAGCTCGACGCGAGCGTCTACATCGATGCGCTGCGCTTCGAGCGCGAGAAGCGGGTGCTCTTCGAAAAGATGCCGCTGCTGCTCGCACCATCGGCGCTCCTGCCCGACAACCACACCGCGCTCGCGCACGATGGGTACGGCGTCCCGCTGATCATCTCGCGCGACGGCGACGGGCGCATACACGTCATGGCAAACGTCTGCCGGCACCGCGGCACGCGGTTGATCGAGAGCGACGAGATCGTCTCGTCGAAGCGGATCATCTGCCCGTATCACGCCTGGACCTACGGCTCGGACGGTGACCTGATGGCCATTCCGCGCGCCGACTGTTTTCCCGGCATCGACAAGGCGGACCGGCCGCTGATGCGCTTCCCTGCCATCGAGAGCGGCGGCTTCATCTGGTTCTCGCGTAACGCGGACGCCGACTTCTCCGATGTGCTCGCGCTGGCCGAGGACATGGATGCGTTCGGAATGTCCGGCCTGCACCTGTACCGGCGCAAGGCGCACGAGGTCGCTTCCAACTGGAAGCAGGTTATGGACGCCTTCCTCGAAAGCTATCACGTCCAACGCCTGCACGCCGAAACGATCGCACCCTTCTTCACGGACGGAATCGCCGCCGCCGACTTCATCGGCCCGCACCAGCGCGCCGTTGTCGGACGGGCCGATTATCTATCCGAAATCGACCGCGACGATTGGGCGGCGGTCCGCCGGGTGCTGACCTACACCTATGCCTTCTTCCCGACGTCGATCCTCATCGTCAGCCCCGACTACATCAACCTTTTGGTCGTCATGCCGCAGACCGTCGGCACATGCCTGGTCGAAGATTTCATGCTGATCGGAGAGCCGCCCCAGACGCCGGAGGCGGAAGCGCATTGGGAAAAGAGCTGGGAGCTGCTGGACGGGGGTACCTTCGCCGGAGAGGACTTCCGCGCCGCCGCACTGTGCCAACGAGGCATTGAGTCCGGCATGGTGAAGACGGTCACGGTCGGCGGGCTGGAAGACGGCATCGCCACATTCCATATGCGCCTCGCGGAGCTGCTTTAACCTTCGTCGGGAATGAACAGCTCGACGCCCTTCGGCGGTTTCGCGCTCTTGCCCGCCAGCCTCTTGTCCACCGCCTCGAGCGCCAGCTTCAATGTCCGCTCGCTGTAAGGCTTGCTGATGCAGCCGAGCGCGAGGCCGACGGATTCCCGCGGCAATTGATGCCCAGTCGAAAAGACGATCGGAACGCCCCGGTTCTTGGCCGCTCGCGCCAGATCGAGGCCAGTTCTCTCGCCCGACAGGCGGAAATCGCTGAGCACCAGGTCGATCTTCTCGCTGTCCAGCCGCTGGATGGCATCGTCGAAATTGTCGAGCGTCGCGACGACCTCATAACCGAGGTCTCCGAGCATCACTTCATTGTCGAATGCCGTGAGCGGCTCGTCCTCGACGATGAGAATTCGATTGACGACGCGTTTGCGCTTCCCGAACAGCATCCATACCCCAAGACAATGGCTTCGCCTCCGCAACGAACGAAACGAAAACCTGTGCCGCGGCATCGCTCGCGCAACAGCGGATTTTCACAGAAGCCTGTCCCTCGCGAGGACGGGCCGCAGCGCATTGCCAAGCTTCTGGCGCGCGCCGGCATCGCCTCGCGGCGGGATATCGAGCGGATGATCGCGGAAGGCCGCATCGCGCTCAACGGCGAAACGCTGAAGACTCCGGCGACCTTGCTGACCGATCTTGGTGGCGTGACAGTAGACGGGAAGGCGGTGCGGCCGCCCGCGGCGACCCGCCTCTTCCGATTCTACAAGCCTCAAGGCACGCTGACCGCGGCCAACGATCCGAAGGGCCGTCCGACCATCTACGATCGGCTGCCGCCGGGGCTCCCGCGGGTTATGCCGGTCGGCCGCCTCGACTTCATGACAGAAGGCTTGTTGCTCCTTACCAATGACGGCGAGTTCAAGCGCAAGCTGGAGCTGCCGAGCACCGCGGTCGTCCGCCAATATCGCGCCCGCGCCTTCGGAACGGTCACCCAAGACCAGCTCGAGCGGCTAGCTGAGGGCGTAACCATCGAGGGCATGCGCTACGGCCCGATCATCGCCAACCTCGAACGCCGGACCGGCCGCAATTGCTGGATCGAGATGAGCCTGACCGAAGGCAAGAACCGCGAAGTGCGCAACGTGCTCGGCTTCCTCGGCCTGCAGGTCTCGCGCCTGATCCGCACGGCGTACGGTCCACTCGACGTGTCGGGCATGGAGCCCGGCGACGCCGACGAAGTGAGCCAGGCGGAGCTGGATGCCCTCCGCGCCTCGCTGAAGTGAGGATCATCGCTGGGCAATTGCGCGGCCGCCCGTTGCTGGCGCCGCCCGGCTCTGCGACACGCCCGACCGCCGACCGGGTGCGCGAAGCCCTTTTCTCCATGCTCGCCAGCCGGCTCGGGACCTTCGAGGATCTGCGCGTCGCCGACCTGTTCGCGGGAAGCGGCGCGCTGGGGTTCGAGGCTCTATCGCGCGGTGCCGCGGAAGCGGTATTCGTCGAAACCGATTCCAAGGCGCGGGCTGCGATCCAGGCAAACGCCGCGAAGCTCGGCCTGACCGACAAGGTGCGGGTCTTTGGCGGCTCCGCCCTCGCCCTTCCCCGCTCGGACCCCTTCGACCTGATCCTGGCCGATCCACCCTATGCCAACGGCTCTGGTTCGGCCGTCGTCAAAGCCGTCACGGATGCAGGCTGGCTCGCTCCGGGCGGCTGGCTTTCCGTCGAAACGGAACGCCGTGACGCCGTCGACCCCGGCGATCTCTCGCCGGAGGTCGACCGTGAGTTCGGAAAAGCGAAGATTACGCTTCTGCGTCGACCGTAGTCTTCCGCTCTTCCCCAGCGCGCTTCGACGCGGCCTTGATCTCGTCGAACTCGGTCGCGATGCGTCGGCCGACCGCCGCAGCGGCTGCCTTTCCGGCCGCCTTCAGCACCTTCTTCGAACCACGCGCGTCCATCGCACCTTGTGCTCGGCTGGAGCGACTCTCGGTGATCGCCGCCAATGCTGCAGTGGCGCCGACCGCCAGCAGATCGATCACAAGCGGGCTCTGCAACAGCTTGATCAGTTCGTCGACCACATCGGAGCGACCGTTTTCGGATCGGGGCCGCGACTGCGATCCGCCGCCGGAACTGCCCTTTGCCTTGGTTGCGACCTTCTTCCCTCCGCCGCCTGATTTCGCGGTTGCCTTCTTGGCCATCGAGTGAATCTCCTTCTGGTCGCCTCAACCCTTATGCCGCCGCAAGTTTCCTGACCGGCGAAAACAACGTCGTCCGTATACGCTCAAGATAATGTTTCAGCACCGTATCGGCTTCCCGCAACGCTTCGTCGATAATCCGGCGATTGTCGTTGAACGACACCTCGCCCGGTGCGCTTGGGTCGGCAAGCAAGTGCAAAGCACGATCGAATTCAGCGGAGGGTGATTCATGCGTAAGATTTTTCTGGCTGCGGCAGCGGCCTCGATGGCTGTGCCGGTCGCCGTGCCGGCACCAGCGTTCGCCAAGAGCAAGCATTATTACAAGGGCAAGATCTGGCAGGATTCCAGAGGCCGGTACCGCTGCAAGCGCTCCAACGGAACGACGGGCCTGATCGTCGGCGCTGCCGGCGGAGCGCTTCTGGGCCGCGCCGTGGACACGCGCGGGGAGCGTGCGACCGGTACCATCCTCGGCGCCGCCGCAGGCGCGCTGATCGGCCGCAGCATAGACCGCAGCAGGGTCCGCTGCCGTTAAGGAACCCCTCTCGGCCGGCGCCTTCCCCGAGGTCCCCCCTTGGCGCCGGCCACCCTTTGAAGGTCGACGAACCGTCACTGTATTGACACACTAATACACCAGTCGTACACCTGCCCCGACAGGGAGGACAGGCATGTACAGCCAGACCGACATCGATGAAGCGGTTGCCGCGGGCGCATTGAGCCCGGACGCCGCGTCTGCGCTCCGCACTTATGTGGAGGCGCAGCGGCACCAATCCACGCCAGACGAAGAGCAATTCCGGCTCATCACCGGCTTCAACGACATCTTCGTCTCGATTGCCGCGGCGATCCTGCTCTTTGCGGTCGGATTTATCGGCCAATGGGTCGGCGAACGAACCGGCCTGGCGATCGAGCACGGTCCGTCATTGCTTGCCCCCCTCTTGATCGCCATCACCAGCTGGTCGTTGGCGCTCTTCTTCACGGCAAAGCGTCGCATGGCCTTGCCGTCCATCATTCTCCTTCTTGCCTTTGTCGGAAGCGTCTTCGCGACGGCGGCGATGCTCTTCGTCGAGGGCGTGGGCTCGGATGCGTTCGAAAACAATAATGTGATGGGCGGAGCACTGATCGCCGCTTCCGGAGCGGTTTCGGCAGCGGCAGCATGGTTCCACTGGAAGCGTTTCCGCGTCCCCATAACCGTTGCAGCGGGCGCAGCGGCAATCACCGCCCTTCCCGTCGGACTGCTTGTCTCGGTCCTGCCCGACACTGCCGAAGCGAGGAACATCATCCTCGGCTTTGTTCTCCTGCTCGGCATCGGAACGTTCCTGTTCGCCATGTGGTGGGACAGTTCGGACCGGGCTCGCGTGACGCGCCGTTCCGACGTCGCCTTCTGGCTTCACCTGCTGGCGGCGCCCATGATCGTGCATCCGGTCTTCACCCTGCTTGGCCTGAACGACGGGAATGCGACCGTCGGAGAGGGGCTGGTCGTGATCCTGCTCTACGTCGTGCTCGGACTGACGGCCCTTGCGGTCGACCGTCGCGCCTTGCTGGTCTCGGCGCTCGCCTACGTGCTCTTCGCCCTCAACCGGCTGTTCGAGCAATTGGGCACCGTCGAGCTGAACGTGGCGCTCACTGCGTTGGTGATCGGCTCGGCACTGCTGATGCTCTCGGCCTTCTGGCATCAGGCGCGGGAGATGGTGGTGAAGCCGCTACCGGCGAGCCTGCGGGACCGGCTACCTCTGGTCGGCCGCCCGGCGCCTATTCCTCAACCAGCCGCATAAGCCGCCGCTCGAGCGGGGCCAGGACTGCCGGCAGTTCGTGGCCCCGCTTCAGCACCAGGCCGTGCTCGCTGACCAAGGCGAACGCCCCCTGCTTCACCCGAAGCGCGGGGCGTTTCTCTATGCGGATCTCCGGCCGTTCCGACGTGCGCCGAAACGCCGCAAAGACGGCAAGGTCCGCGCCCATGCTGATTGCGTAATCGCGCCAATGCCCCGCCGCGACCATGCGCCCGTACAAATCCAGAATACGCTGGAGCTCGGGCCGGTCGAAAGTGGCAATTGCGCGCCGGTCCCGGGGATGCGGGAACGGCGCAATGACGCTCAAGCGCTTTTCGCCTTTGGTGCGGGCTGGCGGGTCGTCTTGATCGTCGCAATCTCCTTGCGCAGCTCGGCGATCTCATTTTCAAGTTCGCAGATGCGCACGCGAACCGGGTCCATGTCCTCGCCGCAGGGCGTTCCATAGGGAACGAAACCGGGGCTGTAGTGGACCGTGTCGATCGGCACCGCCTTGGCGGGAATACCGACTACGGTCGCGCCAGCCGGAACATCCTTGGTGACGACGGCATTGGCGCCGATCTTGGCGCCCTCGCCCACGTCGATGGGTCCGAGGACCTGCGCACCCGATCCGATGACCACCCGGTCGCGAATGGTCGGGTGGCGCTTGCCTGCAACGCCGGTCGACGGGTTCGTCCCGCCCAAAGTCACGCTCTGGTAGATGGTCACGTCATTGCCGATATCGGCCGTCTCGCCGATGACCGTGAAGCCGTGATCGATGAAGAAGTTGCGGCCGATCTTCGCTCCGGGATGAATGTCGATGGCCGTCAGGAAGCGGGCGATGTGGTTTACCAGCCGCGCCGGGAAATAGAGCTCCCCTTCCCACAGCCAGTGGCCGATCCGATGGAAGCCGAGCGCGATCACGCCCGGATAGAGGATGACCTCCCACCGCGAGCGGGCGGCCGGATCCCGCGCCTTGACGGAGTCCAGGTATGCGACAAGCCCCGTCGGGCTCTGTTCAGTCTCTTCCACCACGACCCCAATTTAATTGCGACCGGCGGCAATTTCCAGCGGGTTAGCGTTTCGGCCCGATTGCCGTGCTTGCGAACAGGCCGCGTGTTCGGCAAAGGCGCTTCGAACCAAGGTGGAGGAATCGATCCTCGAACAGATCCTCGCCGACCCATCCGCACTGCTGATCTTCGCCCTGATCGGGTTCGCGGCACAGCTTGTGGACGGTGCGCTCGGGATGGCCTTTGGCGTCATCTCCAGCACGATCCTCGTCAGCATCGGCGTGCCGCCCGCGGCCGCGTCGGCCGGAGTCCATACTGCGGAAACCTTCACGACGGCGGTTTCCGGGATCAGCCATGTCGCGCACCGCAACGTCGACTGGAAGCTGTTCTTCCGGATCGTCATCCCCGGCGTGATCGGCGGCGTCCTGGGTGCCTACGTCCTTACGCAAGTGCATGCGGAAACGGCTCGGCCGTTCGTACTCGCCTACCTCATGGCGTTGGGCCTCTACCTCTTCTACCGGGGCGTCATGCATCGCCACACGGAGAAGAGGCCCAGGATCGTCTCTCCTCTCGGCCTGCTCGGCGGGTTCCTCGATGCAGCGGGCGGCGGCGGCTGGGGCCCGATCGTGACGTCGAACCTGCTCGTCCAGGGCAGCAACCCGCGCAAGACGATCGGCACGGTCAACACCGCCGAATTCTTCCTCACCATCACCATTTCCGCGACCTTCATCGCGGCGCTCGGCTGGGCGGCATTCACTACCGCCACCTTGGGCTTGCTGATCGGCGGCGTGCTGGCCGCGCCCTTCGGCGCCTACATCGCCAAGCGTGTCAATGCGGACACATTGCTGACCTTCGTCGGCGCAGTCCTTACCGCGACGAGCATCTACGCGCTCTATCGGGCGCTCGCCTGAGGGGTTAGGCTTCCTCCCGACAGGAGGCCCTCATGACCCGGACGCTGATACTCGTCTCTGCATTCATCGCCTTCGCCCTCCCCACGTCGGCAATCGCCGGCCCGGCCGAGAACAAGACCGTCGCCAGCCGCGTCATCCTGGAGAAGATGGGCCAGGGCCGTTTCGACATTCAGCCCGAAATCTATGGACCCGGCTTCGTCGCCCACGGCTTCGGCCGCGATTTCACGCTGGCGGAGGATGAGGCGTCCGGAAAGCAGCTCCGCGCCGCCTTCCCCGATCTCCAGGTCAAGCTCGACCGTATCATCGCGGAGGGCGACCTGGTCTCGCTCCACTGGAGCGCAAAGGGCACCAACACGGTCGCCACTGGGCCCTTCCCCGGCACCGGCAAGGCCGTCGCGGTCGACGGAATGAGCTTCTTCCGCTTCGCCGACGGCAAGATCGTCGAGGAATGGTCGACCTACGACAATCTGACGATCATGCAGCAATTGGGGCTGATTCCGGCGAAGTAGGCGTATCTTTACGCGACTTCGGGATATTGATGAGCTTCATGGATCCAGTCAGGCGTAATTTGATCATCGGCGGCACGCTTTTAGGCGCCCTGGCGCTTGCCGGACTGCTACCAGCCAGTTGCCATAGGAACCGCGGCAGAAGGAAGCCGAAAATGGCTGGCAATGCTCCTCCGCGCAGGCCTTCCGGCAATGCCAAGCCGCTGCTCGAAGAAGACATTGCGCCCGTTCTCGCCCGGCTTGATGCATGGTTCGCTATCCATCTGCGCGCCGACAAATACATGCTGAATCCGGCTGCGACCGACGCGGCAATCGATCGGTTTGAACAGCTCGTCGGCCTCAAGCTTCCACAAGCCTATCGCCAGCTTTACCGATGGCATGACGGCGAGAACGACGACCGCTGGGGCCATCTCTACGGGCTGCCCTTACTTCCACTTGATCAAGCCGCGTACCAGTGGCGGGCATGGCAGCGAGTGCTCGCGGAATTCGGCGGGAATCGCTACGAAATTCCCGGCCGTGGCTGGCCCATTGGTGCGGTTGACCCGGCCTACATCAACCCGCGCTGGATACCCCTGACGCATGACGGCTCGGGCAATCACATCGGATTGGATTTCGATCCATGGCCGGGAGGGCGTGTCGGACAGATCATTTTGTACGGCCGCGACGAGGACGTGAAAGTCGTCGTTGCTGAGTCTCTTGGCAGGTTCCTCGAATGGGTTGCAGGCTTACTGGAGAGCGGCAACTTCAGGCTGACGGCGGAACCGGGCGAGCAGCTATTGCGAGAGTTTCGACTTAAGAATCCGCCGACCAACTATTTCGGGGACGGGGCCCGGA
>Ga0307409_100001268_pt1 | contig 12186 bp, 9 predicted proteins | sample 322Ometagenome_2_FD_203888 | JGI IMG/M metagenome (GOLD analysis project Ga0307409, IMG submission 203888) | Maize rhizosphere microbial communities from greenhouse at UC Davis, California, United States - 322HYB-O-2 | ecosystem: Host-associated > Plants > Roots > Rhizosphere > Soil | place...
AGCATTCCATACAAAGTAGGATGGTAATTAGCAGACGACAGACTCATATATAGACTGCATAGTGTGTGGCTACAGGTATGGCTCATTGTCGTCGGCCTGCCCACGATGCGGCGTCCTAAACAGTCTAGTTTCTGTGCCTATACCACCACCAAAGAAAAAAAGTGCCGCCGCCCGCAAAGTAGCGACAGGTATAGTGATTGCCATAATTGTTCTTGCAGGCATCATCTTGCTTGCTCCTGCTCTTGCCAACTTTGTAATCCAGCAGAAGGACAATCCGGCAATTACGATCCTGCAGCCGCAGAGCCAGCAGCCTAGGACTGTGCCCCGCGAAGAGCTTGTGCAGCATGTACTCGACAGGATAAACAAAGATAGGACCGACTTCGGCTTGCTTCCAGTCAAGCTGAGCTCCAACCAGGCCGCGGAGATACATGCAGAGGATGTTTTCAGAACCAGACAGATATCCCACTGGACTACAAATGGGGAAAAGCCCTACATGACCTACACCCAAAATGATGGTGAAGGCAGTGTGCAACAAAATGTCGCCATTGCCGGCTTTAGCCCAGAGCAGTATGAGCAGTGTGTCACAAATATTCTGGTGCAATGTGAAAAGATAGAGCCGCTATACACTATCGAGCAGCTGCAATATGAGATGATGTACAATGACAAAGAGTGTTGCAATGACGGCCACAGGAACAATATCCTAGATCCACGTCATACTCATGTAAGCATCGGCATAGTGTATGACCAGTACTACCTTGCATTAGTGCAGAATTTCGAGAACAACTATGGACTTGATGTAGACGTGGAGGATAGCGAGATTGAGATCTCAGGCACACTTTTGGACGGACAGCTAGACCATATTGCTATCTATTATGATGAAATGCCTACTCGGGAAGTGTATGAACAGAACAAGAACTTACTGTCCTATTCCGCCGGCGAGCTTGTAGCAGTGGTAGTGAAGCCACTACCGCCGGGCTATTATTATGAATCCCTGCAGGGCTACAATCTGATCGAAGCCGATAGGTGGACTGTGCAGAGGGACTCTGTTAATGTCATGTTTGACCTTGCAGATGCAGTAGACAAGGATGGTGCCTATACTCTGTTTGCGCTGGCCAAGGATGGCGAAGAGATTTTTGATGTCACATCATATTCAATTTTTGTTAATTCAGAAGAAAACGATTAGTATATTGGATCCGATTAAAACTTGAACTATAAGCCGCTATGTTCTTTAAAGCTAATCGTGGTGTACTGTCTTTACTAATATAGATGGCAACTAGAGCAAGGAGAAAAGTAATAGTAGTAAAACAGAAGCAAGACATACTCGTTTCTCTGGGTTACACCAGATAGATATGCTACCTTTGACAACAATATATCATTGTTCAGGTTAATGCATCAGATGATTAGGTGTAAGAAGCTAAAGATGCAATGCGAATACTGCCGTGGACCCATACATGCCAAGCCCAAAGTAGTTGAGTTTAGGCTTCTTTACAATTGTAAACCCGTGTTGCTATATAAGAGAAGGTCCAAAGGTTAGGCATATGGCAACTGATCCGGTCTGTGGCATGTTTGTTGAAGAAAAGCCTGATTCCATCCAACACATAGTAGACGGAAGGAAATACTATTTCTGCAGCACACAATGCCTTAATGAATTTACAGAGCCGGAAAGAGAATTACGAAAGCTGAAGAAGCATGTTGCAATAAGCATTGCCCTTACAATTCCCATTGTGATACTAACTCTTCCACACATGTTTCCCTCGCAGCTTGAAGATTTAATTCCTCTTCCAATGGAGACTAGCAACTATGTTATGCTAGCGCTAGCAACACCAATCCAGTTCTGGATAGGCTGGCGATTCTACAGGGGTATGTGGGATGGAATAAAGGCTAGAGCATCTAACATGGATACGCTAATAGCGCTAGGTACTACTGCAGCATACGTTTACAGTGCAGCTGTTACAATTGCACCAGGGTATTTTCCATTTGAGTCAGTGTATTTTGAAACTGCAGCAATCATAATCACGTTAATCTTGGTAGGCAAGCTGCTGGAGACAAGGACAAAGGAAAAGGCATCAAGCGCAGTAAGGAAACTGATGGATCTCCAGCCCAGGATGGCTAAGGTGATAAGGGAAGGAAACAGAGAGGAAGAAATTCCTGTAGAGCAAGTCCAGGAAGGAGACCTGCTTGTCATAAGACCCGGTGAGCGTGTGCCTGTCGATGGCGTTGTAATTAAGGGAGCATCTTCTGTAGACGAGTCTGCAATCACTGGCGAGAGCATCCCTGTGGACAAGTCAATGGGAAGTGAAGTTATCGGCGCCACAATCAACCAGAGCGGGCTTCTCGCAGTAAGAGCAACCAAAGTGGGTCAAGATACCGTGCTGTCACAGATAATCACACTTGTAGAAAATGCAAGAATGGGCAAGGCACCTATGCAGAGGATGGTAGACCAAGTTGCAAAGTACTTTGTCCCAGCAGTAATCGCCATCGCAGTTGGCGCAGGACTTGGCTGGTATTTTGCAGGAGGAGCAGGGCTAACATACTCGCTTCTTGCATTCGTATCGGTGATAATCATAGCATGCCCTTGTGCGCTTGGCATCGCCACTCCTGCAGCGCTGATGATGGGGGCAGGCAAGGGTGCCGAGAACGGCATATTATTCAAAGGTGGTGAGTATCTGGAAATTGCAAGTAAGGTAAACACTGTAGTATTTGACAAGACAGGTACCTTGACAGAAGGCAAGCCGTCGGTCACAGACATTATAGACATATCAAGAGGCATCGGCGAAAACGAGCTATTGAGGCTGGCAGCAATTGCAGAATCAGGTTCTGAGCACCCGCTAGGACAAGCAATAGTCAGAAAAGCAAGGGAGAGCGGTCTGCCTGTATCAAATCCGGAGTCATTTGAAGCGGTGTCAGGTCATGGGCTCAGAGCTACATATGCAGGTCATACAATCCTAATTGGAAACAGAAAGCTGATGCATGAGAACGGGATCGAAGTTGGCACCCGCATCGATTCAATACTATCAAGGCTGGAACAGGAAGGCAAGACAGCTACGCTTGTATCAATTGACAGCGGGCTATCTGGAATAATTGCAATGGCAGATACGGTCAAGGAAAGTGCAAGGGAAGCGGTCGACTCCCTCAAGAACAAGATGGGCATAGAAGTGATAATGCTGACAGGCGACAATGAAAGAACGGCCAAGGCTATCGCATCCAAGCTTGGCATTGATAGAGTAATTGCACAAGTGTTGCCACAACAGAAAGAAGAGGTGATTGCAAATCTCAGGTCAGAAGACGATAGAATCGTGGCGATGGTGGGGGACGGCATAAATGATGCACCAGCGCTAGCACGAGCAGATTTGGGGATAGCGATAGGCTCTGGAACGGATGTAGCAAAGGAAACAGGCGGGATAATTCTGATAAAAGGTGATGTAAGGGACGTAGCCACTGCTCTGGAATTGGGCAAAAAGACTGTATCGAAAATAAAGCAGAATCTGTTTTGGGCGTTTGCATACAACACTGGCTTGATACCCATAGCAGGAGGTGCATTGGTACCTTTCCTTGGACTAAGTGTGTTTGGATGGCTGCCTATACTTGCGGGGGCGGCTATGGCTCTGAGCTCAGTAACAGTAGTAGGGAACTCTATACTGCTTGGAAGATACAGACCACGATATGCTGCCGCAAAACCAAAGGAACAACAGGTTTACTCCGATAGAGAACTGAAAAGTGTGTATACGTCATCGAGTGAGGCTTCTGCTACTTAATGGCTTCCAAAAGTAGTTGTTGTTGAATCAAGCGCAAGAATTCTTTTTCTTTTTTAAGAATAATAATTAAATCACATAGCATTTACTCTATTGCAGCGCGCGTTGCAGGTAGACCTTGACAACACTGACATCGCAATCCTGAAATCATTAATGGAAGACGGCAGAAAGTCCTTCCGTGCCATTTCTCGCGAGATAAAGGTGGGCACTCCTCCTCCAGTCAAAAGCAGATATGAGCGCCTTGTAAACATCGGGCTTACCAGGTCAGTCAAACCAGAGATTGATTTATCCAAAGTCACTAGAGGGAAGAAAAAAAGCCAGTTCTTTGGAGGAGGAGGAGGAGGAGAAACTATCAAGCAGCTAGAGGAACAAAAGAAACACTTCCATGTAGAAGTAGTAGAGAATATGAAGGTAAAAAGATGCAATGCGAATACTGTGGAGGACCCATAAACAGCAAACCAAAAGTGCTTGAGTTTGCAAATTTTCAGAGATTCTTCTGCTGCACTGGCTGCAAAAACCAGTATAAGGAAAAGCAGGAAGGCAGGATACGATCCATAGTGGAGCAGTACAAAGCGATGCAAAAAGGGGCGAAAAGCTAGTACCTTGATTTTTTTGGCAGAAACAAATTACGTAGCGTCCGCCAAATCGCTGATTAATAATATTTACTTATTTTTGCGTTTGTACTAGTCATAGTTCGGACTTTGTACTACAACAGTATAATTGTGCAGTTCCAGCGAATAGATTCAACCATCAACTCTCCGGTGCACTCACAGGATCGAGAGCTTGCCAGTTGTCAAGCATATAGAATAGTATCGAATAGTTACCAGTGTTAAACCCACTGTGGAAGGGCTGCAAGGTAGAAATGATAGGCAGACCCCCCTTGCATGATGCTATTTCCCTGAGCCTTTTTATTTCGTAACCTCTGATCCGGGGCACGCCAGCGCTTGACTTTACTTGAATGAACCAGTACGCATTACCGCATTTAGCGATAATATCTGCCGGCCCCCTGCTTCCTCTTGATAGAGCAACGTTCCATCCTAAAGACTTCAAATAAAGAGCTACTACATATTCGGCCTCACGTCCAAATCTGCTCCAAGAATACAAAGTAAGCTTTACTCACAGCAAGAACCCATATAGCTGTTTTTGGCCGCAATTTTTTACCTCAGACTCAACAAGATACTTATGTGACGGCAAGATCGTAAGTGCCTGTAATCCGTATGACTAGTAGCTATGCCAATATGAAGGTAGGACGATGGGACATAGGTGATCTCGTCAAAGATCCTTCCAGTGAAGAATTTTCCCAGTTTTTGAGATCAATCGAAGAGCAGCTTGTGCAATTTGAAGGGAGCCGACAGCTCCTGCGCCCCGATATTTCGTCAGAGGAGTTTGAACGCCTTATTCATATGCTTGAAAGCATCTCTGAAAAAGTGTCAATTGCAAGCGGCCATGCATACTTGAGCTACTATGCTGATACATCTTCAAACGAGGCATCTGCATTAGTCACCAAAATGGAAAAACTGGCGTCAGAAATCAGCAATAGGATGTTATTTTTTGATTTGTGGTTCAAAAAGCAGATCGATCACGAAAATGCAAACAGGTTGATAAATGCCATTCCAAAGGAGTATCAGGAACATCTCCGCCATAAACGGCTGGTCGCCAAGTATTCGCTTAGCGAGCCGGAGGAAAAAATAATCAGCACTCTTGAAGTTACTGGCATCCTGGCACTTACCAAGATATATGATAAGATGACAAGCGGCTTTGAATTTACAATGAGGCTTCGGCACGGCAGAAAAACAATAGAGAAAAAATTTGACAACAAGGAAAAGTTAGTATCACTTGTTAGAAGCCCGGATGGCAATAGAAGAGAAGCTGCCTACAAATCGTTATTGCAGGTCTATAAAAGGAACAGCGGTGTGCTGGGCGAGATTTACCAGAACGTCATCATGCAATGGCGTGACGAGGCAATTTTGATGCGTGGCTATAGATCTCCAATCTCTGTACGTAACATAGCCAACAACCTTGACGATGCAACAGTTGAAGCATTACTGGCAGCATGTAGGCACAATGTAGCCATGTTTCATGATTATTTTATAGAAAAATCGAAGATGATAGGAATGAGAAAACTGCACAGATATCATCTCTACGCTCCTATATCAAATAAAGCATCTGACAGCAAAAAGTTCACCTATGGCAAAGCCGTCGAGACAGTGCTGGATAGCTTTGGGGACTTTGACCCTCAGTTCCGCAGACTCGCCGAGCGAGTTTTTGCGAAGCACCATATCGATTCTGAAATAAGGAAGGCAAAGCGTGGTGGTGCGTTTTGCTATAGTGTGACTCCCAAGCTGACTCCCTACGTGCTCCTAAACTTTGATGGAATTTCAAGGGACGTATCGACTCTTGCCCATGAGTTTGGCCATGCAATACACAGCATGCTCGCCTCGGACATGCCATTAATGGTCTTCCATGCACCTCTCCCGCTCGCAGAAACTGCGTCAGTGTTTGCCGAGATGCTGCTCAATGAAAAGATGGCAGAAAAGATGTCGAAAAAGGAGCGCAGAATTTTGCTAGCAGAGCAAATAGACAACCTTTATGCGACAATAATCCGTCAGGCGTACTTTACGCTTTTTGAAATTGACGCGCACAAAGCGATAGGCGAAAATAATGCTACCATTGATGCAGTCGCAAAAATATATATGGACAACCTCAAGGAGCAATTTGGCACCTCGATAACAATATCTCCTGATTTTGAATGGGAGTGGGTATACATCCCTCATTTTTACCACACGCCATTTTACACTTACTCCTACTCGTTTGGCAACTTGCTTGTCCTTTCCCTTTACAGGCAGTACAAGCTTGAAGGTAGTTCGTCTTTTATCCCCAAGTATTTCAAGATATTGTCTGCAGGCGGATCGAGGAAGCCGGAAGAGCTCCTGATGGAAGCAGGCATTGACATTTCAAGACAAGAATTTTGGCAGCAGGGATTTGACTACGTACAAGAAATGATACAACAGCTGAAAGCACTTGCTCCATGATGACATCGTTCTAATTGCAGCCATAGCTGGATCTATGTTTGCAGGCGTCCTATTACCTGCAGCTGGCAGGCTGATCGAGCCATATATCCTTGTGTGGCTTGGTGCCCTATTGTTTCTAAACTTGTTACGGCTCAACCCATCTGACCTTGTCGCGGTATTTAAGAAACCAAGACAGCTTGCTGTGCTGTCAATTATCAAGATAGTTGCGTTGCCGGCTGGGATGTATGCTCTTGCATATGTCGTTTACGAGCCTTTCGCTCTACCAATCCTGCTCCTTTCGGGTATCTCTACAGGCCTTGGCGCGCCATTCGTTGTCAACCTCATAGGCGGCCAGCTTCCTCTTGTAATAGGCATGATAATTATCACCTCAGTTGCAGTCCCATTCGTGCTGCCAGCTATTGTCTATGCATTTGTTCGCTCGCAGTTTGAAATACCTTTGCTGCAAATGATGTTCTTGCTTTCTATTGCACTGTTCATGCCGTTGGCAGCTGGCTTGCTTACCAAGAAGTATTTTCCGGCGGGTTCAAAATTTGCAGACAAGAATTCTTTCCATCTATCGCTCATTTTCATTGTACTCATAAACTGGGGTATGTTTGCCAAGTTCGCAGGATTTTTTTATTCAGAACAGATGTTCCTGCTCCAAACTGTGGCAGCAGCATTCCTCTGCCATGCTGCTTACTGTATAGTAGGGTATGCAGGAACTATAGGTAGCCTCCAAGAGAAAAGGGCAGGCATCATTGCCACGAGCTATGTCAACAATGTGCTTGTTGCAGTGTTTGCATTTCAGTTCTTTGGCTCGCAAGTTGCAGCGCTTGCTGCACTATACAATATTCCGTACTACATTGGAATTATAGCAATTAAGAAAGTTATTCTTGCTTCGGGCGGACCACGTTAAAGTGCTTCTTCTTCCTCAGCAAATAACGCCGGACTGCAAAATATTAACTTTCGTATACTTTCAATCTTTACGGCAAAGTAATATCTAAGATCTCTCTTTTCTGTTGCAGAACCTTGCACACCGGCTATTCATATATCTTGTATTTAGTGAGAGGGGCCAGGAATGCGTGATTTAGGCCTAGGCTGCACTAGTGCCCACTCTCCTCTCCTCTTCGTCTTCTGTTGCAGCAGCTGTTACAGCTCCTTCTACGACCACCTCTCTACCTTCCTCTCCCTCGGGTAAAACAATAGAAGACTGTATTTCTGGATAGAGTTGTGTTATCATCGCAGGCGTATTGGCCCTTATCCAGTCAGCCATAGCCCTTTCCTCTGCCAAGTTTTGATTTAATACAGGCACAGCATCTCCAGCATTCATTAATTGTGCCACTTGAAGCAATGTATCATACATTGTAACTTCTGCATTTTCTATTACAAGATCTTCCTTTGCTGACTTTATTTGCTGTTCCGCAGAAGTCATTGATTTTTTTAGCGTATTGGCAAGAGCTCTTGGAGGTACCAGAATAGGCAGTTGTCCAGAATCGTTGGTTGGTCTTGCTCCGAGATTTGTGATAAGTTGCTTTAGCCTATTTTGCTGCTCTCTTGTCACCTCTAAATGTTGTTGGAGCTGCTGCTTTGCATCCTCCAACTGTATTTCTTTTATTCTTGATTGCAGCCTTGATACTGCTGCGTTTTCAAAAGATAGCGTTTCATTGAGATATTGGGCCAGTTTCTCTTCAAGTGTTAATCGTTTCGCATTTTGCCTGCTGCTGTTATTTTTTGCTCTTCTTGTTGTTTTCTTCTGTTTTTTACCTTTCGTTGATTTACTGATCCTCTTGCGTGCCAATTCTAATTGAACTAGTCACTCTATTTGTATTAATCATTCAAGAATAAATTACTAGTATATGATTTAATTTCCGATGTTTCATTTCTTACTGTCTAATAATTTTCTAGCAACCCCAGCGGATCTGTAAGGAAAAAAATCCTCCGAGGTTAGGCGTAATTTGCTTTTTTCTGAAATAAAGTATCAAGGGGGTTTTGATCTGGCATATAGAGATAAACCATTATCATGAGCGAACTTCTTATCGCAGCTGATCTCAACTATCCTGACCGGTGTTTGCAGATTTATCAAGTGTCAATATCTGCAATTCCATATCACTCATAAAACAGCGCATGCCAATGCTACGCTAACAGATGCGAAACGCTAATGTAACATCTCTTTACATGTGCAACCACACAGCATGCACAGGATGTCCGCCACAAGAAGATACATAGAGATTTACACTTGATATACCTAATTCATCCATTCACATCATCATCACATATGATATATGATTTTTTATGTGTCTGCTGCATCTAAAATGGCCTTTGCCTGCTTGTAGTGAACGACATCTATCATCTTGCCTTCAAGTCTTATTGCGCCTCTTCCAGTACCCTTCTTCATTGCCTGACCAAGCGCTTGCACTACCTTTTTTGCCCACTCGACTTCATTCTTGCTGGGGCGGAAGACTTTGTGCACCGGCTCTATCTGACTTGGATGGATTATGCTCTTGCCAGAATACCCAAGGCTTCTTGCCATTGTCGCATCTCTGATAAGACCATCGATGTCATCGATCTTTTGCCATATTGCATCTATTGCATGGACGCCTGCGGCCCTTGCATCAACTGGAATCTTTGCACGCACATAAGAATATCCTAGGGGGTCATGCTCATCGTAGTCAAGCCGCATATCATAGAGAAAATCAAAGACTCCGAAAACAAGGGCCTTTATTCGCTCTTCAGCGCTTGCAATCAAGTAGGCGTTTACAACCCCTCTTGCTGTTTCGATTGAAGGCATTAATGCAATTTTATCAGTCTTTCTTTCTTTTTCAAGCATGACGATATGCTTTTTGATCTCGAGCATCTCAGAAACATCATTGACCTTTGGCACTACTATACCATCTATTCCTTCTTGCAAAACAGCTTTAAGATCATCAGGTATGAGTCCCGACTCAGGCGAATTCGTCCTCACATAGACAATGCCGCTGTATTCCTGTCGTCGTGCTAGCAATGTTTCTGCTATTATCCTGCGCGCTGCGTCCTTTTCGTTGTCTGGCACCGAGTCTTCTAGGTCAAAGCAGATTATGTCTGCTGCAAGTGTCTTGGCTTTTTCTACAAAGCGCATGCTATTGCCAGGAACAAAAATCAGGCTGCGGAACATAAGAAAAGGAAAAGAGAGGACAGTGTTTATAGTTTCTGTGGAGTCGTCAGGATCTTGCCGAATTGTTGGGCGTTTGCCATCATTACATGGCCTTCTACCATGTTGCTAAATGGCAAGATGGTATCTATTACTGGCTTGATTTTGCCCTTGCTAACCCAATACATTACGTCTTCAAGCTCTGCCTTAGTGCCCTGAGTAGAGCCAAGCAGGTTGGTTCCCTTAAAGAACAGGAACCTCAGGTCAATAGTCGAATCATATCCTGTAGTTGCACCTGTCGCAACAAGTGTTCCGCCCACCTTGAGCAGCGCAACTTCCTGCGGAAACACCGACTTGCCAATGTGCTCAAAGACTACATCGACACCGGGTTGACCCATCTTCTTTGCTATTTCGCGTACTTTCTTGTACCAGTCAGCTTCTCGGTGGTTGACAGTATAGTCGGCTCCAAGCTCCATGCACTTGTCCATCTTGTCCTTGTTGCCTGCAGTTGCAATGACTGTGCAGTTGTACAATTTGGCAATCTGGGTGCCCACCATGCCAACGCCGGAACCTCCACCCATGATAAGCACCAGCTGGCCCGGCTTGATTTTGGCGCGGCCAACTAACATGTGCCACGATGTCATGCCCACCATAGAAACTGCCGCGGCGTCATTAAAGGAAACGTTGTCTGCAATCTTGACGACATTTACCTCCGGAAGGTGGGCATACTGAGCAAATCCTCCCCAGAGCGGGCCTGTCTGGAATCCCCAGATAGTCCTTTCATTGCAGTCATACTCCCTACCAGAGGTGCATTCATAGCATACTCTGCAGCTCATGTTGGAATGCGAAACAACTCTATCGCCAACCTTGATCTTTTGGACATCAGGGCCAACTTCAACTACTGTTCCACCTATATCGCTTCCTGAAATATGTGGAAGGGGAGTCTTCACTGGTTCGCCCCATATAGCCCAAAGATCGTTATAGTTGTAAGACGCCGCCTCAACCTTTATCAAAACTTCATTAGACTTTATCTTAGGAACGTCGATATCTTCAATCTTGACATTCTTTGTTGGATCCTTGTTGTATTCTCGAAATACTGCTGCCTTCATAGAATAGCAAGCACGTTTCACACTTTAAATAGTTAACTCATGCCTGAACTGTTGAGTATATAGGTTAGCTGAGTGTTTAACGCCTTTCAAACCGGAACTCTTTCTTTGGCTGCTGGATGCGCAACAATAGCTGCTTCAATTCATCATCAGTTAGCGGGCGATTGATCCTGCCGGAAGAGGCCGCACTGATAAGGTAATTTTCAACAGTTTGTGCAAGATCAGCCTTTACAAGCCGTATATTCATCAGCCGCTGGCGCGCCTGAGGATCGAGCACTACCTGCAAAACCCGCTGGCGCATGGTCGCAGCCTCGGCTTCTCGCCTTCTTATTTCCTCATCATTTGGTTGCGAGGGTTGTGAGCTAGACATACTCTTATGCGTAGCGTTGGAGCTGGGGCACAGTCTTGACAAGCTCTTTATGTATTTCCGTAGCCAGCCTATCCATCTTTTTCATACCTTCACTTGAAATTGTTCTGCCCTTATGCTGTACCTTGACAATGTAGCCCGATGCTTCCAGTTGATGAAGGGCATTGCGAATGATGGCGCCGCTAGAATCTTGGTGGTGGGCAAGGTTGTATCCAATCCTTTTCCTACCGCCGTAGGCAACTTTCAAGTCGGCAATTCCGAGAGGACCGTGAAGGTAAATCTTTCTAAGTAGAGAAGCGCATCGGATGTACCACCAATCTTTGTTTTGGGGAATCCTTTGTACATGCGAGCCTGTCTTGACAAATTGCGACCAAGTCGGGGGATCTATTTTTTTGTCCTTCTTAAGCTGATCAGCCAGTTTGGCTATCAGCTTCTCAGCAGGAACATCATAAACCTTGGCCATATAGTAGTTCGGAAATTTCCTTAGCCCCTATAAATCCTTATTCCATACCAAGAGTTTGCGATAGGTGTAGTCACACTTTAGGCAGGTAATCCTCAAAGCCCTTGTTTTTGCCCTGCCGACCCTTACTCGAGCGCTCCGGCCTGGTATTATAAAGGCCTTGCACCTTTTGCAGTAAAGCTGCCTTATCTCATAGGGCAGGCGTATGCGTTGGTGCATTGCTATCATTTTGGCTTGACGAGCCTGTTTCGAGGCAAGATGATCATCCTTCTCATGCAAGGCATGTTCTACAAGCACATCAATATGCTCTCTTGCTATTTGTTTAACTCTCTGCTTCTTCTTGTTCAATGCTTTATAACAGAA
>Ga0307409_100001270_pt1 | contig 12181 bp, 10 predicted proteins | sample 322Ometagenome_2_FD_203888 | JGI IMG/M metagenome (GOLD analysis project Ga0307409, IMG submission 203888) | Maize rhizosphere microbial communities from greenhouse at UC Davis, California, United States - 322HYB-O-2 | ecosystem: Host-associated > Plants > Roots > Rhizosphere > Soil | place...
TCGACGCGCCGGTGCCGGCGAACATCTTCAGCCCGCGCATCGGCCGAGCGTTCCGCATCGGCGACAAGAGCAAGCAGCTCAAGAGCACGGTGTGGCTGGGCGCGATGCTGCAGTCGCTGAAGGCCGAGACCAACGGCGGCATCAACCTCGCCGAGGTCTTGGGGTCCGGAGCGGACTCGCTGTTCAACGATTATCAGAGCTCGGACTGGTACCAGGCGCTCAGACCCTCCGAGAAGCAGCTCGTCGACAACTTCGTGCAGCGGCTCCAGGGTGCGGTCGACACTACGGTCGTGAACTACCGCCTGGACAAGAAGCCGGCCGATCCGTGGAACATGCTGTTCGGCGGCACGATCGACTACAGGCAGCACTGGGGGCTTCGCTACGAGATCGGCTTCATCGGCCGCACCTCGTGGATGCTGATGGCGAACTACCGCATCCGCTTCTGAGCGCGGCCGCCGCATGTCGCGACGCGCCCGGCCCGCGACGGTCGGCCTCCTGCTCCTGGCAACGCTGCTCGCGCCGCGCGCGGCCGCCGGTCAGGGGCAAGGCGGGCGGTTCCGCGATCCGGAGGACGGACGCCTGGATCTCAGCGACAATCTGCTGAACCAGAAGGGCTTCCTCCCGGTGCCGATCGTCATCACGGAGCCGGCACTCGGATACGGGGGCGGCGTGGCCCTCACCTTCTTCAGCCAGTCGTTCGCCGAGGGGATGTCCGAGAGCGGCCGGTTCGTACCGCCGACCGTCTACGGCGTCGCCGGCTTCTACACGTCCGACGGCAGCTACGGGGGCGGGCTCCTGCTCTTCCACCCGTTCCGCCACGACCACTTCCGCTACCTCGGTGTGCTGGGCGGCGCCTCGCTCGGTCTCGACTTCTACGGGTTCGATCCCGAGGGCCCGCTCGCCGGCGACCCCGTTGCATACGCGATCGAGCCGATCTTCCTGTTCCAGCGCTTCCAGGCGCGGATCAAGGGGAGCGACGTGTTCGTCGGCGCGCACTACGAGTACCTCCGCACCAAGAGCACGTTCGACGTCGCGCGGCCCGACGGTGTTCCGGTGCGTGACCTGCTGGTGAACGCGGCGGGGCTAGGCACGCGCCTCGAGCTCGACACGCGCGACAACCTGCTCGACGCCAGGCGCGGGACGGACCTCTCCGTCCAGGGCACGTGGTACGGACCCGAGGTCGGCGGCGACGACTCGTTCGGCAAGTACGAGGTGAAGGGCCTCTTTTACGGGCAGCCGAGTACGCGCTGGGGCTACGGTCTGCGCCTCGAGTCGGACTTCACCACCAGCGACGCGCCATTCTTCGAGAAGCCGTACCTCGACATGCGCGGGCTCCCTGCCATGCAGTACGCGAACGACCTGGCGCTGCTCGGCGAGGTGGAGGTGCGCTACTCGATCGACTCGCGGTGGACGCTGGTCGCCTTCGGCGGTGGCGGGCGCGTCAGCGAGACGTTCGGCGACCTTGGCGACGCGCCGAGCGTGGGCGCCGGCGGCGCCGGCATCCGCTACCTCATCGCCCGCAAGCTGGGCCTCGGCTACGGGTTCGACCTCGCGGTCGGGCGCGGCGGCGAGGTCGCCCTCTACATCCAGACGGGCGCACCGTGGAAGTGAAGCAGGCCGCCGCGCCCTGAGCCGCTGCCACCGGCCGCGCCACCTGAGTATCGACCTCCGGGACCTCATCTATGGAAGAAGGCCCTGGGCGGCCGACGGCGTGAAAAACAAGAAACCCCTTGCAGCGCAAGAGGTTGGCTCTTCGTGCAAGGGGCCTTTTGTACAGTCGGGGCGACTGGATTTGAACCAGCGACCTCCTGCTCCCGAAGCAGGCGCGCTACCGGGCTACGCTACGCCCCGTGATGGAACCTGATGCATTCGCAGTGCGCCCGGAGAGACTCGAACTCCCAACCTTCTGATCCGTAGTCAGATGCTCTATCCAATTGAGCTACGGGCGCGTCGCCGGCGTTACGCTCGTGAGGAGCGCGCTGCGAACCCTGCTCGGATCGGAGTCAAACGCCAAGCGCGCGCCCGCTGCCGGTCCTCTGCAGGACAGGCAAGCTATCCGCGCGTGACAGCATCGTCAAGGCTGCTCGCCGCACCGCTTTGCGCCCCCTGCTGCGTGTCCGCGCGGGCGGTCGGCGCGGGCTGTGCGGCGCGCGCCGGCGCGTCGTCCGCGGCGACGGCGCGGGGGAGTGGCGCGTCGCCACGGAACGCCGGTTGGGCGCGCGCCGGCGTCTCGCGGCCGGCGGCGACCGGCGGGGAGACCATGGGCAGCGTGACGGTGAAGCGTGAGCCCTCGCCGAGGCGGCTCTCGACGTTCACGTCACCGCCGAGCAGGCGGGCGAGCTTGCGGGAGATGGCGAGGCCGAGCCCCGTGCCGCGCTGCAGCGAGTCCCCCCGTCCGCCGGGGCGCACCTGCTCGAACTCGTCGAAGATGCGGTGGAGGTCGCGGTCGGCGATGCCGATGCCCGTGTCCTCGACCGCCAGCTCCACGTGCGTGTGCGGGCGCGCGGCGTCGCGAGTCGCCGTGAGCGCGACCGTGCCGCGCTCGGTGAACTTGATGGCGTTCGCCGCCAGGTTCAGGAGGATCTGCCGCAGGTGTCGCGGGTCCGTCTGCAGCCGGGGGAGGTCTGGCGCCGCCGACAGCGCGATTCTCACGTGCTTCGCGTCGGCGATCGGCTCGATCACGGTGCCCACCGCGTTCAGGAGGGCGCCCACGTCCACCTCCTCCGGTTGGACGTCCATTCTCCCGACCTCGATCTTGGAGAGGTCGAGCACGTCGTCCACCAGGCCGAGCAAGTGCGCGCCCGCCGCGCGGATGCGCTCGTGCGCGTTGCGCAGCGGCGTGGCGAGCTGGCCGTAGATGCCGTCGAGGGCGAGCGAGTTGTAGCCGACGATGGCGTTGATGGGGGTGCGCAGCTCGTGCGAGACGTTCGCCAGGAAGCGGCTCTTGGCGCGGTTCGCCTCGGCGACCTGTTGGGCGCGCTCCTCCAGCCGCACGTTCGCGTCGAGGAGGTCGCGGGAGAGGCTCTCGAGGTTCCGCGAGTGCTGGGCGAAGCGCTCGGCGCGCGCCTCCTCGCGAATCACGAGGAGGACGACGAGGGCGAGCAGCGCCAGGCCGACCGCCCAGACGATTGCCCGGGGCACGATCGGCTGGAAGCGCGGGACGGCGACCTCGAGCGTCCAGCGCCGGTCGTTGGGGAAGCGGACCGTACGCGGGACGATCACCGAGACCTGCGCCGGGAAGTCGGGCGACACGGCGATGACGCTGCCGGCGTCGTCGCGGATGCGGTACGCGAACTGGCCCTGGAGCTGGCCGGCGAGGGCGTTGTTGAAGAGCGTCCGGTAGGCCAGGCCGGCGCCCACGTAGCCGGCGACTCGACCGTCGCGCAAAACGGCGGTGTAGGCTCGCAGGCCCCGCCCGGACGAGCCGAGGCGTACGGTGCCGGTGGTGGCGGCCGCGTGCGGGGTTGCCCGGGAGATCGTCGCCGCGCGCTCCTCCGGCGTGGGGCCGACCGCGGTGAGCGCCGCGAGGCTGCGGCCGTTGCGCGGCTGCATGTCCCGCAGCGTGCCGGCCGAGTCGAGGAGGTAGATCGAGAAGATGTCGGGCGAGCTGGCGACGATCTCGCGTGCAAGCAGGTCGAAGCGGTCCCCGGCCTCGCGCTCCGTTCGGGCGCTGCCCACGAGAGCGGCGACGGTACCGAGGACCGCGACGCGCTGTCGCATGAAGCTCTCGAGCAGGGCGTCCGTCTGGACCGCCTGGGCGAGCGCCTCCTTGCGGTATTCGCGGACGAGCAGCCGGTCGAGGAACTGCAGGCAGGCCAGCCCGAGCAGCACGAGCGCAAAGAGCGGCAGGCGCCACAGGAGCGGGCGAAACGGCGGCTGGCTCGAGGTGTCGGCGGCGGCCTGCGGGGCGGTCACGATTGAGAGGGCGTCAGATCGATCGGTGTCGAGGCAGGGTCGGAGTGAGGGGTGATCGGAGCCCCAGAGGGCAAATGGCAGGCCGGACGCCGGAAAAGGCTGCGCAAACGACGAAGCCCCGCGGGTATTCCCGCGGGGCCATGGGCGGTACAAGACTCGAACTTGTGACCTCCACGATGTCAACGTGGCGCTCTAACCAACTGAGCTAACCGCCCAGGAGTGCGACTGAAGCGGGAAACGGGACTCGAACCCGCGACCCCAACCTTGGCAAGGTTGTGCTCTACCAACTGAGCTATTCCCGCGACTGCAGCAACCTGCGATCCACCCGGTGAGCCAGGCGGCCGGCGTGCCGGCCCGCCCTCGTGGACGTCGGCGCGACGTCTCACCGGCATGGAGGCGAGGGGAATCGAACCCCTGACCTCTTGAATGCCATTCAAGCGCTCTCCCAACTGAGCTACGCCCCCGTGAGCGGCCCACGTGCGGCGACCGGCGTACCGGATCGCGGAACCGAGTGCCGTCAGGAACCGCTGATACTAGCGGAGTGTATGTGACATGTCAAGAATTTGGGGCTGGCGAAAAGCTAGTCGGCCAGTATCTTGCAGCGCTCTTGCCGACCGACTTCTCGCAGCCTGCTGCCGACCGTGATTCGACGGTCATGGGCGCACGTGAGGGGGCGCCGGCAGGGCCGCGGCGCAGTGCGCCGTCCTCACCCAGTTGACGCATTTTCACGCTATTGTTAGAGGCATCCGTCCGATGACCGACGTCAAGCGTCGCCGCCGCCGCGCGGCCCCTGCCGGCATCGCGCCGAGCGAGCCGGAGCGCGACATTCTGGATCAGTACCTGTACGAGGTCAGCACCTACCCGCTGCTCAAGGGCACCGAGGAGATCGAGCTGGCGCGCCGCATTCGCGCGGGCGACCAGGACGCCCTGCAGGAGCTGGTCAAGCGAAACCTGCGGTTCGTCATCTCGGTCGCCAAGAAGTACCAGAACCGCGGCCTGCCGCTGATCGACTTGATCGGCGAGGGCAACGTCGGGCTGCTCACCGCGGCGCGGAAGTTCGATCCCGACCAGGGCGTGAAGTTCATCTCCTACGCCGTGTGGTGGATCCGCCAGGCCATCCTGTCGTCGCTCGCCCGCCAGGGGCGGACGGTGCGCGTGCCGCTCAACCGCACCGCGGACCTGTCGCGCATCATCAAGGCGAGCGAGATCCTTCGCCAGAAGCTGCGTCGCGAGCCGTCGCCCGAGGAGCTCTCCCAGCTCACCGGGCTGAGCGTGGACGTCGTGCAGTCGCTGGCGGCGCTCAACACCGGCGACGTGCGGCTGGACGCTCCGATGGATCCGGAGGGGGACCGCTCGCTCATCGAGCGGTTCGTCGCCGACGAGATGCCGGACACCGAGGAGGAGGCGATGAACCGCTTCCTCACCGACGAGATCGAGCAGGCGCTGAACACGCTGCCGCCGCGCGATGCCAAGGTGCTGCGCCTGTACTTCGGCCTCGAGGGCGGCCGCGAGCACACGCTCGAGGAGATCGGCTCGATGCTCGGCGTGACCCGCGAGCGCGTTCGGCAGCTGCGCGACCGCGCGCTCAAGCGGCTGCGGGAAGGGGACGTCGGACGCGCGCTGGGGAGCTTCGCGGCGTAACGACCACGCCCGCCGCCCGCGGGCGAACTTGGCGGAGCCCACGCGCGGGGCCGGCTGGAAGCGATTCCGGTCGGCCCCGTTCCGTCGCCCGAAGGGTAGCGTCGCGGCCGGGCCAGGCGGCATCTTGCATGCCGATGCGGGCGGACGCGGCCGTTCCCGTCCGTCAACCTCGCTTCGCCGGGCCGTCCGTCGCCTCGCTCCAGCTCCCCGCCGTCGTCCATGATCCAGCTCATCGACGTCTACAAGTCGTTCGGCTCGAAGCACGTCCTCTCGGGCTTCACCCTGGAGGTGCACGAGGGGGAGACGATGGTCATCATCGGCTTCTCGGGCACCGGCAAGTCGGTGGCGATCAAGCACATCGTCGGCCTGCTCGAGCCGGACTCGGGGCAGGTGATCGTGGACGGACTCGACGTCGTCAAGCTGCCGCGGCGGGAGCTGTACAAGCTGCGGGCGCGCATCGGCTACGTGTTCCAGTTCGCGGCGCTCTTCGACTCGCTCAGCATCGGCGAGAACGTCGCGATGGGGCTGCGCAAGCAGAACGAGCTGACCGAGGCCGAGATCCGCGAGCGGGTGGGCGAGGCGCTCGACCTGGTCGACCTGCCGAACGTGGAGGGGCGGTTCCCGGCGGAGTTGTCCGGGGGGATGCGCAAGCGGGTGGGCATCGCCCGCGCCATCGCCCTGCGCCCGAAGTACATCCTGTACGACGAGCCGACCACCGGCCTCGACCCGGTGACGAGTGCCGTGATCGACGACCTCATGGTGCGCATGCGCACGCGCCTCGGCGTGACGGGCATCGTGATCACGCACGACATGCGAAGCGCTTACTCGGTGGGCAACCGGATCGCGATGCTCTACGAAGGGCGGGTGCGCTGGACGGGCACGGTGGAGGAGGTCCAGCGCACGGACGACCCGGTGGTACGCCAGTTCATCGAGGGGCGCGCGACGCTCGACCCGCAGCCCGAGCCGGCAGGCAGTCGGTGATGTCGCGGCTGCGGGCCAGGCAGGAGACGTCGGCCGGCGGGGTGGTGTACCGCATGGCGCCGGGGCCCGACGGCGTGCCGCGCCCGCTCTTCCTCCTCATCCGGGACAGCTACCGGAACTGGGGCTTCCCGAAGGGGCATCTCGAGGACGGCGAGGCGCCCGAGGCGGCGGCGTTGCGCGAAGTGGCCGAAGAGACCGGCCTGGCCGGCGTGGAGCTGCGTGGCGCCATCGAGACCATCGACTGGTACTTCCGCTTTCGGGGCCGGCTGATCCACAAGGTCTGCCACTTCTACCTCATGGAGACGGTCGCCGCCGACACCTGCCCGCAGCGCGCCGAGGGAATCACGGCGTGCCGGTGGGCGCCGTTCGAGGACGCGGTGCAGCTCACGTCGTATGCGAACGCGCGCGAGGTGCTGAAGCGCGCGCAGGCACTGGTGGCTGCCGCGTTAGGCCCGTCGGGCGCCGGCGAGGCGGCCGCGGCGCCGGGGCGCTGACGGGTCGCGCGGCCGCTCGTCCTCACTGCCTCACGGGTCTGCGGACGCCGCCAGCGGTACGTCCGCGGCGCGGCGGTCCGGGGCGCCGTGTTCCGCGTCGCGCTGGCGGTCGATGAAGGCGAGGTAACCGCTGAGCAGGCGGCCCACGGTGGCGGCGCGCGGGGCGAGCTGTGCGAGCGCGGCGGCCGGAATGATCCCCGCGTGGCGCGCGACGGCCAGGTGGGTCTCCAACTCCGCGAGCGAGCGGCGGGCGAGCTGGTAGAGGCGCCGCTCCTCGCCCGGCTCCTGGCGCCCGTACCCCTCGGCGACGTGGGTCGCCACGGCCACCGCGGAGTGGATCAGCCGGTCGGTGAAGGCCTTCGTTTCGCGCCGGGCGGCGGTGCGCGCCACCCGCACGATCTCCCCGGCGAGAGCGACCGCCTCCTGCCAGAGCTTGAGCTCCTTCACGCCGGTGGCCATGGCCCCAACGTACGCGCCGCGCGGCGCGGGCGCGTACCAGTCGAGCGCGCTCGGCGGCTTCCGCGTGCGCGGCGATGGGCCTCGCGAGAAGGGGCGCGGGGAGCGACATTGTCTGCTTGCAGCCCCGACGGCCTTGTGATTATTTTCACAAGCTGTGCACGCCGTCCGCGATCCGATCATTTCAGCATCAGAACCCCATGGCTACCGAAACCTCCCTCCGGCCCGGTGAAATCAAGGACATCCTCCTGCGCGAGATCGAGAACGCCGATCTCAACGACCTGGATGTCCAGGAAGTGGGGCAGGTGCTCGAGGTCCGCGACGGGATCGCGCGCATCTACGGGCTGAAGAACGCCATGGCCGGCGAGATGCTCGAGATCAGCGTCTCCGCCACCGGCGAGCGCGTCACGGCGCTGGCGCTCAACCTCGAGGAGGACAACATCGGCGCCGTGGTGCTCGGCGACTACCTCGAGCTCAAGGAAGGCGACCAGGTGCGGCGCACGTCGCGCGTGCTGGAGGTGCCGGTGGGCCCGGCGCTCGTCGGCCGCGTCGTCGACCCGCTCGGCCGCCCGATCGACGGCCTCGGCGAGATCGCCGCGACGGCCGCCCGCAAGGTGGAGTCGCCCGCGCCGGGCATCATCGTCCGGCAGCCCGTGAAGGAGCCGCTGCAGACCGGCATCAAGGCCATCGACTCGATGATTCCCATCGGCCGCGGCCAGCGCGAGCTCATCATCGGCGACCGCGGCACCGGCAAGACGGCCATCGCGGTCGACACGATCATCAACCAGAAGGGGCAGGGCGTCATCTGCGTCTACGTCGCGATCGGGCAGAAGAAGTCGACGATCGCCAGCGTCGTGGAGCGGCTTCGCGAGTCGGGCGCCATGGACTACACGATCGTGGTCGTGGCCGGGGCCAGCGACCCGGCGCCGATGCAGTACATCGCCCCGTACTCGGGGTGCGCGATGGCCGAGTACTTCATGTACAACGAGGGGCGGCCGACGCTCTGCGTGTACGACGACCTGTCGAAGCAGGCGGCGGCGTACCGCCAGATCTCGCTCGTGCTGCGCCGGCCGCCCGGGCGCGAGGCGTTCCCGGGCGACGTGTTCTACCTCCACTCGCGCCTCCTCGAACGCGCGGCGAAGCTGCGCGAGGACGCCGGCGTGGTGGACGGAAAGAACATCCTCAAGCCGGGCGGCTCGCTCACCGCGCTCCCGATCATCGAAACGCAGGCGGGCGACGTCTCGGCCTACATCCCGACGAACGTCATCTCCATCACCGACGGCCAGATCTTCCTCGAGAGCGACCTGTTCTACTCCGGCGTGCGCCCGGCGGTGAACGTCGGCATCTCGGTGAGCCGCGTGGGCGGCTCGGCGCAGACGAAGGCGATGAAGAGCGTCGCCGGCCGCCTGCGTCTCGACCTCGCGCAGTACCGCGAGCTCGAGGCGTTCGCGTCGTTCGCCTCGGACCTCGACGCGGCCACGAAGCGGCAGCTCGAGCGCGGGGCCCGGACGGTCGAGATCCTCAAGCAGGGCCAGTACCAGCCGATGACCGTCGACCAGCAGGTGGTGAGCATCTACGCCGTGACCAACGGCTTCCTGGACGACGTGGCGGTCGGCGAGGTGCGCAACTGGGAGCGCGGATTCCACGAGTACCTGGCCGCGCAGTTCCCGCAGGTCGCCGAGCGCATCCGCGCCGAGAAGGCCATCTCGAAGGAGACCGACGCCGAGCTGCGCCGGGCCATCGAGGGGTTCCGCCAGACCTTCGGCACTGGCTCCGGCGCGAGCGGCGCGGCCCGTCCGGCCGCCGCGGCCGCGGGGCGGTAGCGTATGGCCAAGGGCCGCGAGCTCAAGGGCCGCATCAAGACGGTCGAGAACACGCGCAAGATCACGCGCACCATGGAAATGGTGGCGACGTCGAAGATGAAGCGCGCGCAGGACCGGGTGGCCGCCGCGCGGCCGTACGCCAACGCGCTGAGCGAAGTCATTTCCAGCCTGTACTCGCCGGAGCTGGCGGAGCGCTTTCCGCTGCTTCGTCAGCCGGCGCGGGTGCGCCGCGCCGCGGTGCTGCTCCTGACGTCGAACCGCGGCCTCGCCGGCGGCTTCAACAGCAACCTGATCAAGGAAGCGCGGTCGCTCCTCGCCCGACTCGAGCGGGAGGGGACCGAGGTCGAGTTCCACATTGTGGGGCGGAAGGGGCTCGGCTACTTCCGCTACGTGGGACGCGCCATCGCGAGCAACCGCACCGACCTCACCGACCGGCCGACGGCGCAGGACGCCGCGGAGCTGGTGGACGGCCTGATGCGCGGCTTCGTGGCGGGCTCGCTCGACGCCGTGTACGTCGTGCAGGCGAAGTTCAACTCGGCGCTCTCGACGCCGCCCACCGCCGTGCGCGTCCTGCCGGTGGAGCCGCCGCCGCGGCGCGCGGCGCAGCGCGATTACCTGCTGCTGCCGTCGGCCGAGGCCATCCTGACCGAGCTCCTTCCCTCGTACGTGCGCAACGCGGTCTACCGGGCGCTCGTCGAGACGGTGGCCGCCGAGCAGGGGGCGCGCCGCACGGCGATGAAGAACGCGACCGACAACGCGAACGAGATGCTCAACGTCCTGCGGCGCACGTTCAACCGCGCGCGCCAGGCGCAGATCACGCAGGAGATCGCGGAGATCGTGGGCGGCGCGGCGGCACTGCAAGGTTGACACGGCCGAGTGCCGAGTGCCGCGTGCTACAGCCGCTCGGGACGCTCCGCCGCATAGGAACTAGTACGCAGCACGTGGCACTTCGCATCCCATCCGAGTACACACTATGTCCGCGACACTGAGTCCCACCAAGAACATCGGCCACGTCGTACAGGTCATCGGCCCCGTGCTCGACGTCGAGTTCGACGCCGAGAAGCTGCCGGAGCTGTACAACGCGCTCGTCATCACCGGCACCGCGCCGTCGGGCGAGCCGATCAACGTGACCGCCGAGGTGCAGCAGCACGTCGGGCGGAACCAGGTGCGCGCCGTCGCCATGAGCACCACCGACGCGGTGGTGCGCGGCATGGAGGTGACCGACACCGGCGGGCCGATCTCGGTGCCGGTCGGGGAGGCGGCGCTCGGGCGGATCCTGAACGTGCTCGGCGACCCGATCGACGAGGGGGCGGCCATCCCCGCCAACACGCTCCGCTGGCCGATCCACCGCGCGGCCCCCGAGTTCAAGAACCTCGAGCCCAAGACCGAGGTGTTCGAGACGGGGATCAAGGTCATCGACCTGATCGCCCCCTTCGTGAAGGGCGGGAAGATCGGCCTGTTCGGCGGCGCCGGGGTGGGCAAGACGGTGATCATCCAGGAGCTGATCAACAACGTGCAGAAGGGGCACGGCGGCCGCTCGGTCTTCTGCGGCGTCGGCGAGCGGACGCGCGAGGGGAACGACCTGTACCTGGAGTTCAAGGAGGCGAACGTCCTGAACTCCGTGGCGCTCGTGTACGGCCAGATGAACGAGCCGCCCGGGGCCCGGCTCCGCGTCGGGCTCTCGGGGCTGACCATCGCCGAGTACTTCCGCGACGTCGAGAACCAGGACGTGCTGCTGTTCATCGACAACATCTTCCGCTTCACGCAGGCGGGGTCGGAGGTCTCGGCCCTCCTCGGGCGCATGCCGAGCGCGGTGGGATACCAGCCGACGCTGGCCACGGAGATGGGCGACCTGCAGGAGCGGATCACCTCCACGCGGAACGGCTCGATCACCTCCGTGCAGGCCATCTACGTGCCGGCGGACGACATCACGGACCCGGCGCCGGCGACCGCGTTCGCCCACCTGGACGCCACGGTGGTGCTGTCGCGCGCCATCACGGAGCTCGGCATCTACCCCGCGGTGGACCCGCTCGCCTCGTCCAGCCGCATCCTCGACCCGCAGTACCTCGGCGCCCGCCACTACAAGGCGGCCACCGACGTCCAGCGGATCCTGCAGCGGTACAAGGAGCTCCAGGACATCATCGCGATCCTGGGTATGGACGAGCTGTCGGAGGACGACAAGCGGATCGTGGGCCGGGCGCGCCGCATCCAGCGCTTCATGTCGCAGCCGTTCGCGGTGGCCGAGCAGTTCACGGGCATCAAGGGCAAGTACGTGAAGCTCGAGGAGACGATCTCCAGCTTCGAGCGGCTGGTGGCGGGCGAGTTCGATGCGCTCCCCGAGCAGGCGTTCTTCATGGCCGGCGGGATCGACGACGTGGTGGCGAACGCCGAGCGGCTGGCGAAGGCGTAAGGGAGCGGACCCATGGCCGTGCTCAAGGTGTCGGTGATCTCGCCCGAGCGGGTGCTGTACGAGGGGGAGGCTGGCTCGGTGGTGGCGCCGGCGTACGACGGCGAGGTGGGGATCCTCCCGCACCACGCGCCGATGATGGCCATTCTCGGGCGGGGCGTTTTGCGGCTGGAGGGCGCCGCCGGGGCGTCGCGGTTCCAGGTGGACGGGGGCTTCCTCCAGGTGGTGGACGACCAGGTGCGGGTGGTGACGGAGCGGGCGGCGGCGGTGTAGCCGCTCGGGGCAGGACGACGAACGCGGAGCGGGGGCGGCGCACTCATGCGCCGCCCCCGCCCGCGTTCCGGGCCACGGCGGGCGCGACGCACCGCCCCCTCGCGAGCGGTTCCGGCCCCGGGAGACGCGCCGGTAGATGGCGAACCAAATATTGGGCGCCCATGTAAACAGGTGGCGCGGATGTTGAATGG
>Ga0307409_100001277_pt1 | contig 12169 bp, 10 predicted proteins | sample 322Ometagenome_2_FD_203888 | JGI IMG/M metagenome (GOLD analysis project Ga0307409, IMG submission 203888) | Maize rhizosphere microbial communities from greenhouse at UC Davis, California, United States - 322HYB-O-2 | ecosystem: Host-associated > Plants > Roots > Rhizosphere > Soil | place...
TTATGATGAGATGTCGTGGATTCTCCTTGCGGATGGCTTCTGACGCTGCAAGAGCAAGCTTGCGATAGAGTTCACCAGGAACGGCGCTGCGCAAAGAGTGCTGGTCGTTCATGTCCTCGCGAAGGCTCGGCTCATTGAGAAGGTCAAAGCTGATCTTCCTGGGTGACATTTCCCTGTAGCGCCGCGCCCACATGTTCCAGTGAAAGGAAAATGCTTCGAGAGCTTCTGCGTCCTTCCAGAGATTATACGGTTCATGAAAGCCTGCGTTGACACAATAGCCTGGTGCGCGGTGCAGGTTGAGACTCACATGCATGCCATGCTTTTGCGCCATCGTAACAAGCCTGTCTATGCGATCAACATTTTCCTGCTTGATCTTGTACACATCATCGGGAGTAATGTTTTTCGTTCGGTCGATATCGAGATAATACGGATAAGCCATCGGTATGCGGACGAAATCGAATCCCCAATCCTTCATCCATCGCAGATTGTCTTCGGTTGTCTGCCGTCTTGCCTGCGAAGGATCCGGTGAAAAGAAGTCAAGCAAATTAAAGCCCTTCCACCTGGGCAAGGGATTTTTCTTTGGGGACGCGAGCGCTGAAGTTCCATACAAGCCGAGCGCGGTAGCAGCCAGGCTGCCGGTTGCGATAAAATCTCTTCGATTCATTTCATTATTGTTGATACTTCTATGACCATGCCCTGGGCGTTTTCTCTCTGTCACCCTCGAAAGACGATAGTGATGCACCCGTCGAAAGCGCCGCTAACCAAGTTGTGGGCATAAACTTTTATACGGCTATACAACCAGAAACCGGATAGCCCAAACGCGTCCGTTTCAACCTGACAATTAAATAAATCTAAAAAAAATGAAAAAAAGAATTTTGTGTTTAACGATGTCGGCGCTCATGTTTACATGGGTGTCATGTGGTGATGGCCGCCAGGACAGTACTGAAACGGCGGAAGATCAAAACGAAGAGACCGTCGATAACAAAAAGGAAGACGATGCAGAATTTGCAGTCAAAGCGGCTGATGCCGGAATGCTTGAAGTTCAGCTGGGTACTTTAGCATTGACAAAGGCATCTTCACCCCAGGTGAAGCAATATGCACAGATGATGGTCGACGACCACACAAAAGCTAACAACGAGCTGAAAGCATTAGCACAGCAAAAAAACATCACCTTGCCTACTACCCTTGGCAACGAGAACCAGCGCAGGTATAACAACTTCAATGAAAAGACCGGAGCTGATTTTGACAAGGATTACATGGATCAGATGGTGAAAGACCACCGCGACGTTATCGATGAATTTGAGGATCAGGCTGAAGACGGCAATGATGCGGAACTGAAATCATGGGCGTCGTCTAAGCTGACAGCTCTGCGTCATCACCTCGAAGAAGCTGAGCGCATTCAGGAAGCGGTGAAAAACAATAAGAAGAACCAATAAGGATCTTGCTTCAATGACGTCCGAAAAGGCTTCCGGTAGATGATCCGGAAGCTTTTTTATTTTGTACTTCGGATAACGCATTCTTAGTCCATTGCAAAAGGACCGATCTCAAAGATCAGTTGAAGTGATACAGGAGAATGACCGTAGCAGAAAATGCCGGCTTGGGATTTCCTTTTATTTCCAGTTCTGCATCCAGTTCAGCCTTTGTGATTCCGCGAAGATTCGTGAGTGAGGCGAGTTTGACCTTTAACCGTACTTCACTGTCAACAACTACAGGCTGATTAAATTTCAGCTTGTCGAGGCCGTAATTGATCAGCATTTTAATGTTGTGAATGTCCGCTATCTGATTCCAGAGATAAGGTACAAGCGAAAGCGCAAGATAGCCGTGGGCAATTGTTTTCTTGAACGGACTTTCGAGTGCCGCCCGCTCGACATCTGTATGGATCCACTGATGATCGAGCGTAGCGTCGGCGAACTGGTTGATCTTTGATTGCTCAATCCTGAGATAATCTGAAACACCCATTGATTTGCCTACGAACTGTTCAAATTCCTTAAAGCTTCCGATTGATAACTTGCTCATGAAATTGCGATACTGGTTGATCGTTTTGGTTTGGCCCCGGTATGATCAGGTCCATTAATTTGACGAACCAACCATCACCGGAGCGCGGAATGAGTAAAGCCCGGCGGCATGCATCCCCGCAAACCGTTGCCGGTTCGTCGGTTACTAAGTAAATATTTAAATGCTTTAAAACAAAGGTGGTGTTGAAATTAAAGGTTTGACAACCTTCGGAGCTCAGCTGCAACTTTTTCAGTCACATGTGTCGAAGCCTGTTTCATCGCTGACTCCTCCGTGATGTCGCCATCGACAAGTGTGATCAGACTATGAACACCTTTCGAACGTAGCTCCTGTGCGGCGATGTCGGACTTCCCGCAGACTGCAATGACGGATTTACCTTCCTCCTTTGCCACGCGTGCGACTTCCGAAACAACTTTCCCTGAAAAGGTTTGCTGGTCAATCTTGCCCTCGCCGGTGATAACAAGATCAGCCTTACGGATCTTTTCTGCCAGACGCCAGCTTTGCATAAGATAGAATACACCTCGTTGTATGTTAGCTGAAAGGAAGACCTTCGCTCCGGCTCCTAATCCACCTGCGGCCCCGGCTCCTGGAAAATCAACGGATATTTTCAGGTACTTGTGAACGACCCGCCGGAAGTTTCGCAGTCCCCCGTCAAGCAGTTCGATCGCTGATCTTCCTGCACCTTTTTGAGGACCGTAGACATATGCAGCGCCTTCCGGTCCGTATAATTGATTAGTAACATCACACAGCGCGGTGAACTCCACATTTTTCAGCTGCGGGTTCACCCCTTCTCGTTTGATGTGGTGAATGTGAATAAGATTTTCGCCGACAGGCTTCAGGGGCTGACCTGAGACATCACAAAAAACGTATCCGAGTGCTGATGCCATACCTATGCCGGCATCATTCGTCGCACTACCGCCAAGGCCAAGGATTATGTTCCTTACATTCCGCTCGATGGCGTCGGCGATCAATTCTCCGGTACCGTACGTGCTCGTCAGTAGCGGATTCCGTTCTTCTGGCGACAAAAGAGTGAGTCCTGAGGCCTGAGCCGTCTCTATGAAAGCAGTACGACCGTCCTGCGATATTCCGTATTGCGCCGTGAGGGGTTTGAACAGCGGTCCATGCACCGTAACCTCCAACTGTTTGCCCCCGTGCCATTCGGTCAGCAGCTCGCAGGTTCCTTCGCCTCCGTCTGCCATTGGATATGATTGTACCTCCGCCGAAGGATGCACCCTGCGCACGCCTTCAGCAATGGCACGACAGACTTCAGTGGCGGGAAGTGAGCCTTTGAACTTATCAGGACAGACGATGACTCTCACAATACAAGGTAAAGATTAATAGTGGCTGCAACTCCTGAAAATCCGTATGGAGTCACGATTCATCCAGGCCCGGCGTCACGGGGCAAAAAGTACATCAATATTCGCAATTGAAACGGATATTGATGTTTGTTGTTTAATAAATTTAGTCTCGGCTCCGCGCGACGGGGAAGGAGCTGGAAAAGAAAATTCCATGGGCACAAAGAAAACGCATTTTGAGTTTGAAACGATATTGTCAGAGATTGACAAACCGCTTTTGAAGACTGCTATCTTTTTGCCTGACCACATCATCAAAAAACTGCCTGCCGGGCGGGTCAGGGTGGAAGGGAAGTTGAATCGGGTTCCCTTCGCGCTGGCTGTGCAGCATCAGAAAGATGGCTCACGGTATTTCGCAGTGAGCGCCTCCCTGCGCAAAGCTGCGGCGATAAACGTAGGCGATAAAGTAAAAGTTGTTTTCCAGATTGTCGATGCGGACAAGCTGGACGTCCCGGAAGAGTTGGAAGCGGTGCTGGCTCAGGACGATGACGCACGCAAGGCATGGGATAAACTTCCCAGGGGATATCAACGCGGGCTCATCCATTATATCACATCCGTAAAGAATGTCGATAGCCGAATCCGGCGATCCATCGACATCATGACCAGGGCAAAGATAGGAAAGCTCCATGGCCAAAGGAAGGGGGACTAGACTTTGGAACTTTCATGGGACAAAAAATGAAGTGAGCTGGGCTACCCGCCAGAGGCTGAAAGAGGTCAATCATCCGCACAAACCTGCAACGCCTCTCTCAACCCGGACGCTCACCCGCGCTCACTCTTTTATCAATGAGGAGTGCTTCCTGGATCAATCGGAAATCCTACTAATCCCGTGTGAACTCTATTTCAATTCTGTCGTTCAGGTTGGCGTTCGGGCTGTCTGCCTTTACAAGCATGTCGCGGCCACCCCATGAAAAGATTTTTGTCCTTTTCGGATCGATCCCATGATCAGCGAGGTAGGACCTGATAGCTTCGGCCCGCAGAGCAGTGAGATCTCTGGCAGAGCCCGTCAGTTGAACAGATCCTGCGACGTCGAAGTAGTTTTTATTGGGCCCAACTGCTATAATCTCACGTTTGTTCTTACCGTTGCAATGTGCATGGATGGTTATCTCGTAGTACGGATTCTTCTGCATCATCCGCACCAGCTCGTCAAGGTCCATCTGTGAGCTCTCGCGCATAATGGCGGCATCCTTGTAAAACGATACGTTGTACATCGGCGATACATCGCCGGCTTCAACCCTCTCGAGCCTATAAGGGATCACCCAGACACCCTGCGCATCAACGTATGCTTGTTGATCCGTGGATGAGGGGTTTGCGTAGTCGATGTATTTGTAAATCTCTTTATAGCCAAACATCCCACACACGACTGCCATTGGCTCGTTACTGTATCCCGGGCGCAACAAGTCTACAAAGGTGTTGGTATTGTAGGATCCGAGGTCACGACCTTCCTCAAAATCCACGTGGTGCACCTTGCCAGGTACTAACTCGCCTTCCGGAGACTCGATCTTAAACTTGAAGTATTTACCGACAGGTTTTGGTGGAACCAGTCCTGCATTCGCTGTGACAGAAGATGATGAAGCGCTCGCTGAAGAGCTCTCTTGATTTGTAGTCTCGGCAAGGTCGTTCCCGCCTAACGACTCGATCGCTTTCCTCAATTGCAATGTTTTTGAAATAGCGGTCTCCCTGTCAGTGGTCTTTAATAAGTAAAAGTGTAACAGATTTTCCCTCTCGGAAACAGTGTACATAGAGTCCGTAGCTTGGACAGGAACATAACCTTTAAATTCGCTTGCATTCTCATCTGCCGCAAACGCCCCGACGACTACGTAATAGTGCTGCGAACAGGCAATCCATGGACTGCCTACGATAGCTGCAATGCATGCAGCTTTGATAACGATTGACCTCATAAAGTGATGATTAGTTTTACAACCCGGGAAACACATTTCAACCCACCGACCGTATTTAAATTCTCATGCCAATTGCTGCTTTCATACTGCCGCTATCATGCAGTGGAATGGTCATACAGCTGCTTCATCGTTTGGACCTTAGGGGTCGCAGCGAAGTTGAACGAGCTCACCAAGATCCTCGCTCATACTTCACAAGCACACTGAATGCGCTCCACACAAAGTGCGAGAGAACAAGTTCATCATACGTCAGACATATCTCCGCCAACGCAAGGCATATACTACCGTTCGTCTGCATTACGAGCATGTTCGGCTATCGCTTATGTAGTTCGTCGGGAAATTTCACTCATTAGGCAACCTGATCATCTTAGTCATCCTTGAAGCCAATCTTCGAGAGAAAAAACGTTTACAAATTTTACGTGCAGACGAAAAATCAATCACTTAGTGTGCAGCAATGAGCCGATAGTATGTACAAATTTTCTCACGGCTATCATCTCGAAATTAATTGCTAAATGTTTGTATACTTTCTTCCCCCAACAACGGTAGCCAATAAGTATTTGCTCATTCACAATATCCGACACGCTGGGCGTTAAATATTAAACACACGACACCACCACATCTTCTCATCATACCTCCACTGTCTTCAAGAAAACTTTTAATTTATAAAGCTGTATGGTATATGGTTGGAATTTTTTGTCGTGAGAGTTTGTCGTATAGATAAGGCGGGTACACGAAGGTAATTGTCAGAGTTCATCCCAGTGATGAGGAGTGAGCAGCGGGCATATTATTTTTGTTGAACCTGCAAGTGAAATTAATGTTCAACAAATAAATAACTATGGCACAAAGAAAAAGTCAAGGACAGGGCGGAACTTCTAATCGTGGTTTCGCTTCGATGAACCAAGAGCAGCAACGTGCGATTGCTAGGAAGGGAGGAGAAGCTGTAAGTATGAATCGTGCTCATATGGCTGAGATAGGTAGGAAAGGCGGAGAGGCCAGCGGACAAAATCGCAGGAACGCCGCGAACCAGAATAGAATGAACCAGGAGAATCAGGCGAACCAAAACAATCAGGGTAACCAGGGCAATCCTTCTGGCGAAAACCGCGAGCGTTAATTCTCTCTGCACTAGAACAACATGATTTCAAAAATGTCCTGGAGTTGCTCCGGGACATTTTTATTTTCTTGTAAGCAGTGCGCGTGATTGTGATAGTGTTAACAAGAACTTTACTGGTGTTTATTTCCTTACCCTGTTATCGTTTCTGTAGATGAAACTCCGCAGGAAAATGCGTTTCAGCCTGATCAAGGTACTGGCATAATATTGTTTGAGACGGGGTTGTGCTAGCGAAGTCTGAACAAAGAGGGGATAGCAAGAGAGAATATGGCACCGAAGGAGCGAAGGGGTGGACCGAAAGGTTTTGCCTCGATGGATGAGGAGAGGAAAAAACGCATTGCGAGTGAAGGAGGTCTGGCATCTGCAAGAGCGAAGAAAACTTCAAACCGGGGATTTGCTTCAATGGATAAAGAAAAATTAAAAGAGATATCAAGTATGGGTGGGAAGGCATCGAGAAGTAACAAAGGCCCGAACCCCGAAAGAAATGAAGAGGATGTTGAAAAGGATATTATAAGTGTGAAGGATGTTTCGAAAAGAGATCTGAACTCACTGGAAGGAGAAGATAACCTTGAATCTTCTGGAAAGACACAAGGTTCATTGGCCTACAGTGAAACTGACGAGGATGAAGATGAGGGATTAGGTGACGGAAATCTTGGTCGAAGCACCCGGGGGGATGTGTTAAGCAAATAATATCAAATTCAAACATCTGATCATAGGGCAGCCCACAAGGCTGCCTTTTTTTATGCTATCCTTTTGTCGACAGATGATTGTATTTTTGCGCGATGTCGTATCCGGTTCTTTCCATCCTCGACGAAGTTAAAGACAAGCTCAGCAATTCACATTTGGTTGTTCTTGAGGCCCCACCCGGAGCGGGAAAATCTACCATACTGCCGCTACACCTCCTCGATGAGCCATGGTTGGAAGGAAAGAAAATTGTCATGCTGGAACCAAGACGACTCGCAGCGCGGTCTGTGGCTATGCGCATGTCGGATATGCGTAACGAGTCGGTGGGAGATACCGTGGGATACCGCGTGCGATTTGACTCGCGCGTCGGAAAAAGGACAAGACTTGAGGTAGTTACAGAGGGCATCCTGACCCGCTTCCTTCAGCACGACAACTCACTTGAAGACGTTGGCCTTCTCATCTTCGACGAGTTCCACGAACGAAGTCTCCAGGCGGATCTCGCGTTAACACTCAGCCTTCAAGTTCATGAGATACTGCGCCCGGATCTGAGGATATTGATAATGTCTGCAACACTCGACGGCGAGCTGTTGACTGAAAAGTTGAAGGCTCCGGTAGTCAAAAGCACAGGAAGACAGTATCCGGTTACTTTGCACTATGTGCCTCCGAACGAACAAACGTCAATCGCACATCAGGTGACGACTTGCATCCGCAAAGCAATCCGTGAAGGTGACGGTGATATTCTTGCATTCCTTCCAGGATCGGGTGAGATCAGGCGCGCGGCCGAGTTGCTCGACGCCGAAAATCTTCCTGTGACGACGTATGCGTTATATGGGGATCTTAGTTTCCAAAAACAACAGGAAGCAATTCTGCCTCACCCTCATGGTAAACGCAAAGTGGTACTGGCTACCTCCATCGCCGAAACTTCGCTCACCATTGAAGGAGTCTCTATAGTAATAGACAGCGGATATGCCCGCGTTCCGCGTTTCGATCCCCGCAGCGGTTTCACCCGACTCGAAACGATTCGCGTCACCCGTGACGCCGCAGACCAGAGGGCCGGACGTGCCGGAAGGCTCGGCCCGGGCAAATGTTATAGACTCTGGAGCACTGCCGTGCAACAAAACCTTGTCGCGAGCAGAAATCCGGAAATACTCGAGGCCGATCTTGTGCCTCTCGTGCTGGAGCTCTGTCAGTGGGGAATTCAGGACGTGAACGATCTTACGTGGATCACGCCACCGCCAGCCGGGGCGATTAGCCAGGCCATTGATCTCTTAAATCAATTAGGTGCGCTAGATGGCAGACAGATCACAGAAAGAGGACGCGAAATGCTCACGCTACCAACTCATCCGCGGATCGCACACATGCTTCTCGAAGCGCGGCACGCAAATATGAATCCGTTACAAGCCCTGGCGCTGGCTACTGACATCGCGGCTGTGCTCGAAGAACGGGATCCTATGCCCAGGACATCCGGTGCCGATCTCTCACTGCGAATAGAACTCCTTAGACGTTGGAGAAAGGGAGAAAAGGTTGCGGCCGAAAAAACCACTCTTGAAAAGATTGAACGGCTCGCACGCGCATGGCGTCAACTCTTTAATATATCAATCGATAATGATCATGTTCCGGATACGCAGGTCGGCAAATTACTGATTGGAGCGTATCCGGAACGCATAGCCAAACAGGTTACAAAACATAATGAGAGGTACAAGATGATCAATGGCAGGATAGCCAGATTGCCGGATCACGACCCACTGCAGCGTGATACTTGGCTGGCTGTCGCGCAGGTCGACGCGGGCAGTCACGAAGGTAAAATATTTCTGGCTGCACCAGTTGATCCTGACGATCTCAGGGAGCTCGCGACCGAAAAAGAGCTTGTGTCATGGGACGAAACCCGCCAAATGGTTGTAGGAAGTCTCGAAATGCGAGTGGGTAACCTGAGCCTGACGTCAAGACCGCTGGAGAAACTACCGGAAGAAAAAAAGAACAAAGTGCTTTGCGGGATCATTCGCGAGAAAGGCCTAGGTTTTCTTAACTGGGGAGATTCCGAAAGCGCATGGCAGGCGAGGGTGTTAAGCTTGAAGAAATGGAGAACTGATGAAGCCTGGCCCGATGTCAGCGATGAAAAGCTCCTGAACACCCTGGAAGAATGGTTAACACCTTTTTTACCTGATCTCTACAAACGAAGTGACATTCTTAAATTAGACACTGGCTCTATATTAATGTCACTTCTGCCGTGGAACCTGCAGACCCGATTGAATGCCCTGGCGCCCACAGCGCTGCAGGTGCCGAGCGGATCGATGATAAAACTACAATACTTCTCTGACGGTCGTCCCCCTGTTATGGAAGTCCGACTTCAGGAAGTGTTTGGCCTTCTCGAAACCCCGGCGGTCAATGAAGGGAGAAATAAGGTAGTGCTGCATCTGCTTTCTCCGGGCTTTAAACCTGTGCAGGTCACCCAGGACCTGAAAAGCTTTTGGGCCAGCACCTATGCTGAGGTGCGAAAGGAACTTAGAACCCGTTATCCCAAGCATTCCTGGCCGGAAGATCCCTGGACAGCCCAGGCCGTTCGGGGAGCAAAGAGACGAAGCTGAATCAAAGTACGGCAGACACGAGGTCATCCGTGATGATCGCCGATTGCCGCGAACTTTTGTAGATAGTCCTTTATATATTGATCCATTTGTTTCCTTCGGTATTGCATGATGAAGCGCGGATGGGCAAGAGGGACGATCTCTTCGAACAATCTTTCCTCGGAGTTTATCTTTTGTATGTATTTATAATTCTCGCCCTCTCCAAGGCAATAAGCGACTTCCCGGCGAATTCCAAGTCTGACCAGCTCGTGCAGACTTTTGCGGATAAAAGGCTCAAGAGCTTTCTTCAGTGAAGGCGTATCATAGTAATTGAGATTTTTACCGTCTGCCATGAAGCCAAGCGGTGACACCGAGTTGATGAAAAATTTCGAAAAGAACTTCTCGTGCCCGCCAAATGCCTTGATCATTTGATGGATGAATTCAGCGGAAAGCTCCGGTTTCCTGGGCAGGTCATTCTCTATGCCGAGAAGTGTTTCCAGTTTTATGGGGTCAGTGAAGGGAATCCCCGTTATGCCAGCACCATATCTGCCTGGATTTATACCAAGAATGATAAAGCGTTTGCTATTGTCATGGTAATACTTTGAGTAGAATTTTTTGCATACCGTCATGCAGGATCGGTCCTGATATGGATTCATTACGGAAACTCCCTCCGGTAACGGATCGCTGATGTCGACGCCTTTGTAGAATTTGATAACTTTTTGTCCGAAAGTCATGTCTGCTACATCAATTCAAATGCGCTCTTGTAAAATCCTTCTTTTTGCACGAATTCGAGTAGCTCCAGGTAGAATGGATGAGAGCTGAGTGTCGCGCTATCGCCAATCATGATGAGCTTCTTCCGTGCCCGGGTCATGGCCACATTTGTACGCCGGATGTCGCTGAGAAAACCGACCTCACCCTTGTCGTTGCTTCGCACAAAGCTGATGATGATGACGTCACGTTCCTGCCCCTGGAACGCGTCCACTGTATTGATAGTAATGTAGCGGTACAGCGGTTCCAGGATGGCCGAAGCTTCGGCGAGTTTGTGAAGCTGGTCTACCTGAGCACTGTAGGGAGTGATGATTCCCATAGTGACGCCTTCATCAAGCCATGCCGGCACGCCAACATCTTCCACCAGCACCTCTGCTTGCTGAATAAGAAGTGACGCCTCCTCCGCATTCATCCTGCTTAACGTCTCTGGGTCCTGCTTCTCATTATAACCACAGCCTGCCGTGTCGATGAAAGTGACGGGTGCGAGGTGCGGGCGAAGCAAGTGAGCCTTGACCGATTCATGGGCGATCAGTTCATTCCCGTAAAAGTACCGCGAGGAAAATTCCATGATCTTTTCGTGCATTCTGTATTGCACTTTCAGCATGGACACCTGTTGAGGCTGGCTTTTTATTCCTTTTTCAAAAAGTGTGGTTGCGAGCCCTCTTCTGGCCGCGTCGATCGATTTGATGGTCGGCGGAAGTTGCTGATGATCGCCGGCGAAAACAACCCGCTCGCATCTCAAAAGCGGAATCCACGACGCCGGCTCGAGCGATTGACCAGCCTCATCAATAAAGACAGTTTTATACTTCTTGCCGCGCAATACCGGGTGAGATGCGCCTACCAGGGTGCAGCAAATGGCGTCCATCGTCTGCAAAAGGTCATTGATGATATAGAACTCGAGTTGATCGGCATCTGATTTGAGCAGTTTTGCCTCCTGCACCAAAAGCCTTCGCTGTTCTTTTTCGTGATAACCGAAATTTCGTTTGTACTTGAATGCCATGGAACGTACCTGTTCCATCCTTTTTCGAAGATTCCGAAGTTCCTTGTAATGTGTATGCATTGAGATGCGGTGATCCAGTGTCTTGCTCAGGGATTGCTCGGTCACCCTTGCAGGATGGCCGATCCGTAAAGCCTGAAGTCCCTGTTCGCTGAGCTTATCCACCAGAAGGTCAACGGCAGCGTTACTGGGCGCGCATACGAGCACCTGCTTTTCTTGTTTGATGGTGTACCGTATCGCTTGCACCAATGTCGTGGTTTTACCTGTTCCGGGAGGGCCATGGATAAACGCGACGTCACTGCTTTCCACGACCGTCCGCAAGGCTTGCTGTTGGCTTTCATTGAGGATGTTGATAGATTCGACGGCGAACTGTTTTTCCTCGCGGACAGCCTTCGAACGGCCGAGGAGGATCTCTTTCAGCTCGGCCACGCGGCCCTCCTCAGCCTTGATGACTTCTTTCAGAGTGAACTCCATCTCGCGGTAGCTCATCTCGTCGAACATGACATCGACACCAAGCAATCCGTCTGCAATCCAGTCCGGAAAGTCGTCGCCGTTGAGGGTAATGACCATCGTATTATCGCGCACGTAGTTGATGACCCCGTTGATATGTTCCTTCTCAGCGTTTCCGGAAGCGTTGGAAAAGACACTTACTACCTTCCCGCTCTGAAATGCATGAGGCTGTTCAAGGTGATTTGTGCGCTCCACCTCGATCGTCGGTCGTTCACCTGTCCCTATGTAGTCTCTCTTCAATGACACCGGATACCACGTCGAACCCTCCCTGGTCCGCTGTT
>Ga0307409_100001279_pt1 | contig 12166 bp, 5 predicted proteins | sample 322Ometagenome_2_FD_203888 | JGI IMG/M metagenome (GOLD analysis project Ga0307409, IMG submission 203888) | Maize rhizosphere microbial communities from greenhouse at UC Davis, California, United States - 322HYB-O-2 | ecosystem: Host-associated > Plants > Roots > Rhizosphere > Soil | place...
TGGACCCCCAGCAGAGCGACCTGACGACGGGTTTTGTTCCGTTCCCCGCCGAGCGCGCCGAGGAATACCGACGGGCGGGCTACTGGACCGGCCGCAGCCTGGACTCCATCCTGACCGACGCCGCAGTGAAGTGGCCGGACCGCGCCGCTGTCGTCGACCCCGACGTCTCCTACACGTTCGCCGAACTGGACGACCGCGCCGACCGGATCGCGTCGGCATTGGCGGATCGCGGTATCGCACCCGGCGACCGGGTGATGCTGCAGCTACCGAATTCGGTCCAGTTCGCCGTCGCGCTGTTCGGCCTGTTGCGCGCCGGCGCTGTCCCGGTCATGTGCCTGCCGGGTCACCGCTACGCCGAACTCAGTCACTTCGCCGATGTCAGCGGTGCAGTCGGTCTGGTCATCGCCGACCGCGCAGCCGGCTTCGACTACCGCGAACTCGCCCAGGCGTTGGTGAATGACCATCCGCGACTGAGCCACGTGTTCGTCGACGGAGAACGCGGACCTTTCCAATCCTTCTCGGATCTGGCCGCTTTCGACGGCCCGGTGCGCGACCACGCGCCGGTCGACGCGGATACACCAGCACTGCTTCTGGTGTCTGGCGGCACGACCGGACTTCCGAAGCTCATCGCCCGCACCCACGACGACTACGTCTACAACGCAACTGCGTGCGCACAGGCGTACGAGATGACCGGTGAGGACGTGTATCTCGTCGCGCTGCCTGCGGGACACAATTTTCCCCTCGCCTGCCCCGGGCTGCTTGGCTCCATGACGGTCGGCGCCACGACCGTATTCACCGCCGATCCCAGTCCCGAGTCGGCCTTCGCGTTGATCGACCGCCACAAGATCACCGTCACTGGACTCGTCAACGCACTGGCCAAGGTGTGGACCCAGGCGTGCGACTGGGAACCCGTCCTCCCGACGTCACTTCGTGTGGTTCAGGTGGGCGGTTCGCGGATGACACCCGAGGAGGCCCGCTACATCCTCGACGGGTTGACGCCGGGACTTTCCCAGATCTTCGGTATGGCAGAAGGAATGCTCAATTTCACCCGGGTCGGCGACCCCTTCGACGTCGTGGTCAACACCCAGGGCCGACCGATGTCTCCCCGTGACGAGATGCGCGTGGTCGACGAAGCGGGCCAAGAAGTCTCTCCGGGCGAAGAAGGTGAGCTGCTGGTGCGCGGCCCTTATACGCTCAACGGCTACTACCGGGCGGACGAGGCGAACGCTCGGTCGTTCAGCCCCGACGGTTTCTACCGCTCGGGCGATCGGGTGCGCATCTTCACCGACGGTCCGAGAGCGGGATACGTCGAGGTCACCGGACGCATCAAGGATGTCATTCATCGCGGCGGGGAGACCGTGTCGGCGTCCGATCTAGAGGAGCACCTGTTCGCACACCCCGCAATCTACGCCGCAGCGGCGGTCGCCCTTCCCGACGACTATCTGGGCGAAAAGATCTGTGCTGCCGTCGTATTCAGCGGGCCGTCGATCACCCTCGCCGAGCTGAACCAGTTCCTCGACGACCGAGGTGTGTCCGCGCACGCACGGCCCGACATGCTCGCTCCGATGTCGGCGCTGCCAAAAACCGCGGTCGGCAAGGTAGACAAAAAGAAGGTCGTCGCGCAGCTCGCACCGTCCTGACACTGAGCGTTCAGGACACCGGAACTTCGCAGGGCTCCTCCGAGACATCCGTCGATGTGAGCAGTTCGGAAATCCGCGCCGACACCGCCGCAGCCGTCGGGTACTCCCACAGCAGCGTCGGCGGCAGCGACAGCCCGGTCTGCTTCTCGAGTTGGCGCAACAGTCCCACCGTCATGATCGAGTCGACACCGATCTCCACCAGCGGCAGGGCGGTGTCCAAATCCCCCGCCGGTAGTCCTAGCTGTGCGGACACCGCGGCGACGACACACTCGACCACGCGCCGCGGGTCCGGCTCTCCATCGTCTCCTACGAAACTGCCCAGTATTGAATCCGAGCCGGTTGACTCGTCGACGTCGGCAGGTGCCACGTCAGCGAGCATCGGTACCGCGGTTGCCCCCGGAAGCACCGGCAGCACAACGACATTCGGTTGGCCGTCGCGCATGGCAAGGTCCAGCGCGCGAACCGCTTCGTCGGCAGCGATGGTACCCATGCCGAGCGCGTCGAGTTGCGCTGCGACGAAGCCAGATGTCGAGCCCATACCCAACCCTCGCCATGCGGTCCACGCAATACTCACGGTGCGATCACCAAGACCGCGCCGGTGACGGGCCATGACGTCGAGGAAGGAGTTGGCGCACGCGTACGCGCCTTGTCCAGGGAAGCCCGCGAGATATCCGCACGACGAGAACAGCACCATCCAGTCCAGCTGTTCGGGTGGGAAGACCTCATGCAGCGTCAACGTGCCGTCGACCTTCGGATGCATGGCCATTTCAAAATCAGCGGGGCTCGTGTTCACAAGCAGGGCACCGGCTTCCACGCCGGCAGCGTGGATGACGCCCCGTACCGGTGGTAGCTCCCGCAGCGCGGCGCGCAGCGTATCGGCGGCGCCCGGCGCGCCGACGTCAAGCGGCAGGACGTGCACGGACACACCGCGTTCCTCGAGTGCGGCGACGGTGAGGATCAATTCGGAATCACCTGCGTCACGCCACTGCGCGCGGTCGGGCATGCCGGTCCGAGATAGCAGCACCAGCCGCCGGGCACCGATGTCTGCGAGCCGCTGCGCCATCCGGAGCCCGAGAACACCTGTGCCGCCGGTGATCAGGTACGTGCCACCCGCCGAGCATTGCATCGGTGCCCCCGCCCCGCGCCCGGCGAACGTCAACCGGGCCACCCGGGCGTCTCCGTCGCGCATCACGACGACGGGATGACCGCACAGCGAAGCGAGTGCACCGACCGGCAGTTTCGTATCGTCTAAGTCGAGCACTCCGCCGAATATCTTCGGATGCTCGGCAGCAGCGACTCTGGCCAAACCCCACAGCGGCGCGTGGACCACATTGCTGCCTTCGTGTACCCGCTGGGTGAGCACCCATACGCGCGCCTTCGCACCACGGTCGAGCAGGTGCCTCAAGGTCTGCATCACGACGGTGACCGACTCCTGCGGTGAGTCGTGGCAGCGGGGCAACACCAGCACCACCGCATCTGCGTCCATCTCCGCGTCGGTCGTCACGATCTCGGCGGGTTCGGCATAGGTCCCGTACCGCACGTCAGCCGCGTCGAGGTCGCGGGTAACGAAACGGCGAGTGTCAGCGTCACCACCGACGACGAACACCGCCGACGGTCGGTCCTCTTCCTGCCATCCGACCGAATGCCACGTGACGTGGTGCAGCATCCGCGAAAAGTCACTGCCCGCTGGGTTTTCGAGTTCCTCGAACGACATTCCGGTCAGTGATGCGTGGACGGCGCCCGACTCCTCGGCAATCAGCACGTCGGTGGTGGTGGTTCCGGGCCGGCGTCGCACATGCAGTAGCGCCACCGCGGGCGGACGACCATAGACCTGCACACGCTCTATCCGCGCGGGCATCCGCAGCCGCGGCGGCCCGTCGAAGATGATGGAGGCGGCGGACGTCGCGGCATCCAGCAGTGGCGCCCACGTGTCGGGTGCCGACCGGTCGCCGTCGGCTGCGACCCGCGCGATCAGCTCTGACTCGCCGTGGCCTGATGTCGCCGCCGGAGCGGCTCCGCGGCCTGATGTCGCCGCCGGAGCGGCTCCGCGCCCCGATGTCGCCGCCGGAGCGGCTCCGCGGCCCGATGTCGCCGCCGGAGCGGCTCCGCGGCCCGATGTCGCCGCCGGAGCGGCTCCGCGGCGCAATTCGAGGATCTGCCAACCGAATCCCATTGCGGCCACCCCGAGTGTCGCCAGGGTGTCCACAACGTGGTTGGACGGCAGGGTTTCGGGGCACCGAGCCTTGGCGGCGGACTCGTCGAGCACCTGCCCCAGGAGATCCTCGATGTCGTCATCGGCCGCTGCCACCGCGCTGCTGTGCGTGAGCCAGCCACCCTCATCGGCCGAGTCGTCGTCGTCCACCAATCGGGTCGAAAGGGTGAGGCCGCGGTCCTGCAGGACCACCTGCACATCGCGGGCCCGGCTTGGCGCCACTGGCGTCCGCAGCCGAACGTCGACGAGGTCGGTGGCTGATCGGGCGGAGCGGGTGTTCAGGTTGGCGACGGCACCCAGGAACGTATTCAAAATCACTGCAGCAGGGATGATTTCCGTGTTCTGCACTGGATGGTTACCGGGATACGGCCGGTTGCTCATGTCCAGACGTGTCTGCCACATGGTTGATGTGACAGCGCCGGTCACGTCCATCCGGCCGCCGAGCAGGGTGTGACTGTCGACGTCGTGCACACCACGCCCGCCGGGAGGAGGTGTCGGCGTGCGCCAGAAATGCCGGTGCTGCCACTGCGTGACCGGTAGGGAGTCGGCCCACGGCGCGGACGCATCGATGCCGTGGCTGACGGGCGCTCCGTTGCAGTACAGGGCTCCCACCGCAGTGGCCACCGACTGCAACTCCGGGCGGTCGCGGCGAAGCACCGGAACGACTACGTGTTCCTCGATCCCCACGTGGGTCATCGTCTCGACGATCGAATGCGCGACAACCGGATGAGCGGACACCTCGAGGAACAGTCGATGACCGTCCTCGGCCGCGGCTGTCACGGCCTCCGCGAAGCGCACCCGATCGCGCAGATTGGCCACCCAGTAGTTCTGGTCGCGTGGCGCGGTCGAGCGCGGATCGGCCAGTGCCGTTGTGTACAGCGGGATTTGGGCCGGGCGAGGCGGCGGCAGCGCGGCGGTGAGCCTGCCGAGTTCTGCGGTGAGAGCGTCCATCGCCGGGCTGTGAAACGCCACGTCGGTGTTGACCCGGCGGATCATCACGCCTTCATCGGTCCAGATCTGGCAGATCCGCTCGACGGCGCTGACCGTGCCGGACACCACAGTCGACGCGGGTGAGGCGCTGATCGCGGCGACCACGTCGCGATGCCCGTCTAACCTACGTTCGGCTTCCGCGAAGGGCAGTCGCACCAGTGCCATCGCGCCATTGCCCATCACCGACTGGAATCCGCGCGCCCGGTAGCACGCCACCGCGGCGCCCACCGCCAGGTCGAATACGCCCGCCGTCACACAAGCGGCGACTTCGCCGACCGAGTGGCCGATCACTGCCGCGGGTGTGACACCTCGTTCGCGTAGTACGGCGGCAAGACCCACTTGCATCGCAAATGTCAACGCCTGCACCCGGTCTGTGCCGCCGAGCTGGCCGCCGCTGAGGGCGTCGCGTGCGCAGAACCCCAGCTCTTCACGGAAGACCGGATCGATCACATCAATGACCGCGGCGAACGCAGACTCGCGTTCGAGAAGCTGCTGCCCCATCCCCGCCCAATGCGAGCCGTGCCCGGAGAACACCCAGACTGCGCCGTCGGCTGCGGCGGGAAGTGCGCTGCCAGTCACGACCAGTGGATCGACGTCGTCGTTGGCGAGCGCGTCCAGCCCGGCCACCAAGGCGTCGATGTCCTCGGCCACCACTGCGGCCCTTGCCGATTCGTGCGAACGGCGAGTCCACGCCGTGGCCACAACGCGGTCGAGTCCGTCGCCGCCGACGCGCAGATGGTCTGCCAGTGCCCCGGCCTGGGTGCGCAGCCGGGCGGAAGACCGTGCCGAAATGGGTACCACCGTGGGCGAAGCGACTACCGCGTCGGTGGGCATCGAGCCCGCCGGCGCTTCCTCGAGCAGGATGTGGGCGATCGTGCCGCCGTAGCCGTAGCTGCACACCGCGGCACGACGCGGCGCTTCGTCGGTACGCTCCCAAGGTTCGACCGAGGTAGGCACCCGCAGTCCGCTGTTCGCCCAATCAACGGCAGGCGTAAGGGTTTTCAGGCCAGCAGTCGGCGGGATGGCCTCGTGGTGCAGGGCCAGTGCCGCCTTGATGAGACCCACGACGCCCGCCCCACCCTCAAGGTGGCCCACGTTCGGTTTCACCGATCCGATGCGGCATGGCGCGTCTGTGGGGCGGTCGGCCCCGTAGACCGACGCCAGCGCCCGGACCTCGGTGGGGTCACCGCTCGGGGTGCCTGTGCCGTGCGCTTCGACGAAGTCGACGCTCGAAGGTGACACACCCGCCGATTCGCAGGCACGGGCGAACATGTCGGCTTGGGCATCACCGTTGGGCGACATGATGCCCACCGTGCGGCCGTCCTGAGCGATTGCTCCGCCCCGCACGAGGGCGAGCACCCGATCGCCGTCACGAACCGCATCCGCAAGTCGCTTGAGGACGACGACCGCCGCGCCTTCACCGCGCCCGTAGCCGTCGGCGCTCGCATCGAACGTCTTGCAACGCCCATCGGGCGCGGTCGCGCCGGCCTCGTCGAGGACCCTGGTGAGCCCCGGGCCGATCAACGCGCTGACGCCGCCGGCCAGGGCTAGCGATGTCTCGCCGGCTCGGAGCATCTGGCATGCCTGATGCACCGCCACCAGCGATGCGGCGCATGCGGCATCCAGGGCAACGCTGGGACCCCGCAGATCGAGCAGATGTGACACGCGGTTGGCGATCCCGCACAGTGATGTGCCGATCCCCGTCCAGGCCTCGATTCCCGGCAAATCCTCCATGATCAATTTGCCGTAGTCATCGGAGTTGACGCCCATCAGGACCGCAGTGTCGCTACCTGCCAGCGTCCGAGGCGGCACACCGGCGTGTTCGAGCGCTTCCCAACTCACTTCTAACGCCAACCGCTGCTGCGGATCCATGAGTTCCGCTTCACGCGGGGACACCCCGAAGAACTCGGCATCGAACCCGGCGAGGTCGTCGAGGAAGGTGCCCCAACGAGTGGTCTCCTTCAGCACCGCGGCGTTGCGCGGGTCTCGGCGTAGATATGGCTCCCAGCGCTCCTCTGGAACCTCCCGGACGTCGCTTCGGCCTTCGGTCAGGAAGGTCCAGAACTGCGTCGGGTCGTTGATGCTGCCGGCCAGTCGGCAGCCGATGCCAACGATTGCGATGGGTTCTCCGGTGGCGGCCATGTCAACGAAGCCCTGAACGCTTCGAAGTCTGGCTAGCCTTGCCTAACAAACCCCGCGACATGTCGGCCATCCTGGCACATCCGGGGCCTGATTTGGGGGCTAGGCAGCGCGGATGGGGGTGGTGCCGGTCACGTTCGCGGGTTGGGCCGACGCACCGCGGTTCCATGTAGCCCTGAGCTAAGGGGGTGATCGCACTCACGTGGCGAGTGGGATCAACCTCTTAGGGCCGCCGAGCCAGTCCCCTACAGCGTCGTGACCGCCAGCGGTTCGTCAGTGCCCGACACCCGAATCTCGACGGTGCGGATCTGCGACGTGGGAACGCTCGTAGCTGCCGATAGTCCGGTGGCTTCGTCTCCCGCCGGTCGCCACGAGCCCACGACCACCTGCCCACCGCTGTTCGTCGTCACGACAATGTCGTAGCTCTCGACATCGCGCGCCCAGTCCTTGGTGTATTCGCACGCCCAGATCAGCTCGGTGCCCCACTTTTTCTCCGTGACCGCGAGCTGGGCGGTCAGGCCGGGCCGTGTCCCTGGCTGCATCGGCGACATCGCCACCGTCTGCTCCGACCCCGTCGTGCGTGGGAACACGGTCGCCCCCACGACACCACCGACGATCGCCAATGCTGCGGCTGCCGCGATCACCCCTGCGAATCGGCCGCGCGATTGCGGCCGTCGCTCCTCCGCCGCCTTTGCAAACGATGCGACGTTGTCGTCGTGATCCAGCGCCGGCCGGCCGGCCGCGAGATCGGTCAATGCGAGCGCCTCCTCGGGACTGAGCACGTCGAGAAGGTCGGGTATTCCAGCGAGCTCGGTGAGCTCGGCGCTCCGCTCGGGGTTGGTGGCGAGGTAGTTCTCGTAGCTCCGCCGATCCTCAGAGTTCAACGCGCCAAGGACGTAGGCGGCGTCCCACTCGGCCAGGTCGTCGGGATTGTCATCAGCCACGGCCAACCCCCCTTTCCTGCAACGCAATCCGGAGCGCGCGCAGCGCGTAGTGGAGTCTGGATTTCACCGTGCCCGCAGGAATCTGCTCCTGGGCGGCGATATCGGCCACGGTCTGGCCGAGGTAGTACGCGCGCACTATGACGTTGCGGTGGTCTGACGACAGCGCCTTCAGCGCGTCGGCCAGCACCCACTTGTCGACCGCAGGCCCGATCGCATCCAGAGACGGCCGCTCAGGAAGGTTGTCGCTCTGCAGTTCCCTGGTGAAACGCGCGCTGCGACGGTCGTCGATGACGAGATTCCGGGCGACGGTGAACAGCCACGCGCGCGCCGATTCGCTGGACTGCTCGAGAATGTCGGGTTTTCGCCAGAGCCGCAGCAGCGACTCCTGCACCACGTCCTCCGCGAACGGCATGTCACCCCTCGTCAAACGCAATACATAGCGAAGCAGGTCCTGACTGTGGGCGTCGTGGATCCCTCGCAGGAGCGCGGCTTGATCAGCGTCAGTCATCTCCGATGCACTCGCGTATCCCTCGCATTCCGTCGTCGCTGCACAACACAACGGATCACCACCGCAGAATCGTTCAATCGACTGCCGAACGTCAGTCAAGCAGAGTGCGCACCACCGCGTCGGCCAACAATCGACCCGGATCCGTGAGTATCAAATGGTCGCCGTCGCGCGTCAGCAAGCCGTCGTCGATCACGGTCTGCGCCCGCCGCCGCTCGGCGTCGTCCAAGGCGGTCACGGGCAGCCCGTCGCGCAGCCGCACCCGCAGCATGACGTCCTCCGTGTGCAGTGCGCTCGAATCGAGCCGCTCGAAATCGGCCACCGGCAGTAGCCCGTCTGCCAGGGCCTGCGCATAGGCGGTGGGGTGCTTCACATTCCACCACCGGGTCGAACCGACGTAGCCGTGCGCGCCAGGTCCGGCACCCCACCATTCGCCGCCATTCCAGTAGCCGACGTTGTGGCGGCACTCGCCGCCCGGCAGGCACCAGTTGGACACCTCGTACCAACCCAGACCCGCCGCGGACAGCCGCGCATCGATCAACTCGTAGCGGTGCGCCAGTTCGTCGTTGTCGGGAGCGCGGACCTCACCGCGCCGCACCCGGCGCGCCAGCGCAGTGCCGTCCTCGACGACCAGGGCGTACGCGGACACGTGATCGACACGGGCCTCGACGGCCGCGTCCACCGAGCGCAGCAGGTCATCGTCGGTCTCCCCCGGCGTGCCGTAGATGAGATCTAAATTCACATGCTCGAACCCCGCCGCGCGGGCGTCTCGCGCCGCTTCGAGTGCCCGACCGGGTGAGTGCGCCCGGTCCAGCACCGCGAGAACGTGCGGCGCCACCGACTGCATGCCGAGCGAAACCCGGGTGTAGCCCGCCGCCCGCAGATGCTCGAACAGCTGCGGTGACGTGGACTCGGGGTTCGCCTCCGTGGTGACCTCGGCATCGGCGGCCAGCGTGAAGTGGGCCCGTATCGCATCCAGCACCGCAGCCAGACCGGGCCCGCCGAGCAGCGAAGGCGTTCCGCCGCCGACGAAAACGGTATCGACGGTCGGAGCCGCTCCGCCGGCGACACCGGGCCGCCGCGTCGACCCCACCCGATCGGCCGCCAGGGCCAGCTCTGCTTGCACACCCGCCAGCCAACCGTCGGGATTCGCGCCGCCCAGCTCGGCAGGGGTATAGGTGTTGAAGTCGCAGTAGCCGCAGCGGGTAGCGCAGAACGGCACATGGACATAGATGCCGAACGCGCGGCCCGGCGTCAGCGCCAGGTCGGGCAGCTCGGACGCACCTGCCGTTCGGACTGTCATGCAGCCAGTTTCTCAGATCCGGGCTTTTGCTCACCGTGAGCGCAAATCTCGCCCGGTTAGGGCATCTGTCGGTCGACGTGGCACAATTGGCAACGTGAAGTCCGCCCGCATCTTCCCCCAGCGCGTCTCGCTGGTAGTGCGGCGCCATGTCGACTTCAAGCGCGTCTGTACCTGTTGTTGTCTGCCTTGACGCGTTGATCTAGGACCCAGCCCACCCCGAACTCAGCTGGCCGCCGGATTTGCGCCGCCGGACAGCCACCGGTGAATAGCGCGCCCGAACGCCGGCTCCCGAAGGAGCCACCCAATGACCACTGCACCGAAGACACGTGCCGGCTCGCCGGGCGCGGTCAAACGTCCCCGCGCCGAGGGCCAGTGGGCGCTCGGCTACCGCGAGCCGCTCAACCCGAACGAACAGTTGAAGAAGGATGATGACGCGCTCAACGTGCGCAATCGCATCATCGACATCTACTCCAAGACCGGCTTCGACGGCATCGACAAGCAGGATCTGCGCGGCCGGTTCCGCTGGATGGGGCTGTACACCCAGCGTGAGCAGGGCTACGACGGCACCTGGACCGGTGACGAGAACGCCGACCTGCTCGAGGCGAAGTACTTCATGATGCGCGTGCGCTGCGACGGCAAGGCGTTGTCCGCCGCCGCGCTGCGCACGCTGGGACAGATTTCCATCGACTTCGCGCGCGACACCGCCGACATCTCCGACCGGATGAACCTGCAGTACCACTGGCTCGAGGTCGAGAACGTCCCGGAGATCTGGGAGCGGCTGGCCGCGCACGGGCTGCAGACCACCGAAGCCTGCGGCGACTGCCCCCGCGGCATGCTCGGTTCCCCGCTGGCCGGCGAGTCGCTCGACGAGGTGCTGGACCCGACACCCGCGCTCAACGAAATCGTGCGGCGCTACATCGGCAACCCGGAGTACTCCAACCTGCCGCGCAAGTACAAGACCGCGATCTCGGGTCTGCAGGATGTCGCACACGAAATCAACGACATTTCCTTCATCGGGATCAACCACCCCGAACACGGCCCCGGCCTCGATCTGTGGGTCGGCGGTGGGCTGTCGACCAACCCGATGCTGGCGCAGCGTCTCGGGGCGTGGGTGCCGCTCGACGAGGTGGCCGACGTCTGGGAGGCCGTCACCGGGGTCTTCCGCGACTACGGCTACCGACGGCTGCGGTCGAAGGCCAGGCTGAAGTTCCTGATCAAGGATTGGGGCGTCGCGAAGTTCCGTGAAGTTCTCGAACAGGAGTATCTGGGGCGCAAGCTGATCGACGGTCCTGCGCCCGAGCCGGCCAAGCACCCGATCGACCATGTCGGGATCCAGAAGCTGAAGAACGGGCTCAACGCAGTCGGCGTCGCACCCGTCGCGGGGCGGGTGTCAGGCACCATCCTGACCAAGGTGGCCGACCTCGCCGAGGCCGCGGGTTCGGACCGGATCCGGTTCACCCCGTACCAGAAGCTGATCATCCTCGACGTGCCCGATGAGAAGTTGGCGGAGTTGTCGGCGGGGCTCGATGCACTCGGGCTTCCTCCGCAGCCGTCGCACTGGCGTAAGAACCTGATGGCGTGCACCGGCATCGAGTTCTGCAAGCTTTCGTTCACCGAGACCCGGACGAGAGCTCAAGGGCTGGTGCCTGAGCTCGAGAAACGGCTCGAGGACATCAACGCCCGACTCGACGTGCCGATCACGATCAACATCAACGGGTGCCCGAACTCGTGCGCCCGCATCCAGGTCGCAGATATCGGATTCAAGGGCCAGATGGTCGACGAAGGAAACGGGCCCGAAGAGGGATTCCAGGTTCACCTGGGCGGGAGCCTGGGCCTGGACAGCGGGTTCGGCCGCAAGCTGCGCCAGCACAAGGTGCTGTCCAGCGAACTCGGCGACTACATCGACCGGGTTGTACGCAATTTCGTGAAACAACGCGAGAACGGCGAGCGTTTCGCTACGTGGGCCCTACGAGCAGACGAGGCGGATTTGCGATGACAGAACTTGCCAACGAAGTCGACCTGATCGCGCTGGCCGAACGCGGCGCAACCGAACTCGATGGAGCCAGTGCGCATGACCTGCTGCGCTGGACCGACGAGAACTTCGGCGGTAATTACATCGTGGCGTCCAATATGCAGGATGCGGTGCTCGTCGACCTGGCGGCCAAGGTGCGCCCGGGCGTCGACGTGCTGTTCCTGGATACCGGCTACCACTTCGTCGAGACCATCGGCACCCGCGACGCCGTCGAGGCCGTCTACGACATCAACGTGGTCAACGTGACACCGGAAAACAGCGTGGCGATGCAGGACGAGCTGTTCGGCAAGGATCTGTTCGCCCGCGAGGCCAGTGAGTGCTGCCGGATGCGCAAGGTCGAACCGCTCTCCAAGGCGCTGCGCGGCTATTCCGCCTGGGTCACCGGCATTCGCCGGGTCGAG
>Ga0307409_100001280_pt1 | contig 12163 bp, 9 predicted proteins | sample 322Ometagenome_2_FD_203888 | JGI IMG/M metagenome (GOLD analysis project Ga0307409, IMG submission 203888) | Maize rhizosphere microbial communities from greenhouse at UC Davis, California, United States - 322HYB-O-2 | ecosystem: Host-associated > Plants > Roots > Rhizosphere > Soil | place...
GGTGTTGGCGGATGAGGCGCTGACGACGGCGAATTCCGCTCGGTTCGGGCATCCAGAGGCGTTCGCGCACTTTGTCCACTGGGCGCGGGCCGAGCTTGGCGGCGTGCTAACGCCCGTGGCGGTCGGGCACCGGGTGGTTCACGGCGGCTTGGAGTTCACCGGGCCGACGCTGCTGAACGACGACATCATTGCGAAACTCGAGCGGCTGGTCCCGCTCGCGCCCCTGCACCAGCCGTACAACCTCGCGGCCGTCCGCGCCGTCAGCAGCTTGCGCCCTGACCTGCCGCAGGTCGCGTGCTTCGACACGGCGTTCCACCGCGGCCGGACTGCCGCGACCGAGCGGTTCGGGCTGCCGGACGAACTGTTCCAGGCCGGCGTGCGGCGATGGGGCTTCCACGGGTTGTCGTACGCCTCGATCATCAACCAACTGCGTGAGGCCGCGCCGGACCTCGCCGCAGGGCGAATTATCGTCGCCCACCTCGGCAGCGGCGCCAGCATGTGCGCGATCCGCGGCGGCCGGAGCGTCGATACCACGATGGGCTTTTCCACGCTGGACGGATTGCCGATGGGCACGCGGTGTGGGAGCCTGGACCCAGGCGTCATGCTCTTTCTGTTGCAATCGCGCAGCCGCAGCGAGGTGGAGACGCTGCTCTACAGACAAGCTGGCCTGCTGGGGATCTCCGGCATCAGCAACGACGTGCGCGAACTGCTCGCGAGCCAGAGCCCGCGGGCGGCCGAGGCGCTGGAATTCTTCGTCTACCGGGCGGTTCGCGAAATCGGCTCGCTGACGGCGGCGCTGGGCGGTCTCGACGCACTCATCTTCACCGCGGGTATCGGCGAGAATTCGCCGGTGATCCGTCACCGCATCTGCCGCGCCCTCGGGTGGCTTGGTGTGGCGATCGACCAGGCGGCGAACCAGCGCGGCCGCGGGTGTATTTCGCCGGCGGGGCGCTCGCCGTCGGTGTGGATCATTCCGACCGACGAGGAGCGCGTCATCGCCGCCGGCACGTGGGCAACGGTGCGCGCGGCGGCGTCCAAGGGGTCGGCGACGTCCAAGCCGGTGTCGTCGGCGGCGGGGGTGTGACGTTCCGTATTGGACGAAAGTCCAATTTTACGAACCGTCCACGAATCAGAGACTACACGACATCACGACCTCCGGCGGCGCGAGTTCGCAAGCGGCGCGTGCCACTCGTTCACGGGGCCCCCAAAGGGCGTGCCACATGCTGAGGTGAATTATGACCAAAATGACAATGGCGGCAGTCGGGCTGGCGCTGCTCTGTGTCGGAGGCTGCACGACGTACTACAAGGTCACGGATCCGACCACCGGCCGGGACTATTACACGACGGAACTGCAACACAAGAACAGCGGCGCGGCGACGCTGAAAGACGCGCGCACCGGGAACAAGGTGAACCTCCAGAACTCCGAGGTCCAGACGATCTCGAAGGAAGAGTTTGAGTCAGGCAAGAACACGCCGCCGCCGCCGTCGGAGGCCGCGAGCGCGCAGCCGAGTCCGGCGAAGTAATTCGTCCGTGCGGGAGAGGGGCCCGGGGGCGCGATGCGCGCCGAGCAGTGGCATCGGTGACGAGGTGGCAAGGCGAAGGAGAATGTCATGATCAACACGAATCGAGGATTGCGAATCACGCTGACGACGTTGGTGCTCGCCGCCGGGACGCTGGCGCTGGCATCGTTAACAGGATGCGCGTCCGACAAGCCGGCCCCGCCCCCCGCCGCGCCGCCGGCGCCGCCGCCGAAACCCACCAGCCTGTCGCAGATCAAATCTGAACTGCTGGCGGCCAAGTCTCAGGTTCAGGTCACGAACGACTCGCTCAACAAGCTCCAGAAATCCTCCACCGCGGACGCGGACGCGAACTACAACCGCTTCACCGAGGAGCAACTCAAGCTCCAAGCGACAGCTGACGCCCTTTCGAAGCGATCCAAGGACCTGAAGGATCGCGCGTCCGCGTACCAGGCGATGTGGAACCAGCAGGCGGAGGTGCAGAACCCGGAGTTGCGCCGCCAGGCGGTGCAGCAGAAGGCCGACGCCGAGCGGATCTACAACACGATCAACAGCGACATGGAGCTCGCGCGCCTCGCGTTCCAGCCGTACATGGCGAACTTGAAGGACGTCGGAAACTACTTGCGCGGGAACCTGAGCCCGGCGAACCTTCAGTCCACCGGTGACCTCGTCCAGAAGGCAAATAGCCAGGCGAAGGAAGTGGATAGCCGCATCAGCGCGATCGTCAGCTCGATCGACAAGATCACGAGCGCGACCGGCGAAGCCGCGGCGGGCAAGGCAGCAGACACGAGTACGGGCACGCCGGCGGGGGCGGGTGCGGCCACGCCGGCCGCCGCGCCGCCGGCCAAATAGCAAAGCGCGGGCGCCCACCCGCTACCGTTCGGGGAGCATGGACCGATGGACCGTGAACGTGCCGCAGCCAACGGAAGGCTCAAGCGGCGGCAATACGAAAAAGAGCTCCGCCGTCTTCAGACGGAGTTGTGCCGACTTCAGGACTGGGTCAAGCACACCGGCATGCGTGTGGTCGTGATCTTTGAAGGTCGAGACGGCGCTGGTAAGGGCGGGACGATCCGGGCGATCACCGAGCGCGTCAGCCCGCGCATCTTCCGCGTCATCGCGCTGCCCGCACCGTCCGACCGCGAGAAGAGCCAGATGTACATGCAGCGGTACATGCAGCACTTCCCGGCGGCGGGGGAGATCGTCATCTTCGACCGCAGTTGGTACAACCGCGCGGGCGTCGAGCGCGTCATGGGTTTCTGTTCCGCGAAGCAGCACCGCCGCTTTCTGCAGAACTGCCCCGAAGCGGAGCGGTACATGATCGACGGCGGGGTCTGGCTGATTAAGTATTGGCTGGAAGTCAGCGACCGTGAGCAGGAGCGGCGTTTCAACGCCCGGATGGAGGATCCGCTGCGGCAGTGGAAGCTGAGCCCGATGGACCTCCCGTCCCGCTCGCAGTGGTTCGAGTACTCACGCGCCCGTGACGAGATGCTCAAGGCTACGGACTCACGGCACGCGCCGTGGTACATCGTCCGCTCCGACGACAAGAAGCGCGCGCGGCTCAACTGCATCGCCCACCTGTTGGCTCAGATCCCGTACAAGAAGCTGCCGCGTCAGAAGGTGAAGCTGCCCAAGCGGTCGACGAAAGGCGCGTACGACGACCAGGCGACGTTACGCGGCCGGAAATTCGTACCGGAAAAGTACTGAGTGTGCGTCCTATTCCCAGCAGGAGTGAGAGCCATGCAAGTCTCGGTCGGGCAGGAGTCACCCCGCGTGATTGAGGTCGAGCTTGCGGGGCGCCTCACCTCGCAGGAGTGGCACGCCGCACTGAAGGACGTGGCGAAGCTACTGCGGCCGGACGCGTGCGCATCCATTCTGCTTGCGGCACAGGGCTTCGAAGGGTGGGAGCCGGGCAATTGGGATGACCTGTCATTCCAGCGGGAACACGACCAGCACATTGCCCGGATTGCAATCGTTGCAGACCAGAAATGGAAAGACCAAGTGTTGATGTTCGCCGGCCAGGGGCTTCGCAAGGTGGATATCCGATTCTTCACCCCGCCCGAGACGGCGCAGGCGCGGCAATGGGTCGCGGGTGGTGCTTGAGCAGTGCGAGATCCAGCGGGCCGTTCGGGCTCGTTCGGAAAGGCGGTCACACTATGAGGCTCCGCGAATCTGTTGCGTACATGCTCGTCGTTTGCCTCGTTTGCTTTCCGCCGGCGGTCGTGCAGGCGCAGGCGACGTACTCCGATGGGCAGAAGTTCTATCAGGCCCCTCGCGCGACGACGGGCGTCTCGCCTGCGAGCAATCCCACCTCAGCCCAGGCGGGCGCGCCCGCCCTGAAACCGGAGGAACTCGAACAGATCGTCGCGCCCATCGCGCTCTATCCCGACTCGCTGTTGGCGCAAGTGCTGATGGCCTCCACCTACCCGCTCGAGGTCGTGCAGGCCGACCGATGGGTGAAGCAGAATCCGACGCTCAAAGGTTCGGCCGACGCGCTGAACAAGCTCACGTGGGACGCGAGCGTCAAGTCGTTGATCGACTTCCCGCAGGTCCTGACGATGATGAGCGAGAAGCTCGACTGGACCGTGAAGCTCGGCGACGCGTTCATTGCCGACCAGAAGACGGTCATGGACGCGGTTCAGCGCCTGCGCGGCAAGGCCTACGCGAACGGGAACCTCAAGTCGTCGAAAGAGCAGACGGTGAAGGTGGATGCGGCACCGGCGACCGCGCAGGCCGTCGCCGGGGCGGCTCCGCCGCCGCAGGTCATCGTCGTCGAGTCGACGTCACCTTCCGTCGTCTACGTGCCGACGTACAACCCCACGGTTGTGTACGGCGCGTGGCCATATCCCTCTTATCCGCCGGCCTACTACTACCCGCCGGGATACGTCGCGGGGACGGCGCTGCTCTCGTTCGGCGTGGGGGTCGCGGTAGGCGCGGCGTGGGGACACGCGTGGGGCGGATGCAACTGGCACGGCGGCGACGTCGACATCGACGTCGACCGCAACGTCAACTTCAACGGCAATATCGACCGCGAACAAGCGCGGGCGAACCAGGACAACCGCCAGGGCGAGCGCGATACGCGGCAGGGGGACCGTCAGACCGGACGCGACACGCGACAGGCGGGGCGGCAGGGTGGGGCCAGCAGTTTTCAGCACGACCCGTCTCACCGCCAAGGCGTGGCATACCGCGACCGGGCCACGACCGAGCAGTTCCGCGGCGCGCAGGCGAGCCAGCAGTCGGCTGCGGCGCGCGACGCGTACCGCGGCCGCGCAGAGACGGGGCGGCAGGATCTCAATCGCGGTGGCGCCGATGCGTATCGCGGCGGTGCCGCCGGCGGGGGCTTGGGCGGCAGCAGCGGGTACGGGGGCACGTACGGCGGTGGCGCGGGAACCGGCGCGGGGGCCGGCGGCGCACGGGCCGCGGGCGACTATCGCGGGAGCGGCGGCGGGTCATCCGGTGCGCGCGATTATTCCGGCACGCGCAGCAGCGGATTCACCGGCACGACCTCCAGCGGATCGAGTGCGCGCGCCGCCAGCAGTCGCGGTCAAACCAGCCGCAGTAGCAGCGGTTACTCGGCAAGTCGGAGCGGCAGCTCTTCGGGCGGCGGCGGGTATTCCCGCGGCGGTGGCGGCGGTTACTCCGGTGGCGGCGCGCGGAGCGGCGGCGGAGGCGGCGGGCGAGGCGGCGGCGGGGGGCGACGATGAACCACTCCGCCTGCGACATGACCAGGAGTCAAACCATGAACGTATTCGGCCGCCTGATCCTTCCGGTCATCATCGTTCTTACCGCCCTCGGGTGCGCGTCGTCGTCGTCGTCATCGTCATCGGATCGAACGCAGTTTTCATCGCCGGAGGCCGCGGCGCAGTCGCTCGTCGATGCGCTGCGGACACAGGATCGGGCGCGATTGGACGAGATCCTCGCGCCGGCCGCCGACGACATCCTTTCCTCCGGGGACCAGATCGCCGATCGCGCCGATGCGGTGCGCTTCCTCGCCCTCTACGACGCCGGCCATCGCATCCAGGCAGGGCCGGACGGTGTGCATACGCTCGTCGTCGGGCAGGCCAATTGGCCGTTTCCGGTGCCGATCGTCAAGTCGCAGGGCAAATACGTCTTCGATGCCGAGACCGGGAGAGAAGAGATTTTGAATCGGCGCATCGGGCGTAACGAACTCAACGCGCAGCAGGTCTGCCTGGCGATCGTCGACGCGCAGCGCGACTACGTCGCACTCCGGCCGACCGGCGGCGCGTTGCCGGAATACGCCCAGAAGCTCGTGAGTGACACGGGGAAGAAGAATGGCCTGTACTGGCCGACCGCCGAGGGCGAGCCGGCGAGTCCCCTGGGGCCGCTGGTCGCGTCAGCCGCCACGGAGGGTTACGGCTCCTCCACCGCGCCCTCGTCTGCGCGGCCGGCGTACCACGGTTATCACTACCGACTGCTGACGAGCCAAGGCCCGCACGCCAACGGCGGCGCGCTTCCGTACCTGGTCGACGGTCGGCTCATCGGCGGCTTCGCCGTTGTCGCCTATCCGGCGCAGTACGGCAACTCGGGCATCATGACCTTTATGACCAGCCACGACGGCATCGTCTACGAGCGCGACCTCGGCACTGAGACCGAGCTCATCGCGCAGGGCATGTCCAGCTTCGACCCGGGTCCCGGATGGAAGAAGACCGCAGACGATTCGCAGCTGACCCAGCGCGATTAGGGTTCACCGCCGCGGCGCTTGCGTTCGCCTGTCGCTCACCGGGGGGTGCGGAACCACGCGTTGGACCAAAGTCCCATAGTTTCAGTTCGAGCCGCGCCACTAGAGTCCCGCTCGGCAGGAGTAATTCATGAGACGCTGGCCTGGGCTGCGGGGAATCCTGATGACGATTGCGGTGGCCTCGGTCGGTTGTCAGAAACCGCCGCCACGCGCCGAACCGCCGCCACCGAAGGTAACGGTGGAGGCCCCCCAGGCGCGGCAGATCGTCGAGCACGACGACTACAACGGCTGGATCGATTCGCCCGAGACCGTCGATGTCCGTTCGCGCGTGCGCGGACACATCGTCAAGGTGCACTTCAAGGACGGCGACATGGTCAAGAAAAACCAGTTGCTGTTCGAGCTCGACCCGCGCCCCTTCCAGCAGGAGATCGACCGGTCCAAGGAGCAGGTCAACATTTTCGTGGCGCAGCTCAACGTCGCGCTGGTCGAAGAGAAGCGCATGAAGGAGCTGCAGAAGACCAACTCGGCCACGCAGATCGAGATCGATACCAGCTTCGCCAAGGCCCGTTCGCTCGAAGCGCAGGTCGAGGCGCAGAAGCAGGAAGTGGAGCGCGACAAGCTCGAGCTGGAATACTCCCGGGTCACCGCCCCGATCGCCGGGCGCGTCGGCCGCGCGATGCTGGACGAAGGGAACCTGGTCAACGCCGGCGGGAGCGACCCGGTGCTGGCGACCATCGTGGCGATCGATCCCGTCGAGGTCTATTTTTCGGTCGACGAGCGCGCGCTGCAGCGTTACCAGAAGGCGTACCCCGCTACGAAACCGACCGGAAGCCTGCGGGAACGCAACATGCCGTTCCAGTTCGGCCTGGAATCTGACGACGGGTACCCGAACAAGGGCGTCCTCGACTTCGCCGACAATCGCGTCGATCCGACCACCGGAACCATCACGATTCGCGGGCTGGTCGGGAATCCGCAGGGACGCTTCGTGCCCGGATCGCGTGTGCGCGTGCGCGTTCCCCTGGGGAACGAGCGGCCGTGCGTGCTGGTCCCGGATACGGCGATCCTCTCCGACCAGGACCGAAAATACGTGCTGCTGGTCGATGACAAGAACGTCGTCCACCGTCGGGAGATCGCGCTGGGCAAGCTGCTCGATGACGGCATGCGGGTCGTCTCGTCCGGCCTGAAGCCCGAAGACCGGCTCATCACGATGGGCCTCCAGGCCGCGCGGATCAACTACCCGGTCGAACCGGTCGCTCCGGCGGCAACCCAACCCGCCGTCGCGGTCGCGAGGTGAAGCCGTGATTTCCCACTTCTTCATCGATCGCCCCATCTTCGCGACGGTGCTTTCCGTCGTGATCCTCATCGTCGGCGGCGTCGCGCTGACGCAGCTCCCGATCGCGCAGTACCCGGAAGTCGCGCCGCCGACCGTCCAGGTCACGGCAACGTACCCGGGCGCCAACGCCAAGACCGTCGCCGACACCGTCGCCACGCCGATCGAGGCCGAGGTGAACGGCGTCGAGCGCATGCTCTACATGTCGTCGCGCTGCACGAACGACGGGCAGATGCTGCTGGACGTGACCTTCGAGCTGGGGACCAACCTCGACATGGCGCAGGTTCTCGTGCAGAACCGCGTCTCGATCGCGCTGGCGAAGCTGCCGGAAGAGGTCAAGCGGATCGGCGTCACGACCAAGAAGAAATCGCCCGCCATCCTGCTCTGCGTCAACCTGATCTCGCCGGACGGCAGCAAAGACCAGCTCTACCTGAACAACTTCGCGACGCTGAGCGTCAAGGACGACATCGCGCGCATCAAGGGCGTCGGCGACGTCGCGTTCCTCGGGCCGCGCGACTACAGCATGCGCGTCTGGCTCGACCGCGACCGGCTGGCGTCGCTCCAGATGACGCCGGCCGACGTCATCACCGCCATCCAGCAGCAGAACATCCAGGTGGCGGCGGGCCGCGTCGGTCAGCCGCCGGTGCCGGCGGGCGCGGTGGTCCCGTTCGACCTCCCGATCAACACCGAGGGCCGACTCAGCACCGAGGAACAGTTCGAGAAAATCATCGTCAAGAGCGGCGGCGAAGGGCAGCTCGTTTACCTCCGCGACGTCGCCCGCGCCAAGCGCTATGACGACGCCGGCAACGTGACCGAAAAGGGCATCGAGCTCGGCGCGAAGAATTACGACGTCAACAGCTACCTCGGCGCCGGCAAGGACCAGCGTTACCCCGCGGCGACGCTGGCCGTCTTCCAGATGCCCGGCTCCAACGCGCTCGACACCGCCGACGCGATCAAGAAGCGCATGGAGGCGCTGAAAACCCGCTTCCCGCAAGGGCTCGACTACCGCATCGTCTACGACACCACCGTCTTCGTCGAAGAGTCGATCGCCAGCGTCTACCACACGCTGATCGAGGCGTTCGTCCTCGTCTTCATCGTGGTGCTGGTCTTCCTCCAGAACTGGCGGGCGACCCTCATCCCGATGATCGCGGTCCCGGTCTCGCTCATCGGCACGTTCGTCGTCATGGGCCTGCTCGGGTTCTCGCTGAACAACCTCTCGCTCTTCGGCCTGGTGCTGGCGATCGGCATCGTGGTGGACGACGCGATCGTCGTCGTCGAGAACGTCGAGCGCTGGCTGGCCGAGGGGCTGTCGCCCCGCGACGCGGCGCGCAAGGCGATGGACGAGGTGACCGGGCCGGTCATCGCGATCTCGCTGGTCCTGTGCGCGGTGTTCGTCCCGACCGCGTTCATGGCCGGCATCAGCGGCGAGTTTTACAAGCAGTTCGCCCTGACGATCGCCGCGTCGACGGTGATTTCGGCCTTTAACTCGCTCACCCTCAGCCCGGCGCTGAGCGCGCTTCTTCTCAAGGGACATGGACACGCGCCTGCCGGCGCCGACGGCCATGCCGCCGCCGCGCACGACGGCGACGGGCAGCACGGCCACGCGAAAGCCGAGGCCCTGCCGCGCGTCGGCATCGCGATCATCGGCGGCTTGCTGGCCTACCTGTTCCTCGTATCGCCGGTCGCGCACCTGTTCGGCATCGAAGTCGGCGGGCACGGGAGCGAATCGCACGCGGGCGACCACGGCGGCGGCGGCTTCGCGTTGCTCGCGATCAAGATCGTCGTGTTCGCGCTCGGCGTCGTCGCCGGACTGCTCGCGGCGCGCGTCGTGAACATGCTGCTCGGCGGCCTGTTTCGCGGGTTCAACAAGGCGTTCGACGTCACCATCAGCGGGTACGGCAAGGCGGTTGCGCTCTTCCTGCGGCTCAGCGTGATCGTGTTGCTGGTCTACGTCGGCCTGATCGCCATCACGGTGCTGCTGTTCAAGGTCGTGCCCAAGGGATTCATTCCGGAGCAGGACAAGGGCTACCTCGTCGTCAACGCGCAGCTCCCGGACGGCGCGGCGCTGGGCCGCAGCGACGCCGTCGTCGCGCGCCTCAGCGACATCGCCCGCAAGACGCCGGGCGTCGCCTACACGATCGACGTCCCCGGCTACTCGATTTTATTGAGCACCAACATCAGCAACGTCGGCGGGATGTTCGTCATCCTCGAGCCGTTCGAGAAGCGCAAGGGCCACGCCGACCTGGCCGCCAACGCGATCGCCGAGCGGCTGCGCCAGCAGTTTTCAAGCGTCCTGGACGGCCGCATCGCCGTGTTCGGCGCGCCGCCCGTCGACGGGCTGGGGAGCACCGGCGGCTTCAAGCTCCAGGTGCAGGACCAGCGCGGCGCGGGGCTCAACGCGCTCCAGGGCGCCGTGCAGAACCTGTCGTTCCAGGGCAACCAGGACCCGCGCCTCAAGGGCCTGTTCAGCAGCTTCAGCGTCGCGCAGCCGCAGCTCTTCGTCGAGATCGACCGCGAGAAGGCGCGCAGCCAGAAAGTCTCACTGGACGAGTTGAACAAGACGCTCCAGGCGTCGCTCGGCTCGTTCTACGTCAACGATTTCCTCTTCCAGAACCGCAACTGGCAGGTCAACGTGCAGGCCGACCCCGCGTCGCGCCTCAAGGTCGAGGACATCGGCGCGCTCGAAGTGCGCAACGGCGAGGGCAAGCGCGTCCCGCTGCGCACGCTGATCAACATCCGCAACACCGCCGGCCCCGCGGTCGTCAACCACTACAACCTCTACCCCTCGGCCGAGATCAACGGCAACACCGCGCCCGGCGTGAGCTCCGGGCAGGCGGTCGCGATCGTCGACGAGCTGCTCGGCGACCACCTCCCGCAGACCATGGGTTACGACTGGACCGAGCTGACCTACCAGCAGATCCTCGCGGGCCGGGACGTGCTGACCAAGCTGGTCTTCCCGCTGGCGGTGATCTTCGTGCTCCTCGTGCTCGCCGCGCAGTACGAGAGCTGGTCGCTGCCGATCGCGATCATCCTCATCGTCCCGATGTGCATGCTCGCCGCGCTGGCCGGCGTCTACATGATGCGGCTCGACAACAACATCTTCACCCAAGTCGGGCTGGTCGTGCTGATCGGCCTGGCGGCGAAGAACGCGATCCTCATCGTCGAGTTCGCCAAGCAGCTCGAGGACCAGGGCAAGCCCGCGCGCGAGGCGACGATCGACGCCTGCCGCCTGCGCCTGCGCCCGATTTTAATGACGTCGTTCGCGTTCATCCTCGGCGTCGTCCCGCTCGTGCTGGCCAAGGGCGCGGGCGCGGAGATGCGCTACACCTTGGGCGTCGCGGTCTTCAGCGGCATGCTGGGCGTGACGATCTTCGGCATCTTCTTCACCCCGGTCTTTTATTACGTGATCCGCCGCCTGACCGCCCGGCGCGCCCCCGCGACTCCGGCGACTCCCGGCGACGCCCACGGTCACGCCGCCGACGGCGACGCCGTCCCATTGCACCCCGAACCGGCCGCGGTCCCCGCCGTCGTCGCCTCGTGATCACGTCGGAACGTTGCCGCCGGCCGCCGGTGCCGTCTCGTGATCACGTCGGAACGTTGCCGCCGCCGCCGCCAGCCGGGGGATCGAGACCCGACCCGTCATCCGCCTGCACGACGAGCCAGCGCAGCGCCGCGTCGTAATCGTCGAAGATCGCGTCGCGGCTGTACGCTTCGGCGAACACCTGGTACTGCTTCGACACGCCGAACTGCACCGCGCCCGCGCGGGCGACCACGATCGCCGTCGTCCAGCCTCGCCCGGCGAGCGCGGGCTTGACCACGTCGCAGACGAGGTCGAGCAACTCCGCCCCGCTGAACGCGATGCGCGCCTCGCGCAGGTCGACGAGCGTCCGCCGCGTTTCCATCACCCGCGGGTCGGCGAGGTAGCCCTGCCAGTAGCGCCGCAGGTCCGCGGCGGTGACGTCCCCCTGCCATGCCTCGAGGATCACGCCGCGGTCCGCGTCGATGGAATAGGAAATCGGCATCACCCGCGTAGTGTCGTCCCCCGCGCCACGCTTGCAACCGGCAACCCGCCACCCGCCGCCCGCTGCCCGCCACCCGCCGCCGCAACGACACATTCTACCCGTGGGACTTGCCCCGCGCGCATCTTGTCCCCCCGACACCACCGCGACGCAGATTCATTTCACGAACACCGTCGCGCGGCCCCCCTCGTCGCATGGGCATCTTGCCCGCCCCCCTGTGCGTGTACTCACGCCGGTGCGGCGCAGCCGCACGAAGCGCGCGCGGCCAGCGGCGCTTTCGCGCGACGGCAGATTCATTCCATGAACGGCGTCGCGCGGTGTTTCGTCGCCGGGCGTGCGCTTGCTGCGCTCGCCCGCCCCGGCGGGCAGGTCGGACGGTCTTGGCGCGAAGCCGCGCGCGAGCACGGAACCGGCGTTGAGCGAGCACGGCAGCAACGCGGCGACGCGCCGGCCACCGCGGGGAACTAGACCGCCGCCCCCGTCGCTGCGGGCGCGGGCGCGGCGGGCGCGGCGGCCGCCGCGGGCAGCGTGATCGAAAACGTCGCGCCGCGGTCGCGGTTGTTCGCGGCCCACACCTTCCCGCCGTGACGTTCGATGATTG
>Ga0307409_100001281_pt1 | contig 12160 bp, 11 predicted proteins | sample 322Ometagenome_2_FD_203888 | JGI IMG/M metagenome (GOLD analysis project Ga0307409, IMG submission 203888) | Maize rhizosphere microbial communities from greenhouse at UC Davis, California, United States - 322HYB-O-2 | ecosystem: Host-associated > Plants > Roots > Rhizosphere > Soil | place...
GCCCTCCTTCAGATCGGCAGCTGCTGGCTGAGCCTCCGCTGTGTCGGCGTTCTCCAGATCGGCAGCTGCTGGCTGAGCCTCCGCTGTGTGGCCCTCCTTCAGATCGGCAGCTGCTGGCTGAGCCTCCGCTGTGTGGCCCTCCTTCAGATCGGCAGCTGCTGGCTGAGCCTCCGCTGTGTCGGCGTTCTCCAGATCGGCAGCCGCCGGCTCAAGACCGCCAGCCGGCGGCTCAATCAACCTCCGCAGTGTCGCCTCAACTTCGCGTGACCCCTGAATGTCGATCGAGTCCGTGGTCTCGGGGCTCCACCGCAGGTCGAAAAGCGTTGGTATCTCGTCGTCAAGAGGGGCAGGAGAGCGTGTCGACGCCGGGACTGCCGTTAGGCCAGGCTCGTCGACTGGGGCGTGTGACGCCACCGAAACCGCGGCCTCGGCTGGAACGAATGGGGCTGCGGTCGCAGGACTGCCGCAGAGGTCGCAGTGACCGTCAACGATCGTGCCAGTGCACCCTGGCTGCAGACAGGCCGTCATGAGACCCCGTTTCTCGTGAGATCAACGTTCGCCATCGTAAGACGGCGCTGAAGTCGTACCCTGACTGCCGTCGGGGCGCAGGCGGACGAGGGCGGTCCGGTTGGGAAAGATGCCGACGACGTCGGTGCGGCGGCGGATCTCCCGGTTCAGTCGTTCCTGAGGGTTGTTGGACCAGATCTGGCGCCAGATGGCTTTGGGGAAGCTGGTGAATGCCAAGATGTCGGCCCGGGCGGCATCTAGATGCTCTGCGACGGCGGGCAGTTTGTCGACCAAGGCGTCGAGGATGCGGTGGAACTGGACATGCACGGCGTCGGCGTCGGGTTGGTCATAGACCGAATGCAGTAACGCTTTCACCCAGCCCCACGCCGACTTCGGGGTGGGCAGACATCAGGTTCGCCGCGTAATGGGTGCGGCACCGCTGCCAAGCCTCCGAGCGGAAAATTCTTGTCCCAAATTCGGCGCTAGGGCTGGGCGATCGCGACCGATCTGTTTAGACTCCCTGCCGGAAGATAACGGTTTGGTCTCATTTCTCGGGGGAGTGCGTGCACGTGGCTCGAACCGTGTCCGCAACGGGCAATGCTGCCGCATCTTGGAGTGCGGAGAGCACGACATGTGGTTCCGGCATTGGAACGGTGCAATACGCAGATGTGCCTGCGGCAGTTGTGCCCGGTGCTATGCAGGTCGCGTACCTGGCAGCTTCAACCACATCAGCAGTGTCGACAGCCAGCGCGCGCGTGGGGCCCAAGGAAGCAAGTCGCCACGCCGCACGAGCAGCAATCAGAAATGATGCGGCGCCGAAGCTGAAGGACTCGGCCTCGCAAACGATGCCGATCCTGAGACTAATGGTGATCCGCAGCAGCTACGCCACTACAGATCTCAACGTTCGGACCGAGGCCAAAGAGGAGTCCTCCGTCGGCTGCGTAGTTCCTGCCGGAAGGAAGCTCTCGATCACTGCCACCGTAATTAACGAATTCCGATGCGAGTCATACCGGGGCAAAGGTCCCTGGGGCTCACACAACAGCTTTTTCACTCGGGGAGATTGACATGATTCCAGGTGTGCCCTGGTTAGCTTTGCGCCGCCGGCGCAAGGCAATGATCGCACTCGGCCTCAGCGCCACCCTTGCCCTCAGCGTCCTGGGCATTCAGTCCGCGTCCGCTTCGACCAGGTCAAGACTTGCTCTGAGCTTGAATCCGGATCGATCGAATGCTGTGCGACTCGACGGCTCGACGGTGAAGGGAAAGATCTATGTCTTCGTGAGCAACTCGAAGACCCTCGACAAGGTCGACTTCTACCTGGACAGCTCATCGCGCACGAAGCCGCCCGTACGAACCGACACCGACCCGCCTTTTGATTTCGCGGGTACCGCTGACGACGGCACTGCGGTTCCGTACGACACCACGAAGCTAGCCGATGGATCCCACAGCATCAGCGTTGTACTGACGTGGTTGAACGGCACTACCTCCCGCCGTGGTGGGAACTTCACGGTCGCCAACGAGGGCGTAGCACCGACAGCCAACCCCTCGCCGACGACGACCACCGCCTCAAACACCGTCTCGCCGGCTGCACCAACTACCACTGCGCCGGCCACGACCACTGCAACTCCAACGACGACAACGACGGCAACGCCGACAACTACCCCGCCGGCAGCGCCGACGCCGACCACGCAAACACTGACCGCGAAGCCTTCGCAATCGAGTACCGTCCCGACGCCAGGTGCTACCACACCAGCGTCGCCTGCCGCGTCGTGCCTGAGTGGGGGCGGTGTGGCCATTGGCGTGGGCGACGACGCCCAGAGCGTGGTGAATGCGCACGGCGCTGGTACGACCTACATCGTCAAGGCCGGTACCCATTTGCGGAACTTCAGTGTTCAGCCCAAGTCCGGGGACAGGTTTTGTGGAGAGCAGGGTGCGGTGCTGGATGGCGGCCGCAGTCTGGTGTCGGCATTCTCGGGCGGGGCCACAAACGTGACCTTGGATTCGATGACGGTGCGGGAGTATGACCCTGGTTGGCAGGGCGCGGCGATCCAGCCGCAACCTCGTGCCAGCGGTTGGGTGGTGCGTAATGTGTCGGCGTTGCATAACGGCTGGGCTGGTCTGCTGGTCGCTGATGGCATGAAGATTCTGGGTGGCCATTACAACGACAACGACCAGTTAGGGATCGGCGGCAACGCCGCCACTGGGATCCTGCTAGACGGTTTGGACGGGGACGCGGAGACGATGGATGGGCCCGAGCTGGCGCGCAACCACACCCTGCATGCCGCCTGTGAGTGGGAGGCTGGGGGCATGAAGTGGGATGTCGGCCAGGTCACCGTCCGCAATGCCTACGTCCATGACAACGACTGCCGCGGACTCTGGGCCGACATCAACGCCCACGGCGCGCTCATCGAGCACAACCTAATCGAGAACAACTTTAGGGAGGGCGTCTTCTATGAGATCAGTCAGGACGCGGTCATCCGGTACAACAACGTCAACGGAAACGGCCACGCGGCCAACGGCTGGTATTGGGATGCCGGAATCCTCGTCAATGCCAGCTTCAACGTTGAGGTATACGGCAATCGTCTTGCTGGCAACTACAACGGGATCACCGGAGTCCAGCAGGATCGACCGGACTCCACTCCACCGGAACACCTGCTCAACAACTTCCATTCATATGACAACTTGATCTGCGCTACCGGCGGGGGCGGCCATCCGACCGGCGTCGTCGCCGACAACGGCGCCGACTTGGCCGCGCGGGACATCAGCTTCACCGGGAACACCATCCAGTCGTCCCCATGCGAGTAGTGGACCGCCCACATCCACGGCAGCCGTCGATCTTGGATGCTGCAATAGCTCTAGATCAACAACCTCAATCCACGATGCGGTTAGCCGATTGGACAATCTGTCTGGAGGAATCCCGGCGCCCTCGAAGGCACCCGCGTTCAATAAGCGCCACTCCGCTTCACAATTACAAACAGCGTCTTCCAAATTATCAAAGCGTCGAGTGCCAGCGACCAGTTCTCGACGTAGCGCAGGTCGAGGCCCACGGCCTCATCCCACTCAAGGTCAGCCCGACCGCTGATCTGCCACAGTCCCGTCAAGCCCGGCTTGACGAACAAGCGTCGGCGTGCCTCACCGTCGTACGGTGTGTCTGTGGTCGGCAAGGGGCGCGGCCCGACAAGTGACATCTGCCCACGCAGCACATTCAACAGCTGAGGTAATTCGTCGAGAGATGTCCGCCGCAGCCAACGACCGAGTTGCGTCACACGAGGGTCGTTCTCGATCTTGAACAGGTGACCTGTGGAGTGCACATTAAGATGGGCCAGGGACGTTCGCAATGACTCCGCATTCCGTGTCATTGTTCGGAATTTGAGCACGTTGAATTCGCGACCATGAAGCCCGACACGCCTTTGCCGGAAGAGCGCGGGACCTGGGCTGGTGAGTCGCACAGCGAGGCCGATCGCCACCAGTAGGGGAAGCAGAATCAAAAGGGCCAGGGCCGAGACCACACGATCAAAGCAGCCTTTGGCGACACGACGCCCCCCACTGAGGGCTGGCTCGTCGACGTGCAGCAGCGGTAACCCGCAGACTGGCCGTATGGCGATCCGAGGTCCGGTGACATCCATCAGCGCCGGTGCCACGAGCAGGTCGATGCCCGAGCTGGCGAGGCTCCACGAGAGACGACGCAAGGCCGAGCCGTCCATCTCGGGACAGGCGAGCACTGCTACCGCATCCGCCGCAGTCTCAGGGAGCAGCTTGTCAACATCTTCGAAGCCTCCGAGCACTGGTATGCCGACGTCAGCGAGCGCCTCCGATTGGCTGCCATTCGGGACGCAGGCCCCGACGATTCGCATGCCGTGGTGAGCATCCCTGCGCATTTGTCGCACAAGGTCGGCGGCGGAATGGCCGTGGCCGACAAGGAGGACGTCGCTCATGAAGTCGCCGGTGCGGCGTCGGCGGTGTACGAACTTTCGCGCTGAGTAACGTCCGAGCAAGGTCAACATGGTGGCGAGAGGAAGAGCGATGATGACGTATCCTCGGGCCACTTCTGCCTTCGTCGCCCAGGAGAACGTACCCACCGTCGCAATGACCGCGACTGCGGCAATCAGCACACGCCGGAATTCCTCGTATCCCACGGTAAGAAAGCGGGTTTCATAGGCCCGTGCGACCCCCATAGCGGCGAGCCACAGTACCGGCACGCTAGCGGTTAGAGCGATGTAACCCCACAGGTAAGAGGAGGTGGGATGGTCACCGAAGCGCCCTACGTAGGCAGCAGTGGCCGCAACAAGCGCGGCCGATGCGTCGATGGCGATGGTAGCGGCGACGTAGCTTCGCTCCCACTTTCGTCGGGAAACGCGCAGCACGACCTTCGGTTTGGTAAATACCGGTACCGACATGACATCGGCAACACCCATACCCGTACCCCCGCATGCGCAGTTCGCAGCACCCTGGGCGCCCTGGACGTCTGTCGAGTCCGAAAGTTCAGCCCCCCGAACCGGCGTATGCCAGAACTCGAAGACGAGGTAGCGCTCCGTGGCAATCTAAGCGACAGGGAGTGAGAAATCTAGGCACAAATTGACGAGTTATTAAATCGTGATTCAGCACGTGCCCGGTTTACGAGGTATATGCGTGTCTGGCACTTTTCCTCGTTTCACGGATAGTTCAACGATGGAGTACCAGATAGCTGCTCAGAAATCGTTACAGGCATTAACGATCTTGAACGATTGCCCGCATCGCTACCAGTGCAGCTGTTGATCTTGACTCTGGCCTGGCGCCAGTCGGTTCTGATTCTGCATCACGGCTGTGATCCTTCTGCCCATGTCGCTCGGCGGGGCGGGTTGCACAGTCCAAGAGTGGTTGGGTCGGGTTGGTGTGGGGTGTTGTGGGGTCAGCGTGGAACAGGGTGTGTAGCCGAATAACCCCTACACCAGGCATTGGCGTTTGATAGTGGAGGAGTGGAGTGCCATCGATACCGACGGCTCGCTGCGCTACAGCAGGACGTCGGCAGTGACATGAGGACATCGCGATGAGAGTTTTGGTGGACGGTGATCGCGGCTACATCGGGGCGATATTAGTGCCTTTGGTGCAAGCTGCTGGGCATGAGGTCGTCGGTCTTGATGTCGGTTGGTATGACGGGTGCGACTTTGGCCTCCAACCTGCGGACTACGAGCAGCGGACTCAGGATATTCGTGATGTGTCGCCTGGCGATCTCGAGGGGTTTGACGCGGTCATCCATCTTGCGGCGATCTCGAACGACCCGATCGGTCACCTGAATCCGGACGCGACTTACGGCGTCAACGCGCGCGGCGCCGTACATATGGCAGAAGTGGCCAAGGCGGCCGGGGTCTCGCGTTTCCTCTTCTCGTCGTCATGCTCGCTTTATGGTGCGGCCGGCGATAAACCGGTGGACGAGACTGGCCAATTCAATCCCATCACCCCGTACGGGGAGAGCAAGGCAATGGCGGAGGCGGGGTTGGCGGAGCTGGCGGATGACGATTTCAGTCCTACCTATCTGCGGAACGCCACGGCGTACGGTTCTTCGCCGCGGCTGCGGGCCGACATTGTGGTCAACAACTTGACCGGAACCGCGTTTACGCAGGGCAGTGTGCGATTGCAGTCCGATGGCAGCCCGTGGCGGCCGTTGGTGCATGTGGAGGATATTTCCCGGGCGTTTCTGGCGTTGCTGGAGGCGCCGCGCGAGGTGGTTCATAACCAGGCCTTCAATGTCGGCCGGGATGAGGATGTGGTGCAGATTCGTACGATCGCTGAACAGGTCAGCGATATCACGGGTGCACCGGTTAGCTTCGCTGAGGGTGCCGGTCCGGACACGCGCAACTATCAGGTTGATTTCACCAAGATCCGTCGCGATGTTCCGGCCTTCCAACCGCAGTGGACCATTCCTCAGGGCATTGAGGAGATCTGGCACGACGCCGGCGAGCGCGGCTTGACGGCAGAGGACTTTGAAGGTCCACGGTTCGTACGACTGCAGCGAATCCAGCAGCTGATTGCCGAAGGCCGCTTGGACCGTAAAGATCTCCGGCGCCGGTGATTGGTGTCAGCGCGCAGCTTAGAAGATCTCGAGCTTAGGCAGACTAACGACGAAGCGACCGCCCCAGTCCCGTACGTATGCCAGCTGTGCTGTGATTTCATCTCGCAGGTTCCACGGCATGATCACTACATAGTTCGGTCTTTCTTGCACCAACCTCTCCACTGGATAGATCGGGATGTGAGTACCTGGGAGGAACAGGCCGTGCTTGTGTGGATTGCGATCCACCGTGAACTCAATGAGATCCGAGCGGATGCCGCAATGGTTGAGCAGAGTATTTCCCTTCCCCGGCGCCCCATAGCCAGCGACTCGCATGCCGGTCCGCTGGCAGCCGATGAGGAACTCGACGAAATCGTTACGCGCCGTGGCGACTTGGCGGGCAAACCCGTCGTGGCCCTCTATGGTGTCAAGACCAGCCGCAGCTTCGTCCGCCAGTACACGCGCGACGGAGGCAGCCAGCTCGAGGCCGGCAACAGCCGGCGCTGCCCAGACCCGCATGGAGCCGCCATGGGTGGGCAGCTCATCGATGTCGACTACGTGTAGATCCGCCGTCGCGAGCACACGCTGGGCCGTGAGCAGGGTCAGATAGGAATAGTGCTCGTGATAGATCGTGTCGTACTCATTGCCTTCGATCAGCCGCAGCAGATGCGGAATCTCAATGCTGACGTGGCCGGAATCGGCGACCAGCGCACGCAACCCCTTGCTGAAGTCGACGATGTCCGGAACATGTGCAAATACATTGTTGGCGACAACTAGGTCGGCCTTACCGTGTCGGGCCGCCACATCACGACCGGTCTGCTCACTGAGGAACATGATCTCGGTGTCGATGCCCCTGCTTCGGGCCACCTCGGCAATGTTGGCTGCCGGGTCAATCCCGAGTGATCGGATACCACGCGCAACGCTGTGTTGAAGGAGGTAGCCGTCGTTGCTCGCCACCTCAATAATGAGTGACTCACTCCCTAGCCCCAGTCGCGCTACGGCATCGTCGATGAACCGACGGGCATGCGCGATCCAAGAGTCCGAATAGGAGGAGAAGTACGCGTAATCCGAAAAGACATCCTCCGGCGAGATGTAGGCCGGCAGCTGGACCAAAAGGCAGCTCTCACACACACGGACGTGGAGTGGATAGAACTTTTCGGCGGCGTCGAGCTGAGAGGCGGTGAGGTAGCTCTCACAGGGTGGAGACATACCCAGGTCGACGAAAGTGTGCCGTAATTCCGCAGAGCACAACCGACATCGGGGATACGACATAACGCTCCTTCACTTACTCCGAAGATGCGCGGTCTTATCGTGACATGGGTTGCAATGTCGCAGGCGGGCAGGTGCACTCTGTACCACCACTTGCGGACCTTCGATCGGCCCCGGGATCCAGGTTCGTAGTGGCTGGTGGATTGTGCCCGACCTGGCCCCCGTGAGATTGCGCCAGCCGTTGTTGATCAATGAACCGAATTCACCTCAAGCAACCCGAGCTGGCCACGGTATTCAGCCCAGCTGATTCCATTCTCACGATCGCGCTCGCTCATGATCGTCGCCGGTGCCGGCCATGGGACTGCGAGGTCTGCATCATCATGTCGTACCGTCACATCACTGCCGGGAGCGTGGAATTCATCGATTCGGTAAATGACATCAGTGACCCCGGTCAACGCCTGGAACCCGTGGAGAAACCCGCGCGGAACGTACACCTGAGTGCAGAGCTGATCGTCGAGCAGGAAGGTCATGACCTGCCCAAATGTCGCCGAGCCTGGCCGGGCATCGACGACCACGTCGAGCACGGCCCCATTGGCGCAACGAACGAGCTTCGCCTCGCCCGCCCCGGATCGACCGTGCAGTCCGCGGCGTACGCCTTGATAGGACCGTGATTGGTTCTCCTGCTTGAAACTGGCTGGGTCGATACCCGCATCAGAGAGGATCTGAACGTCGAGCGTGCGCGAGAAGTAGCCTCGCTCATCCCGGATTGGAGTCGGTCGAAAGATGATCAACTCCTCGATCGAGGTCCGGATGATCTCCATGCCGGACAGCTTAGTGAGATCCGCAGAATGTCCGGAAATCGGCTAGTCGTAGAATGCCCGGCAGTGCCGTTTGCTGAAGAAGGCCCTCCGTCGTAATAATTCAGCATATCTGCGGGGGAGAGTAAGCGGGGGGCTGCATGATACCTGCTGTGCTGTCCAGGGAACGATGATGTTTGAGAAGTCTGCGTTGGCACAGGCACGCCTGCACGAGCTGGTGCCTGGTGGAGCGCACACGTATGCGCGTGGATCCGACCAGTTTCCGGAGGACATAACTCCGATCCTTGTGCGCGGTCGGGGCGCGAGAGTCGAAGACCTGGACGGCAACTGGCTCATCGAGTATGGGATGGGCTTACGGGCGATCACGCTGGGTCATGGATACGAGCCGGTGGTGGCTGCAGTCCGCGAGGCGGCCGCCGATGGGGTCAACTTTTCGCGGCCCACTGTGTGGGAGCTGCGGGCGGCTGAGGAGTTCTTGGAGCAGGTCCCGGGCGCGGACATGGTGAAGTTTGCCAAGAACGGCTCGGACGTTACCTCAGCGGCGGTCAAGCTGGCACGGGCGGCGACTGGTCGTGATCTTGTGGCGATCTGCGGCAGCCAGCCGTTTTTCTCTGTTGATGACTGGTTCATCGCGAGTACGCAGATGAAGGCTGGGATTCCGGGGTCGTACGGTTCGATGACGGTCAAGTTCAGCTATAACGATCCGGATTCGGTGCAGGCGTTGTTCGAGGCGTATCCGGATCAGATCGCCGCTGTGATCTTGGAGGCGGCCACGGCTACTGCGGATCCGGCACCTGGTTTTCTCGAAGGTTTGCGATCGGTGACCGATCGATATGGTGCTGTGTTGATCTTCGATGAGATGATCACCGGGATGCGCTGGTCGAGGCATGGCGCCCAGTCGGTGTATGGCGTTACGCCGGATTTGTCCACGTGGGGTAAGGCAATCGGCAACGGGTTCTCGATATCCGCCCTTGCCGGCAAGCGGGAGTTGATGGAGCTGGGCGGGCTCAATACTGAGGCCTCGCGGGTGTTTTTGTTGTCCACCACTCATGGTGCCGAGACCACTGGTTTGGCGGCTTATCTGGCGGTATCTGCCACGTATGCCGAGCGGGATGTGGTCGGCGAGATGGAGGTTCAGGGCACCAAACTGCGCCGTGGGCTGGAGCAGGCGGCCCAGCAGGCCGGCGTGTCAGAGCACGTGGTTATCTTGGGTCGTCCCTCATGTCTGGTGTTTGGGACCAAGGACCACAACGGCCAGCCGTCGCAGGCCTTCCGCACCCTCTTCATTCAGGAGTTACTGCGTCGCGGAGTGCTTGGACAATCGTTGGTGATCTCCGCTGCGCACACCGACGCCGATATTGATCAGACCGTCGATGCGGCCGTCGGGGCGCTGGAGGTCTACGCCCGAGCGGTCGACGCCGGCAGTACCGATGGTCTTCTCCTCGGCAGGCCGGTCGCGCCCGCCATGCGAGAGTTCGCCGAGCCGCGCCGATTGCGGCAGACCGTCAAAACAACGAGGGGAGTGATGTCATGAAGGTTGTCTTGTTCTGTGGTGGCCTGGGAATGCGGATGCGCTCTGGAAGTGACGCGCCGCTGCCCAAGCCGATGATGCCGATTGGCACCAGGCCGGTGTTGTGGCACATTATGCGCTATTACGCGCATTTCGGGCACAACGAATTCATACTCTGCCTGGGGTTCGGCGCTCATTCGGTCAAGGACTATTTCCTGGACTACCACGAAACTCATTCCAATGATTTTGTGCTGTCGGATGCTGGTCGAACAGTGGAATTGCTGTCTAGCGACATTAGCGACTGGCGTATCACTTTCGCAGATACGGGTTTTGAAACGCCAATAGGTGAACGACTGCGGCGGGTTCGAGACTACCTCGGTGACGACGAAGTATTCCTCGCGAACTACGGCGACGTTCTAACAAATGCTCCGATGAATGATCTTATCGATGATTTCATGCAAACCGATGCTGTCGGGTCTCTATTAGCGGTGCCACCCCAGGACTCCTTCCATGTGGTGCAGATCGATGGCGATAGCCGCCTCACCGGCATCGACGCTGTGGCCGAAATGAACATGCGGATCAACGGCGGCTATTTCATCCTCCGCACAGCGATCTTCGACTACTTGAATCCGGGCGACGATCTCGTGACAGACGCATTCCTCCGCGCAGCTCAAGCGGGCAAGTTCAGAGCCGTCCGCTTCGATGGTTTCTGGGCGCCGATGGACACGCTCAAAGAGCGCGCGGCACTGGAAGCGATGCATCGAAATGGACACCGTCCGTGGGCACTGTGGGAGCCGTCGTCGGGTAACGAGTTCGCAGTACGCCCGCCGGTGCGGACTTTGCCGGTACCGACAGACTCGTTTTATGTTGCCTGATCACTCGCGTTCGACGGATCACAGCCTGCTCGCGGCCACTAAGACTCAATGCGGCATCTAAGCCTCCCGCCAGGACCGCTCAAGATCGCATGCCTCGCGGCCCATCCTGATGACATCGAGATTGCTGCTGGCGCTACTTTGCTTGCCCTCGCCGAACGAGGCGCCGTTGAGGGCCACTGGCTAACCCTGACCGGCTCACCTGAGCGGCGCGCCGAGGCCGACACAGCGGCTCGGGCGTTCCTTCGAGAGTCGGTGTCCACATTCCACGAATTTCCAGATGGACGGCTCCCAGCGCATTGGAACGAAGTCAAGGACATCCTCCACGCCTTCGCCGCGGGCCTACCCGACGTCGATGTGGTCTTTGCGCCGAGAATGGATGACGCCCATCAAGATCACCGGCTGTTAGGCACGATGGTTCCGACAGTTTGGCGGGATGCCCTCGTCCTCCACTACGAGCTTCCAAAGTGGGATGGCGACTTGGGGCGATCCAATTGTTATGTGCCCATCTCAGCTGAGCTGGGACGCCGGAAGGTCTCCCTGCTCAATCAGCACTACCCTTCACAGCGACTGCGGGACTGGTGGGATGATGAGACTTTTCTTGCACTTATGCGAATACGCGGTATGGAATGCCGGAGCCATTACGCAGAAGCGTTTCAAGCGTGGAAGGCTGTCCTCTCTCTCGAGACAGATTCCTGAGCGTCCTCACCACTCGACGTAGTTCATAAGTGCAGCCGCCGTCATCGGCGCGTCGATCGCGGCCAGCGCCCGGGATCGGCAAGGCAGTCCAGGCGAGGCGACAATTAGCCGTACCGACCTTATGTCAGCTCTGCTGATCAATTGATGAGGCAGGCTGACTGTCCGTGGGGGACGGCGGCTCCGAATCCGCACGATTCGTCGTTTGCTCTTGCGCTTTGCCCCGGGACGCCAGTTGCTCACGAAGGCCGCGCAGCAGCAGCCAGGCATGAAGATCAGGCGCAACGCTTCGAGCGAACGAGCCAATACTGTCAAAATTTCCGTTCCCCTGTGCGGCTTCGGAATTCGGTTCTTCCTTGCCGGCAATCAACATTCCAAAGGCGACGTTCTCATGTTCTAGCGGCGCCACGACGATTGTCTTGGCTTTGTTTCCGAGTAGTCCGGCGTTGAGTAACTCACTACTGTCGGCAGGCCCGATTAGGCGCGCTCCATTCCCGCCCAGTTTGGTCAGAATGCTTGGGGCATA
>Ga0307409_100001283_pt1 | contig 12158 bp, 10 predicted proteins | sample 322Ometagenome_2_FD_203888 | JGI IMG/M metagenome (GOLD analysis project Ga0307409, IMG submission 203888) | Maize rhizosphere microbial communities from greenhouse at UC Davis, California, United States - 322HYB-O-2 | ecosystem: Host-associated > Plants > Roots > Rhizosphere > Soil | place...
CCTGCATCTCCAGGATCGTCGGACCTTGGAGCGGCCGGACGATGTCCTCGTAACAGCGAGTACTGAACGTGATGTTGTCGGTGAAGATCGCCTTGACGGTGTCGAATGTGTAGGCGGTGAACGTCTGCGGGCCATCACCCGAGTTGCCGAGCATGCCCATCTCCGGCCAACCGGCATGCACCGGACTCTGCGCACGCAGTTCCTTCAGCATCGGATACGGCGATGCATCGCCGTCAGCGCCCATGCCTTCATTGAATTTGTCCTGCGCGTCCCGGATGCTTTGCTCGAGTTCTTCGACGGTCGCCGGCTCGGCCATGCGACGGCTCCTCCCAGATAAATTCGCCAGGACAACATACATCCTGATGGTTGAAACCTACATGATGTAGGTTGAACACACATGCAATCGCGTCAATCGCGAAACCGCTACCAGGAGCGTTCGATTGGCAATTCGAGTAGCACAGTGGGCGACGGGCGCTGTCGGACGGGCCGCGCTGGCCGAACTCATTGAGAATCCCAATTATCAGCTGGTCGGAGTGCTTGTGTACGACCCGTCTAAAGCCGGGCAGGACGCCGGGGCTCTGTGCGGATTGCCTCCTACCACGGGCATACTGGCGACCACTGAAAAGGAAAAGATCCTCGCGCTTCGGCCCGACGTCGTCGTCCACGCGGCAAGCAAAGCCCACGCCGTCGAAACCAACGCCGAGGACATCTGCCGTCTTCTCGCCTCGGGCACCAGCGTCATCACGACTACCTCCTACAACCACCTGCCCACCTATGGCGCCGAGACGCAGACGGCATTCGTCGACGCCTGTCGCGCGGGAAACTCCCGCTTCCACGCGGCTGGCGAGAACCCCGGTTTCATGTTCGAGCGCCTCGTCGCCACGGTGACCGCACTGTCCAAGAGGATCGATCGGATCGACCTCTACGAGGCAACCGACGTATCGGCGGTCGACAGTCGGCCCATGCTCGTCGACCTGATGGGCATGGGCCGTCCCCCCGAGGACGTCACCGTCGACTCCCCTATCATCGAGAAACTCGACATGGCTTACCGACAGGCCCTCAACGCCACCGCCGATGTCCTCGGGGTCACGCTGTCGCACATCGACGTCACCGTCGACGCTACGACGTTGGACCACGACATCGAAGTGCTCGCAGGCACCATCGAGGCCGGAACGGTGGTGGGACAGCGGTTCTCGTGGGTAGGACATTGGTCGGGCAGGCCGCTGCTGGCCGTTCACGAGGAATGGGTCCTCACCCGGGACCTGCCGCAGTGGGGACTGAAGCCCCTCGCTGCGGGCGAGAAAGCTCCTTTGATCCGCGCCGTGATCAAGGGCGAACCGAGCTTCGAACTGCAACTCGACGTCGGGTGGGACGGCAAGCCTTCCGACGGCACGCACGCCCAGCCGGGGCATCTCATGATCGCGATGGGTGCGGTCCGTGCGATCCCCGACGTGCTCGCGGCGCCGCCCGGCATCGTCACCGCGCCCGTTTTCGGTGCGATCCAGCTACGCCCATCCAGTTAGGCCCTGCCGACTCCCACCGCATGTGAGATGTGGTCGCTGGGCGCCGCATGAAACACGTGCGCCGAGCCGTCCGGCAATACCCGCCGAGCAATCAGGTAATCCGACCCCAGCCAGCCCTGCCGAATGAAGCGGCCGAATCGCAGGAACGTGCCGGGCGCTCCACTAGCCGACGGCACGAGCTTGACCTGTTCGATACCGTCCTTCACCCCTGCGCCGGTCAGCGGCCGCGCCGCCGCAAGTCCGCGGACGATCACCGTGGCGACGTCATATGCGAGCCCGGGCATCGAATGTCCCGGCCTACGGCCGTAGCGGGCCTCGAACCGGTCCAGGAATGCCTGGCCCACCGCGTTGCGCTCGTCGTAACTGTCAAGTCCGATCCAGCCGCGCAGATGATGCATCCACTCGGTGCTGATGTGCGCCATCTCGAAGGCGGTCGTGGTGTAGCGCGGTGGATCCCAGCCGACGGCCAACAACGCGTCGGAGAACCCCCACAGCCCGTGGCCGAACCCGACGTGCACCAGCGCGTCGGGTTCGGCCGCGCGAAGCTGCTTCACCGCTTCGGCCTTATCGGCCTCAACCTGAGGGATAGCAACAGTCGTGACAACCTTCAAACCTGCGGCTGAATAGGCCTTCTCGGCGAATGCCAGATACTCCTTACCTATCAGCGAGGCTTCATAGGCGATCGCGATCCGCGATCGGCCGTCGCCGAGCATCACCGCGGCGAGCATCACGGGCTCCTCGGGCATCGAGCCGTTGTTCAGCGCGAATGTCCATTCGCTCAATGCGCCCTCCGAACCCGACAAGATGATGTTGGGGACCTTGGCCACGCGATTGGCGTGCGAAGCAAGCGGAACCGCGTTGTCGGAGACATACGGTCCGAAGATGGCGAGGCAGCCTTCGGCGACCAGCTCGTCGTAGCCGTCCTCGACGGCCTGGTAGGTGCCATTGGGTAGACCAATCACATTGCGTTCGATCAGGTCGATCGGGCGATCGACGAGACCGGACGCAGCGGCCTCGTCAAACACCAGCCGCAAGCTGTCGAGGGTGTCATTGTCGGTGCCGGCCCTGGTCGGATAGTCGTTGAGCAAGCCGACTTTCAGCGGCGCCACGGATCCATAAGCCCGCGCCTGTTGGTCTCCCATACAGGCAACATACAACATGCAGGTTGTCTTTGAGCTCTCGGAAATGCACGTTTACGGAATCGCATACGCAGGTTTTCGCTGGTGATAGCGTGGCAAGCATGCCTATCGATTCACCTACGGGGAAGAAGTACCGCGTCATCCAGTGGGGCATCGGCAACGTCGGCACGCTGGCTCTTCGGCACTTCGCCCACAACCCGGTCTACGAGGTGGTCGGTGTGCTCTGCAACCGGCCGGAGAAGGTTGGCAAGGACGCGGGTGAGTTGGTCGGTGTCGCACCCATCGGAGTGCTCGCGACAACCGACAAGGAGGCGCTGGAGGCGCTGGAGGCCGATTGCGTCTTCTACGCACCGTTGTGGTCGGATGTCGACGAGATATGTCGGCTGTTGCGCGGGGGGAAGAACGTCGTCGCATCCGGCGGAGCCTGGTGGTACCGCACGGACACCAACGCCGAGGACATCGACAAGATCGAGGCGGCCTGCGCCGCGGGTGGGACATCCTTTCACGGCGGCGGCATACATCCCGGCTACGCGGCAGACCTCCTCGTCCTGACGCTGGGTCGCATCGTCAGCCGCATCGACCACATCCACATCTATGAAGTGGTGAACTTCAACAAGGACACCTTGAAGTATTTGGACGAGATGGGATTCGGGAAAACTCGCGACGAGTTCGAGGCACAGAATCTGTTCTCGAGCGCGTGGTCGTTGTTCGCCCAGTCGCTGACGATGGTCATCGAGGGAATCGGTAAGTCTGTCGAGAGATTCACCACCGACGTGCAGGTGGGACTGGCCACCCGCGACATCCCGTACGAGGGCACCGAAGCGATGGATATGCCCGGTCTGAAGGGCGTCATCAAAGAGGGCACCGTCGCTTCCCAACATCACGAGTGGACGGCATGGGTGGACGGAAAACCGTTCATGACCCTGCACGAGTTGTATTCGTTCGTCGAACACGACGCCATCGATCCCCGGCCGGAATCCGATGCCTACTACCACTACCGGATAGTGATCGAAGGTGATCCGTCGACGGAGCTGATCCTTCGCGGGGTCGCGGACAAGGACGGCGACCACGGCAACCCGGGCTATTCGTGGACTGCGATGGAGCCGGTCAACTCCATTCCGGCCGTGTGCGATGCCCCGCCAGGTTTCATCACACACAAAGAACTCGGCCTGATGCCGCTGCGCGGACTCGTCCGGAGTTGACCGGCGCCCGCACATTGCAACCTACAAAGTGAATGTTGCTACGATGCAGCACATGGCCAAGCGCGGTGGCACCGACCTTGAGCGCAGGGCGCGCGGCGACCGAACCCGGCGCGACCTCGTGGACGCAGGCCGCGCATTGTTCGTCGAGAAGGGGTACTTCAACACCAGCATCGGGGACCTCGTCACCCGCTCAGGGGTTGGCACCCGAGGCGCGTTCTACCACCACTTCAAGGACAAAGCCGAACTGTTCCGCGCGGTATTCGAAGAGGTCGAGCGTGATCTGACGCTGCGCTCGCTGGCGTCGCCGCCGCCGGGCGCCGATGCATGGGAGCGCCTGGCGAGCGGCTTGCGCGGCTTTCTCGATTCCGCGCTGGAATCCGAGGTACAGCGCATCATGCTGCTCGACGGCCCTGTGGTGCTGGGTTGGCAGACACTGCGCGCCATCGAGGAACACAACAGCATCGCGCTGATCAACGAGATGGTGGCCGAGGCCATCGCCGACGGCATCATCGACGAACAACCGGTAGGCGAACTGACACACCTGCTGGTCGCGGCTGTCGAGGAGGCCGCCCTCCTCGTCGCGCACGCCCGACAGCCCGTCAAGGCGCGGGAAAGGGCGGCCAGGGTACTCGACCGCCTACTGCTGAGCTTCGCGGTCGAGCCGCGAAAAGTACTGAGACGATAGCGCTTTGCCGATCACCTCGCAGATCCCGACGGCCGAATGGAAATGCTGATTTACGATGAATGAATATCGAGCTTTACATAGCTGATAATCTTCCTCGCGACCTCTCACCAAGGAGACCCGATGCCTGACGCGCCACCACTGAAAGTCGCCGTGGTCGGAGCATCTGCCGGCCTGGGCAGGTGTATCGGTATGGGACTGGCCAACAAGGGGGCGCGGGTCGCATTTCTCGCCCGGCGACGTGACCGCTTGGTCAGCGCCGCCAAGGAAGCGGGCAACGGCGCGCTGCCGGTTTCCTGCGACGTGACCGACGGGAGTGCATGCCAGCAGGCCATGACCGAGGTCGTCGATTCATTCGGCGGTCTGGATGCGCTCGTGTACACAACCGGTGTCGGTGTGCTCGCTCCCCTGACGGATGTCACCGCCGAGCAGTGGGGAAAGCTGTTCGCCACCAACGTGACCGGAGCCTCCTTGGTCACCGCAGCCGCCGCACCCCACCTGGCAGCTTCCGCTGGGTCGGCGATCTATCTCTCGTCGCTCAGCGCCTCGTACTCCGCGCCGTGGCCGCTGCTGGGCGCGTACGCGGTCTCGAAGGCGGCCTTGGACAAACTCATTGAGGCGTGGCGTATCGAGCATCCGAACATCGGGTTCACCCGCCTCGCCGTTGGCGACTGCTTCGGCGGTGAAGGTGATTCGCAGACCGAGTTCAACAAGACCTGGGACCCAAAGGCGTTGGAAGACGCGATCCGTTACTGGATGGACCACGGCTACATGCAAGGCGGCCTGGTCGAAGCCGACCACCTCGTCGACGTCGTGCATTCCGTGCTCCGTTGCGGTAACAGCAGTTTCATCCCGTATCTGACCCTGGCTCCTCGGCCGTCCGGTGCCGTGGCCGAACTTCGACAATGGTGAGGGACCCCAAGACCGTGGCACACGAATCCCGAATGCTCATCGACGGCAAGCTCGTCGACTCCGAAACGGGCCGCCAGTTCGACAACATCAACCCGGCGACCGAGGAGGTGCTCGGCGGTGCCGCTGACGGCACCCGCGCCGACATGGAGCGCGCCGTGGCTGCGGCGCGGCATGCATTCGACCACACCGACTGGTCGCATAACGGCGAAGCCAGGGCCGCCGGTCTGCGTCAGTTGCAGGCTGCGCTGGAGTCCGAGCGTGAGGATCTTCGCAGTGAGCTGGTGGCTGAGGTCGGCTGCCCGGTCCTGTCGACGTACGGACCGCAACTCGACGTCCCGCTGAAAGAAGCGCTCGGGTGGCCGGCCGACATGATCAGCGAGTTCTCTTGGAAACGTTCGCTTCCCGACAAGGACGCCTTCGGCATGGGGATGCCTGCCGCTCGTGAAGTGTGGAAGGAGCCCGTCGGGGTCGTCGGCGTCATCGCGCCGTGGAACTTCCCGTTCGAGATCATCCTGAACAAGATCGGCCCGATTCTGGCCATGGGCAACACGATGGTGCTCAAGCCGGCCCCGGACACCCCGTGGAACGCCACCAGAATCGGCCGGATCATCGCCGAGCAGACCGACATCCCGCCGGGCGTCATCAATATCGTCACCTCGTCGGACCACCTCGTCGGCGAAGTGCTGTCGACGTCACCCCTTGTCGACATGGTGGCGTTCACCGGGTCAACGGCGACTGGGCGGCGTGTCATGCAGGCCGCATCGGCCACCGTGAAGCCGACGTTCCTCGAACTCGGCGGCAAGTCGGTCTACCTCGTACTCGACGATGAAGGCGATATCAGCGCATCCATCGGTGGCAGCGCATTCATCTCGATGCACGCGGGGCAGGGCTGCGCCATGCCGACACGGCTTCTGGTACCGAACTCGCGCTACGACGAGGCAGTCGAGATCGTCAAGCTGGCGATGGAGAAGAACAAGTACGGCGACCCGACGGATCCGTCGGTGCTGCAAGGACCGCAGGTGTCCAAACGTCAGCAGGAACGCGTCATGGGCTACATCGAGAAGGGAAAGCAGGAAGGCGCCCGCCTTGTCACTGGCGGCAACATTCCCAAACACCTCCCGAAGGGGTTCTTCGTCGAGCCGACGGTATTCGCGAACGTCGACAACCGCATGACCATCGCTCAGGAGGAGATCTTCGGCCCCGTCCTGTCGGTAATCGGTTTCGACGACGACGAGGAAGCGGTGCGCATCGCCAACGACTCGATCTATGGCCTGTCCGGTGTTGTCTTCGCCAGCGATCTCGAACGCGCCAAATCCGTCGCGAGCCGCATCAGAACCGGCACGCTGGGCATCAACGGTGGACTCTGGTACGGCGCCGACGCCCCCTTCGGTGGCTACAAACAGTCGGGCATCGGCAGGCAGTGCGGCATCGAGGGCCTCGAAATCTTCACCGAGACCAAGACGGTCGGCTGGCCGGCTTCCTGACCGACTCCAACGAAGGAGCACCCACATGAAATCCAAGGCAGCGGTCCTGCGCGGCGTCGGCGTGGACTGGGAAGTCACCGAGGTGGAACTCGACCCGCCCAAGGCAGGCGAGGTTCTTGTCAAGATGGCCTACGCGGGCATCTGTCATTCCGACGAACACTTCTACACCGGCGACAGCGTGCCCAGTGCCGAGATGGAGGAGATGATGCGGGCCGCCGGGGTCAACGTGCCCGAATGGTTCCCGATGCTCGGCGGCCACGAAGGGTCCGGTGTCGTCACCGAAGTCGGTCCCGGCGTGACGACGCTCAAGCCCGGTGACCACGTGGCGATCTCGTTTTTCCCCGCCTGTGGCAGCTGTCGCTTCTGTGTGATGGGACAGACCTACCTCTGCGACGTCGGGGCCGACATCTACGACAAGGCGATGACCACCGATGGAACCCGGCGCCGACATCTCGGCGACGAGGACCTGATGGCGATGATGCAGGTCGGCACCTTCTCCGAGTACGTGATCGCATCCGAACGCTCCTTGGTGAAGATCAACGACTGGATCTCGCTGGAGGCGGCATCCCTCGTATCCTGCGGTGTGACAACCGGGTTCGGGTCCGGCTCGGTCGCCGCAGGCACCGAAGTTGGCGATACCGTCGTCGTCATCGGCGTCGGTGGCATCGGCATGAATGCAGTTCAAGGCGCTAAGGCTGCCGGCGCGAAGCACATCGTCGCAGTCGATCCGAACGAGTTCAAACGTGAGATCGCCCCGATCTTCGGGGCGACTCACACAGCGCTAGATGCCGGTGCCGCAGTGGAATTGGTCAAGGAGATCACCTGGGGCGTCATGGCTGACCGAGTGGTGCTTACACCCGGCGTGGTGCCTCCAGATATGGTCATGGTCGCGATGATGCTGCTCCGCAAAGGCGGAACCTGTGTTTTGACAGGCATGGCGAAGATCACCGACATGATGGTCCCCCTCATCCTGCCCGACATGGTCTCGTCCTGTAAGACGCTGAAAGGCGTGCTGTACGGCGAGATGAATCCGCGGGAGGCGATGCCTCGGCTGCTGTCGATGTACGAAGCGGGCATCCTCAAACTCGACGAGTTGGTCACCCAGAAATACAAGCTGGACGACATCAACGAGGCGATGCGGGATCTGCGTGCCGGCAAAAACATCCGCGGCGTCATCGCTTTCGAGTGACGGCTTACAACAGGTCGGTGATCGTCTTGAGGCCGGCGTCGTACAAGTCACCCCGCAGCATCCCGCCATCGGCTTCGATCGTCGTACCGTTGACGAAATCCGCGGCCCCGATGCCAGGAACACAGCGACCTTGCCGTCCAGTACGCCGGTCATCGTGAAGCCGCCATGTGCAGCGCAGCGCGGTGACTGAACAACAGCGACGCCCCGATCGGATTGCCGCCGCCGGGGTAGGTTTCACCGGACACCGCGGCCATCGTGTTCCCCGCCGCGTAGAGGCCCGGGATGGGCCGATCGTCGGCGTCCAGCACCCGCGCATCGACGTCGGTCCGCAGTCCGCCCTTGGTGCCGAGATCCGATGTCCCGAATGCAGCGGCCCGGAACGGTGGTGTGTCAATCGGCACCAGGGGTGACGCGCCGCCGGTGAACGCCCGGTCGAAATATTCCCGGCCTCGGCCGAAGTCCTCGTCGTCGCCTCGTTCGGCGATTTCGTTGAAACGACGCACAGTCTCAACGAGATTCGGTTCGGGGACGCCGATCTTGCGGGCAAGCTCCTCCAGGGTGTCGGCGTGCACCCAGAGTCCGGCCGACTCGTACTCACTCGTCGGTGAGAAGGAGACATTGGTGGCCATCACCGGCGGTTGCTCACCGGCGCGGCTGTCATAGACCATCCAATACGGCGTGCCGACGGTGCCGTCGCGCATGGCGCCCAAGATCTCACGGCCAAGCCGGTCGTAGGGTGCGGACTCGTTGACGAATCTGCGCCCGGCCTTGTCGACGAAGATCCCGCCGGTGAAGCACAACGCGAACGCTGCGCGGCCGTCTGGATGGATCAGGCCGGGCGACCACCAGGCCTGGTCCATCAGGTCGGTGCTCGCGCCAACGGCGATCGCGGCCTTGTGCGCCAGCCCGGTATTACCGGGTGCGCCCATGGTGCCCGATGCCGTTCCCGGAACGCCGTACTCGGCCCGCATCTGGGCGTTCTGCTCGAATCCGCCCGTGGCCAGCAGGACACCGCGGCGCGCCCTGATCGTGCGGCGCTCGTCTTCGCATTCCACGACCCCACCGGTGACCCGACCGTCCTCGACGATCAACTCGACGAGGCTGGTGTTCAGATAGGCGGCCACGGCCGGATTGTCGGCCATTGCCCACAGGAATCGACCGATGACGGCGCGCCCTCCGGTGAGGAAGTCGGGCTGCAGTGCTCCGAGGCGTTCGTGGTCCAACGGCCCCCGAACCTGCCCCTTGAAACGGCCGAGGCGATCGTCGGGCACGCCCTTCGAGACCGTATGGCGCATACCGTCGTTGCGCGCACCGGGGACCGAACTGTAGTAGTCCGGCCACGGCAGGATCTTGAAAGCGAAATGGTCGTCGGCCTCGAGATACTCGATCAGGGCCGCACCCCCGCGCACGTATGTCTCCTGAAGTTCGGCCGGGGTGCGGTCACCCACCACCCTGCGGTAGTAGCTCAGGGCCTCATCGATGGTGTCGTCGACGCCCGCGCGGACCAGCACCGGATTGCACGGGTACCACATGCCACCGCCGCCGGAGTAGGCGAACGTGCCGCCGAATTCATCGGTCGACTCGACAATCGCGACCGAAAGTCCTTCACGGGCAGCGGTGTACGCGCCCGCAAGGGCGCCGGCACTGCCGGCCACCAGTACGTCGACGGTTTCAACAGCATTGGAAGCATCGGAAGCAGCGCTCACAGGTTCCTCGATCTGTTGACAAAGCGGCCCTCCCGGGGTGAGAAAAGCCATCCGCCACCGGCTTTGGTGCCGCCGTCGACGGGAATGTTGTGGCCGGTGACGAACGCGGACTGATCCGATGCCAGGAACAACGCGACGCGGGCCTGGTCCTCGGGCCAGCCGACCCGGCCGACGGGCGCCCACGATTCCCAGAGATCGTCGACGGCCTCATAGCCGGTCAGGTAGTCAACCTGCGGTGTCTGCGCCAGGTCGGTGCCGATGCCGTTGACGCGGATGCCGTGCCGGCCGAGGTCCACGGCCAAGCAGGTGGTGAAGTGTGCGGCCGCCGCCTTCATCGCGCCGTATACCGGGTCCTTGGGGTAGCCGCGCATACCCTCCACCGAATGCACGGTGACGATGCTGCCGCGGTGGGCGGCGATCATCGACGGGACGAAAGCCCTTGTGACGGCGAAGACGTGACGCAGGTTGATGTCGTACTGCTGCTGCCACGACTGCGGCGTCGATTCCTGGAACGGCACCAGGGGCCGATAGTCGCCGACGTTGTTGACCAGCACGTCGGCGCGACCGTGTTCGGCGAGCACGGCGTCGGCCAGTCGGGCGACATCATTGTCGTCGGTGACGTCGACGACATGGCAGCGGATCGATCCGCCGGTGCTGGACACATCGCCGCGGACGCGTTCCGCACGCTCACGATCGACCTCGGCGACCTCGACGAGTGCGCCGTGTTGGGCGAACAGACGGGCAATGCCGGCGCCGATGCCGTCGCCACCGCCGGTGATGACCGCCACTTGTCCGTCGAGTAGCCGATTCCAGTCGTCGATCTGCGGGACGTGGTCCTCACCGCTCATGGCGACGGACACTAGCCGCTCTCCTCGATCCGGCGGGCGACATCGCGTACCTCGGCCCCGATCGCGTGGATCTCCCTCGCGGTCAGACCGCGAAACGGCGCCGCGGTGACCGACATCGCCACCACACCGTCGGAGTCTCTGACGGGTGCCGAAATGGTCGCGATCTGGTGCTCGGTGCTGCCGGAGAGTTCGTCGGGCAGGTAGTCGACCAGAGCCAGGTCGCCGAACGCCCCGGCCAAGCGCGCGGTGATCTCGTCGGGCTCTCCGTCGGCGGCCAGGGCGCGCAACGCCAAGAAGACGCGGACGTACTCACGGCTGAGCCGTTCGATCACAAAACCCCGTTGACGCACCTGCGCGAGTACGGCGGTCAGTCGCCTGCGCAGCTTGGTCGACGGTTCACCGATTCCGGCAAGCCACGTCTTGATGGCCTGCTCCCCGGCCCCCGCCAAATAGTCGCGCCCGAACGGGGCAACCAACGGCATGCGCAAACCTGCCGCGACGCGCGGAGCGGCAAACGAATCGCCGACCGAATCCGTCACGATGAGCGTCGCGCCCTCGCGTCGCGCCAAGAAGACCTGCGCGCCAACGGCTTCGGACAGGCCGTCCAACAGTGAACGGAACTCCCTGTCGTGCGCCGGTCGGGCCAACGCGCCGATGGCCGGCCCCCACGAGTAGCTGGCCGTCGATTCGTGTCGAACGACCCAACGGTGTTGAGCAAGGGTGGCGAGGATCGCGTGACCGGTAGCGCGGCTGATACCCAGGCTGCGGCAGATGTCCGCGAGCGAGAAATTGCGCTCCGGGTCACCGCCCAGCAGGTGCATCACGGCTACGACGCGTTCAGTTGGCGGGGACGGCACTTGACGACGTCCACTCCCGGCGTCTACGTTCAGCGTCACAATATCGAACGCTATGTCGAATATTCGAATAATGCAATGACGACCCGAGGACCGGCGATGCGTGCTGCTGAGCTCAGTTTCGACGATCTGACCGCGCCGCAACTGACCGACGTCCAGCGTCAGATTCTGGAACACACCGAAAGCCGGCGCGTCGACCTCGACATCGAGCCGATGGTCGCCGAAGCCGTCACCGAGGCGGGTGTGGACGACTTCGCCGCCGACGATGGCTTTTGGGATCGCGCTGCCGCCTACGTCGGAGCGATCGAGGGTGACCACGGCCTGACCCAACTGAGCCGGGGAACGCTGCGGCAGCGAGTGGTGCGGCTGCTGCGCAACCGGCTGTCGCTGACCGAACTTCTCAAGCGTCACCCGGAGATCGAGTCGATTCCGATCGAGAAGCCGTTCATCGTGGTGGGGATGCCCCGTTCGGGGACGACACACCTGGTCAACCTCCTGGCAGCCGATCCGCGGCGCCGCGCCCTGCCGTACTGGGAAAGCCAAGAGCCGCTGCCGATTCCGGGACAGGGCCCTGACGTGAACGGCGTCGATCCGCGCTACACCCGCGCCAAGAACGAGC
>Ga0307409_100001284_pt1 | contig 12153 bp, 9 predicted proteins | sample 322Ometagenome_2_FD_203888 | JGI IMG/M metagenome (GOLD analysis project Ga0307409, IMG submission 203888) | Maize rhizosphere microbial communities from greenhouse at UC Davis, California, United States - 322HYB-O-2 | ecosystem: Host-associated > Plants > Roots > Rhizosphere > Soil | place...
GCCGCAAAGGAGCGCTTCTGGCAATCGTGAATCGGGAGCCGACCCCACTCGATCAGTACGCGGGCTTCGCCCATCATGGCGCGATCGGAGAGTTTTGCCAGCAGTTAAACACGATGATAGCGGACGGATAATGTGAAACCCGGTACAGGCAAAAAAGACCCGAGCAGAGATAAATAGATTAGAAGGGCTGGATGCGAATGGAAAACCGACCTGTCTCCAGGTGGCCGGCGTCTTGCCCGCATTTGTCGATCTCTCAAGTTAGCGAATCTCTCGGCTGAAGAATTTCCGAATCGTAAACGATCGCCAACACAGCTCTAGTTTCGGAGTATCATGGTTGCAGGGCCTTGACCTGATTAGTCTCCTGCCGTATGCGCCTGAAATAGGCATGGTCTAAGTGAACGTACCCGGCGACGTCTGGATCGTTCAGCGAACGTACCAGAAGAAAATTGCCCCGCTTCTGTTGCACGCGCACCTGACTTCCGGGTGTCAATGTTTTCAGCAAAGCCGACTCCATCCGAGGTTCCTCAAAAACGACAGAATCTGCCGTGACTTCGAAGACGCCTTGAAAAAATCGTTGTTCTCGATCGGCTCTCGGTGGCTTAGCTTCGGTGCGTTGGTTCGGCCAATACTGTGGAGCTCTCGACCTTGGCAATTGACGGTCCGGCTGAAGTTGGATTGGTGTGCGATCGGTCGGCTCGATCGTTCTCGCCGTCACGACATGCTCGGGCGGTGCAACCGTTGTTTTAGCCGGCGCGGGCGCTATGTTGTCCTCGACAATGGGATTGGCTCGAACGGCAGTTGTTTGAGGATCATTAAGATAGCTTGCCCGATCCCCAGCAGAACTCGTGGCTGATGAATCGGGAATTATCTCTTTGTTCTTCATCAGAATGCGGCTTACTTCCATTTTCAACTTGCCGAAGTCGGCCCAACCATCCTCAGCATTATCGCGACTCCGTTGCGGGCTTGACTCGACTCGAACGGGAGTAGTCGCATCGCCGCTGAATAAATGTCCGGCCCTGGAACCCGCTGTTGAGACCAGATTCTTGGCTTGATCATAGAGGATCGAGCTAACGCCGGTTATGAGACCAAAAACTACTAGTATTCCGAAACCGGCGGCCAGGGTCCTGCTCGCATAACGCTGGCCTAACAACTCCGGCCTGAAGAGATTTTCATTGGTTGGAAGGGCGGTTGCATCTGTTTGATCCGGCTTGTTACCCGTTAACGGAGACCTAATCTGCGCCGTTATCGGCCGTGCTTGCATGTGTAAATCTTCAGCGACTTCATCAACGATATCGGCTGAGACTGTCTTTTTGGAAACGCCTAGCGCGATAAGCAGAGCGTTATCGCAAATGATATTGATGAGCCGAGGAATACCACCGGAGTACAGAACTATCCTCTTGACTGCGGGTGGATCAAACAAGGGTTTGCCCTGATATCCGGCTCGGCCAAGTCTGAATTCAATGTAGCTGGCAACTTCGTTGGGGGAGAGCGGAGCAAGAGTCTGGTGCAGCGAAATGCGCCTCCTCAGTGCGGCGAGGTCTGGTTGGTTGAGCTTCTGATCGAGCTCCGCTTGCCCGATCAGAATAACTTGGACCCATTTTTTTTCGTCGCTGTCGAGATTAGCCAGCGCGAGCAGTTGCTTGAGGACATCGAGGCTCATCGTCTGAGCTTCATCGAGAAAAATGGCGAGGTTGCTTCCTCGGGCCGTTTCTTGCGCTGCGTAATTATTGAATCGATCCAACAACTCGGTCTCGTTATGTGATGAACACGCTACCCCGAGATCACGCAACGTAAACCGAAGCAGCTCGGCGAAACTGAAACTGGGATTAAGGATCACCGCACTCTGTAGCGCTAGATCAGGATTGTTTTGCAGGAAGGTGTTCAGCAGAGTAGTTTTTCCGGTGCCGATTTCTCCAGTAATCACGATCAGACCCCGGCGCGAGTTGATGCCCTCGCGCAATGCCGCATAGGCATTGCGATGCGCGGGATTGCTGAAAAGAAACTGCGGCTCCGGTGTCACGCGGAATGGAAGGTCGGTCAGGCCAAAGTAGTCTTGATACATAATGCCAACCTCGAGGATGTTGAACTATATGTCCCTAAGAAAAAAGCGATGCTGAAGTGCGCTCAAGTTCAATGTAGCACGGGACTCGGGCGGCAAAAATATACCCCCGGCGTTAAAGCGAGGAATCGGCTGCAGAATCGTAACAAGGGTTAATCATGTTAATAATTAACTATCATCATGTAGAATGGGGGTTGGGAGAGGAAATGTGCAGTGATGCCTGAACTCTGGCATCGCTTGAAAACGACGCTAATGCGATCCGGATTTCACCTGGCGTACTGTCGATCCATCTCGTCAAAGAATCCGGCACCTTCAAGGTCGTTGATAAAACGGGCTTCGACAAACCCTTCGGGACCAGTCTTGGTGGCAGGTTCCGAACCAGTGCGCGACAGTAAGTAAAGCATCGATTTCACCACGCGTGCTTGCGGCACCGGTTTGGTGGTGAGCTTTTCTTTGTAGTGACTGTAGATGGCATTTAGAACTTCGGAATCCTGAGTTGCTACATATTTTTTAAGTACACCGAGACTGAATTCCGGGTTTGCTTTCAATAGATAGATCCCTTCGATCCAGCCTTTCAGAAACTTGAAAGTGGTTTCGGGGTTTTTGCTGACATAGGCTCGTCTTATAAGAATACCCGATCCGGAAATTTCAATGGGCAGTTTAGAATAGTCGATGAGCTGTTTAAATCCCATTCTGGTCGCGGTCATCGTCTGCACCCCGGCGATGATGGCGCCGTGAATTCGGCCGGTTTGAAGTCCGCTCAGGCGCGCGCCCAGGTCCCCTACAGGGATAATTGTTACATCCTTGTCGGGGATACCGTTCAGGCGCAGACCTTCACGTAGCAGAATGTCGGTCAATGAACCCGATGTGCTCATTCCCAGTGTCTTGCCGCGGAGTTGTTCGAGGCTCGTGATGTTTTTTTGCACGACCAGCGAATGCTCGAGTTGATTCATCGGCGATGCAATCATCGCGGTATCCGCCCCGCGCTGATAAGCCTCCAGCGCAGGCATCCCGGAATGATTAACGAATTGTACGCTGCCGCCGATCAACGACATGATGCTGCGCGGGCCTCCTGAAATATACACCAGATTCAAATCCAGCCCGTGCTTTTCAAACAGCCGGGCCTCCTTGGCAACCCAAATCGGCAGCATCGAACCGGAAATGGCGCCGTAGCTGGCGTTGACCTTCTCCAGGGGCGCGGCAGCCAGTTGGGCAAAAGAAAACGCAAGCGCTATCAAGAATCCCAAGACAATTGTCGAAACACGAATTCCTTTTGTCACGCTACCCCCTGCTCGTCGGATCTCCGGCGGCCGGCTGCGGAATCCTATTTCTCATGAGCGGTATATCACCCTGCGATCGAGGCCAGCTTGCCGCGATCGATCTTGCCCAGGCCGGTCCGCGGCAAACGAGTAACGAACTCGATCATCTTGGGCGCCTTGTACGAAGCGAGAGAGCTCTTGCAGAATGCGATGAGAGAGTCGGCATCGCATTTTGCCCCGGTGTTAAGAACCACAAAAGCCTTCACCGCCTCACCCCATTCGGAGCTCTTAAAGCCGATCACCGCCACATCGGCGACTTCAGGATGCTTGCGCAGCACATCTTCTATCTCTTCCGGAAAAACGCTGATGCCGCCGCTCTTGATCATGTTTTTCTTACGCCCGGAAACTGTCAGATAGCCTTTCTTATCGTAGAAGCCGATATCTCCAGTGTGACACCAGCCATCGCTGAGGAACTCCTCGGTCGCCTGTGCATTGTTGTAGTAGCCCTGGATGGCCAACGGAGTGCGCACGCAGATTTCGCCTTCTTGCCCGCGCGGGAGTTCTCGCCGATCATCGCCGGCAATCTTGAGCAAGACACACCAGATCGGTTTACCGACAGTTTCCGGGGCAATATTACGATCTTCAGGGCCAATAATGGTGATCTGGCCGCAATCCGTGGAGGCGTACGCCTCATAAAGCTGCGGGCATATTCGCTCCATGACTTCGTTTGCCACGTCACGCGAGAGATGCCCGCCGGTGATGCCTAAATACTGCAGGCTTGATTTATCGAACCTATCGAGATCTGGATAGCGCAATAATCGATGGCAGAGCGTTGGAACCAGGATCGTGTAGGTGATGCGCTCATTCTGAAGGGTGCCCAAGAATCTTTCTTCATCAAACTTTTCCTGGATGAAAACCGTGCCGCCGAGATAAAGCACGCCCATCATCGATCCGCGTCCGGCATTGAAGTGCAGTGGCAACGTAATCAGCGCGCGCTCGTCCTCGCTTAATCCTTTGGTGATGGCGTTGTTAATCGAGCGCAGCGCGTAGGTTTCGTGATCGATCTGACAGCCCTTGGGAAAACCGGTTGTGCCGGACGTGATCATCACCAAAAACAGATCTTTGCCGTCCACCGCAATCTCCGGCTCATCGGCAGATACCGACGCCAGCGCTTGTTCATAAGGTGTATTCGCGGCAACGCCTGGGTTATCGATGACCAGTAACTTATCGGCATCAATGTGCTCCTTTGCCAGCGCAAACAGATCTTGCGTTTGCGCGCGGCTTTCGAGAATAAAGGAGCTGGGCTCAAAAAATTTCAGCATCGCAGCGCATTCCTGAGCGCTCCAGTTGTAATCGAAGGGAACGGCGATGGCGCCGATTTTGGCAAGACCAAACAGCATCTCGAAGTGTTCGGATCGGCTGCCGCAGGAAACAGCGACCCGATCGCCTTTACGCACTCCTTGTTTCACCAGATAGTTGCCTAGGCGATTGGTGCGCAGGTGAAGATCGCGGTGGGTAATCGATTTCTTGTGATCTACGATCGCTGGTTTGGTCGCGAAATGTTGCGCGTTACGTGGGAGAGCTTCGCCGATGATCATGCGGTATTATTTCTTCCACACCGAATCGATAAAGCCGGTCTTTTCCAATTCCTGAATAAAGCTCGAATCGACTACACTCGCTGCATCAAATGTTTTGGCCCGCGGATCGCGCACTTCCAAAGTTTTGAGCATGAACTCGATGCCCTGCATATTGACGTAAGGAACGCGGTCTTGGTATCGGGTGACGACCTCGTAAGTGGAGTTAAGCACATCGACGTTTCTGTTCTGCGCGAAGTCGGCGGTGACCTTGAGAGCGAATTCCTTATTATCGCGATAAAACTTAAGTCCTTCGACGAACGCCTTCATGACGCGCATTACCGTGTCGCGATGGCTTTTTACGTACGTCTTTGTACTGGCAAAGCAACTGCCGGGATTGTACAAGCCCAATTTGCTCATATCTATCAAAACATTGAGGCCGAGCTTTTCGGCGGCGATATCTTGCGGCGGGATAAAAGTCGAGGCTTGTACGAAGCCTTTGCTCAACGCGGCCAACCGGGTGGGCGCCGAGCCCACGGCAACTACCGTTACGTCGCGCTCAGGATTGAGACCTCGTTCTCTGAGCAGATAGCGCACCACGCTGTCTTCTTGTGAACCGATCGTGGTGACACCGATTCTTTTCCCCTTGAGATCGGCAACATCCTTGATTTCGGGAGATGAAAAGACGCGCCAGTAGAGCGTATTGATCGCGCACCCCAAATAGACGGTGTCGGCGCCGCCGACAGCCGAAGCTACAATGGCTGCGCCGCCTAGAAAGCTCAGCGGCACCTGTCCCGACATCATCGCTGCCGTAAGGATCGGGCTTCCTTGAATATAGACGAGATCGACGTCGAGGCCGTATTTTTTGAACAGACCGGCTTTACGCGTGACGTCGATCAGACCCAGCGAGGCCACCGGAGCAGGATAGCCGATGACGAGCTTTTCCAGTTTCTGCGCATGAACGAGGCTGAAGTCGTTTACCGCCAGGGATAACGAGCAAACAACAAGCGAATAAAGAAGTTTCATTTTCATGATCTCGATTTTTTACGCTCTTCGTTGAGCGCCCGCAAGATCGTGAAGTCATAGACGGTTTCAGGTGGGACTTCCTTTTCAACTTTAAGCTGCTTGCGCTGAAAAGTTACGATTTTTTCCTGGAGTTCGCGTGAAATCGTGCCATCGAGTGTATAGCTCTTGAGCGTCGCTTTATAAATGCCGAGCGCGTCATCAGGCGAAATTTTAAATCCTTCGGCCATTCGCGCCACCGCGTCTTTCTCATTGGTGCGAAACCACACCAGCGCTCTCAGCGTGCCGCGCAGAAAACGCCGAACCAGATCGGGTTTTTCTTTGAGCATTCGTTCCGTGAGCGCGGCGCCGCCTGAGACGATGTTGAGATCGTAATCGCCGTAGAAAAAAAGCTCGTTCAGCCCCTGCTTGCGTGCCACGAGACTCTCGGTGGGATTTGTAATGGCGGCGTCGAGACTGCCGCCGATCAAGGCTGCCAAGCGCACGGCGCCGGTCCCGGTTCCTTGAATCACCACGTCTTTGCGCGGATCGATTCCGTTCATCGCCAGTATCTCACGGGTCATTTGATCGGTGTTGGCCCCGAGGCTCGACACGCCGACCAGTTTGCCGCCCTTCAAATCCTGCACGCGCCTGATTTTCTTGCTGCCGAAAAACCAGAAAAGCGGCTTGGTATCGAACACCATGACATTCTTGAGCGGCGCGCCATGCAGAATCGCCGCGGAGGTTTGGCCGAGAATTTGGCTAAAGTCAAAACTTCCTCCGACTAACCCCTGAATGCCGGCCTGGGAGGTTGCGGCGATCGTGAGAACGTTGAGGTTCTCTTCTTTATAGAAGCCTTGTTCCTGAGCGATTTTGTAGATGAGCACGTTAGCGCTGGTGCTGCCGGATGTGTGAACCTTCACATCATCCAGAGCCAGCGCCTGGCCAGCCATTAGAAACGACATCAGAACAGCCGCAAGAGCGGGCACGATAGCAACATGTCCGGGTGCCATGGGATTTAGGATTCCTTTTTAGTAGCTTCTTCGGGCTCCCGCCCGGCGGCAACGGCGGCCGCTGCGTTGCGCAATTCCTCGGGCCAATGACCGAGCTCGTATCCGTGCCATGGCGATTTCGGCTTGAGTTGCGGCAATCCTAGTTCCTCCCATAACCGGCGGGCGCTCTCCATGTACTCTTTGGCGGGGAGAGCGACCGGCGGGTAGTTCCATTTTTTTAGCGCGTTGATGAGCAGGGCCGAGGAGCCGTGCGGCTCGGGATAGTGATGGTGCCAACCGGGCTCAGCGGGCGAAACCGCGGATGGATCCATCATCGGCCGCCTGCCGGTTACGGTTTGGATGTCGCGGTGCGGCTGAACTCGAAAAACCAGCGCCCACATCACTGCATCGAGATCGTGCGGATCGATATCTTCGTCGACGACGATGAATATCTTGCCGATGCCGGGTGTCAAGCTGGCGGCGGAATTTAGCGCTTGCCAGGCATGGGCCGGTTGCCGGGCTTTTAGCTGGATAACGAAAAGTCCCCAGCCGCCGCTTTCCTCATGAATCGCCACCTGCCTGATGCCGCTCATGCCGACGCTTTCTTTCAAGGCGTGGTAGAAAATCGCTTCCGTGGAGATCTGCTTCAATTTGCTTCCTTCACACGGCGGATGAGCTGCCACGAGGTCGAGCAAAATCGGGTCTCGACGCTGGGTGATATGCTTGACGATAAAGCGCGGATAGCGGCCGCGTCCGGCCATGTAGCCGGAGAATTCTCCGAACGGCCAGTTGTGATCCATCTGGTCCGGAGAAATCTCGCCCTCCAGAACCATTTCGGCGTGAGCGGGCACATAAAGATCGGCGGTGCGGCAGCGAACCAGCTCCAGAGGCGTGCCGGCGATCGCTCCTGCCACCGCATACTCATCCACGCCATAGGGAAAAGTAGAAGCGGCGGCATAGATCAAGTTCGGCGTCGGCCCGATCACCACCGCGGCTTTGAGCGGCAGTTTCTTCTCGCGCGCTTTGTCCAAATGAATGCGTGAATCTTTGCCCGCGCCCAGGCCGACGGAAATTTTTCCGCCCCTGCGAATGTAGCCGCTGTATATGCCGACGTTGCGTTGTCCGGTTTCCGGATCAGCGGTGACCCACAGGGCCGCGGTTAAGCGCAGCGAACTGTCAAAGCCTGGATTGCCCAATGGAACCGGAATGCCATCGACGGCATCGTCGAGGTTCTTATCGACGTCGATTTCTTGCACGGGACCCTCGGAAACGATGATCGGCTCGATCGGATTTTTCTGGGCGTTGATCCAGCGATCGAAGATCTCTCCCTCCCGGCAGCCCATACCCAAAGCGTAAATCGAGCGTGAAGAGGCGCACGCTCCGGACAGAACCGACATCGTGTATTTGCGGCCGGTGACGCTCGCAACTTTCTCAAATAGAAAGGCGCGGCGCTCGTTCTCCGGAAGGCCGCGGAATTGCCAGCGCACCAGCGGGTGGAGCTCGGTCTCGCGGCAAACTTCACGCTGAATGCGAAATAGCTTGTGATGGCTTTCCAATGTCCGAACGTATTCCCTGAGACTCGGGTAATAACCCATGCGCTAGCTCCTATTTGTTATACAGTTGGTCGATAAATCCGGAGCGGCGAATCTCTTCGACGAGGGTCGCATCCCAAAAGTCTCTTTCGCCAAGCTTGGCGGCGCGGGGATCGTCGAGGGCGGCCAATTCCAGATGGAAGCGGATCGACTCTTGACCGGCGCGGAGGTCCTTCTCGAGACGGCGGGTGGTTTCATCGTAAAGATAGCCCATAGCAGTGACGTCAGAGTTGTTGAAATATCTCTGCAAAATTTTCAGGCTCTGGTCCTTGTGGTAAATCATATAGTGAATCCCTTCCATGTAGCCTTTGAGGAAATTGATCGCCATGCCGCGGTTCTGTTTGAGCAATGCCGCCGTTGTGTTGATCCCGCCACCCGGTGTTGCAACGTCGAACTTCTCGAGAACTTTCAAGCCGTCGTTGCTGGCGATGAGATCCAATGGCGGGAAAAGCATCGTTCCCTGGATGACTCCCGCCTTCAATGCGGATAACCGGCCACCCTCGCCGCCGCCAATGGGTAAGAGCTTAACGTCTTCGTTCGGGTTGAGGCCGTGATCCCGCAGCAGCTTGGCCAGTCGTATGTAACTCGCGTCGCGCCCGCGCGAGATGCCCAGGGTTTTTCCTTTCAAGTCGCGCACCGACTGGATATTGGGTTGGGTAAGCAGGGCCGAGCCGAGCGTGTTCATCGTCACGCCCAGTCGCACTACGGGTAGACCTTGCAAACGCGCTGTGGTGACGCCGGTATCGGAACCCATCAAAAACTGAACGCTGTTGCTGATCAGTGCCGGAAGGGCGCGCGCGCCGCCGCTGACGAGAATGGTTTCCACGTCCAAGCCGTATTTCCGCCAGATCCCCGCCTCGGCGGTGACCCACGAAGGCGTCAGGCCGGGAGCCACCGCCGGGTAGGCGACCCGGATCTTTTCGGCGGCTCGAGCGTGGCGGGTGCCGAACCATAAAACCGACGCGGTCACGATCACAAGTAATGTGAGGCGCCGTCCAGTGAGCGTCCATCGTGTCATGTCAACGCAGCGAAAAATCGTTCTTCCCTGAAACGGTACGGCAGTGGGAAGATCTCTCGCCGTGCTTGAGGTGACGATATTGGATTCATATGCGAGCGATCGCCATTCTGAAGAACGATTGGCGCCAGCTAAAACCATCTTCCTGTGAGAAAATGATTGATGTTTCTCTGTACCATACGCGTCTTGCCAAAGGACGCGTACGCTCCGCCTACCATGTGCCGGGCGACGTCTTCAGCATTTTGACGGCCGGCTTTGACTTCGACCATGCGACCGTGAAAATCCTCCAGATAATCGTACATCTTTTTGAAATAGGCTCTGCCTGCGTGTTCGCCCTGTACCGCCGGACCATGTCCGGGGAGGAGTTGCTTATAGTGGCATTCAAAGAGCGGCTTCAAAGCCGTCAGCCAGTTGGGGATATTGCCAAAGAACGTTACAGGGTGAACTTCCGTATAGAGCAGGTCGCCCGCGACCAGAATTTCTTCCTCTTCGAAGTAAATCGTCGTATCGCCTTTGCTGTGGCTGTGGCCGTTCTCGGCGCAATATCTGAGATGCAGCGTTACACCCGGCAAGGCGATTTTTGTTGAATCGCCGAACACAACGTCGGGCAAAGTCAAGCAGAGACCCGGGAAGCGCTCGTAAAGCTCGGGGACCGGCTTCATCATGCGCTCGAAATCCGCTCCGCCATCCTCGCGCATGGCAGCGGCGCAGCCCGCGCTGGCGACGACGGGTATGCCGCGCTGCGCAAAATAGAAATTCGCCGACGTATGGTCGAAGTGCTCGTGCGTATCGATGAGATAGCTGATTTTAGAACAGCCGGTGAGCTGCAAGGCTTCTTCAATCTCACCGATGCGGCGGATATCGGCGTCGATGAGCGCGGCGCTGTTGTCGCTTCCTTTGACGATGCCGAAGTTGGTCGAGCCTTCCGGACCGATCACGGCATACACCGAGCGACTTATCTGTTTAATTGTAGATTCCATAGCTCCCTCGACTTATAGGAGTCGCCGTGCGGTTTCAAGCACGGCGCCGGTTTGACGCTAACGACCGGTGGTGTTATTCGCGTATAAAATTGCAAAGTCAAGAAAGGGCTTGTTCATGATCAAGGAAGGGAAATTTACTTTGGTGGAAAAACGCGGACCCGTTGCGAAAATTACGATCAACAGACCGGATAAGAGAAATGCCTTGAGCCGGGACGTGATTCGAGAGATGCTCGGTGCTTTTGAAGAAATCCGTAACGACGAATCTATCGCCGTGGTATTAACCTCGGGGGCAGGGGATATTGCTTACTGCGCCGGCCGGGATCTATCGGAATTCCCCACGGAGGGCGGCGCTGCAGTGGAACCGGAGCGCCGGGCCCAGCCGCGCGCTTATCACGTCGCGGAAGTGATCCGAACTTTTCCGAAAGTCACGATTGCCGTCGTCAACGGCTTCTGTCTGGGTGCTGGTATCACGATTCTCCTGCCCCACGACCTTGCCATTGCCTCGGATCGAGCGCAGTTCGGCCTGCCTGAGATCAAGCGCGGTTTCCTGCCTTACCCGATCATCGCGACGATGTTCAAAACTCTGATTCCGACCAAATTGGCTTTTGAGTTGATCCTTACGGGCGAGAATTGGGACGCGACAAAATCGATGCAAGCGGGCTTGATCAACCGCGTGGTGCCGCATGAACGGCTTCATGAAGCGGCATGGCAATGGGGCGAAGAAATCGGAGGATTCGACAAGACCACTTTGAAATACTGTAAAATGGCGGCGCATGCTTCCATGGAGACAACCAGCGTGCCACTGGCGGCAGAGATCGCTTGGTTGATGCAGGAAGAACACAGCAGAGTAAATCCCAAGGCTTATGCCGGCACCAAGCAGTTTCACAAATAACTTGCTCGAGCCGCTCCATCTGCTGTCAATGAGGCGGGTCCAAATAGATCGCGTATGTCGTCGATCGCTACCTACGAGGGAGCTGAAGGATAGTCACGCTGCTGCGGACAAGGATTCGGCAATCGGGGTAAGAGAGGTTGCGATGAGTATCAAACTTGAAGGCATTCTCAGCGCCAATGTGACGCCGTTTAAAGAGAACTATGACCTGGACGAGCCTGGACTGCGCAAGCTGATTCGCTATCAAGCGGCGCCGGAGGGGATCAGCGCGATTGTCTGCAACGCCGGGGCAGGCGAGGGTGCGATGCTCAGCCGTCAGGAGCGGGTGCGCATCATCGAAATCATCGGCGAGGAGATTCGCACCGATCAATGCATCGTCGCGGGTATCGAAGCGCTATCGACGCGCGAAGCTATCGACCAGGCCAAGGAAGCCAAAGCGGCGGGCGCTGCGGCCATCATGCTGACGCCGCCACATGTTTACGACTGGAGTTCGACCGCCAACCCGGAATTTGCGATTCAATACTTTCATGACGTGGCTAACACAGTGGATATCGCGATTACGATCTTTCACTATCCGGCTTCGACCGCATCCGGCTATTCGCCGGATACGGCAATTCGGATCGCACGCGAAGTCGACAACGTCGTGGCCATCAAAGTGGCGAGCGGCGCCAATATCCGGCGCTATGAGCAGGTGCTGCGCGGTATGCGCGCGTTGCCGCGGCACATCTCGGTTCTCGCGACCTCTTCTTTATTCCAGCACTTCGTTACCGGCGCCGATGGGGCATTGACCG
>Ga0307409_100001285_pt1 | contig 12150 bp, 8 predicted proteins | sample 322Ometagenome_2_FD_203888 | JGI IMG/M metagenome (GOLD analysis project Ga0307409, IMG submission 203888) | Maize rhizosphere microbial communities from greenhouse at UC Davis, California, United States - 322HYB-O-2 | ecosystem: Host-associated > Plants > Roots > Rhizosphere > Soil | place...
GATGCCGGAGGCTCCCGATTTGTACATCAACAGCCGCGTCGGGGACCTCACCCTCGACATCGCTGCATTTGAGCCGCTCGTCGGCGCCCATGGGGGCCTGGGCGGCTGGCAGGACCGCGCTGTGCTGCTGACACCGCGGACGTTGGCAGATGTTCTGCCCGACGAACACATCGAAGGTGCTGATCACCTCCACGCCGTGCTGGTCGCAATGCTGCGCGTGCTCGGCCAGCGCAAGACGGTGCGGAACCGACTTGTCGAACAAGAAGGCTCAGCCGGCCTGCCCACCGACTCCTAAGCGGCATGCTGACCAGGGTCGGCGTACCGGCGGTTCCTATATGCGCTTAAGTTGAGGTCGCAAGAAATGTCTGCCGAGCGACACATCTCAGCGCCGCGATCATGCAACTCGCCCAAATTTCGGGGTGCCTTCGCTCTTGAAGAGGTAAAGGTCAACTCCACCACCCATCGAAGAGCGTGAGTAGCCCCAGGTCAGACAAGCAGCTATCAGTGATTCAAATTCGGACAGTGCATTCCTGGTAGGTTCGCAGGCGTTCTGTCGTCGACTGAGAGCCGCCCTTACTCCGATGCGCCCTTCCCTACTGGCTGAATCTGTGGGGTTGTGAATGAGCCGTCTCGTTGTCTGGTACAACGCGCACCGCGGCCCCCGCACGATCGTGATCGGTTGGCTGATCACTCGGTTGCTGATGTTGCTCATCCTCGCCGGTTTCGAGCGATTCGTCGTGGGAGATGTCTTCTACTACTACCGCAAGATCAACGCGCTGTTCAGTGTTGGCCTGGACCGCACTCTTTACGAGTACCCGACGCCGGTGGTCTGGATACTCTGGCTTCCCTATGGTGCCGGTTTCGGCAATCGAGTTGGCTATCTCATCGCCTTCGTCATCTTCATGCTGGCCCTGGACGCCTTATTCACTTATGCGCTGTGGCGATCAGCCGGCCGGCGGCACGACACTGCGATCGACTTCTGGCTGATCTTCGTCCTGCTCATCGGTCCGCTGTCGTACCTGCGTTTCGACATGCTGCCCGCCGTCCTCGCAGGTGGAGCTCTGTTGGCTGCGCGGCGCAAGCCCTGGGTCACTGGAGCTCTAATAGGACTCGGGGCCGCTATCAAACTGTGGCCGGCGCTGCTCATCGGTGCCTTTATGTCATATCGAGCGGATCGCAGACCCGCAGGCCTCGCATTTGTCATCCTTGGCTTCGGCCTCGCCTTGATCAGCCTGATCTTCGGTGGCTGGTCGCGGTTGATCTCACCGCTCACCTGGCAGTCCGACCGTGGCTTGCAGATTGAGTCGATATGGGCAACGCCGTTGATGGTGGCTCGGGCGGTGCGGCCCGACTATTGGATCGTCGACATCTCCCGATACCAGGCGTACGAGATCTTTGGCTCTGGTGTCGATGCCTCGGTAATGATCAGCAACATCGCGACGCTGGTAGGTCTCGCATTGATCATCGTGCTCACTATCCGAGCCTTCCGCCACGACGGATCGACACCGGTCGCTATCGGGTTCGTCATCGTGGCGATAGTCGCGATCATGACGATCACCAACAAAACCCTGAGTCCGCAGTATCTGCTCTGGTTAGGTGGCCCGATGGCGGCACTGTTGGTGCTTCGTTCGAAGGCAACTGCCGATGAGCAACCTGCGATCAATCGGATGGCCGGACAGCTCTTGATCCTGGCCTTGCTCACCCAGCTGGTCTATCCCTTGCTCTACGACAGCTACCTTGGTTGGCACGGTCAACCGATGACCATCATTGCGACCATCGTTACGGCGATTCGCAATCTCGCTCTGGTCGCCTTCACCGTCGAGGCATGCTGGCTGGCTTGGCGCATGCTGGGCGCTTCCATAAGCGAAAGACCCGCCCTGACCCGGCGGGATTAAGTCGGGCGGAATTGCTGAAACGCCACGCTGATGAGGTGTGTCGCGCAACCAGTGGCCGGCTGGTCTACAAGCGTGGGTAGCCTAGGTAACGCCTGCTAGAAGCGTGCCGGAGCAGGCCAAAAGGCGGATAAGCCCGCGAATAGTGCGTATGAGGGAGAAGGCGATAGTGGCCATCGTGCCCGACCAATCATCGACCAGCGCGCCCACAGAAGCCGACTTTGGTGCCAATGACTGGCTGCTGGAGGAGATGTACGAGCAGTACACCGCAGATCCGAACTCGGTGGACGAAACGTGGGCGGAGTATTTCAAGGCCCATGGCGCCCCAGCCAGCGGCGACGGCCATGGCGCCGCTACCGAGGAACGGCAACCACAGCCGAGCCCTGCCGCTGCGCCAGAGGCTGGGCGGGGCGAACCAACAGTGACGAAAGCCGCCCCCGCACCGGCGCCTGCCCAGACCTCCCCTGACGCGCAACTAAAGGAGCAACCTGCGACGTCTGGCCGCACGCCGACAGTCGAGAAGCCTGCTCCAACCAAGGAAATTAGGCCGAGCGCCCCAGGCGCCCGCGGCGGCGTTCCAGCCGATCCGCCTAGGCCGGATAATCGGCCAAGCGTCGCATTCGAGGAGCCGGTCAAGACGACCCTGCGCGGAGCGCCGGCTCGTACCGCAAGGAACATGGACGTCTCCTTGGCGGTGCCGACGGCAACCAGTGTTCGCTCGCTTCCGGTCAAGCTGCTCATCGACCAGCGCGTAGTGATCAACAACCATCTGCGTAGGGCTCGTGGCGGCAAGGTCTCCTATACCCACATCATTGGCTACGCCATGGTGCAGGCACTCAAGAGCGTGCCGGCCATGAACAACGCCTACGACGTCATCGACGGCAAGCCCACGCTGATCGTGCCGGCCCATGTCAATCTGGGCCTGGCCATTGATCTGCCGAAGGAAGACGGCACCCGCCAATTGCTGGTGCCGAGCATCAAGAATTGCGAGTCCCTCGACTTCGCCCAGTTCTGGAATGCCTACGAGCAGCTGGTGAAGAAGGCACGGGCAGGCCAGCTGACTGTGGAGGATTTCGCAGGCACCACGATCACATTGACCAATCCGGGCACCATCGGAACCAGCCATTCGGTGCCGCGCCTGATGCAGGGTCAGGGCGCGATCATCGGCGTGGGTTCTATGGAGTACCCGCCAGAGTTCCAGGGGTCCGATCCGGATCGGCTGAGCGACATGAGTGTCTCCAAGATCATGACGCTGACCTCGACCTATGACCACCGGGTCATCCAGGGGGCACAGTCCGGCGAATACCTGGCACGGCTACACGGCCTGCTGCTTGGCGAAGACGGCTTCTACGATGACCTCTTCGGCGCGCTCCGCATCCCGTACGAGCCGATCCGCTGGGCGCAGGACATCACGAGCGATCACGAAGACCAAATCCCGAAGCAGGCGCGGATCATGGAGATGATCAACGCCTACCGGGTACGTGGGCATCTGATGGCCGACACCGATCCGCTCGAGTATCGACAGCGGCGCCATCATGATCTTGATGTGCAATCGCACGGCCTGACGCTGTGGGACCTCGATCGGGAGTTTCCGACCGGATCCTTCGCCGGCGGCCAAGGTCGAATGAAGATGCGGAAGATCTTGGGCATCTTGCGTGACTCCTACTGCCGGACGACCGGCATCGAGTACATGCACATCCAAGAGCCTGCGCAGCGCAAGTGGATCCAAGATCGAGTAGAGCGGCCGCACGAGTCGCTCCCCCGCGAGGAGCACCTGCGGATCTTGGACAAGCTCAATGAGGCCGAGATCTTTGAGACGTTCTTGCAGACCAAGTTCGTCGGACAGAAGCGGTTCTCGCTGGAAGGTGGCGAGTCGGCGATAGTCCTGTTGGATGAGGTGTGCGAACAGGCTGCGGAAGCTGGACTAGAAGAAGTCTGCATGGGCATGCCGCACCGTGGCCGCCTCAACGTATTGACCAACATCGTCGGCAAGTCGTACGAGCAGATTTTCAGGGAGTTTGAGGGCAATCTGGACCCGCGAACCGTGCAGGGCTCCGGAGACGTCAAGTACCACCTCGGATCTGAGGGCAAGTTCACCGCCCTGAGCGGTGCGACGATCAAGACATCAGTGGCGGCCAACCCGAGCCACCTCGAAGCGGTGAACCCAGTGCTGGAAGGTATCGCCCGAGCCAAGCAGGACATCCTCGACCGTGGAGCGGAGTTCCCCGTACTGCCGGTGCTGATGCACGGTGATGCGGCATTCGCCGGTCAGGGCGTAGTCGCCGAGACTCTCAATCTCAGCCAGCTGCGCGGTTACCGCACCGGCGGCACCATCCACATCGTCGTGAACAATCAGGTCGGCTTCACCACGTCGCCGACCGAGTCGCGCTCCTCCATGTATTGCACCGACGTGGCTCGGATGATCCAGGCTCCGATCTTCCATGTGAACGGGGACGATCCCGAGGCGTGCATCCGGGTAGCTCGGCTGGCATATGCCTTCCGGCAGGAGTTCAACAAGGACGTTGTCATCGACCTCATCTGCTATCGCCGGCGGGGTCACAATGAGGGCGACGATCCGAGCTTCACGCAGCCGCGAATGTACGACCTGATCGAGAAGAAGCGGTCGGTTCGCAAGCTCTACACCGAAGCTCTGATCGGCCGCGGTGACATTACCGTTGAGGATGCCGAGAAGGTCATGACGCGCTTCCAGGAGCGGTTGGAAACCGTCTTCAAGGAGGTCCGGGGCACCGGACAGCCGTCCACCGACTTCGAGTACAGCCGAGTCCCGGCGTACCCGAAGAAGTCCGCCGCTAGGCATGGCACCGCGATCAGCATGGAGACTCTCAAGAAGATCGCCGACGCACACACCACCTTCCCGGCCGGCTTCACGGTCCATCCGAAGGTCATGCCGCAGCTGCAGCGACGGGCGGCCGCGATTACACAGGGGCCGATCGACTGGGCGACGGCTGAAATCCTGGCTTTTGGCTCATTGCTCATGGAGGGCCGTACGGTTCGACTGACTGGGCAGGACACTCGCCGCGGCACGTTCGTGCAACGCTTCGCCTCGATTGTCGACCGCAAGACCGGCGACACCTGGGTGCCGCTGAAGCACTTAGACGAGGACCAGGGGAAGTTTCACGTTTTCGACACGCTGTTGAGCGAGTACGCCGCCATGGGTTTCGAGTATGGCTACTCGGTAGCAAGCCCAGAGGCGCTCGTTCTCTGGGAAGCGCAGTTCGGCGACTTCGCCAATGGCGCGCAGACCATCATCGATGAGTTCATCGTGTCGGGCCAGGCCAAGTGGACCCAGCAATCAGGAGTCGTGCTGCTCTTGCCGCACGGCTATGAGGGCCAAGGACCCGACCACTCGTCGGCCCGCCTGGAACGATTCCTTCAGTTGGCGGCGGAGGACGCATTTACGGTTTCACAGCCTTCGACTCCGGCGAACTACTTCCACATGTTGCGGCAGCAGGCGCTGGGCGAGCTGCACCGGCCGCTGATTGTCATGACACCCAAGTCCATGCTGCGCAATAAGCTCGCCGTCTCCGAGCCGTCGGACTTCACCCAGGGCTCCTGGAAGCCGGTGATAGGCGACCCGACAATCGAAGACCCGAGTCGGGTCAAGCTGGTGCTGCTGTGCACTGGGAAGATCCGCTGGGATCTGGTGAACGCCCGCAACGCGGCCGGCAAGGACGGCGAGGTCGCAATCATCGCAGTGGAGCGGCTCTATCCCCTGCCGGTGAAGGACATCATCAAGCAGCTGAAGCGTTTTGAGAACGTCGAGGAGCTGCGCTGGGTACAAGATGAGCCACTCAATCAGGGCGCGTGGCCGTTTATGGCTCTCAATTTGCCGCATCGGCTTGCCGAGACCGAGCCCGGCCGGAGCTGGCGACTCACCAAGGCGACCCGACCGGAATCCTCGGCGCCGTCGGTGGGCTCGGCGACGGTTCACCTGCAGCAGCAGCGTGCCCTGATGGAGGCTGCGTTCGCCTAACGGCCGGTTCATGTACTTCACCGATCGGGGTATCGAGGAGCTCCAGGCACGCCGGGGCGAGGACGAGGTAACCCTCGCGTGGCTGGCCGATCAGCTACGCGCCTTCGTCGATCTCAATCCCGAGTTCGAGACTCCCATAGAGCGTCTAGCAACCTGGCTCGCCCGCCTTGAGGACGAAGAGGAGTAACCTGCCCGGCTGCTTTCCCGAAAGTGGCTAGAGACGACAGGAAATCGGGCGAAATTCGTGTCGCTGTTGACCACTCAGCAAATGAAGGGGCGACGCTCGGGCTCATGGTTCAAAAATGATCTTGCCAAAATGATCACCGGCAATCATGGCGGCGAATCCGGCGGCAGCATCGGTCAGTGGCAGGATGCGGTCGATGCGCGGCCGTACGCCGCTGGCTACCAGCATCTGGGTGAGAGAGATCAGCTCGTCGCGCGTACCCATCGTCGACCCAATCACCCGGAGCGGCTTAAAAAAGATCTTGGTCAGCTCGGCCTTGGCCGGATTGTCACCAGAAGTGGCACCGCAGATCACTAATGTGCCCCCCGGCTTGAGCACGTTGATCGAATGTGACCACGTGGCGGCACCGACACTCTCCATGACCGCGTCGACTCGCTCCGGAAGCCGCGCGCCGGCCGGAAACGCCTGATGCGCGCCAAGATCGACGGCTCTGGCGCCGCGAGCTTCGTCACGTGAGGTAACCCAAACACGCATCCCAGCCTGTCGGCCGAGCGCGATGAGCGCCGTGGCCACTCCCCCGCCTGCACCCTGGACCAGTACGGTGTCGCCAGGTCTGGCATCCGATTGGCTGAAGAGCATCCGGTACGCGGTCAGCCAGGCTGTCGGCAGGCACGCGGCCTCGGCGAAGCTTAGCTCCGACGGCTTGTCCACCAGGTTCGCCGGTGGCACCCATACGTGTGTTGCAAATGTGCCCGGATACCGCTCGGACAACAATGACCGCTGGGGATCATAGGTGGCATCGGAGCCAGCAAAGTCTGGAGAGTTGATCACTGCGTGGACGATGACTTCGCGACCGTTGTCGTCAACTCCAGCTGCGTCACAGCCAAGGATCATGGGCAGCCGGTCGGACGGAAGGCCCACCCCCCGGAGCGACCAGACATCATGGTGATTAACAGCGGCGGCTCTCACCCGCACGCGCACCCAGCCGGTCGGCGGGCTTGGCGCCTCCATCTCCCCAACGGCCAGGGCATTCAGCGGGGCGTCAGCATCCGCACGTACCGCATAGGCCGCGAACATGACTTCACCCTATGGGCCCAGTGAGCGGCCTAATGTGCTCAGGGGTGCTTCATCGATACAGTTGAGAACCATGGGATGGGGCGTCGCGTGAGCAACGACGCCAACTCAATGGTCGAAGCCTTCCGTGCTCGAACCGGACAACTACCAGCGGGAGTCTGGGCCGCTCCTGGTCGGGTGAACTTGATCGGCGAACACACCGACTACAACGACGGCTACGTCATGCCCTTCGCCCTCGCCCAGCGCGTAATGATTGCTGCTGCTCCCCGCGATGACGGCACCTGGAGCGTTACTTCGCTCAACAACGACTCGACCAAGATCTTTTCAGCCGCCGACCTGGAACCGGGAATGTCTGGCTGGCAGGCCTATGTCGCAGGCGTGGTGTGGGCACTCCAGGGAGCCGGGCATCAAATCGGGGGCGCCGACCTGGTCCTCGCGTCAGACGTACCGGAAGGCGCCGGCTTGTCGTCCTCGGCGGCTCTGGAGTGTGCCGTACTTACCGCCCTTGCAGATCTCAACGACCTCAACATCGTCGGGATAGAGCGAGCCAAGCTCGCGAGGCGTTCCGAGAACGTCTTCGTGGGGGCACCAACCGGTTTGATGGACCAGGCCGCATCCACCTTGTGCACCGCCAGCCACGCGTTGTTCTTCGACTGCCGGACCGATGCAGCCGAACAGGTTCTTTTCGATACGACCAGCGCTGGCCTGGACATCTTGGTGCTGGACACCAAGACAGCGCATGCGCTGGTCGACAGCGAATACGCTGCTCGCAGAGCCAGCTGCGAGGAAGCGGCCCGGCTGCTGGGCGTAACAGCGTTGCGCGACGTTACCGATCTCGATGCGGCGCTCGACCAGCTTCCGGATCCGGTGATCAAACGCCGCGTTCGCCATGTCGTCACCGAAAACGCCAGGGTGCTGGAGGCTGTCAATGTCTTGCGTGCCGGCCGGATCGCCGAACTGGCGCCGCTCCTCGATGCCTCGCACGAGTCCATGCGCGACGACTTTGAGATCACCGTGCCGCAGGTGGACCTGGCGGTCGAAACCGCCCGGGCGTCTGGAGCGCTCGGCGCTCGCATGACCGGTGGCGGCTTTGGTGGTTGCATCATTGCGCTGGTTGAGCTCAGTGACTCCGAGCGGATCGGGGAGGCGATCGTCGAAAGTTTCGCTGCAGCCGGATACGGTCCGCCGGTGTACTTCACTGCCGTTCCATCCACCGGCGCCCAGCGGCTGCAGTGACTTGCAAATCATCGTTTCGATCGGATTCCAAACCGACCGGCATCGATCAAACTCAATCATCGCGTGCGAAGATCGGTCTGTCCTGAGGACTCATCCACCGCTGACAAGAGCGGTGCACACGTGTTAATCAGCCCAGGCTCACGAGGACCTGGGGTGGAAGGGAGCAACAAACACATGAATGTGCGGATCAAGCTCGGTGTAGCCGCGGCCTCGGTCGCCGCACTCGCGTTGAGTGCCTGCGGCTCGAGCTCGTTGAGCGGGGAATCCGGTGGCGGGACCGCACCATCGGTCTCGGTCAGCCAGAACGTCGACCTGGCCAGCAAGCTGCCTGAGAGCATCAAGAACGCGGGAGTGATCAAGATCGGCGTCGATGCCAGCTACGCCCCCAACGAGTTCCTGGCCGGCGACGGCAAGACTGTGCAGGGCATGGACGTCGACCTCTTCAATGCGGTCGCAGCCAAGTTCGGGGTCAAGACCGAATGGCACCCAGCCGACTTCGGCAGCATCATCAACGGCGTCAATGGCAAGAAGTACGACATGGGGATCTCGTCCTTCACGATCAATGACGAGCGCATGAAGCAGGTCAATATGGTCAGCTACTTCCGCGCAGGCACTCAGTGGGCGACGGCCAAGGGCAACCCCAAGGGCGTCGACCCTGACAATGCCTGCGGTAAGAACGTTGCGGTCCAGAGCAACACGACCCAAGAGATGGACGACCTCCCGGTGCGCCAGAAGAAGTGCGGCAGCAACAAGATCAACGTCTTGTCCTTCAAGGACCAGAGTCAGGCCACTGCCGCCGTCATCAGCGGCAAGGCAGACGCCATGCTGTCCGACTCGCCGGTCGTCGCTTATGCGGTGAAGCTGTCCGGCGGAAAGCTCGAGCCGCTCGGTGATATCTACGAGGCGGCCCCGTACGGTTATGTGCTGCCCAAGGATCAGACCGAGTTCGCACAGGCGATCGTCGAGGCGCTCAAAGAGATCGATAAGGACGGCGCCTACAAGGCGGCGCTGGAGAAGTGGGGCGTCGAACAGGGCGCCATCTCCGACTTCGCGGTAAACCCGACGTCATGACAACAAGCACAGCAGCCCGTCCGGCGGTCAGCGATGACCGCCCCGGGCTGATTCACGCCCGGCCGGTTCGCCACCCAGGTCGCTGGGTCGCCATCGCCGTGATCGCGGTACTGGTCTTGATGTTCTTGAACATGGTGATCTTCAACCCAGCGTTCAACTGGCCGCTGGTGTTCCAGGCCATGAACCAGAGCCCGGTGATCGAGGGTTTCTGGAAGGGCACCATCCTCGTCACCATCCTGTCGATGATCTTCGGTGTTGTCCTCGGGGTGATATTGGCGGTAATGCGGCTGTCCGACAACCCCGTTCTCAAAGGAGTGTCGTGGATTTACACCTGGTTCTTCCGGGCCATCCCACGCTATGTGCTGCTGACGATCATGGGAGCACTTGGCGTCCTCTTCACAGCGGGCTTGTCGATCGGCGTGCCCTTCGACTGGAAGATCATCGACTGGCTCGGGCTGTCCGGTAGCTGGCGCTTCGCCACCTTCGACGCCAACGCGATCTTCGTCGGCCTCATCGGCGGAGTGATCGGATTGGCCGCCTCCGAGGCCGCGTACATGGCTGAGATTGCGCGTGCGGGCATCCTCAGTGTGGACAGGGGTCAGATGGAGGCCGCGCAAGCCCTCGGCATGAGCCGTGGGAAGGCGATGCGGCGGATTGTGCTGCCGCAGGCGATGCGTGTCATCGTGCCGCCGACGGGCAATGAGACCATCGCAATGCTGAAGGACACCTCGCTGCTCATCGCCATTCCGGTAGGCACCGAGCTCTTCTTCCAGCTGCAGGCCATAGGCGCGCGTACCTTCCAGGTCTTCCCAATCCTGGTCGCGGCGACGCTGTACTACCTGATCGCCTCCAGCGTCCTGATGGTTGGTCAGGCCTACCTCGAGAAGAGGTTCGGCCGCGGCTTCGGCACCCAGGTGAGCGCGGACAAAGACGAGGCCGCCAAGGGCCTGGCGATCGGAGGAGCGAAGTGACCGCCACATCGACCGGGGCCGACCATCTGGTACGCGCCGTCAACGTCACCAAGGCGTTCGGTACCAACGAGGTGCTGAAGGGGATTGACCTCGCTGTAGACGCCAAGGAAGTCGTATGCCTGCTTGGCCCCAGCGGATCAGGCAAGACCACGTTCTTACGGCTGATCAACCAGATGGAGAGTCTGACAGGAGGCCGGATCTGGGTGGGGGGTGAGTTGATCGGCATTGAGGACCGCAATGGCAAGCTGCACGTCCGTAAGGACAAAGACATCGCACGACAGCGATCTCGGATTGGCATGGTGTTCCAGCGCTTCAACCTCTTTCCCCACATGACTGCCCTTGAGAACGTGATGGAAGCGCCGGTCAAGGTCAAGCGGCAGTCCAAGGACAGTGTCAAGAAGGAGGCGCTCGAGCTGCTGGAAATGGTCGGCCTCGCAGAACGGGCCAGGTACTATCCGTCGCAGCTCTCCGGCGGGCAGCAGCAGCGGGTCGCTATCGCGCGGGCCTTGGCCATGAAGCCGGAGCTGATGCTCTTCGATGAGCCCACGTCGGCGCTCGACCCAGAGCTAGTGGGTGAGGTCCTCGGCGTTATGCGCAATCTCGCTCAGGAGGGCACGACCATGATCGTGGTCACCCACGAAATGGGGTTCGCCCGCGAGGTCGCAGATCGTGTGGTGTTCATGGATCAAGGTGTGGTGGTCGAGGAGGGTTCGCCGAAAGACGTGCTGCTGAATCCGAAGGAGGAGCGCACCAAGACATTCCTCCGTCGCGTCAAGCAGCAGGCCGAGGCGGAGGCGGCACACGACGAGGAGCTGGCCAAGATCCTGGCGGAGGCTGCCGAGTAAACGACCAATGCTTTCCTCTTATGGCTGTGTTTTGTCGGCAGCCGGTGGCACGAAAACAGCGGTTGAGCGCGGGTGCAACACACCCACCAGAACTGCGATCGCCAGGACTGCCAGCACCACAGCCACCCAAGTGGTACGTCCACCGACGAAGCTCCAAGCCAGAGGTAATAAGACCAGTTGGGTAGCGACCGCCGGTCCTCTGCTCCACCTCCTGCCCAAGAAGACTCCTCGGGCGATGAGGAGAAGCAGGAGACCGAAACCGGCCATCAGGATCGTCACCCCAACTCCCACAACGGCGCGCGACATCCGTATCTGCCCGGACTCGAGCGCCGCGTACGCCAAAGCAATGAGCGCTTCGACCGTCAGAAGCACTGCCGCCACGACGATGGTGAGTGGGCGTCGGGGGCGTGAAGCCGGATCACCTGTCTGAGTCATGGATGGTGTTTTGCGCCGTCAGAAGCGGGTAGAACCCGTTGACAAGGTCCCCGCAGGCCATAACTGGATCGAAATGTGAGGCACCGAACGCTCGAAAGTCTTGTATTGCGTCTCAATACTTGAAAGTCTTGGGGAGCGCGAGTCAAGGCTCAGTGTAGAGGACTCGTGGCTTCCCCATACTGCGGGGTCCTTATGCAGGGCCCGGAGCAACTAGTTAGGAGTGTAACGCCATGGATTGGCGCCATAAGGCCGCCTGTCTGGATGAGGACCCGGAGCTGTTCTTTCCGATCGGCAATACCGGCCCCGCTCTCCTCCAGATTGAAGAGGCCAAGCAGGTCTGCCGGCGATGCGACGTCAGGGACGCATGCCTGCAGTGGGCGCTGGAAGCAGGTCAGGATCATGGTGTCTGGGGCGGTCTGAGCGAAGATGAGCGGCGGGCGTTGAAGCG
>Ga0307409_100001287_pt1 | contig 12149 bp, 13 predicted proteins | sample 322Ometagenome_2_FD_203888 | JGI IMG/M metagenome (GOLD analysis project Ga0307409, IMG submission 203888) | Maize rhizosphere microbial communities from greenhouse at UC Davis, California, United States - 322HYB-O-2 | ecosystem: Host-associated > Plants > Roots > Rhizosphere > Soil | place...
GCGCTCGAGGTCGGCGATCACGGCATCGACGTAGCGCCGCTCGGGCACCTCGCCGCGCGCCTCGTGCGAGTTGAAGTCGCAGTAGGGGCACTTGCGCACGCACCAGGGAATGTGCACGTAGAGCGACAGCGGCGGCAGCGCGCTGAAGCGTGGCCGACCGGCCGCGTGCAGCGCCACGCCGCTCATCGCTCGTCCTCCTGCAGTCGCTCGATCAGCCGTCGCATGGCCTTGCCCCGGTGCGACAGCCGGTTCTTGTGCTCGAGCGGCAGCTCGGCGCCGGTGAGGCCGGTCTCGACGTCCTCGAAGTGCGGGTCGTAGCCGAAGCCGCCGCCACCGCGCGGCGCATCGACGATTCGACCGTGCCAGGTACCTTCGGCGACGATCGGCTCCGGGTCGGCCGGATGCCGCACGAGCACGAGCGCGCAATAGTAGTGCGCGCGCCGGTCGTCGATGCCGCGAAGCGCGCCGATCAGCTTCTCGTTGTTTCGCGCGTCGGACTTGGGCTCCCCCGCATAGCGCGCGCTGTTGACCCCGGGTGCGCCGCCGAGCGCGCTCACGCACACGCCGGAATCGTCGGCGAGCGCCGGCAGATCGGCATGCGCGCTCGCGTGCCTCGCCTTCTCCAGCGCGTTCTCGATGAACGTCGGATGCGGCTCGTCGGCTTCGGGGATGCCGAGCTCGCGCTGCGCGACGACCTCGATGCCGAGGGGGGCGAGCAGGCGCCGGAACTCGCGGAGCTTCCCCTCGTTGTTCGAGGCGAGGACGAGGCGCTTCATGAGACTCGAGTTCAGGACGCGTCCCGGAGCGTAAACGCGATCCGGACACAGTGCAGGAACGGCTCTCCGAGCGGCAGCCCGCTATCGCCAACGATCCGCCACTTCATCATCGCGTCGCGCGCCGCAGCCTCGAAGACCAGCCCGGGCCAGCTGAAGATGCGGGGCACCGACGTAACGAAGCCGTCGGCATCGACCCAAATCGCCGCATGGATGAGCCCAATCGCGTGGTCGTTCGCAATCGCTCGCGGAGGAAACACTGGATCGGGACCGAGAACCCGCAGTCGAGCCGGCATTTCGCCCGGAGGAAGCCGCGGCAATTGGACATCTTCGCCAGCGGCGAACCAGCGTGGCGCGCGAATCGTAACGATGTTGCGGCCGTTCTCGATGCTGAATACGACGCTAGTGCGCACGTGCGCGGAGATCCAGTGCCAACCTCGGCACACCGGTGGAACGGCCGACCATCGCAGCACGGCTTCGATGACCGCCGCGTCGGCTGGCGAAGGCGGTGTCGTGACCTGAATGTCGAACGGGTCGCCCCCTTCGTTTACCGCGAAGCGGATATCGACGACCAGCGACGAATCCGCAACACCGGTTGCAGGAAAGGCGGGGAGCACCGGCGGGAACAGCATCGCCGGCCCACGGTCGATTATGTCGCCTTCGCTGCCGCCCCCACTGTTCGCGGCCTGCGACCCGCAGGTCACGGCCGCGATCAACAGCAGGAACGCGCAGCGCATCTACGCCACCAGCAACCCCAGCGCCTGCTCCTGCTCGGCGATGAGGTGCGCGATGCCGCCTTCGGCGAGCGCGATCAGCGCGTCGAACTGCTCGCGCGAGAACGGCGCGCCCTCGGCCGTTCCCTGCAGCTCGACGAAGCCGCCGGCGCCGGTCATGACGACATTCATGTCGGTGTCGCAGGCGGAATCCTCGGCGTAGTCGAGATCGAGCACCGCCGCACCGCCGACGACGCCCACCGAGACGGCCGCGACGAAATCCTTGAGCGGCTCGCCGGAGACGAGGTCGCGCTCCTTGCACCAGCGGATCGCATCGGCGAGCGCGACGCACGCGCCGGTGATCGACGCGCACCGCGTGCCCCCGTCCGCCTGCAGCACGTCGCAGTCGATGCGGATCGTGCGCTCGCCGAGCAGCGCGAGGTCGGTGACCGAGCGCAGGCTGCGCCCGACCAGCCGCTGGATCTCCTGCGTGCGTCCGGACTGCTTGCCTTCGGCGGCCTCGCGGCGCGTGCGCGTATGCGTCGACCGCGGCAGCATGCCGTACTCCGCGGTGAGCCAGCCCTGCCCGCTGCCGCGAAGGAACCCGGGGACGCCCTCCTCGACGCTCGCCGTGCACAGCACCTGCGTGTCGCCGATCGAGATCATCACCGAGCCTTCGGCGTGTCGCGTGAACCCGCGCTCGATGCGGATCGGACGCAGCTCGTCGGCACGGCGGCCGTTTTGGCGGGACATGGCGGTCTCGATCGCGGAAGAATCGGCGATTATATCGGCCGGCGGTCGCCGACCCGGCTAGTACGCAGGCGCCGTGCGGTGCGTCGACGCCGTCCGCGCGAGCGCCGCGTCCAGCGACCATCGGGGCGACCATCCGGTCGCGGCGCGAAACGACGTCGTATCGACCTCGAGCGAATCGGCGAGGCGCGACACGAGCGCGCCCTTCCCCGCCGCCAATCCCGCGAGCCGCAGGATCGGCACCGGCACCGAGATGAGGCGCGGCTTCACCTTCCAGGCGGCGCCGATCGCGCGCACCAGGTCGGGCGTCGACACGGCCTCCGCATCGGCGACGAAGTGCACGCCGCGCGCCGCGTCGCCCGCGTCGAGCGCGACCTCGATCGCCTCCACCAGGTTGCCGACGTAGAGCAGGCTGCGCCGGTTGCGGATGGCACCGAGCGGCAGGCGCCGGTGGTGCGTGACCGCCTCGACGAGCCTCGGGAAGTTGCCGCGCGCGCCGCGGCCGTAGATCAGCGGCAGGCGCAGGATCAGCGGTGCCGTGCCCGAGCCGGCCAGCGCATCGAGCAGCGCGTCTTCGGCCGCGCGCTTGCTCCGCGCGTAGGCATCCGCCGGCGCGGGCGGGTCGCCTGGCGTGAACGGTCGATCGACGCGGGTTCGCTCGCCATTGACCTTGACCGTGCTCGCCAGCACGAAACGGCGCACACCGGTGCGCGCTGCGGCGCGCGCGAGCCGCTGCGTGAGATCGGCGTTCGCCCGGCGGAACTCGGCTTCGGGATCGCGCGCCGTTTCACGCATCACGTGCGCGCGCCCGGCGAGGTGGACGACCGCATCGGCGCCGTCCACGAGCGCGTCGAGCGCATCGTCGTCGGCCTGCAGCAGGTCGCCCGCCGGCTCGAGGTCGCTCGGGAGATCGCGCCGCATCGTCCGCACGACGCCCACGATCGGCCGTCCGCGATCGCGGAGGTAGCTGCACAGCGCCTGGCCGACGAAGCCCGATGCGCCCGTGACGACGGTGAGGCCCGGCGGCGCGATGGTCAGAACCAACGCCAGCCGTGCTTGCGATAGAAGCGCACGCCGCTTCGCACGAACCAGACGATGTGACGCAGCCCCTTCTGCGCCGCCCCGCCGCCGTGGTGCCGCACGTGCATCGCCGGAAGGTACGCGGTGCGCGTGATGCGGTTGAGGCGCACCGTCCAGTCGTAGTCCTCGAAGTAGAGGAAGAACCGCGGATCGAATCCGCCGGTGGCGTCGATCGCCGAGCGGCGCACGAGCAGGCACGCGCCCGACATCGACGGGATGTCGATGATCTCCTTCTCGGGATCGGCGTCGATCACGTCGCGCATCTCGTAGCGCTCGAGGCGGCGCCGGAACAGCGCGCGCACGGGACGCGGCGCGAAGCCGCGCAGCAGGAGGTCGAGCACCGCCGGATAGCGCCGGCACGTGTATTCCTGGTGCTCGCCGTCGCCGTCGTACATCTCGGGTGCGACGGCACCGACGTTGGTATGCGTCGCGAGCCAGCGCACGCCGACGGCGATCGCATCGGGCGCGAGCTCGACGTCGGGATTCAGCACCAGGTGGTAGTCGGCGCCGCTGCCGTGCAGCACGAGGTTGTGCGCGGCGCCGTAGCCGATGTTGGCGTGGCCGTGCAGGAACGTCATCTGCACGTTGGCGTCCTTGAAGCGTCCCTGCGCGAGGCGGATCGCTTCCTTCGCGACCGAGCGATCGCCGGAGTTGTCGATCAGCGCGAGCGCCACCGTGCGCACCACGCCGTCCTCGCGCGCGGCGCCGATCGCGAGCACGAGCTTGCGAAAACAGCGCTCGAGCAGGCGCAGGTCCGGACGATAGGTGACGATCGAGATCTGCAGCGACGCCGGCAGCCGCGGGCTGCCGTCGTCCACCGGCAGCTCGAACACGCGTGCCGTGAGCGTGACCGTGTCGGGGTCGCCCGACTGCGCGTCGCCCGGTGGAAGCGTCGCCGACTGCGGAAGCGTCATCGCGCCGCCGTCGGCCCGAGCGCGCGGCACGGCGGCAACGCCGCCCGGGCCGCCCGGTCCCCGCCTCTCCGCGTTCCAGAAGCGCGCATCAGCTGCGCTCCACGGCCCCGGCAGGGGCTTCGCTTAGAATCGTCCGGCAGCGCCTCCCCGCCGTCAACCGGTTCGCGATCGTCATGTCCCCCACCGCTCATCCGTTGCGCGACCGGCTCGCGCAGAAGCGCACGCTCGCCGGCATCTGGTCGGTCGTGCCGCACTCGCAGGTCGTCGGCACGCTGGCGACCGCGGGATTCGATTTCGTGATCCTCGACTGCGAGCATGGCGGCTACGATTTCGCCACGCTCGAAGCGAGCATTGCCGCCTGCGAGACCAGCGGTGCCGCGGCGCTGGTGCGCGCGCCGGGCGCGGACGCCTTTTTCATCCAGCGCGTCCTCGATCTCGGCGCGGACGGCATCGTCGTGCCGCAGATCGCAAGCGCCGCGGAGGCCGAGCGCGCCGTTCGCATGGCGCATTTCGCGCCGCTCGGCACACGGGGCTACAACCCGTTCACGCGCGGCGGATTCTACGGCATCACGCCGGCACGCAAGTACGTCGCCGGCTACCCGTTCGCCGGCGTGCTGGTCGAATCGCCGGAGGCCGAGCAGGCGCTGGAGGCGATCGTCGCCCTGCCGCAGCTCGACCTCGTCTACCTCGGCATCTTCGACTACACGGTCGCGCTCGGCATCCCGGGCGAGGTCGACGATCCGCGCGTGCAGGCGTTCGTGCGCCGTGCCGCGCGCATGGCCCGCGACGCAGGCAAGGCCGTCGGCACGACGGCGATGAGCGAAGCGCAGGCCGAGCGCATGATCGACGCCGGCGTCAACGTGCTGCTGTGGGGCACCGACACCTGGCTGATCGGTCGCGGCGCGCGGGAAGGCCTCGACGTCTACCGCCGCGTGATCGAGTCGCGGCGATGAGCGGCGAACCGCGCTTTCCGGCCGACGCGCTGGTCGCCTGCGCGCACGCGCTGCTGCAGCGCATCGGCGTGCGCGACGACATCGCGCGCGACGTCGCCGCGATCCTCGTCGAGGGCGACCTGCTCGGCCATTCGACGCACGGGCTCGCGCAGCTCGCCGGCTACCTGTCCGAGCTCGAGAAGGGGTCGATGCGCAAGGACGGTGCACCGACGGTCGTGAACAGCCGGCCGGCGTCGCAGGCGTGGGACGGCCATCGCCTGCCGGGACCATGGCTCGCGCTGCGTGCGCTGGACGCTGCCGCCGGCATGGCCGCGCAGCACGGCACGGGCACGGTCGTCATCCGCCGGTCGCACCACATCGCCTGCCTCGCCGCGTACCTGACGCGGGCGACCGACCGCGGGCTCATGCTGCTGCTGCTGTGCTCGGATCCGTCGGGCGCGAGCGTCGCCCCGTTCGGCGCCGTGTCGCCGGTGTTCACCCCCAACCCGCTCGCCGCCGGCATCCCGACCGACGGCGAGCCGATCCTCCTCGACATCTCCGCCAGCTACACGACCAACGGGCTGACCGGCCGGCTGCACCAGGCGGGCGCGCGCCTGCCGCATGCCTGGGTGCAGGACGCGCAGGGGCGCCCGACCGACGACCCCGCGGTGCTGTTCCGCGAGCCGAAGGGCACGCTGCTTCCGCTCGGCGGCCTGGAGGCCGGCCACAAGGGCTACGCACTCGCCTTGCTGGTCGAGGCGCTGACCGCCGGCCTCACCGGCATGGGACGCGCGGACCCGTCCGAGGGCTGGGGCGCGACGGTGTTCCTGCAGGTCCTCGACCCGGCGGCGTTCGGCGGCCGCGAGGCCTTCACGCGCCAGACGTCGTGGCTCGTCGACGCCTGCCATGCGGCGACGCCGCGGCCCGGCGGCGAACGCGTGCGCCTGCCCGGCGAGCGCGGGCTCGCCGCGCGCCGCGAGCAGCGCGCGCACGGCGTCGTGCTGCACCCGACGATCCTGCCCGCGCTCGCACCGTGGGCGCAGAAGCTGGGCGTCGCGCTGCCGTCGCCCGGCTGAACGGCGACGCCTCAGGCGCGCTTGCGCTTCTCCGCGGCGGCGATCGCGCGCGCCGGGTGGAGCAGCATGCGACGTCCGTCGGGTGTCTTCTCGACGGTCGAGCGGATCAGCGCGATGACCTCGACCGGCTTCAGCCGGGGATCGATCGCGAGCATCTTCGCCGCCAGGTTCGTCGCCTGCGGCGCGGCCATCGACGTTCCCGACTCGACGAGCTTCTCGCCGCCGGGAATGACGCTCTCGACCTGGTAGCCGTTCGCGTGCGCGACGACGGTCCTGCCGTAGCTCGTGAACGACGCCTCGTCGCCGGCGCGGTCGACCGCCCCGACGGTGAGCAGGTTCGGCGCGTCGATGGCGGCCGGGATGCTCTCGGCGAACGTCGAATCGGCGTTCTCGTTCCCCGACGCGGCGACGAACAGGATGTCCGGCGCACCGCGGATCGCCCGGGTCAGCGCATCGCGGCCGACGTCGAAGTATTCGCGCGCGATCGCCTTGCGCTCGTCGGCGGTCCTGCCGATGCCGCACTGCTCGAGCGCGTTCTCGACGTCCTGCACCGAGCCGCCGAAGCTCATGTTGACGACGCGGATGCGATGGCGCTTGAAGAAGTCGACGTAGCTCGCGATGTTGCGCGCGTTCTTGTCGATCAGCTCGCGCGACGGGCAGGGATCGGGCTGCAGGTGCCAGTCGAACTCGATGCGCGCGATCGCCAGCCGCGCGTACGGATTGCCCGCGAGCGCGATGCCGGCCACGTGCGTGCCGTGGATGTAGTTGCCCGCGAGCCCGATCTCCTCGATCGCCTGCCGGTACTGGTCGGGCTTGAGCTCCGACAGGAACGTCTTCACCTCGGCCGCCTCGGGCGTGTCGAGGTTGCTCTGCAGGTCCGAGAAGCCCTTGAGGCGCGCCTTCATCGTCGGCAGGCGGCTCGCGAGCTCGGGCGGAATCGGCATCAGCTCGCTGTCCGCGCGATTCTCGAAGCGATCGAAGCCGATCAGCGCCGGGCGCCCGCCGCTCACGATCAGCCGATCCTTGAAGAGCGCGCTGTCGACGCCGCTGTCCCAGATCGCGACGTTGACGGGCGCATGACGGCGGCCGGGCGGAAGCACGACGTCGCGCGCGGTCCAGATGTCCGGCTTGTCCACCTTGTTCGCCGCGAGGTAGGCGGCGTAGGTGTCCACCAGCGTGCGCTTCAGCGGCAGCGTGGCGAGAAGCCGGTAACGCGCATTGACGAGCGACGGCGCGAAATCCGACGACAACCCGCCCGCCTTGTCGACGATCGGCTGCAGCCGCTCGCGCAGGCTGCCGAGGATCAGCGGCTCGCCGATCACTTCTGCGCTCGCCTTGATCTCGCGCACGTCGTTCTGCACGGTCGCGTACGGCATTGCGTCGAGCGCGCCGCGGATGCGCCGGCCGACGTCGGTCGCGTAGGCGTCGGCGGCCGTGCCCGGCGCACGCTTCGACTCGATCATCGCCCGCATCGTCACGCCGGACAGCAGGCGATCGGCGGGCTTCTCCTCGAGCGCGCGGATGCGATCGAGACGTGCGAGCGCATCGTCGTAGCGGCCGTCGAGGTAGTCGAGCTGCGCGAGCGTGGCGAGGTAGCTGCGCTCCACGGCCTTGTCGGGAATCTCGTAGCGATCGAGGACCGACTGCAGGTCGCGCCGCAGCGCCGCAGCGAGCGTCGCAAAGCGCGCCTCGTCGCGCACGACGTCCTCGACCTTGCCATCGATCGCATAGGTGAAACGAGGCAGGTCGGCCGCCTTGTCGACCTTCTGCCGGGGCTGCGCGAGCGCGCCGCCGACGAGCAGGGTCGTGCAGAGCAGGGCGAGGAAGGGCTTCAGCACGAAGGCGCTCCGAGGCGAGGGAAACCGCGTCTTATAGCAGCGTCCGGCGGGCCCGGACGCGCGCGCTGACGAAGCGCAGCCGGCCGCGACGAAGCGCGGTCCGCCGTACCGGGCCGCGCCTACGTGCCGGCGGTTCGGCCGGCCACGACGCGGTCCACGCCGGCGAGGTCGCGGCGCGAAACGATGGACACGAGGCCCGCGGCCTCGAACAGGCGTCGAACGGCATCGGCCTGGTCGTGGCCGTGCTCGACGGCCAGCAGGCCGCCCGGGCGCAGGTGCGACGGCGCACCGGCCACGATGCTGCGCAGCGCCGACAGGCCGTCGAGCGGCGGCACGAGCGCCACGCGCGGCTCGTGGCGCACGTCACCCTGCAGCAGATGCGGGTCACCCGGCGCGACGTACGGCGGATTGCTGACGATGACGTCGAACGACGCCGCCGGCACCGCCGCATACCAGTCGGACTCGATGAACCGGACGTTGGCGATGGCCAATCGACTCGCGTTGGCTCGCGCGACGTCGAGCGCATCGCGGGACCGGTCGACCGCCGTGACCTCGGCGCGCGGCCGGGCGTTCGCGATGGCGAGCGCGATCGCGCCCGAGCCGGTGCCGAGGTCCAGCGCCGCGGCCGGCGCGTCCGGCTGCAGGAAGGACAGGGCGAGGTCGACCAGCGCTTCGGTCTCGGGCCGCGGGATCAGCACCGCGGGCGTGACGACGAGGTCGAGGCCGTGGAATTCGCGCCGCCCGGTGAGATAGGCGATCGGCTCGCCGTCGCGCCGGCGCTTCGCCAGCGCGAAGAACGCGTCCGCCTGGTCGGCGGCGAGCAGGTCGCGGTCATGGGCGACGAGCCACGCGCGATCCACGCCGAGCACGTGCATCATGAGCACGCGCCCGTCGACGGGAACGAGGCCCGACTGCGCGAGCGCCGCGGCCACCGTGAGCTTCGCCGTCACGCTGCCGCCGTCGCGGCGAAGACGAGCATCTCGCGTTCGTAATAGCGACCGGTGCCCGTGCGACGCAGGCCGATGTGCTCGAGCACGCGCTGCGAAGCGATGTTCTCCGGCCAGGTCAAGCCGATGATGCGCGACAGCCGCAACGTGTCGAAGCCGTGCGCGAGCACCGCGCGCGCCATCTCGGTCGCGTATCCGCGGCCCCAGCACGCGACCGGCAGGCGGTAGGCGATCTCCACCTCGCCGCTGTCCGGGAGTGCGAACAGGCCGCATCCACCGACGAAGCGACCGTCGTCCCGCGTTCGCGCGTGGAGGAGGCCGTAGCCCGGTTGCCCGCGATAGCGCTCGTCCATGCGCCGAAGCGCCGCCGCGCATTCGTCGCGCGTTCGCGCCGCGAGACCGTTCGCGAGGAAGCGCATGACGCGCGCGTCGCCGTCCATCGCATGGAGATCGTCGACGTCGCCCGCCGCGAATTCGCGCAAAAGCAGGCGTGGCGTGGCGAGCTCGATCGATGACATCGGAACGCGGTTTGACGGGTCGCGGGACGTCCATTAGCCTACCCGATCGCCACGCCGGGAGCCGCGATGTACGTGCCGAAGCATTTCGAGGAGACGCGCATCGACGTGCTGCATGCGCTGATCCGCGAGCATCCGCTCGGCACGCTGGTCACGACGACGAGCGACGGCCTCGAGGCCAATCACATCCCGTTCGAGATCTCCGGCGAAGGCGGCTTCGGGACGCTGCGCGGTCACGTCGCCCGCGCGAACCCGGTGTGGAAGGACGCGTCGCCCGATCACGATGCGCTCGTGCTGTTCGGCGGGCCGCAGGCCTACATCTCGCCGGCCTGGTACGCGACCAAGCGCGAGGGCGGCAAGGTGGTCCCCACGTGGAACTACGCGGTCGTGCACGTGCACGGTCGGCTGCGCACGATCGACGACGCCGGCTGGCTGCGGGCGCTCGTCACCCGCCTCACGGATCGGCACGAGGCGGCGCGCGACGATCGCTGGCGGGTCACGGACGCGCCCGAGGAATTCGTCGCGCAGATGCTGCGCGCGATCGTCGGCGTCGAGATCGCGATCACCCGCATCGTCGGCAAGTGGAAGGTCAGCCAGAACCGGCCCGAACGCGATCGCGCGGGGGCCGCCGAAGGCTTGCTGCGCGAGGGCGATGAAGCTGCGCGGGCGATGGCGGCACTGGTGCGAAACGCAGACGGCTGACAGGCGGCGCGCCGCGAGCGGGCGCACGGCATGAAGGTCTTCACGATCGGCTTCACGCGAAAGCCCGCCGAGCGCTTCTTCGGGGCGCTTGGCGAGGCGGGCGTGCGGCGCATCGTCGACGTACGCCTCAACAACGTGTCGCAGCTCGCGGGTTTCGCGAAGCGAGACGACCTCGCGTACTTCGCCCGGGCGCTGCACGGCATCGAGTACGTGCATCGGATCGACCTCGCGCCGACGCAGCGCATGCTCGACGACTACCGCCGCGGCGCGCTTTCGTGGGCCGGGTACGCGCGCGCATTCACGGCGCTCATGCGCGAGCGCCGCATCGAGGCGAGCGTGCCGCGCGAGCTCATCGGCGATGCGTGCCTGCTGTGCAGCGAGGACGAGCCGCATCACTGCCACCGCCGGCTGGTCGCCGAATACCTCCGCGCGCACTGGGGCGAGCTCGAGATCGAGCACCTGCGCTGAGCGGACCCGACATCGTCCGGCCGCGGCGTGCGGCTGCTTGCATGCCGATTTCCCGCATCGCCGACGGTCTTGCCCGCTGATCGGCATTTCCGCGGGGATTGCCGCGCGAGCGCTGCGCTTCGCTGGCCGGTCGACCGACGCTAGCGGGTGAGTTCGCCGGACCAGCCGGCGCGCTCGATGGCGAACAGCCGCAGGTCGCGATCGTAGTAGCGCCCCCAACCCTCGTCGCGCATGCCGATCTTCGCGAGCACGCGCTGCGAGGCCGCGTTGTCCGCGTGCGTGACGCCGATGATGCGGTCGAGGCCGAGCTGGCCGAACCCGCGCAACAGCATCGCGCGCGCGAGCTCGGTGGCGAACCCGAACCCCCAGGCATCCGGGCGCAGGCGATAGCCGACCTCGATGTCCGGCGACTCGCCGGCGTGCTTCAGCGACACCCAGCCGACGAAGGCGCCGTTGTCCCGCCGGCGGGCATGCCAGACGCCGAGGCCGGGCGTGTCGACATAGCGCTTCAGCACGCGCCCGATCGCCTGGTCCGCTTCGAGGCGCGTCGAGACGCGTCCGTCGCCGATGTAGCGCATCACCCGGGCGTCGCTGTCGAGCGCGAAGATGTCGTCGACGTCGGCGCGCGTGAACTCGCGCAGCGCGAGCCGCGGCGTCGACGCGATCGCCGTCGGCGTCACGCCGGCGACGGCGACTCGCCCGCGAGCGCCGCGAGTTGCTCCGCCTGGAACTCCTGCTGGAGCGCTTGCACGACATCGTCGAGGTCGCCGTCCATCACCTGGTCGAGCTTGTACAGCGTCAGGTTGATGCGATGGTCGGTCAGCCGGCCCTGCGGGAAGTTGTACGTGCGGATGCGCTCGCTGCGGTCGCCGCTTCCGACGAGGCTCTTGCGCTGCGCCGCCTCCTTCGCCTGGCGTTCGCCGCGCTCCTTGTCGAGCAGGCGCGAGGCGAGCACGGACATCGCCTGCGCGCGGTTGCGGTGCTGCGAGCGGTCGTCCTGGCACTCGACGACGATGCCGGTCGGAAGGTGCGTGATGCGAACCGCCGAATCGGTCTTGTTGACGTGCTGGCCGCCGGCGCCCGACGCGCGGAACGTGTCGATGCGAATGTCCGACGGCGCGATCTCGATGTCGGCGATCGGATCGGCCTCCGGCATGACGGCCACCGTGCACGCGGACGTATGGATGCGTCCCTGCGCTTCGGTGGCCGGCACGCGCTGCACGCGATGCACGCCCGACTCGAACTTGAGCTTCGCGTAGACGCCGTCGCCGGCGATGCGCGCGATGATCTCCTTGTACCCCCCGAGCTCGGACACCGATTCCGACACGATCTCGACGCTCCAGCGCTGCCGCTCCGCGTAGCGTGCGTACATGCGGAACAGGTCGCCGGCGAACAGCGCCGACTCGTCGCCGCCGGTACCGGCGCGAACCTCGAGGAAGAC
>Ga0307409_100001288_pt1 | contig 12147 bp, 9 predicted proteins | sample 322Ometagenome_2_FD_203888 | JGI IMG/M metagenome (GOLD analysis project Ga0307409, IMG submission 203888) | Maize rhizosphere microbial communities from greenhouse at UC Davis, California, United States - 322HYB-O-2 | ecosystem: Host-associated > Plants > Roots > Rhizosphere > Soil | place...
GGTGCGGTACGATCTGGAGTACATCCGCCGCCAGTCGGTCACCGAAGACTTCCGCATCATGTTGAAGACCTTGCCTGTCATCCTGCTCCGCCGAGGCGGCTGGTAGCCGGCGGACCTATCCGCATAAAAACGAGGGCCGCGGACTTCCGCGGCCCTCAGGTTATCACCCGTCTGCTCCGAGCCTAGCTGCGGCAGCTCTTGGTGCTGCGATTCTGAGCCTTGTACTTCAAGTAGCTCAGAGCCGAACGCACATCACTGCGGGAGAGATAGGTGCTCTCGTATTGCCAGCTGACGAAGGCGCAGGGATAGGAGCTGTTCAGCAGCGTGCTGCCGGCAGACTTGATCAGGCTGGGGCTCATCCTCGAACCGTTGGGGCCGCCCCTGCTGATGTTCATGCCGGTGACCAGCGCCAGGCCCGCGCGCTGGGCATCATACACATTCCGGCGGATGTAGTCACCGGGTGTGCCCTTTCGGGTGACATACTGGGCCCAGGCTGCGTCGAGGTAGTGATAGGAGCCTCCGGTCTTCAGCAGGTAGCCCGGCTCGGCGCGGACGACCGTGGGCAGGTTGGGCCAAATCGACTTGCTGAACCGGGCCATTTCCTCGACCGTACGCCCTGACACCGCCCGGCCGGCATAGTTGCTGGCGTCATTGGGTTCATCGATCAGATAGTGCGCGATGATGGTGCCGTCCTTGACGAACTGGGAAAAGTTCACCCCCCGGAAGCGCTTGACCCGCTCCTTCCACTTGGTGAGGCTGAAGTGGCCGTCGGAGTCTCTGTAGTGCCGCTCATTACCGGCAAACATCAGGACGACCTTGCCGCCCCGCGACCGAATGGCATACAGCTGCTGGATCAGCTCGCTGGGCCAGATGTTCCGCATGGCGCCGTTGTACAGCGATCCATACTGGCTGGTCGGCAAGTTGAAGTGACCGAACGCGATGCCGCCGCGGAAGCTGGTGGCCAGCGAGATTTCAGTGGGGATGGTGGGATCGAGCGTTTCGGCAGCAGGGTCAGACGTGCTGGTCAACTGGTCGGTTGGGTCGCAGGCACTGAAAACGACTGCAACGGCCACCAGGAAGAGCGCTCGAAGACGGGCTGCCGATCGCACAAAATCAAAAGCTCGGGTCATAGTACGGGTTCCTCTCCGTCACCTTAGTGTGGATAGTGCCGGGTTCGTTCAGGCGAGGGGCCAGCGCTTGGCATCGGCCAGAGCGGCGGCTCATCGAGGCTGACGATCGCCCAGAAGTGGGAAGGCAGGTTGTCTGCCGATCCCTATTTTTGAATTAAAGGTCTACAGTTCGGCTGAGACTATTGGGGCTAGTCGTGCAGGGCGCGATGGAATGATCACCCGGCGGTGTCATCTCGTTGTCTTTGGTGCTCGCGCCGCCTACAGAATCGTGACACTCGTCACATTTGTCAAGGGTCAAAAAATGCAAGCCGGTCCGTTGGCAGGCTTGACGGGAGGGACCGTGCTAACTTCAAGGCCGCTATCTTGTTGCTTGGCAAATGCAGGCCGTCATTTCTGATCAAGTTTCTGAGGGGGCCAATGGGCGTAGCAGAGCAGCGGGACGAGCGGTATCAGCCGGATGAGGCGCGAGAACTCGGGCCTGCTGCTTTGGAGCGGCGATCGGAGCGCCGAGCCGTGTGGATCATGGCAGGGCTCACGCTGGTTGCTCTGGTGCTTCGGTTTTGGCATCTGGGAAGCTGGAACTTCCAGGCCACTGAGATCTTTACGCTGCGCGACACCGATGGTCCCCATTTCAGCAACCCGCGGCCTCTCGGGTACGTCCTGAACTACTACCTCATTCGGCCATTCTTGCCGGTGGACGAGTTTAGTCTCCGGCTGCTCCCGGCTATCTGCGGCGTGCTCGCTATTCCCGTCCTGTACGCCGTTGCCCGGCGTCTCGTAGGCACGGGTGCCGCGCTCTTCAGCTGCCTACTGCTCACGGTAAGCCCACTGCACGTGATGTACTCCCAGCTGGCACGGTACTGGGCGCTCGTGTTCCTGTTATGCCTGGTGTACCCGTATACACTCTACCTGGGCGTTCGAGATCGGAAGCCAGGTGTGATTCTTCTTGGCATCCTGGCTGCAATCCTGGCGTCGCTCGCACACCCGGTGGCCATCTTGTTGCTGGGGGGCCCGGCTCTGGTGCTGGCTTGGAGGTATCTCAGGCCCAGCGAGCTTCGGCAAATGTGGACCCGGCCAATTTTCCGCTGGGGCACCCTGGCCGCCGCTGTGATCGTCGTCATGATCGCTATTCGCTTTGTGCCGATTCTCCAGGGGTGGATCTCCGAGCACGACAACAGTCCCGGCGGTGGACAGTTCCTCAACTGGATCCCCGGCACCCTTGGCGTCAAGCAGGTGGCCATTGTCCTGGCCTACCTGGAAAGCCTCACCGTCCCGGTGGGCGTGGCGGGGATTGCGGGCACGTATCTCGTCTGGCGCGAGCACAGCCGGAGCCTGGGCCTGTTTCTGACCAGCGTAGCAGTGTTTCCCGTCCTATTTCTTACGTTGCTGTCACTCCGCACCCCGATTTCCCAGTATTACCTGCTGCCGACCACGCCGGTGTTCCTGCTCGGCGCCGGGGTCTTTCTCGATCACGTGGCCCGTCTGGAGTGGAGCCTGCGGCCTCGGTGGCTGGTACCAGGGACGCTGGCCGCCATCTTCGTGGCATCCGCCGCGCCGACGCTCTTCTCCGATCTTCGTGACGGCCGGCGATGGGACTTCAGAGGAGCAGCGCAGTGGCTGAAACCGGAGTTGAGCCCCGGGGACCTGATCTTCTCCGACCAGTATATGGTGCTCAGTTACTATCTCCCGGGAGCTGAGGTGCGGCGGTTGCGGGACCGGGTCGGGCTGCGAGAGGCCGCGCGGGAGCTGGACCAGAAGGGGCACACAGGGGCTCTATGGATCGTAGCACCCGCGCCGTCGCACCCGTTTCGGACCAATCTGCGGCGGGGTGGCCTCGTTGACTGGCTGCAGGCTTATTGCCAGCTGCGTCACACCCGGGGCGTGGGCCGGGTGGATCTCCGGCAGCATTACCTGCAGGTGTATCGCTGTCCTCCGACTGCAGCACGAACCGGAAGCCTGGGCGATGGGAACCGGCAGGCTGTAAGCTCGGTGATCAGGGGCGGTGATCTGGCTGGTCGACGAGAGATCCCTTGCGGGCCAGCAGGTCGTTGTACAGCGTCATCCAGCGATGGGCCATTGCCTCGAGCCCGAAATGCGCCCTGAGATGCTCACGACCCGCCCACCCCATCCGCTGCCGCTCCGTCTCGGACAGCGTCATGAGCCGATGCATGGCCTGAGATAGGGCCTTGGGGTCCCGAGCCGGGACCAGCCATCCAGTCTTCCCATCTTGAACCAGCTCCGCCACACCACCCACTCGAGTCGAAACCACCGGTTTGGCGGCGGCCAATGCTTCCATCACTACATTGGGCATGCCTTCCCAGGCCGACGACAGGACGAAACCATCGGCAGCGGCCAGCAGGGAGGCGATATCCTGCCGGACGCCCAGAAACACTGTCTGAGAAGAGACGCCGAGCCGATCCACCTGCTGCTGCAGCTCAGCCAGCAGTGGCCCGCGGCCGGCAATCAGCAACCGGGCTGGATGCCGACCCAAGGGAGCAAAGGCTTCCAGCAGCGTGGGATAATCCTTCTGGGGCAGAAGACGCCCGATGGCGAGCCAGACAAACTCGTTCTGCTCGAGCTTCAGTTCTCCCCGAAGCCGGACGCGCTCCGCTGCGGATGCCGTCAGCGCGTCGGGATCGATGCCGTTTGGAATCACCCTCGATTTGCCGGGTGAGAGCAAGCCCCGTTGGCGCAGGGAATCGGCCACCTGCTGCGAGTTGGTGGTCTGGCAATGATCCATCCAGTTGGTCAGCCGCATGAGCCAGTCCTGCCCTGGGCTGCCGTTTCGCTCGCTACGGATGGAGGTCACCAGCAGAGGAACGCCCGCCCATCTGCCGGCGAGCCGTCCCATGAGATTGGCGTGGTACATGAAACTACTGAGCAGGTGCGGCTGCCAGCTGCGGAGCAGTTTCACCAGCCGACGGAAGGCGCTCCAATCGGCTCGCCCCCGCACCATATCCAGGCTGGTGACCGGCAACCCCTCGGCCAGGGCCTGGCGCCCCATTTCCTCGAGCGGGGTCATCGATACCAGACGCACGTCGTAGTCGCAGGCCAGCAGCGCCTTGGCCAGATACACGATCTGGCGATCGGCACCACCCATGCCCAGGCTGGTGGAAAGCAGGAGAATTCTGGCTCTCATCGACTAGTGCGTCCGCCTGGTTTGGACTCCAGCAGGGTCGGCGATACATTCACGTCCCGCCGGCCCGCATAGGGTTTCATCGCTCGAATGTTCAGCTGAGCCGCCCTGATAGGAGCGCGCGTGTTCGATCTGTCCCACATCATCCGGAAAAGCGCCGACCACACCAAGCGATTGATGAGGCGGCTGATTGCGCCAAGTAAACTGATGGCCGAAATATCGAAAGTGATTCCCATCAGTGACCGGTGGTATCTCACGTTCCGCTATCTCGTGACCTTCGGGCGGACACTCAACCTGGACAGTCCCGTCACCTTCACGGAAAAGCTGCAGTGGCTCAAGCTGTACGGCCGGCCTGAGCAGTACGCGCCAATGGCCGACAAACTGGCGGTGTATGACTATGTCAGAGCTCGCATAGGAGATCGCTACCTGAACCCTCTGCTGGGCTCGTATGTGCGCGCCGGAGACATTCCCTGGGACGACCTGCCGCGACAATTCGTGCTCAAGGCCACCCACGCCAGCGGCTGGAACCTGATCGTTCTCGACAAATCGAGGCTGGATCGCCGCAGGGTAGTGGAAACCTGCGAGCAGTGGCTTCGGGGGAACTATTCCTCCCGCAGCCGTGAACCGGTGTACTCGAACATTCCGGCTCGCATCATCTGCCAGGAATATCTCGGCGACCCCGATACCCAGTTGTTCGACTACAAAATTTATTGCTTCAACGGCAGGGCTCGCCTGATCCACGTCGATACCGAGCGATTCAGCGGCCACCGCAGAACCTTTTACACGCCGGACTGGGAACGCCTGCCGTTCGCCTACACCTATCCGGTCAGGGATGAAGATGTGCCGCGGCCCGCCGCGCTCGGCACAATGATCGAACTGGCGGAGCGGCTGGCGGGAACCATACCCTTTGTCCGGGTGGATTTTTTCTACCTGCAGGATCGGATCATCTTCGGCGAGATGACGTTCTTTCCTGACGCCGGCTTCGGCAGGTTCGCTCCACCCGAGTGGGACGCGATCGTCGGCTGCTACCTGGAACTCCCCCGGCCCGAGCGGTGATCGGCAGCGTTCTCGATGAGACGGAGGTAGTGGTCCACTGCCGCCTCTCTGGTAAACGGGGTGAGTGCGTCCGCCGGGATGGACAGCCGGGGACGATTCATGGTTTCTAACATCGCCGCAGCCAAGGCACCCGCGTCGCCAACCGGCACCAACAGGCCGAGCCGACCATCCTGAAGAATTTCTCTGGGACCGCTGGGACAATCGGTCGACACCACGGGCGTGCCCACCGCGAGTGCTTCAATCAATACAGTAGGCAGGCCTTCCCAGGCGGACGAGAGGACGAACAGCGCCGAGCTTGCCATATAGGCCAGTGCGTTCGGGACAAAGCCGGGGAGCGCCACATCCTGAGCGACACCGATCTTTTCGGCGAGAGCGGTGAGGGCCGGCCGGTCCTCCCCTTCCCCCAGAATCATCAAACGCGCGGTATGCTGCCGCCGGACCTCGGCAAAGGCACGGATGAGGGTGTGAAAATCTTTTTGCTCGGTGAGGCGCCCCACTCCGAGAATCACCGGGGGCTGGTCTTTGCTGAACCATGGATGATCCGCCGGCTGCCGTGCAGCCGTCAGCCCGGCGGAGGTGATCACAGGATTGTACACCACCTCGATGCGATTCCGGGGCAATCCCGACCATTCTGCGAGGTCATCCGCGGCGCCGCGAGACACGGCCACCACGGAGGCCGCCCAAGGGTAAAAAGTCCGGAGCAGTGGCGGCCACAGCTTGGCGAATGGGCCGCTCTGCTGGGGCCGCGAGTGCGACGGAGTGGTGTGGACAGTGGCCACCACCGGTGTGCCTTGCGCGGCGAGGCGAGCGGCCCAAAGCGCGACCAGATTGGCGTAGTTCATCGAGGAGACGAGCGCCCGCGGGCGCTCCCGACGGAGATAGCCCGCCAGTGGCACCACACTCCGAAGCACCCGTGACGCGTGGAGATCCGCCAGCCGGACCCCGGGAGGCAGCTCACTCAGCAAGGGACCTTTCGCCGCAGCCAGGACGAGATCGACGGGCAAACCGCGGCCGGTGATGCCTTGCATCAAATTGAGAATGATGCGCTCGGCACCGCCGCCGTTGAGCGAAGGCAGAAAGAAGGCGATCGGACCGGATGGCGCATGGTTCACGCCCAGTCGAACTCCTCCCCGAGCCACTGGAACAGCTCGCGGTTGTGCGGCTCGAAGAACACCGCAAGCTGCGCTCGCCGGTCGGCCGGCAGCTTGCGGTCGTATTCCCTCTGACGAAACGGCCGATCGATCCGGAGCCGATGCGGCTGGAGACCAAGGAACTCGTGCACCGACGCGGTGATTCCGGCCGGATCGCGGAACAGTCGCTCGCTTTGAAGGACCAGAATCTGTGATCGCGGAAAGTGTTGAGCCCAGCGGCGGAGCTGCTCCAAGTACAGTCCGCGACGAACGTAGGAATAGCGATGGTGGTTGTAGCTGTAGTAGTCCGGCTCCTCGGCTAGTCGGATCTCCTCTCCCGCAAGCCGCTGCGATTCCCGATCCAGCGCCTCCTCAAAGGAGAGCGATTCGCGCCCGCCCCGCACCTCATGCTGGTAGTGCGAGAGCGCCCGATCCACGGGATTCCGGAGCACGGCGACCACCTTGACATCCGGTAGCAACTCGGCGACCCGCTGCGGAACGAGAGGGTGCACCAGGTAATATGGCGAGCCCTCCAGCGTCAGCGCTCCTCGATTCAATCGATGGGCGTAGGGGAAATTTCCTCGATACCATCTGAGGCCACGGGAGTAATTAAAGTCGAAGTAGTGGACCTCCTTCCGGAGCGGCGGCAGGATGTCGGGGTGCTCGAGGAGGTAGTTAAAGAGAGAGGTTGTGCCACCCTTCTGGGCTCCGATGATCAGAGCGGAAGGCAGGCCCCTCAGGGGTGCGGTGACCTGGCCATAGCCGGCCCGCAGACGGCGCAGAGGTTCCTTGACTCGCGCCAGGACCCTGAGCCGGTGTGGCTCCGACCAGGGGCTCACTTGGATCCCGCTTTGCCGAACCCGGCGAGACTCGCTGCCTCATCCGTTGGAGATGACATCTGCCCCGGGCGGCGATGCACAAAATCCCGCCCCAGGCGGTACGCCCAGAGGCCGTGCTGTCCCAGGAATGGTTCGGGGCGGACGATAAAGGCCGCAACCATGATGGCAGCGGCGGTCACCCCCGCTACGGCAAGGCTGGCGAGAGTGCCCAGGTGAGCTGCTCTGGCGGTATGCGCAGCAGCGGCCGCCGAGATGCCGACCAGACCGGACAACATCGCTGCAGGCACATGGGCAGCGGCAAACCGGGACCAGGACAAGCCCGTGACCGTGCGGGCCAGCCAGGCCATGCTCATCCAGTTGATTCCCATGGCAATGGACACCGCCAGCGCCACACCGCCCACACCCCACTGCTGCCCGACAATGGCTCCTCCCACCACCAGGCCGGCAAAGATCCAGGTCAGAACCGCTCGCGGGTACACCTCCCCCGCCGCCTTGATGCACACATCGCTGATTTTGCTGCTCATGCGGAACAGGAGGCTGATGCTGAACATGCGGAACGGCAGGACGACGGCGCCCCAGGCCGGGCCCAGGATGACCCTGATAAACTCTGGTGCCATGATCCACAGGAAGAAGCTGATTGGTAGCGAGACCAGCGCCACAATGGCGGAGGCACGCTCGTACGCGTTGGCCAGCCGTTTAGGCTCGTCCTGTACCTGGGACATGAGGGGAAATAGCACTCGATTGACCACCCTCCCAAACACGGAGGCCGGCATGACCATGAGACCATAGGCTCGCCCATATACACCCAGAGCCGCCGAACCGAGCCACCGCCCCACCACCATGTTATCGCCCTGCACCGACAGGACGCTCCCAATCTGCGCCATCGAATGACCGAAGCCGAAGCTGAGCAGCTCCCGACTGGCCTGGCGGTCAAAGCTGGGCCAGAGCGGATGTCTCGCCGCCAGATACATGGTCACGACCCGCAGCGTTACCTGGGTGATGTTCGCGATCACCAGCGCCCATACGCCGTACCCGGACCAGGCCAGCAGAATGCCGACGGGGGCGTACCCCAGGAGGAAGCTCCCCAGCTCGGCGGCCACGTACAGTCGGAAGCGTAGCTCCCGCGCCAGGATCGATCGCGCAACGGTGTTCAGCCCATCCAGCGGGAAGAGGAGCGCCACCGCCCTGAGCACCGGCTCGACATCCGGCATCCGGTAGAAGCCTGCAATCAGCGGCGCCCCGAAGTACACCACCGCTCCCAGCAACAAACCGAGAGCAAGGGACAGGGTGGTGGCGACTCGTATGTGCGTCGGATGCAGCTCGCGGCGCTGAATGATCGCCGGTCCGACTCCCACCTGGGAGACGATCTGCGACAAGGCAATCACGACTGCCGCCGCCCCCATCAATCCGAAGTCGGCGGGTCTCAACAGCCGGGCCAGCACCATCGTGGTACCCAGCTGAGCCGCTGCCTGCACGCCGGTACCCGAAAACGTCCACAGCATTCCGCCCAGCGCCCGGGCAGTCAGTCCGCGCTGGGCCGGCCCACGGGGCGTGGCGCCTTCAAATTCGTCAGGATCGCTCAGACCATCGTCCATTTCTGCGGGCACGCGTGGTTTCTCTACCAGCTAAGCGTGCCGGAGCGGCAGGTCATACATCTCGCTCCTGAGAACCCGCCAGGCCGCGCCGGACGAGGCGTTTCCATGACGGAGGGATGTAGGCGTACGCATGCCGCCCCAGCGCGTAGAGATACATCCACCGCGGAAGGCCGAGCTCCCGTACAAACTGGGCCTGGACTCGGGCCAGATCCCGCTGTCGCTCGACATAGCGGAGTGAGCGATGAAAGAAGCTCGCATCGTGGACGTAATGCTCGCCAAGCACCTCGGGTACATTGGCAAAGCGCCAGCCGAGCTTGGCGACACGGAGGTAGAATCGCAGATCGATCAGGTTGTTAACGATGGGATAGCCGCCGGCCTCGATCCATACGCGGCGGCGAAATGTGGCGAGGGTATGATCGATCGGCACGTACCGCGCCATAGCCGGAAGGATGGCCTCATGCTCGGTGGGGGGCATGCGCACATACCGCTCGCCTCGCCGCTCGTCGACCAGCACGCAGTAGCCGCCCACCAGCCCGACCTCAGGGTGAGCATCCAGCAGCGCCACCTGGAGCCGCAGGCGGTCGGGATAGCTCCGATCATCGAAATCCTGCCGCGCGATGTACTCGCCCCGGGCTTGGGTGACGCCATAGTTGTAGGCGGCAGCCGCACCCAGCCGTCCAGGTGAGAACACCCGAACCCGCGGGTCCTGCAGGGCGAGCTCCTGAAGCTTCTCCAGAGTCCGATCGCTGGACCCGTCGTCGACCAGCACGAACTCGAAGTCGTCGAAGTTCTGGGCGAGGATGCCCAAGACAGCCCGATCGAAATAGTCCTCACCATTGTACACCGACGTTACTACGCTGACCTTCGGCGTCACGGTCTACGAGTCCGTACCCGCCGCTGAGTCAAAGGGGTCCACTGTTCGCGGGTGCGGGCGGCCAGTGAGGGGCTCCTTACCGCGTCGGGAGGGTAATACGGCGCCGGCACCGGGGTGCGCGCCGTGACGTCCTGCGCGTGCGCCAGGCCAATCAGCACTGCCAGGACGAACCACACCGCCTTCTGGTCTTCCCAGGTCAGCGGGAGCATGGTGGTACCGAGAGTCGCAAACAGGACGAGCGCGAAGCGTCGCTCGAGACGGGGAAGTTTCAGCACCGCCGAGAGCACTGCAACCAGCATCGCCATATAGAGCAGGAATCCGATCAGACCCTGTTCCACCAGCAACGACAGAAAGGAATTGTGCGCCACCTGGGCCCGGACCCCGAGTGTCGGCCTGACCGCATGGATGAAGGTCGACGTGCCGTGGCCCATGATCGGCTTCTCGGTGAAGGCAATGACTCCGGCCCTCCAGAGCTTGAAGCGACCCCCGAAGCTGAGATCCTCGACCTCTGTGCCGGTGGTGGCCAGCCGCTGGACGGTCCTCTCCGGTACATATGCGATGGCCAGCGCCCCTGACAGGCCGATCGCCGCGAGTGCCCCGGCGAGCCGTCCCGGAGATAGCCTGGTCATGGTAAACGGTACCACCGTTAGTCCGACGAGAGCCGCCAGCATGCCTCCCCGCGAAGCGGTAAGCCCGATGACGAACAGGCCCACGGGCAGAAACCCGCGGCCGAGCCAGCGCACCACGGCCCTCGGGTGCGTCATTCCCAGAAACCAGGCCATGGGCAATGCAAGGGCCAGCGTCATGGCGAGATCGTTCGGGTCTGCATCGGCGGTTGCAGAAAAACGCCGGAGTGAGCCGGCGTGCGTCAGATACACGTGAATGGTGGCGAAGGCAACGACATACGAGCCGAACAGGAACGCCGTCAGCAGCCCGATTTGCCGCCGCCTCGTTACGGCGAGCTCCCAGATCATCCACAACACGCAGAACAGCATGATGTAGGTCAAGAACTTTTTGGGAATGTTGTACATTCCCAGACTCAATACTCCGATGCCGGCGCAGGCCACGAATAGCAGCGCCGCAACGTGAACGGCGTGCCAGCGCCGGAATTGTCCCGAGATGACTACAAAGAGGATGGCCAACCCCAGCGCCACCGCACCCGTGAGGCGAGTGATGATCGACATATTGGTGATGACGATCACGCGTTCCCAGGGCAGCGAGAACACGAAAATCCACAAAGCGGCGTAGGGAACCGATGACATTCAGGCCTTTTCAGTAGCCGGTAAGCATCAAGGCGAGCGGCTGGTGAGCGTTGCCGGGCCCACACACCGCCGTTGCGCGGAAGCACGATCCATGCCGCCCGGGCGTACCTTGACCCCGTAAACTGCTCCTGGCAATCTACCCACCACCCTCTCGGATGGGCACTTCTTGTGCATGGTATTGGGGTGAATCCATGACGGCTATGCCCTGCAGCGTACATGTCCCGGGGATGGTCCACGGCAACGGCGCACATTGTGGCGCCACCGCGACATAGTGCCCAGCGCAGGCCTTAGACCGCTGTTAGGCTCAAGAAGGGGTATGCTCCTGTGCCTTTGAAGCCAAACTTCTTTATAGTGGGTGCTCCGAAGTGCGGAACGACGGCACTCTATGAGTACCTCCGGCACCATCCCAACATCTTCATGTCGGAGGTCAAGGAGCCACACTTCTTCGCCAAAGACCTGGGCAGCTATCCTCGTATCAAGACTCTGGAGGACTACACCGAGCTCTTCACCAGAAGCACCGATCGGCACTCGAGCGTGGGTGAGGCTTCGGTGTACTATCTCCGGTCGGCCGTTGCTTTGGCGAACATCCGTGCCTTCAATCCTGAAGCCAAAATCATCGCCATGTTTCGTAATCCGGTCGACATGGTGCATTCGCTGCACTCTCAACTGCTCTACTGGTCTGAGGAAGTCGAACGAGATTTCGAGGCCGCCTGGCGCCTCCAGGAACGCCGCAGCCGGGGGCTCGATCTGCCGCCGGGTTCCCGCGGAGGGTTCCTCGTCCAGTACCACGAGGTTGGCCGATTCGGGACCCAAACGGAGCGCGTGCTCTCCGTCTTTCCTGCAGAACAGGTGAAGCTCATCCTCTACGATGACTTTACCGCTTCACCCGCGAGCGTCTATACCGACGTGGTAGAGTTTCTGAAGATTCCTCACGATGGTCGGACCGAATTTCCCCGCATCAACGAAAACAAGCGCGCCCGAATGAGTTGGCTGCGACAGCTGTACCGAAAGCCGCCGGTAGTATTGAAGAGTACCGTCCGGAGCCTCAAGCAGGCCGTCGGCGATGAGGAGATCGCAGGTCTCCAGAAGAAGATCGTGGAGCTGAATACGGTAAAGGAACGGCGG